>Ga0268262_10000148_pt1 | contig 90044 bp, 86 predicted proteins | sample TergutNc150P3_FD_190354 | JGI IMG/M metagenome (GOLD analysis project Ga0268262, IMG submission 190354) | Nasutitermes corniger P3 segment gut microbial community from laboratory colony in Florida, USA - Nc150 P3 (SPAdes) (version 2) | ecosystem: Host-associated > Arthropoda: Insects >... | reverse complement strand
TTTCCGCTTCAAGAGCTCTCTGGAGTATTCTTCCTGTTAGTTGTTTTATTAAGCCGTCTTGCCCTACAACTTCGTCTTGGGTTAACCCTCGAAAGTCGATATTATCTAGCAATTGGTCGATAATATCTTTTTCTTTCTTCTCTTTCTTTCGTGCCATGACCATATTATCTCCTTCGGTATTTCTACCATTTTATGGTCATTTACACAATTTTTATGATAGGCTCATTTTTCCAATCTGTTTTCTTAGGGTAAAATCTTCTAATAATACCGATGATATTTTCAACAGTGCCTTTTTCCCAACTGTGATATGGATTACAGAAATATGATTTGGTTCCAAGAGCTTTATTCGTAAGTTCGTGTAAAGTATTTTCAGTCCCATTATCATAGGTAATGCTTTGCCTTATATTTGCCTGATAATCTTTTAGGCTTTTTACTGCAGCATCGTGCATGCAATATGCTGTTTTTGCTTGAAGTTTTTTAATAACTACATATCTCGCTTTCCTTTCAACTAAAACCATTATTGCCGCTTTGCTTTTTCTGGATATTGCCGTATCTATCTCCCAATGCCCAATTCCCGATCTCAGGTTTACATAATCAGGCCGTTTATCAATTGTTATGCGGTTTGGTATTTTAGGGCACCGTTTTTGATTTGCAGACCCTCTTTTCCGCCTTATTCTGTGGCTTCTTGTAAGAAACGGTATTAAATCTTTGCGGTCGCTGTATATCCATTGATAAATTGTTTCATAATTGGTCTTCCACCTTTCATTTTTTTCAAAAGCCATAACAGAAATTATTTCCGGCGAATATCCTTTTTTTAACAGTTTCTGAATAAAGTGTCTTAGTTTTTTATTGGGTATTCTAACTTTATTGTGGCTATTTTTCTTCCGCTCGTTTGTCTGGAATTGTGCCCAGGTTGCCCTGTATTTTATCCCCCTTATATATAATTTATTTCTTTTTATTTCACGTGATATTGTACTTGGGGAACGGTTAAGAGTGGATGCGATTTCACGTTGCTTTAACCCTATTTCAAGCCCTAATGCTATTTCTTCCCTTTCCCTTAAAGTTAAATGGCTATACTTGTTAATGCTTCCTGATGTATTCTTTTCCATGACGGTTCTCCTTTCGGTAGTGTTGTGGTAACAAAACCTTACAGGCTAAAACCGTTTTCAGGTAGGGGGCTAGCCCCCTACCTGCTTATGTTTGTTGCGCTTCTGTCTTGAACTCGGGATATTATAAACATCTGTCAAGTATTTAATTACTTTATCAAAATCAGCTAATAATTTATAGAATCTGAATTTTACTGACATAAATGCTCCTTTATTTTTATAGTAATAACATAATAAAGAGATAATAAATTAACATTTTTCATCATTATGGCAAAGAAACACATTTCTCAAGGAAAAACGACATAAATTTTTAACATAGTTGTCTATATAAAACTATTGCGTTAATGATATTCACGGCATATCTGATACATAACAGGGTCGCGCATTATAAGGTTGGGATGGGTCATGTCGATTTTTGCGCGCAGGGTTTTTGCCCCGGCATATTCCACTCCCTGTTCTATTTTACCATGTTAGACAGCTCCTCTATATAATTCTTATTGTTTTATCAGTAACAATAAAATGTTCTGCTTTATAAATTGCCCAAGCGTTACCACCTGTACGATATTTCTGTAAACCTTCTTTTAAAACCGGAATAAGTTCATTTTCATAAACCTTATATCCATTATCCGACAGAATTTGATTCAATGCATCAAAGGCTATATCCAATGGATTTTTACCATTTTCAAGCGCATATATTGCGGAAATAAAAGGAGTAAAAATAATTGCCGATAGTCTTCACTTTGCAATAACAACTGGTTTCCCCATAACGAAACAATTCCGTTCTCTTGAGTTATTGTTTTTATTAAAAAGTCGGCAGAACTATTATACTCAAAATCCAGAAAGCCGTTCATAATATCAGGCATTATTCTGTTTGAATTCTCAACCTTTACCCATGTATAAAAGCGCATGGGATATGCAAGAGAAAGATGCGTCTCCTGAGTAAATAATTTATTGGATTCACTCATAGGCGGTGTGGAAACACAAGAAATGAATAAACCTGTAATAATCGGCAAAAGAACTAATACTAAATAATTTTTCATAAAATCTCCAAAAAACAATACAATATTAAAATAATAATATTTTATTAAATCGGCAAGTTTTTTTACATAACAAAATGTAAAAACAGTTATAATTAAGATGGGGAATATTGTTATTTCCGATTTGTTTATTTTTTATTATCTTATTTAAAAAGAATAGTTTGCGTATTCTGAATTGTTGTCATTTTATGATTTGTTGGGGGTGTCAACAGGTACTTCGACAGTTTGTTCAATGGTCATAAAGAAAATATAGCATGAAAATTTGCAGCTATCAACGGCGCGCTAGATTCTTATTTGGTATTTTGATTCGCAATCTTTGCCCATGTGTCGCGCAATCCGATAGTCTTGTTAAAAACCAGTCGACCGTCCCTGCCTGTATCGGGGTCGCGGGCAAAATAACCGAGACGCTCAAACTGAAAGCAAATATCGCCATGCGCGGCATTTGCAAGCGAAGGCTCACCCCATGCATTTTCAATTACTTCAAGCGAATTAGGGTTAAGGTTATCGGTAAACTCGCCCGCGCTGCCGTCAGGGCGGGGTGAAATCTCCATCGGCTTTTCTGTTTTGAACAAATAGTCATAAAGACGCACCTCAAGCGGTATGGCGTGCGCCGCAGAAACCCAGTGAATTGTACCTTTAACCTTTTTGTTATCGGGAGCATTTCCGCCCCTTGTCTGCGGATCGTAGGTGCAGCGCACGGCGGTAATGTTACCGTCCGCGTCCTTGTCAAAGCCGGTGCAGGTAACAATGTACGCATAACGCAGGCGCACGGAATTCCCCGGAAAGAGCCTGAAATATTTTGGGGGCGGGATTTCTTCAAAATCCTCCCGCTCAATCCACAATTCGCGGGAAAAGGGTACGCGCCTGATTCCAGCGCCTTCGTCTTCCGGATTATTAACAGCTTCCAGTTCTTCTGTTTCGTTTTCGTTCCAATTTTCGATTATCAGTTTCAGCGGACGCAAAACCGCCATTACGCGCAACGACCGTTTGTTTAAATCCTCGCGGAGGCAGTATTCAAGAAAGGCGATGTCTACCGTACTGTCTGTCTTTGCAATGCCAATCTGTGAAACAAAACTGCGTATTGCCTGCGGCGTGTAACCGCGCCTGCGAAGACCGGCAATAGTCGGCATACGCGGATCATCCCAGCCTGAAACATATTTATCCTGCACTAACTTTAAAAGCCAGCGTTTGCTCATAACGGTATAGGTCAGGTTTAGGCGGGCAAACTCTATCTGCCGCGATGGAAAAACTTCCGCTTCGCGGATAAACCATTCATAAAGCGGACGGTGGATTTCGTACTCCAGCGAGCAAAGGGAGTGAGTGATTCCTTCTTTTGCGTCAGACAGCGGATGCTGGAAATCGTACATAGGGTAAATGCACCATGAATTTCCCGTTCGGTAATGATATTCACGGCGTATCCTGTACATAACAGGGTCTCGCATTATCAGGTTGGGATGGGTCATGTCGATTTTTGCGCGCAGGGTTTTTGCCCCGTCGGCATATTCGCCCGCTCTCATTCGCGCAAAAAGATCAAGATTTTCTTCGACAGAACGGTCCCGGTACGGACTGTTCCTGCCGGGCGGCGTTACGGTGATATTGTTTTTATCCGCGACCGCAGTTCCGCGGTACTCGCTGATTTCAGTTTCGGTAAGGTCGTCAACATACGCTTTCCCTTTTTTAATTATTTTCACCGCAAGGCCGTACAGGTACTCGTAATAATCGGAAGCGTAATATTCACGTTCATCCCAATCGTAGCCCATCCATTTTATGTCGCGTTTTATTGCCTCGACATAGGAAATGTCTTCTTTTTCGGGATTGGTATCGTCAAAGCGAAGATTGCATTTGCCGCCGAAACGCTCCGCCATTACAAAGTCGATGTAAAATGCTTTGCAGTGACCTATGTGCAGCCAGCCGTTCGGTTCCGGCGGGAAACGGGTATGTACATAACTAAATCTGCCTGAAGCAAGGTCTTCTTTTATAAACTCACTGATAAAATCTGCTGCGGTATTTTCTGTAGTTGACATGGACGCTCCTTTAAAAATTCGTCAGATAACAAATGCCTAGAAGCAGGACTGCCCATAAAACTTTTTCATCTCTGGCTCCGTTTTTGCCGCCAAAGTCTTTTAATGAAAAAAGTTTGTTCCCGTACCACCAAAAAAGTCCCATTTGCGCGTCTATGCGGAAAGTATATTCGGTAAAATCCTCTTTTTCACTTTGAGAGCCGAAAAAGAGATATGATAATTCTTCCAAAATCATATTAAATTCTTCTATGGCTGCTGATAAATCACCTTTTTCTATTGTAATCATTAACGAAGGTATTTCATTCTGCAATTTTTCCTTGCGCCTTTCTTCTGCTTTTTCGACCCATGTTTTCTGTATCAATAAATCGAGATTGTTCTGGAAGTGCTCCAAAAAAGTCCGAAGTTCATTGCTGTCTTTGTCAAGGGCAAGTAAACGCTGATATTCAACGCCTATGCCAAGTGCTTTCGCGAATTCAGAAGCGGCTTTAACTTCCGGCTTATGTCCCTTAAAAAATCCGTCTTTGGGAAACAGGTTTTCTGCTGTTTTACGGTACTCATTAGGCAAAAAATTATTTTTTAATTGAGAATTGTTTCTCATAGATCAACGATGATAAGAAATTGAAATTTAGTCAAGATTGGCAAGCCAAGCCTTCACTGCCCGTTTGGTAGATTCAAACGCAAATTGTCCAAGATCAATTTCGTTAGGTTTTAGGAAACGGACTTCGGAAATTTCATCCTGTTCAATGCGCAAATCCCTCTGTGTAAGACCCGGAGCGCAGACCGTAAAGTACATATCGCATGTGTTGTACTTTATGCCCTTATATGGATAAACATTCGGGAATGAAGCATAGAGTTTGAAAACCTCGGTAAGGTTTGCGCCTTCGGGAATTGGCGGCGTCCAACCGAGTTCTTCCCGCAGTTCGCGGTAAAGGCTCTCAAGAGCGCCTTCTCCCGGATCGACAAATCCGCCCGGCATATCCAGTAAACCTTTACCCGGCTCCCTGCTGCGGACGCTAAATATAAGCCTGTCGCCGTCAGGTTCCGGCACTCTGATAAGGCATCCCGTAGCGGCGGCTGTATTGTGATAATAGACAAATCCGCAATCGGGACAGCGGAAAACATTTTTATCATCAAATTTGATTTTTCCCGAAGCGCAAGATGGGCAAAATTTAAACATAATTTATATTATTTAAATTCAGGCTCTTTTCATAGATATTCACACCGGATATAATACGGTCATGACAACTGAATGTTCCTTGAAGGTAAGGACTTACGAATGCGACAGTTACAAACATGTAAACAACGCAAATTATTTACATTATCTTGAATACGCCCGTTACGAATATTTAAAGGACATAGGCTTTGATTATGAAAAAGCAGTCCAGTCCGGTTACGGAGTTTATATAGCCAAAATCGAAATTGATTACAAGAAACCCGCGTTTACCGATGACGTTTTAGTTATCAAGTCGCACCCTGTAAAAAAAGGAGCGGTAAGCGGCGTTATTGCGCAGCAAATTTGGCGCGGAGAAGATTTGATAATTGACGCAAAAGTAACATGGGCGTTTGTTGATTCAAGAGGACAGCCTGTCAAAATACCGCCTGAGTGGGATGTGCCGGGTCTTAGACCGTAGTCCCATTTTGCTTATATACTTCCATTGCTTCTTTACTTATTTCCTCTACGGTCATCCCCACACATAGATTATTATTTCTCCACTCTGTATAATTAAAAGGTTCTCGTAATAGTATGGAAACAAATCTCTCTGCGTCTATATTTCCAAGCTGTTCAATTAGTACTTTCATTCCGGTTTTCATTAACACAGTTTCAGTCATCTTTGCCTCCATAACTTTCCCAATATTTTATAAACATTATCGGATCAAATATTTTTATTTCATCGGTGCTATATTTTAAAATACCATCATCAACGGTTATAAAATAATCTGTTCCAGCATCAATTGCAATGCGTCTATGGGTTTAATTTTCTTCCTTATTATATTTGCTTTGGCTAAAATATTATCATTTTCAGTCCTTATTATTATAAGTTTATATTATTTTTATACTTTTTAAAAGAATGTCAAGAAATGTGGCTTAATTTACACTCGTTTTCAAGCGCCGTTCTTTTTCAAAACGGTTTATTGCTAGCTCAATCAAACGGGTGATAAGTTCGGTATAGGAAATGCCGCTGGCTTCCCAAAGTTTTGGATACATACTGACTTTGGTAAAACCGGGCATTGTGTTTATCTCGTTGGCAATAATTTCGCCGTTTTCTTTCAGAAAAAAGTCAACACGGGAAAGCCCTTCGCAGCATAGCGTCTGAAAAACTTTAACGGCAAGTTCCTGAATTCGCTTTTTGGTTTCTTCATCAAGTTTTGCGGGTATCCTGAGAGTTGCGCCGTTTTCGTCAAGGTATTTTGCATCGTAAGAATAAAATTCGTGAGTGGGAATAATTTCGCCCGGTACTGAGGCAATCGGCTCTTCGTTTCCCAGCACGGCGCACTCAATCTCCCGTCCGCTGATAAATTCTTCAATGATAATTTTTCTGTCATACAAGAAAGCGTCTTTTACCGCAAGGGCATATTCTCCCTCATTACGGACTTTGCTAATACCGACAGAAGAACCCATATTTGCCGGCTTGATAAAAACAGGATTGCCGAGAGCGGTTTCAACTTCCTTAAACTGCGGTATTTTTTCATGGCTTTTCAATGTTATAAATTTTCCGATGGGGATTTGCGCATCACGCAGGAGCCGCTTCATTGCGTCCTTGTCCATTCCGACAGCCGAACCAAGCACGCCGGGCCCGACAAATGGAATATCAGCCAGCTTCAGGAAGCCCTGAATAGTGCCGTCCTCGCCGAACGGTCCGTGTAAAATCGGGAATACTGCATCAAGATCGACAGACACACTTCCTTTACTCTCTGCGGAAATCAACCCGTGTTTTTCAGGTTGAAGCGCTACAAGGCTGCCTTCGGTGTTGAGGCTGATTGCTGAAGGATCATCCGCATTCAGCAAAAAGTGTGATGCGTCATTCAAGAACCAGCGGCCTGATTTGTCAATTCCGACAAGAACAGGCTCAAATTGTGTTCTGTCTATCGCCTCATAAACATTTTTTGCGGACAAAAGGGAAATTTCATGCTCCGCAGATTTACCTCCGAAAAGTATGCCGACTCTTTTTTTCATTTAACGCCCCGTAAGCCTCTTCCAGGGATTCACTCCAAAACGGATCAGAAAATAAAACCAGCCAAAGGCAAAACCCGCAAGGTGGGTAAGGTGAGCTACGTTGCTCTGCCGTCCGGTTATGGAGAAAAACAATTCCAGAGCCGTAAATCCCAGCACCATCACAGGAGCGCGAAGGGGAAGTATGCCCCAAATGTAAATAATCGAGTCGGGAAAAAATACGGCGTATGCAAGTTCTACCGCAAAAAGAGCGCCTGACGCGCCCATAAGCGCCGTATAATAATTATGCGTAAAATTATAAATAAAAAATGAAAAAATTCCCGCAAGTGTTCCTGTAAGTAAATAATACAAAAGGAATTCGCGGCTTCCCATTTGCCTTTCGACATGAAGCCCGAAAATAAAAAGTCCGAGCATATTAAAAAGAATGTGCCTGAAATCGTAATGTATAAACATATATGTTACAAAAGTCCATAACCACTTATCCCTTAAAACCCTGAAAGGTCTCATTGATAAATGTTCTGCAGAAAAAACCCAGAAATTCCGTCCTAAAAACTGCATTGCCGCAAAAATGAGAACGTTAATGCCTATCAGCCAGTAAACAATGCCGGTGTTTTGGTATCTGAAGGGCTGTCTGATGATGTTATTCATACGTTAAGGATAAAGATTGTTTATGAACAATGCAATAGCGGATAATTATCTCTTACGGTGCAGGGCAAAGACTTTCTTGCAATTCGTCATCTATGTCTTACGGCGCAGGGCAAAGCCCTTGCGGTGCTTAGTGTCGTGGTATTAGTCTACGCATGCTTTGGCATGGCTGCATCGGCAATCCACGCCAATACCGCCGCAAGGGCTTTGCCCTGCGCCTGCAAGAAATAATTGACAAAAAACCCAACAAATCGCAAAATAACACCATGAGCGAAAGGAACGCTATTTTACAATCAAAACCTTATGTGAATTCTGATTCTCTCTCTTAGCGAAAATATTTGCTTAACTTATCTCATTATACATCGCAATGATTTTGCGGTATTCTTGAATCGTAGAGGCGTGAACTGCCTTTTCCCGCAGCGCCGCTCCGCCCTTGCACCCTTTGGTGTAAGCGCAGAATTGTTTGCGCATTTCAAGGCAGGCAGTGCGCTCGCCGATGTCCGCAGACAGCATTTCCAGATGACGCATAACGGCGTCTATCCGCATGGAAAAAGGAGCCGGTTCCCATGAGCCTGTTTCCAGCAGCGAGCGCGCCGCTGAAAAAATAAACGGGTTGCCCATCGCTCCCCTTGCGAACATTACCGCCGTACAGCCGGTTTCCTCCAGCATTTGCCGTGCGTCCTCCGGCGTATAAAGATCGCCCGAACCGGTAACCGGTACGCTCAGTCTTGATACAAGATCGGCGATGAAAGCCCAGTTGCTCCTGCCGCCGTAACCTTGCGCCCGTGTTCTCGGATGCAGGCTTACCATAGCGGCTCCGGCTTCAACCGCAATCCTTGCGCACTCGGCGTAGTTGAGAGAGCTTGAGTCCCAGCCTGAGCGGATTTTAACTGATACCGGAATATTGCCCAAACTTTCACTGGAGGCACGGACTGCGGCTTCCGTTACCCTGCCGAGGTTTGCGGGGTTTTTCATCAATGCTGAACCAGCGCCGTTTTTTACCACCTTCGGAACAGGGCAGCCTGCGTTAATATCCAGAGCGTCCGGCTGAAGCGGCGCAAGAAGTATCGCCGCTTTATAGATTGCCTCACTTTCAGCGCCGAAAAGCTGTATCGCATAACGCTTTTCATTTTCTCCCCGCCAGATAAGATTGATCGATACCGAATGCGCCGCTTCTTTTACATTGTAAAATGCCGCATTGTCAGATGCGCCGCCAAGCGAGTAACGTTCAGGGCTGCGGCAGAGAGCCTCGGCTGAAACAAGCTCGGTAAATGAAAAGCAGGCTCCTTCTTCGGCGCACAGAGAGCGAAAGGCGCGATCTGTATAACCTGCTACAGGAGCGAGAAAGAGATTCCCCGAAAGTTCAAGCGAGCCGATTTTTACCGGACGATAAAGAGACATTGGTTCCAAAAAAACGCGCTTTATTCCGAAGGCAGGCCGAAGAACTTATTGGCATTTTCCCAAAGCTGAGCGGCAAGGGCTTCTTCTTCCATTTCAAGCATATCCGCCATAAAACGTGCGGTATTTGGCAGATACTTCGGCATATTTCTTTTGCCGCGATAATCCGCCGGAACCATGAACGGGCTTTCCGACTCTATGAGAATTCTATCAACAGGCAAGACAGTCAGCGTCTCGTGAAGGTTCTTTGCGTTCTTGTATGTAAGATTGCCCGCAAATGAAAAATACAGATTCAGTTCCAGCGCTTTTTCGGCATAGGCGGCATCTTCTGAATAACAATGAAGCACTCCGCCCCTTGAGGGCAGACGGTCGCGGAGAATGTCCAGCACATCGTGTCCGGCATCACGGTTATGAATTATAACAGGCAGATTGGATTTATTCGCAAGATCAAGCTGCGTTATAAAAAGCTCAATCTGGGATTTTTTATCGCCGAATTTCCGGTAATAATCAAGTCCGATTTCTCCGATAGCGACAACCCTCGGATATTTAATGCTCTGCTCGATATGGGAAAACCAGTCTTTTCCCGGATTTTGAACTTCAGAGGGGCTTACCCCTACCGCATGATACACATTTACGGCGGATTTCAGGTTTTCATAAACCTGACTGAAGTCATGAAGACTGTTACAGATCGAGACTATCCTGTTAACAGAAGCTTGTCTGGCTTCCTGAATAACAATTAACTGTTCAATAGGGTCATCAATTATAAGTCCCAAATGGGCATGAGTATCAAAATACTGCATAGCTTTATCCAAAAGAAATGATTTTAGGTCTTTACCAAACTGGTATATTTGATTCTAGCATACCAAATCCATACCGTCAACAAAATTTTACTATAATATTACAATATTACAGTCCGCCAAACGGAGATAATTCTTCCCAATGGGAGGGTTCAACGGCATCCTTGTCTATGCGGACAAATATCTCCGGCGTGTAATTATTGCTTGGACGCATGGCATTATTGGCGTTAAGGTAACCTAAATTGATGCCAGGCGCGCCCGGACTTTCCGAAAGCCGCATTCTGATCATAGTTTCAGGGTTACGGGTTATTGAATCCCATGCGCGGGCAGATTCGGCATACATAGCCAAAGCTCTCGAACGGTAATCACGGTTTCCTGTCTGTTCAGCCAGCGCTTCATACACAACTCCAGCGTTATTACGGGCCATCATAAGGCGTTCACCCAGTTCCAGAAATTGGGGACTGTCATTAGGCAGAAGTACAGGCAGCCTGATACGCTGGTTTTCCAGTATGTCGAGCAAACGGTTGTAATAACCCTGCGCCGCAAAATAATCGCCTCGCTTGTAAGTAACATTTCCTAGGGCGTAAAGTATACGCCTGTTAAGGGGCATTTCAGCGGCGGCTTTGAACAGGTATTCAAGGGAGTTTCGCCAGTCTTCAAGCTGATAATATGCCGATCCCATACGGTATTGCATCTCAGGCGGCGCAAAACCGTATCTTTCGGCAAGCCTGTAATTACTCAAAGCGGCGCTCATATCGCCGGATTTAACAAAGTATTCCAAATCGCCTTTTACGGCATAAAGTTTGCCAAGCGCCGGAGAAACGCGTATCAAATTTCTTGAAAGATAATCTTCGTATAACTGTATGCCTTTAACCACATTTTCTTCGGCAGGGAAAAATTCCCTGTTGTTGATAAGTAAATTGGCATAACGGTAATGAGTGTCAACGCGGTAAAGGCGCCGGCGCACAGTTTCTGTCTGCGCCAGATCAAACGCTCGAATGGCGTTTTCGAGAGTCAACCGTTCTTCACGAATATTGCCAAGGTTATTATAATAACGGGCAAGGTGATAATGGGCTTCCGGCAGAGCAGGTTCCGCCCTAATGGCCTGTAAAAGCATGGAACGGACGCTCTCTATGCTTTCAATGTACGGATTTGGAACTCCCTTAGTTTCTTCAAGCTGTTTGTCTAAAAGATAGCCCGCAAGTTCCGCAAGAGACGGCGGAGAAAGAACGCGTTTTTTGTCGTTTTCAAACCAATTCCTAAGCTTAAGAACTTCCCAAAGATTGTCTACACGGATAAAGTACTTCATCATCCTTTCAACAACCGGAACCTGCCATCCGTATTTTTCAAGCACTCTCGCATAAGAAAAACGCGCGTCTTCATATTTGTCATAAAACTTTGAGGGATCGGAATCCGCCCATGCAAGGAAATTGTCTCCGGCGGCAAGAAGCCCTTCTAAATCATTAGGCGCGTAATCAAGAAGCTCATGCTGAAGCAGCTTGTTTGCCTTGTCGTAATTCAATAAGTAGTTTGTTTCCAGGTTTGCATAATCAAGAACGCCTTTTTTATCCCTGGGATAATATCTTAAAAGCTCGTCGTATTTTTCTTCCGCAAGCAGATAACGGCGTTCATCCCTGAATGCTTCCGCATAAAGATAGAACCATTTTTTCTTTTGGTGCAGAGCAAAGGCTTCATTAAAAAGCTGATTTGCGCGCTGATATTCTCCGGCGGGGATTCGTTCATAACCGCGTTTATAAAGGGATTCGGCCTCAATAGGTATGTAAATAAATTTGTATCCAAGATAGGCGACAGACGCCGCTAATGCCGCAATAATAGCAAATAACCGCAGCACAGGAAGAAAGTTATGAACGAAAATATAGGCAAAACTGGCCTGTTCCGCTTCAAATGCGGCTCCGGTCATTTTTTCAAAATTTCTCGGTATTACAACCGGTTTACCTGTTATTTCTTCAACTAACTTGGCGGTTTCTCTGACACCAGCGCCGTTTATTAACAGACGGATAAGTTTTGCTAATTGCTGGGGTAATATTACCTTTTCTGCGATTAATTCTTCGCAGAGTACTCTTAAATTCAACGGATAGAAAGTCAGGGTATTTAATATACTGTCCAATTCTTCCTGCGTTAGCTGAATTTCGTCTATATTTTCGGTTTCAGATTCTTCTGCAGCAACTTCAGCTTTTTTCTTTCTGCCAAAAAGTCCTTTCTTGGGCGCAGGCGCCTCTACTGTACTGGCTTTACTTTTCTCAAATATTTCATCAAGACCGGGTAGGTCAAAATCATCTGTTGAGCTGAAATCACCGCCCGATGATTCAAGCCCATGTGATTCGTCCGAACCGCCTGCGTCCAATTCAATTGAATCGGAACTAAAGTCTGAGCCTAAATCTCCAAGTATATCGCTGCCGGTATCAAAAGCGTCTCCGTCAAATGATGAAGGCGCTTCACCGCCGATATCAATACCGGAATCATCCTGTCCGGCATCAATGCCCATATTTGAAAAATCCACATCGGGAAGCGAACTGTCAAAATCAGAACTAGTATCTCCGCCTTCAGTGCCCGCATCTTCATTGCTGCCCGGAGTAATATCAATCTCTCCGCCCGTATCGGAATCATCCTGAGGCAGGTTATCCGCGCCCAAATTGGAGAAATCAATATCAGGAAGAACAGCGTCCGCAGAAGAAGTATCTTTTTCTTCTTTTTCTTTTTCTTCTTCTTCTCCGCCGGTCTCAAATGATTCTCCGCCAAGATCGATGCCTTCACTCAGATCGGTATCGCCTAAACTTGTATTACTTAAATTAGAATCACTAAAATCATTATCTTTTTCATCAACTTTACTATCATCAACGTCATCACGGCTGGGTTCAATTTCTGTTTTTACGTCTAAATTACCGTCATTGCTCTCGCCGCCCAAATCAATACCGAAATCATCGGAACCAGAATCTCCCAATCCAACATCACCTGATTGTGAATCGCCGGACGAAAAATCGCCGGATGAAAAATCACCGGGTAAATCCGCAGGAACCATATCAGATTCAGAGCGCAAAACCTCTTCCGGTACGGAAAAATCATCAGGGGCAGGAATATCAGAGCCAACATCTTCCAGTCCTAAATCATCAGAGCTGGCGATCTGCGGTCCCTCACCTGACGTATCACCCATAGAAGCAAACAAATCGTCAATAGAAGGGGGATCTGCGGAAGACGGCAGGGTTGTACCCTGCAAAAGATCATCGACAGACGGAGGTTCGTCTAAAGGAGGAGGATTTACATCAACAGGGAGTCCGCCTAAAAAGGCGTTAAAATCAAAATCATCGTTACCTGTTCCCGCAGGGCTTTCACTTACATTGGAAGGAGGCGTTCTCAGCGACATTTCCATAGGAGCAGCTTCTTTTGTAGGAAGATCAAGATCATCAAAAGGCTGATTTCTGGCCTCTACGTCTCTTTTTTCGTTTGCAATGTCATTAAAAGAGGTTTTAAACTCGCCAAGTGCGTTTAATGAGGGCATATTAAGATAATTATATATCGACCGATAATTGTAAAGAATGTATGAAAACGACAGTGATGTTTGTCATTTTTATGATAGTTGCCTCTTTTTCCTGGACTGCTGACTGGGAAACATACGATGTTATTCACCGTTTATTAGCAATTCGGGAACCAGGCGCTCCTGTAATTTATGAAAATACGGTGATTTTCACCGCCGATTCAAGTCTTAGAAAAGTTGGGGTGGCATTTGCCCACGAGAATTTTACCAATACTTACTGGTTTCAGCGTATTGTCGTTCCTCAGGATTTTCTTGATCCAATCATCTTGCCCGGACAAAAAATTCCCGATCCTTACAAAGATTCCGGAATTCAATTCTATGTATACCAGTATCCGGATAACCTGAAAGAACTTGAATACAGGCTTGTAATCAACGGCTTGTGGACAGTAGACCCCTGTAATTCCCAAACCCGCCGGAATCCGGTTTCAGGGCTTACAATGTCTGTCTTATCACTTCCTGCAAGACCTGTAAATTACAGTCCCATAAACACTCCGGCAGGTTTAAAGTTTTCGTTTAAGGGACCGCCCGGAGAAACTGTTACAGTAGCCGGAAGTTTTAACAGTTGGGATCCTTTTATGTATGAATTAAAAGAAAGCCCTGCGGGAATATACAGTATTTCAATTCCGCTGCCTCCCGGCGTTTATCAGTATGTGTTTTTTCACAGAGGACAGCGTTATACAGACCCGTTTAACGCACGGCGCGCCTACTCACGCGACGGAACTCTGGCTTCCGAAATAGTAATACCGTAATATGATGCCCCAAATGAGAAAAGAATGATGTTGATGCTCGCCTCCGGTCAGCTAATACTTTCTATATAAGCCTTTACCCCTTGAACAACCTGCTGGATGTCTGTTCTGGATATATCATTACTGGTAACGAACCTATATTCATCAATCAATATACCGTAGATTTTGATATTTCTCTTATGCATAAAGGCTACAAAATCATCAGAACAAAATGCAGGATTTGAGGTTTTCCAAAAAACCATATTGATTTTTATCCGATCTTTATCCACAGAGATTTCAGGTAATTCCGCCAGAAGATCTCCAAGATACCGGGCATTCTCATGATCCTCATGAAGGCGTTTTGTCATTTTTTTTAATGCCACAATACCGCATGCAGCCAATACTCCGGCTTGACGCATACCTCCGCCGAGTATTTTCCGGTTTACACGGGCACGGTTGATAAAGTCCCTGGTTCCGCATACCAGAGAACCTACCGGAGCGCACAGTCCTTTGGAAATACAGAACATTACCGAATCTGCGCAAGCTGCTATATCCGTTACCTTGATCCCCAACGCAATGGCAGCATTGAATATCCGCGCTCCGTCCAGATGAACTTTTAATCCCAAATCCTTGGCAGTTCCGGAAACAGTCTGCATATCTGCTAGAGGTACTACATTGCCGTCGCAGAGAGCGTTTTCCAGACAGAGAAGCGAAGTTCTCGGATAATGCGGATCTCCAACCGGCCGTATCAGGCGGCATACATCACTGGGATAAATAAAATGATTGGGGTTATCAACTAAAGCATATCCGACACCGGAAATTCGAGCTGCCGCTCCGCCCTCATAATGAATAATATGACTCTGAACCCCCGCTATAATTTCGTTTCCCGGCTGAGTATGGGTCATCACACTAACTTGATTCCCCATAGTTCCCGAAGGTACAAACATGGCTGCCTCTTTACCCATTGTTTCCGCCGCTAATTCCTCAAGGCAGTTCATAGTAGGATCATCATGATATACATCATCGCCTACCTCAGCGCTTTTCATAGCTTCCCGCATTTCCTCAGTCGGTTGAGTAACCGTATCGCTTCGTAAATCTATAAACTTTTGCATTATCATTTCTCCCATAAATAAGGAATTATAGCCGGAATTTCCGGTAATTCTATAAAATGGCTTACATTTTTGCAGAAAAGAAAATGGTATAATAAAATTGTTTAATTGGGTACTTGGCGCTAAAGGGGGTAGGGTTTGGTTGTAAAAGATGAAAGTTCTCCGTGGATTCACATGGATATTTCCTATTGGGAGGATCTTTTGTCAGCTCAGATTCCCCGCTTATACCGAAAAAAGACTTTTCTCTTTCAACATGGGGATAAGCCTGAGCACGTGTTTATTATTAAATCAGGCCGGGTTCGTATCACTTCCTATTGCATAGACGGGAATGAAAAACAACTCTATATTGGGGAGGCTGGTTCGATCTGCGGTGAAATAGACTGTATCCAAAATCATCCTTATAATGCTTCCGCAATTGCCATTGTAGACTCCGAGATTTTTTGTTTACCTTACAAAGTTTTGGAAAATCAAATGCGAAATAACTGGTCTTTGACAAAAAAGTTAATGCAGGTAATATGCCAGAAGAACCTTATCTTTATGGAACAGATCATGGAACTTAGCTTTGATCAGTCTAAGCAGCGTGTCGCCAGAATTCTGTTGAATATCGCCGCAGAATACGGACAGGATCTGCCGGACGGAAGTGTCAGAATCGGCATTAAGTTTACTCATCAGGACATTGCCACCATGATTAATACCAGCAGGGTTACCACAAATAATGTCATTAATAGCTTTTCAGAAGAGGGAATTATCATCAAAGAAGGAGGTTACTATATTCTTAAGGATATAGTCGGGTTAAACGACTATATCCTTAATGATGGATAAAAGCTAAATCAATTTTTGTTAAAAACACCTCCGCTTTGAACTGATAATTAAAGCTCCGCCACTGCTTCTATTTCACAGAGCGCTTTTCGGGGCAATTGTTTAACAGCAACAGTACTGCGGGCAGGCTTTGATATAAAAAATCTTTCGTAAACTTTGTTAAATGCCGCAAAATCTTCCATATCTGCCAGAAAACATGTGGTCTTGATCACTTTTTCAAGACCAATGTTATTTGCCTTTAGAATTGCTTCCAAATTTTTAATTACCTGTTCTGTCTGAGCGTTGATATCGGCGCCGGTAATTTCGCCGCTAACAGGATCCAGCGGAATTTGCCCCGATGTAAACAGGAAACCTCCGGCGCTTATTGCCTGAGAATAAGGTCCGATTGCAGCCGGAGCCTTATCTGTACTTGTTACCTTTAACATGTTTTCTCCCTTCTCCTCATTGGTTAGGTTTACTGCGCATCCTCTTCTTTGAGCATTTCTGCTTCATACTTATCATTAGGAATGAAGGTACGCCCCCAGCCGGTAATACTAGCAAAAAACATCACTGCCATTAGTGTCCAGCCGTGATAGGAAAAAAGGCATATTTTAACAACTGAAAAATCTACAGCGGCGCCGGAGCCGGCAGCAAACATAAAAGCCAGCATAGGAGCGAAACCATACGGAATAAGGCACATGGCTGCACCGGCGGTGGCATCAAGAATATTGGCGCTCCGATCCCGGGTAATATGATGACGCTGGACAAGAGTTTTTCGCGCAAGAGGTCCAAGCATAACAATTACTATAGTATTGGCAACGGTTAACATATTCAGGATTATGTTAATTATGTTGATTGTAATTTCCGCACTTCGCGGAGTTTTTGTCATGGATGAGAGACTGTTGATCAGCCATTGGAAGAAACCGGATTTTTCCAGCAGATTGATTAACCCCATGAGCATAAAGGCAAATATTGCTATATCTACCAGCCCCATGATACCGTCAACCAGCACTCCGCCGACAGTAAAGTTACTAAGATTGACTATCAAAATCTGATCGGGGGTCAACAGACCTGTGATCAAAGCCAAAATCAACGCAAGAACGCCGCTGGACATAAGAGCGATGATAAGGTGCATACCGCGGAACATGAAGAAGATCAACAGTGCCGGTACAATAAGCATGATTAAGCCATTGGGCTGAAGTTCTCCAAAAACTGCGGGATCATACGGTTTTACCTGACCGCCGCTGCCGGTTATAAAGAACAGCACTGCGGCAAATGCGGCTGCAATCAAAGCGTATTTTAGCCGGGAACGGACTACTGCAGCGACATCGATTCCTTGAGTATATGCCGAGGCAATGGTAGTATCAGAAACCGGAGCAATATTATCTCCAAAGTATGCCGCTGATACGATGGCACCGCAAAGGACTGCGCCATTACAGCCAATGGCAGCGCCTACAGGATAGATAATGGGAGACAGTGCGATTACTGTACCTAAAGCCGTACCGGTGGCAGTTGACATAGTACACCCAAGTATAAATACCAACAGGGTAAATAGACGGGGACTGACATTGGCGTTAACACAAAGCCAGATAAGGCCGTTTACCAATCCTGCGACTTTGAGGATCTGGGCAACAATACCTGCAAGAAACCAAGCCATCATCATAATGGCGACCATTTCCGATGCCATACCCTTAACCAGTTGTTCGGCGCATTGGGTTGGTTTTTTGGCTAATAATAGTGCAGCCAGGATTGCTGCCAATGAAGGAACCCAAAAGGCCATTGGGAATGCCCTACCGGTTAATGCCAGTAAAATTATTCCCACAAAGAGTACTAAAAAGGGAATAGCTGCTCCAAACATACCGCCTCTGAATTGCAGGGTGCCTGTTTTCTTCTCGTCCATAACTTTTCCTCCTAAATTTATTGGACTTGTTTGACAACTAATAAGTTTAGACAAATAACCAAAACAGTTATCGCAGACTTAAGTCCAACGCAAGTCCCGCAGTTTTTCGGCCTATGGTCGGTAAAACTGCTTTTTTACTAAGAAGTTGTTCAGAAACTGAAGTTTCCGAACAATCCTATTAAAAAATTCCTAAAACCCAAATTGAGTTTTGGGAAATTTTTAATATTCCGGCGGAGCGACACTGCGAGCTAAAAGATCCGCCGCTCCGATAAGGTCAAATATCGGTATGCCGGTTTCTTCCCACACCGCGAATGAAAAACTCGCAAGATTGCTGCATTCGATGATTACCGCTCGGATATTTTCCCCTTTACCAAGCAGTTTTTGTGAAGCTCTGCGAACATCCCGTTCCATTAATTCCAAATCAAGTTTATGACCGCCCTTGATAACTATTTCCTCAAAATGATTTTCTTCCTCCATTCCCTGAATCACTAGGGACATTTCCGGCTTCCACCCGGAAGCGAACAGATGATCCTCTTTTAGAAGTTTTGAATGACCGGTAATAATTCCAATAGAGCCTTTTCTTCCGATTAATTGCCACACCATAGGAATCTGGCATAACGCCGAGGCGGCGGTAATAATTCCTCCCTCAGCGGCAATATCCTGTTGATATCTGGACATGAGGCCGCAGTCTCCTATTACTGCGCGGGCTCCCCGTTCCTTTAGGAGGCGAACCCCATCCAAAATGTTTTGTTTGATCTGTACAGAGCCTTCGATCAAATCGGCAAATCCGCCCTGAACCACTTGGTACTGTACCGGGTAAGAAAAAGAGACTGCGTTTCCCGCGTCTCCGGGAATCCGCGGACCGGTGGTAGAGAAAACCAAGATGCCAACCCGCTGCCCATAAAAAGAATATCCGGTTTCTATTTTTCTTTTATTCATTTATGCCGCCGTTTATTCCTTGCGGTAATCCGGTTTTCCCAATTCCGCGACGATTGGCTTCAAAGCATTTGCCAGTGCATCAATATCTTTTTTAAGGTTGTAGTATTGACAGGAAACCCGATACCCGCCCACATAATCGGTAAATCGTTGGGCAATTAATATACGCTGAGCATGGAGGCGTTTTAGGATCTCCAAGTCCTTCTTTGTATCATGGTAAAGCCTGAAAATAACAATCCCCGCTCGGCGCTCCCGCTCCTTGTGGGTAATAATCGTTCCTCCAAGCTCTTCCATCTTCTCCATACAGTAATCTCCCAAATTAAGTACATGTTCTTCGACATTTTTTATTCCCAGTTCATTTACCAGCCCCAAAGATTCGCCCAAAGCAATAGCGCCGGGATAATTGGAGGTACCGCCGATTTCAAAACGCCTTGCATTCTTGACAAATTTCCAATTGCTTACTGACTGGGAACCCGGATTTTCCCAATAGGCCCCCCAACCGCCTTCTGGAACCTCGCTGTTCAGATAACCCCAGAAAACCGGATCGATTTTATTTACCAACTCCTTATTAATGTAAAGTACGCCGGTACCAAATGGAGAATTAAGCCACTTATGACCCCCGGCAGTAAGAATATCCACATGAAATTTTTTGGTATCCATATTGCAAACACCCATTTCCTGTACTGAATCCACTACCAGATATATCCCATTTGATTTGCAGTAATCACCGATCTCCTTAAGATTCATTCGCCAGCCATTGCACCATTCAACTGAAGAGATCACAATCATCCTGGTATTGGCATCAGCAGCTTTCTTAAAATCCTCTACGATAAACCGGTTATCTTTGGTTTTGACTACTCGTATCTCAAAACCCTTTCGGGAGCGCTGGGCGCACCAAGGCATGGCAACCTGTATAAATTCCAGATTAGTTGTCAGAATATTATCTCCGCTCTTGAGTTCAAGGGATGTAGCCGCAATATTAAGCCCGTGGGTTGTACTTTCTACCAGGGCAATCTCTTCTATGTCGGCGTTTAGGAGTTTGGCTGCTTCTTTGTACGCTTTATCTCTTCTTTGATCCATATTAATATGATGAGCGCTGGAATTGATTTCATCATTACGGGTACAATATTCGGTAAAATCAATAATAGCTCTGCGGGTACGTTCCGGAATTAGGCTGACACAGGAAGCATCCAAAAAAACCAGATTATTATCCAAAGCCGGATATTCTTTCTTACGAACTTCTTCCCAATTAATATTACTCATGCTCTTCTCCTTCAGGGGTTACCAAAAACCTGTTCCTAAATTAGTTTGGCTTCTTTACATAGAATTTATTGTGCTTTTCGCCTGTTTTCTATAAAGTATTTTACATAAATTAGTTTTTTATGGTATTTTTACCTATACCGGACAAAAAAAAAATTAAAAAACCGGAAAAGATAAAAAGAACACGGTATTGTCTCACTTTGAGAAGTAACCGACCGAAATAACCCGCATAATTGAAAATCCGGCGTTATTATTGTATTATTCAATTGAGGTAAACAATGTCTATTCTAAAAGAAGGCTATTCGTTTATTTTTCCTGCTTTTGCGGCGGGTCTAATATCTCTGGTTATTTCCAGATTTATGGGAAAACCCGCTGATATTGTCTTTATAGCCATTGGTTCTTTATTGATAATTTTTGCGCTTTTTTGTATGTTCTTTTTCAGGGATCCTAAGGTCGAAGTATTAGGAGGAGAAGGAGTAATCCTGTCTCCGTGCAACGGCACTGTAATGGAAATTACCGAAGAAGACGGCGAAAAAGTTGTCAGGGTGTTTCTTTCAATATTCAGCGTTCATTTGCAGAGGTCGCCTGTCAGCGGCACTGTAATTGACGTAACGCATAAAGACGGAAAATTCCTTGCGGCGTGGGATCCGCGCGCGCATATCGAAAATGAGCAGAATATTTTTAAAATACAAAGCGAAGCTGGAATATATACGGTACGGCAAATAGCCGGATTGGTGGCGCGCAGATGCGTGTCATGGGTTAAATCCGGCGATACGTTAAAAGCCGGTGATAAAATAGGGATGATAAAATTCAGTTCTCAGGTAGACCTGTACATGCCCAAACCGGCGGAAATAAAAGTAAAACCCGGCGATAAAGTAAAAGCGGGTATTACAACAATAGCGGCAAAATGAAAAAAAACATTATTAATAGAGCGAAATTCAGAAGAACACCGCAAATAAAAGCGCGGGGAATAAAAGCGCCTATTCGTGTACCGATAAGAAAAGAAGAATTAAAAAAGGGAATATACATCATCCCTTCGCTGTTTACATGCGGAAACATGAGCTTTGGCATACTTTCGGTTATTTCCTCAATCAACGGAGATTTTGCAAGAGCGGCATGGTTTTTGGTTGCGGCGTTGGGATGTGATATTTTAGACGGCAGAATCGCAAGAATGACAAACACAACGAGTATGTTTGGAATGCAGCTTGATTCCCTCAGCGATCTAGTTTCATTCGGAGCAGCGCCGGCAATAATGATGTATATGCTGGTACTTAAAAATATGGGAAACCCTGGCGTTGCTATTGCTGTGCTTTTTGTGCTTTGCAGCGCTCTGCGGCTGGCGCGCTTCAATGTACTGGCTCAAAGCGGTGAAATACACAAACATTTTGTCGGTCTCCCCACCCCCGCGTCGGCAGGCGTAATTATCTCATTTGTGCTAAGTTATGAACTTTTGGCGCCGGAGGATTACTCCTTAAATTTTAAGACAATTCCCGTATTGATGGAGCTTATCCCTTCTTTTTTCAAGATTATGCCGGTCGTTATTGTAATTCTTTCATTTCTAATGGTCTCCAATATTCCTTATTTATCATTTAAGAGAATAAAATTGACAAGGGTAAGGACAATCGAACTTTTGGTCGTTTTAATTGTCTTAATCATAATTATTGTCGTTTATCCTCAAAATGTAATTTTTATTATTTTTTCTGTATATGCGCTCTCAGGTTTGATATTCTATATACCTCGGATAATTTTGGAAAGAAAAAAAAGACGGGACACGGAAAGGACAGAAGAAAATGTTATGTGACATAGCAAATCCGAAAGGCGAGGGAATCGTTGATGTATGGCAGGAAATTCATCCTATACGTTTCGGAGAAATTGATAAATCTGACAGGCTTACATTAAGCGCTGTATTGCAATCTTTTCAGGAAGCGGCAATTTGCCACGCGGAAAATCTCGGCGTTGGAAGAGAGGACATGGCAAGAACAGGCCGCGTCTGGATTTTATCGCGAATGTCCGTACTGGCGGAAAGACGGCCTAAGTACTGTGAAACTGTTACAATACGAAGCTGGCCGCGCGGGGGCGAAAAACTTTTCGCAATGCGCGATTACGATATCCGCGACAAGGAAAATATTCCCGTCGTTTCAGCCCGCAGCGCATGGCTGATTGTAGATATCGAAAAACGCCGTCCCTTGCGGCCTCAGTCGATAATGGACACATTGCCGCAGAATGAAGGACTGGACGTTTTTGCTCCCGATGCAGGCGGCGCGGCGGCAATCGCAGAACGCAGTAACCTGAACCTTGTCGCAGATACGCACGCGGCGGAAAGAAAAGCGCTCTATACCGATATTGACTACAACGGGCATGTCAATAATGTCAGCTATATCAGATGGATAGAAGACGCCCTCGATCCAAAGCTTCTTGAAAAAGCCGATAAAATGCGATTGGACATCAATTATTTAAATGAAGTTACCGGAGGCGAAGTTACAGAAATTTATTCCGCGCAGATTGATGATGAAAACGGTACAAGCACCGGCGCATTTGCGTTTGAAGGGCGCAAAAAAGAATCAGGGCAGGCGGCTTTCCGCGCAGAACTTAGGCTTTGGAGTTAATTGCAGATTAATTTGCAATGTAACTGATTGAACCTGTTTATTAGACTTGTTCGACAACTTGGTTAGTTGTCTCACAAGTCTTGCATTTTTTCGGGCTAAAGTAAACTTTAGCCCTGCAAAAATGCTTTTTTATATGGAAGTTGCTCAGAAACTGAAGTTTCCGAACAACTCTATTTATATATGCCTATCATTTTACACGATAAAAAATTTCATCCCACCGGCGCTGAATAGCGGTTACTGTTTCTTCAGCAGTACGGCTGCTTCTGAAAAACCTCTGCAGTTCTTCAAGAAAAGCATTTTCGTATTCTTCGGCGGACGGTTTTCCGGAAAAGCCCTGAACAATAACCGAAGATTCAAAAATATCCTGCGACTTGGAATAAAACGGATCGTTTCTTACATAGCCTCCGGGAATAATATCGGAAACAGCGCCGGGAACTGCTTTCAGCACCTCACAAAAAAGCTGGCTTTGTTCTTCAAGAAATACAAGAAAATCCCATGCTTCATCAGGGTATTCACAATTTACATTAATACCTGCATATATACTTGAAATGCCTATATTGTATTTACCGGCAGAACCGGAACCGGGAATATTTGTTACTCCGAACGATTTATCTCCCATCCTTTCCCTTAGAAACGGAATAGCTCCTGTAGAGGCAATCATCATCGCGATATTTCCGCTGGTAAAGTCTTCCAGCCGCTGTTCTCCTGTAGTTTCAAAAATCCTGTATGCAAGCACCCTGTCATTGTATAATTTGCCAAAAAAACTAATATCACCCGACATAGTTCTTGTGTTTAATACCGGTCTGTTTCCTTCACGCCAAAAATCTCCGCCGGAAGCCCATATCCAGGAAAAAATATCGCGCTGGACGGCATTTTTATCTTTTAAACTTAGGCTGATTGCCGCGCCTGCCGTATTGGCAAGCTGCGCTTCATTGCTGTTTGATACGGTTCTTGCATAATTTAAAAACTCATCCCTTGTTTTGGGCGGGCGGTCAAAACCGGCGGCTGTCAGGATATCAATATTATAAAAAAGCAGATTCATAAATGAAACCAGCGGTATTGCCAACTGCTCTTTATTTTTTAAGTATGAACTAAGTTTTGCCAATATACCTTCATCAATTAAAGCGCTGTAGTTTCCTTCATCAAAAATAAGAATATCGGGAACAATTTCTTTTTCTTCCGGCAGCTTCAAAAGCCGTATCTTAAGGTTGGATTTCCCCTTCATAAACTCCTGCAGCATGGTTTCTGTAATTTCCTGTCCAAACAGTTCTTCAAACTTCGGTGAAAGCAGCAAAATTTTTTGTTTTTTCTCTATGTTCAAATTAATAAACTGCTTAATGATAAAAGGGCTGACTGTCAAAATAAGGAGGGAAATAATAAGAAATAAATCTATTCGCAGAGAATTATATATCGACTTTTTGCCGTTTATGCTGTAAATATTTATTATGTTTCCTTTTTCAAAAAGGCTCATTTATGCGTTCTCCAATAAAATCTCAGGTACTATCTCCCGCCGGCACAGGGATACAGGAATCGCCCCTGAATACAAGTTAATCGCAGATTTTAACAAACCGAATAAGTCCCTTTTTGAAATTAAATCAGAATCTTCCCATAATGCCTACCTGTCAAACGGTTCGCTTGCGCTTGAGTTAAAAAAAACAAACTGTATCGTATGGACAGAAATCCCCCATATCGAATTTAGCAACCATGTAATAGAAGCAAAAATACGCCTGGACAGCATAGGCGGTTATTCATCTACAGGAATTATTTTTCATATTACGGAAGACTCCTATTATTTGGCGCTAGTGTCAAGCAAGGGATATTTTCGCATTGACGCTGTAAAGGACAATGCTCCGAAAGCATTAATTGCATGGACTGAAATATCCGGTTTTGACGGAACAAATATTCATTTAAAAATTATTTCCTACGATACTTCTTTAATTTTTATTGTCAACGACAGGTGGGTTGGAGAAGCCATTGACGATTCCGTCAGCGTCGGCCATTTAGGCTTTGTTCTTGCTTCTTACGAAGCCGGAAGCAATCAGGCGGAAGCAAAAATTGTATGTAAAACATGGCTTGATTATTTTTCCGCAGATACGCGGAGCAAAACTCTGGAAGAACAATACAAGTACTGGACAACTGATTTAAATATCAACGCAGTAGGCAGGTTAAGGCTTGCGGAAACATTCGCTGTTATGGGTAAATTTTCAAAAGCGCTGGAGCAGATTAAAAAAACATGGAAATGCAGGGATGAAGCTGTCAGGGCAGTTTCTACTTCCGCTTCAGAAGTCAGAACCAAAAAAGAGCTTATCCTTGCGGCGCGAATGTCATTCAATCTCGGAAATTACAATGAAGCGGAAGAGTATATTGATTCTATTCTTGAACAATGGCCGCAATCAGCCGAAGGCAAAACAGCGTATGCGGAAAAAATAAAAGTACTGAACGAGCTGAATAAATTCAAGGAATTAAAAGAATTTGCATTAAGTCATTCAAAAGTCATCGGCAAAAATATTAACTATTACACAATGCTGGCGCGCTGTTACTGGGAACTTAAGGAATATGATAATTCCGCCAAAACATGGAATAAAGCTTTCCGCATGAACAGTAAAAACGGAGTTTATGCGGTTAATGCGGCAAATGCGCTTGAACTAAGCGGCAAAAAAGAAGAAGCTCTTGCCCTTTTTATTGAAGCGGCGAAAATTTTTCTTGCGCAGAATAATCAGGCGGAACTTGCGGTGATTATGCCGAAGTTATCCGCTCTCGGCGGAAAAAATTGGGAAGCCCGCGTTCTTGCAGGCAAATGGGCATTCAGTATCGAAGATTACAGCAATTGCATAACGGAACTTGCCGCTGCTGAAAAATTAAGGCTTGCAGTTAAGCCAAAACCGGCGGCGGATCCCGCTCTTTTTTATCTATGGGGACTGTCCGAAAAAGTCAACGGAAAAAATAAAACGGCAGTCAGCCTGCTGGAAAAAGCCGTTAAACTCGCTCCTGACTACGGACTTTTCCGTTTTAAGCTGGCGGAGCTAAAATTAACATCCGGAATTAAAAACTTTGACATTGTTAGTGAGCTGAAACTTGCGCTGAAATCCGTTGACGATAGTCTTATAAAGGAAATGGCAAACCATGCCGGAAATTTACTGTTAAGCGCAGGCGATGCAAAAAATGCAAAATTTTTCTTTGCTAAAGCAAATCAGGCAGTCGGCGCAAAAAATAACGGTAAAAAGAAAAAAACATGACGGAAATTGACTGGCCTGCCTTTCTGGAGAACGGACTTCCCCTTGAACAAAAAAAAACATCTTTAACTGTCGGCGTTTTTGACGGAGTACACCGAGGACATCAGGCGCTGATCGCAAATATCGTTTCATATAACGCTGAATATGTTCCGGTAGTTGTTACATTTCGCGAGCCAAAAATTAAAGACAGCATTCAATCTTTCCGGCAGAAGGCTGAAATGCTGGAAAGTTTGGGCGTAAAAATACTGGTGGTTATTGATTTTACCGAATCATTCAAGCAAATTAAAGGGATAGAGTTTCTAGAAATACTGCTCAAGCACGGTAATCTCGGTTTTTTTACGGTTGGCGGCAGTTTCCGCTGCGGTTATCAACTGGACACAAGCGCGCAGGAAATAAAAACTTTTTTCACTTCGCATAACGTTCCGGTAACAATTTTTCCTGAAGTTATGGAGGGTTCTCTTCCTGTCAGTTCAAGCCGTATACGTTCTGCGATTAACTCAGGCGATCTCCGTCTTGCAGAGGTTATGCTTGGCCGTCCCTTTTCCCTCGAAATACATACTTGCTGAAATAACAAAAAACAATTTAAAATGAACACAGGTTTACAGTAAAGGAGTTAAATAATGGACAAAGAAATTGAAGCTTATTTAAAAGATCAGGCAAAAGAAATCCGTAAAATGACAATTGAAGAAATCGCAACGTTGGGAACGGGTCATATCGGAGGAGCTATGTCCATTGCGGATCTTCTGGCTCTTCTTTATTTTCACCGCATGAAAGTTGATCCGCAAAAACCGCGCTGGGAAGAACGCGATCAGCTTATAGTATCCAAAGGCCACGCCGGACCTGCCGTTTACGCGGCTCTCGCCCTTAAGGGATTTTTTCCTAAAGATTGGCTTTCTACCTTGAACAAGGGCGGAACCAGCCTGCCAAGCCACTGCGACAGGAACAAGACTCCGGGTATTGACATGACAACAGGCTCGCTTGGACAAGGTTTTTCCGCCGCTATCGGAATTGCGCTTGGTTTGAAAATGGATAAAAGAAATTCGACAGTATATACAATCATCGGCGACGGTGAATCAAACGAAGGTCAGGTTTGGGAAGGAGCGCTTTTTGCCGGCTATCGAAAACTTTCCAATTTGGTTGCCTTTACCGATTACAACAAACAGCAGCTTGACGGCTTTACAAAGGATATTCTTGATCTTGGCGATCTTGCGGCAAAGTGGGCGGCTTTTGACTGGTTTACGCAGGAAGTTGACGGTCATGACATCGCAGCTCTTGACGCCGCCATTGAAAAAGCGCTGGCGCAAAAAGATAAACCTTCAATGATAGTTATGCACACAATAAAGGGAAAGGGATGTAATTTTGCGGAAGGCGTAGAGAAGAATCACAGCATGGCCTTTGATATGGAAAAGGCAAAAGAAGCCATTGCGGCATTGGGTTAAAGGAGTAAATCATGGCTGAACAAACAAAAGAAATGCGCGCCGCGTATGTAGATACGCTTATGGCGTTAGCTGAAAATAATAAAAATATTGTCGTACTGGAAGCGGATTTGATGAGCTGTACAAATACGGGTGTTTTTAAAAAAGCGTATCCCGACAGGTTTTTCAATGTCGGTATTGCTGAGGCAAATATGGTCGGCATAGCTTCAGGGCTTTCCACTCTGGGCAAAATACCGTTTGCGTCAAGTTTCGGCTGTTTTTCATCAAGGCGGGTATTCGATCAATTTTTCCTTTCCGCCAATTATGCGAAACTTAACGTAAAACTTACCGGAACCGACCCCGGCGTAACTGCCGCTTTTAACGGCGGAACCCATATGCCCTTTGAAGACCTCGCCCTGATGAGAGTAGTTCCCGGTCTTACAATTGTTGAACCGTCGGATCCTGTTTCCTGCGCCGCTTTCGTCCGCCTTATGGCCGAAGATTACGGCTGCCATTATCTGCGTATTCCGCGCAAACCTGTTCCGTATCTTTATCAGGAAAACGAGACTTTTAAATTCGGCAAAGCAAGGCTTTTAAAAGAAGGAAAAGACCTGTGTTTCGCCGCGCTCGGCAGCCTCATGGTCAATCAGTCTTTAAAAGCCTGTGAAAGCCTTGCCGAATCAGGCATCAGCGCAGGCGTTCTTGACGTGCTTACACTAAAGCCCATAGACTGTAACGCTATTCTGGAGCAAGCCGGAAAGGTGCGCGCTATTATCAGCGCGGAGAATGCCCAAATCGCAGGCGGTCTCGGCGGCGCAGTTGCGGAAATTCTCGCCGAGAACGGATGCCGCTGCAAATTTGCTCGTATTGGTATCCGCGACGAGTTTGGCGAAGTGGGAACGCAGGACTACCTGACAAATCGCTTCGGACTTGACGTTGGAAGTCTTGTGAAAAAAGCGCAGGAACTGCTGAAATAATCTGCAAACCGAAAGCTCAAAACCGGAAGAATATATTATTTATTTTTCTTAGCGGCGCTTTCATTTCCTGTTTTCCCGCAATTTGTACGGGAGCCGTCTTTTCTGTGGTACTCCTGACAGGCCTTACAATCCCCATGACGATTACAGGGATACGAGCATTTACACGCATTGTTCTTTTCAGACATATTCACTCCATAACATACAGCGGCCGACGGGAACAACAAACCGCGCCCTTACAAAGGGTGTGGATGAGTAAATTCCAAACGTTCCGGCGCCGAATAGATCCTCCACGATGAACAATTGAGGCGGGATTTACCCCGCCGTCTGCGCCGCGGTCATAGAGAGGTATGCAGCATAGGCGCAGTCTGTGGCAGATAGCCACAAGCGGCCGACGGGAGTCGAACCCGCGTCACGAGCTTGGGAAGCTAGGGTAATGCCGTTATACGACGGCCGCTAATAAATTTTCACCTTCTACTATATGCAGTTCCGTACAAGTACGAAACTGTAAGGCTAAAAACCGCAGGGCGGCATGGAAGCCGCCTGTTACCAGTTCAGCAGTTTTTGCGAAGTAAAAACTGTAAGCTAAAGAACCGCATGGATGCGGTTCTTTAGCAATGATCCAGGGCTGACTCGAACAGCCGACCTGCCGCTTAGGAGGCGGCCGCTCTATCCCCTGAGCTACTGGACCTGCAAAGTCAGAATATCACTCCAAAATTGCATTGTCAACTTTAGGTATTAACACTTACGGTCATTGCCAAAAAAGATGATAATTTGCAATTCTTTCCATAAAAGATGCAAATATCTTACCACTTGCTTTTAGGTTCTCTTTTGTCTAAAATAATATAATGAAGAGAAATAAAAATTTTATGTTAAAATCGGTAGTTTTTCTGTTTTCTTTACTAATATTGAATATTAACATGGTTTTCGGGCAGGAGATAGTTACTGCAAAAAGATACCTTGAAATAGTATCTGAAACATACGCCTTAGTCAGGGACTATGAAGCAAATCTCACAATTCATTCCGGTAACTCCGAAATGATTGGGAGGGTGAGCCACCTTTCTCCGTCTTATTTACGGATTGACTTTTCCCGTCCCGCTGATCAGGTAATTGTTTTTAACGGCGAATTACTTACTATCTATTTGCCGGAATTTAAAGCTGTCTTAAATCAAACAGTCAACCAAAGCAGAAGACCGGGCGCAACCGGAGCTTCAATGGCAAGCTCGCAGGGATTGACCTTACTTAGCCGTAATTATGCTGCTTCATTTGTTACAGGTCCTAATCCTGAACCGCTGGACAGCAGTTCAAGAGAACAGGTTGTTAAACTGCGCCTTGTAAGACAGTCTGCTTCCGAAGGATTCAGGGAAATTATATTAAGTATAAATCCTGATACAAAATTAATCCGCAGAATCGAAGGACGAACTATATCGGAAGGCGAAGTGCGTTTTGACTTTACCAATGTAAAAACAAATCAGGGTATCCCTGAGCAGCGTTTTATTTACGACTCACCGGCATCGGCAAATATGTATAATAACTTTTTATTCAGGGATTCTGATTAAGGCACGGGAGGAACTTGATGGAATCGCCGGGGGAGAAATTAAAAACTGCGCGTAATGAAAAAGGGCTTAGCATTGATCAGGTAAGCCATGATACAAATATTACAATTCGTTATATTGAGGCGCTGGAAGAAGAAAATTACAGCGTTTTTCCGGGCGAGCCGTATATAATCGGTTTCTTGAAAAACTACAGCGCCTATCTTGAACTTGATGTTCAAAAAATCCTTTCTCTCTACAAAGCGCTTCGCATTCAGGAACAGCCGGTTCCGGTGGAGCAGCTTCTCAAGCACCCGCCGAAATTACCGAAATTCATTATCCCTGCCGTTATCATATTCGGTCTTCTCGGCGCGGGCGGCTACGGCATTTATCAGTTTATATTAAACTGGCGGAACAGACCCGTTCAAAATACAGCGGCTGTCCGCGTTCCTGTTGAATACATTATGGAAGGCAATTCCATGGAGCGGCGTTTTTATAAAAATGATTCTGTTTTAATTCAGCTAGGTAATGAAATGTATAAACTGGAGCTTTCTAATCTGAGCGAAGCCGTAACAATCCGCACTCCGGGAGGTTCGGTAATTCTGGATTTAAGTCAGGAAGCTAACATTGATCTTAATAACGACGGAATTTCTGAATTACGCATAACGGTAGCTGATTTTGCAAGAAATAATGCCGATATGGGAGCATTAATGTATTTCTACCTTATGGATGCAGATGCCGCGTATAACGCCGCCGGCAATAATCAAAACATTCCCTTTATAATGAACCCTGCAGCGTCCGTAAGTACAACTATTATACCGGCGTCTCCCAGCGCATATCCTTTTACCTTACAGTCGGCTTTTCAGGGTTACTGTATGTTCCGCTGGGAAATACTCAATGAACGGGATCGCAGAGACAGAAACGAGAAATATTTTCAACGTTCAGACGAATTAAACATACAGGCGCAAAACGGCATCCGAATCTGGTCGTCAAATGCACAGGCGGCAAAGTTTCAGATTATCGGCGGCGGACGGTCGATACCTTTGGAAATCGGCACGCCAGGTGAAGTTGTTGTAGCCGACATCCGCTGGATAAGGGATGACAGCAGCCAGTACCGCCTTATGTTTATCCGGCTTGAAACAGGCAGTTGATGCTTGCGTTATTATTTTGATCTTTTTGGCTGTGTAAAAAATCAGGTAGACGCGGAAAACATGATGGCCTGTCTTGACAAAGCAGGCTGGGAAACCTCTGATGCCGAAACTGCGGACTTAATAATTGTTAATTCATGCGGGTTTATAGAGAGCGCAAAAAAGGAATCAATAAACGCTGTCATCGGATGGCGTAACCTTTACCCCGAAAAAAAAATACTCCTTGCAGGCTGCCTTGCCCAGCGTTATGCGGGAGAACTTTCTGATAACCTTACGGAAGCGGACGGTTTTTTCGGCGTTGAAAACATTGCCGCCATTGCGCAAGCTGCGGAAAAAACCTGTCTTGCCGCCGTAAAAAATACGCCGTCAACGGACAACCCGCCGGGCGAACGTCCGCTCCTTTCGCTGCCAGGTTCGGCTTATGTAAAGATCAGCGAAGGCTGCAACAACCGCTGTTCTTATTGCGCAATCCCTATTATTCGCGGCAGTCTTGCAAGCCGTACAATCCCCGATATAACGGAAGAATGCCGCTCTCTTCTGGCGCGCGGCATAAAAGAACTTTGCATTATCGGGCAGGACATCGGCTCTTTCGGAACAGATACTGCATCCGGCAATACAAGCAAAAATCTGCCGCAGTTACTAAATTCCATTTCCAAAATTGAAGGACACTTTTGGATACGCCTGCTGTACATTCACCCAGATCATTTCCCGGTTCATCTCCTTGATATTATGGAAAAAGACAATCGTTTTCTTCCGTACTTTGACATTCCCTTTCAGCACGCATCAGTTAAAATACTTACAGCAATGAACCGCAGCGGTACGCCGGAAAAATATCTTGAGCTAATCAAAACAATCCGTAAAAGACTGCCGCATTCTGTTATCCGTTCAACATTTTTACTTGGTTTTCCAGGTGAAACCGAAGAAGATTTTGAAGCCTTACTGGATTTTCAGAAAAAAGCAGAATTGGACTGGCTAGGCTGTTTTGCATATTCCAGGGAAGAAGGCACGCCGTCTTTTTCCATGAAGGGACAAGTGCCAAAAAAAACAGCGGCAATTCGTAAACAGATAATTGAAGAACGGCAAATACCGATCACGGAAAAAAACATGGAACGTTTTACAGACCGGACACTCGAAGTATTGATTGAAGAACAGATTGATTCAGATGCCCCTGAAGAAAATTTATGGCTGGGCAGGCTTTACTGTCATGCGCCTGACATTGACGGCGCGGCGGTAATTGCAGGCGCGGCAGAAACTAATCCGCAGCCAGGGGACATTGTTCCATGCAAAGTTATCGCCCGCCGAGGATTCGATCTGGAAGTTCGTCTGCTAAAGGAATAATCAGCGGGGCTTTTAATTGACGAAAATAATCTATTTTGCCGATATATTATAAGTATGAAACTTCTTCTTTTCACCTGTCTGTTTTTATTAACCTCGCTGATTTTTGCCGTAGCGCCGCTTGAGGGTAAATTTTCCTCTGCGCCAAGCGCCTCAGCATCGCAGGAAGAAAAAGATCGCGCTTATTCAGAAGCGCGCAGTATGGTGATTAATGCTGCGGTAAAATACGAGAATACTCCGTATCGTTACGGAGGGATAAGTTCGAAAGGGCTGGATTGTTCAGGTTTTATTTATGTCAGTTTCAAAGACGCTTTAGGAGTTGCGCTGCCCAGATCATCGTCAAGTTTATATTCATGGGTGGAAAAAATTCCTCTTGAAAAAGCGCAGCCCGGAGATTTACTTTTTTTTAAAACCGATAAAACAGGCAATGTTTCACACGTCGCGCTTTATCTTGGCAGCCGCTGGTTCATTCACGCCGCTTCTTTCGGCGATCGAACAGGTGTAACTTATACAACGCTTGACGAAGGATCATGGTCGCGTACTTTCGCCGGAGCAGGACGCGCTTTTCCCGAAATTTCATCAGATTATCGACGGATAATGACAAGCGGTACGGCATATTCCAGCGGTAATCAAAATAAAAAATTCAAAGCTGATTTTTGGGCAAGATTCCGCTTCTCTGCCAACCTCATAAGTATTATCAGTAACCCCTGCTTTTATCCACCAAATTTCTCAACGGTTCGCCGCTTTTGTAGCGTTCAAGGTTTTCAAGCGCGACCGACATAGCCAATCGGCTGTATTCGGGATGACAGCCCGCATAATGGCCGGTAATGATTACATTTTCCATATCCCATAGAAGCGAATCCGCAGGAAGCGGCTCAGTTTCGGCAACATCAAGCAGCGCGCCGCCTATATGCTTTTCCCGCAGCGCATTGACCAATGCCGCTTCGTTTGTGGTAGCGCCGCGCCCCATGTTTATATACAGGGCGCTGTTCTTCATAAGGTTGAATTCCGTGGTGTCAAAAAAATGCAGCGTTTCCTGTGTGTAGGGGAGGATATTTACCACATAGTCAGAGCGCGGCAGAAAGTTCCGCAGTTCCGCAGAAGGGGCTGTCCGTACGCCGTCAACATCTTCGCAGGCGGCCGGGTTTCGGCGCAGTCCGATTACCTTTAAACCGAAACTGACAGCTGTCCGCGCTATAACTTTTCCGATAGCTCCGTAACCTGCAATCAGCATGGTTTTTCCGTTAAGGACTGAAAGCTGCCGATCCTGAATAAAAAGCCATTCATGCCGCTTCTGCGCGGCTATTGCCTGCGGAATACAACGGTTCAAGCCAAGCAGCATGGAAAAAAGATGTTCCGCAATCTGCTGTCCCTGAATACCCGATGTGGTACTCATCTGAAAGGGCAGTTCCTTAAGCGCCGGAAAATGCTGCAGAACATCAGCCCCGGCTGACCAAAGCTGCCACCACCGGAAACATGGCATTTGCGGAATAAGAGTGAAAGGAATGTCTCCCATACCAATCTCGATCCTGTCAAGAAAGGGTTCAACTTCCGCAGGTTCAATACTGACCAATACTTCCCTGCCGTCTCCGGCGGCTTCAAGCTGCTGCTTGAATTCCGGCATAAGCCTGAAGGGATACAGTGAAAGCAAAATAATTTTCTTTTCCATAAAACTCAGCTGTTCTTAAAATTCCTGATATGTTCCCAAATAATCAAACATATCGGTTTCCTGTTCAAGTTCCGCCAGTACCTGCTTTAACTCGTCAGAAATGACGGGAGTGTCAATGTCAAAATAAAACATAAACTCAAAATTCTGACCGGAAATCGGGCGGCTCTCCAGTTTATTCATGTTGATTCCGTGCGCGTAAAATTTGGCAAGGACGCTGTAAAGAGAACCCGGCTTGTGTTTCAGGGCAAGCATAAGGCTGGTTTTATGCGACCCCGGATATATTTCAGGCTTTTTTGATATGCAGATGAAGCGCGTGTAATTGTTGTCGGTGTTCTGGATATTGAATGACAGCGCCTGTAAGCCGTACAGTTCGGCGCAATCACGTGACGAGATAACCGCCGCGTCTGTCCGCCCTGAACTTGCCGCCTGTTTTGCCGCCATTGCCGTGTTTGCGCATTCGGTTATCTTTACGCCGTTCCACGACTTCAAAAAACGGCTGCACTGGCGGATAGCCTGCTCATGTGAAAACACTTCCTTGATGTCGTCTATCTTTGCGCCGGGGGCCGCCAGCAATGTATGCGTTATCGGCAGCTTTATACTGCGTACAATATAGAACCGGTAGCGGTTCATCAGATCATATACTTCATTGACAGAACCCGCAGAACTGTTTTCCAGCGGTATTATTCCGAAACGGCACAGGCTGCTGTCCACTGCCTGAAAAACTCCCTCAAAGCTGTTAAAATAAGTGATGTCCGCAGGTGAAAACAATTTGTCGCAGGCAGCCTGTGAATACGCGCCTTCCACGCCCTGACAGGCTACTGTTGCGCGTAACGGGAAGGCTTCATTTTGGCCGGCAGCCGCGTCAAGCAGTTTTTTAACCGCCGAATCGTAATGGCTCTGCGCTTTCTGGCGGCTTCGGCCTATCTCGAAAAGTGAAGAAAACAGAACCTTTACATATCCCGCAAGTTCAGGACGCGCCTTTTCACATAACCTGTATAAAGTCTTACGTTCGCGTTCTGAGTCTGCAACAGGCAGCGAAAGTTCTTTTTTTTGCTGCCCGATTTCCTGCGCAAGCTCCATGCGCCGTTCAAACAGGTTCAGTAATTGATCGTCAACGCTGTCCATTTCTTCATTCAATTTATCAATGTCCATGATTCATCCTTTTTTATTGACAATAGCTAAGACTTTCTCTACATCATTCGCCAAAGAAGCAAAAGCATCCGGCTTAATCGACTGAGGCCCGTCGCACAGGGCATGAGCGGGATCGTTGTGTACTTCAATGATAAGACCGTCAGCGCCTGCCGCCGCCGCCGCCATAGAGAGCGGGTATACAAGAGCGGCGTCTCCTGCGGCGTGGCTTGGATCAATAATGACAGGCAGATGTGTCAAACGCTTTAACATAGGCACGGCGGAAATATCAAGAGTATTGCGGGTTGATGTTTCAAATGTGCGGATACCGCGCTCGCACAAAATGATCTGAGTGTTTCCTTCAGACATGATGTACTCCGCGCTCATCAGCAGTTCCTCAAGCGTATTGGCAAGTCCGCGTTTCAACAGAATTGGTTTTTTCTGTCTTCCCAGTTCCTTCAACAATTCAAAATTCTGCATATTACGCGCGCCGACTTGAATGACATCCACTTGCTCGAACATGGGGAGATGGTTTGCGTTCATTATTTCAGTGACAACCGGCATTCCTGTCAGCTCTTTTGCTTGCAGTAAAAACTCTATGCCTTCGTCCCGAAGCCCCTGAAATGAATAGGGCGAAGTCCGCGGTTTGAATGCCCCGCCCCGCAGAAGATTCGCTCCGGCCTTATGTACCTGCTGCGCGATTCCGCAGATTTGCTCAGACGATTCAACCGAACACGGCCCCGCAATAAACTGAAAATTGCCGCCGCCTATTTTTTGTCCGCCCATGTCCACAATTGTATCGTCCGTGTGAAACTTACGGTTGGCGTTTTTGTACGGCTCGCTGATCCTCTGCACACGTTCTACAATGTCCATGCCGCCTATCAGTTCCGCATTCAGGCTGTGCGTATCACCAATCAGCCCCAGCACCGTTTGATAAATACCTGAGTTTACATTGACGCGCAGTCCCTGGTTTTCAAGCCAAGTGATAAGATTTTCTACGCTTTTCTCGTTTGCATCTTTCTTGATAACAACAATCATAATAAACCTTTTACAATCACAGTTGGACTATATCCCGCCTTTGGCGGTTTCTTAAAGGTAACATACAAGAAATATTATAGTAAACCCCGCAATAATAGACAGGCACATAACAAACAGGGCAGCTATTGATGTATATGCTGTTTATCAATTGACAGCCTATTTTCAACATGTTAGGATTAAATTAAAAAAAGAGGAAAGCATGAGAGAGAATCATGAATTAAGAGCCATCGCCAGATCGCAGCTGCACGGCAGTTGGCTTGCGGCAGTCGGAATAGTGTTAGTTTACGGTGTTATTATTTCAGCTTCCAGTTTTGTAGTAGTTGGTCCGTTAGTTTTGGGAGGACCTTTAACGCTTGGTTTAATCGGCTATTTTTTAAAAAAAGCCCGAGGCGGGACAGGTCAGCTTGAAAATCTGTTTGACGGATTTAGTTCCTTTGTTAAAAGTTTTCTGCTTTATTTGCTACAAGTTATTTTTATCGGATTATGGTCATTGCTTTTCATAATACCGGGAATAGTTAAAAGTTTCAGTTATTCTATGGCTTTCTTTATATTACATGACAATCCTGACATTGGAGCTTCAGAAGCAATAGACCGAAGCAAAAAAATGATGAACGGATACAAGGGAAAATTGTTCGGACTCTGCTTGAGTTTTTTAGGCTGGGGTATATTGTGTTGTTTTACCCTTGGCATTGGTTTCCTGTGGCTTTTTCCGTATATGAGTTTAAGTGTCACTAATTTTTACGAAGACTTGAAAAAGAACCAGCCGGCAAATGTTTCAAATACAGCCGAATGAAAATTAATCCGCCTGCATCTGTGCAGGCGATCAGCAGAAATCATTTTAAGAATACCGGAATGTTAACAGGTAAAATGTTCGTATGAGTTTTCTGGAAATTATTATAATTGCCATTGGTTTGTCAATGGACGCATTTGCGGTTTCAATCACTCTGGGATTATCGGCCGGCAAACTAAAAACGAAAGAATACTTAATACCGGGAATATATTTTGGTTTCTTTCAGGCGCTCATGCCGTTTATCGGATACTATACCGGAACGCTTTTTACAGACAAAATAGAGAGTTTGGAGCATTGGATAGCATTTATACTGCTTGGTTTTATCGGCGGCAAAATGATAAAGGAAAGTTTTTCCAAAGACGATGAAATAAAAAGCGAAAATCCGTTTGGAACTGCCAAAATGTTATTACTGGCAATCGCTACAAGCATAGACGCTTTAGCTGTCGGCATAACATTTGCATTTTTTAAAATAAATATTTTCTTTGCGATAATAATAATAGGTTTGGCAACTTTCTTTATATCAATAGGCGGCGTAATAGCAGGTCATATTTTTGGAGCAAAATATAAATCAAAAGCGGAATTTTTCGGCGGAGTTGTCCTTGTAATGCTTGGAGTAAAAATACTTATTGAGCATTTATTTAACTTGAAACTAATATAAAGGCTGCAAAAATTATAATATATATCATAGGTTGACTATAACCTCAGCATATTATATACTGTTATTTTACCGGACAGAATAACATGAAAAATTTTACAGTTTTTTTAATTATAATATTTTCCTGTAATACATTATTATTTGCGGAACTTACAAAAGAACAGTTGTGGGCAATTTCATTAACCGGAATTATGACTGAACTGAACGGGTCTAGTCGAAATACACTAAACACAGACGAAATAAATGAAGGAAATATAAAAAAATGGCTGGATGTGTTAAAGCGCGACTGGAGCATTAACAACAGAGAAGAATTGTTAACAACACTGGAAACAATGGAAAACAGAGGACATTCATCCGCATTAAATAATATTCAACAAACTGTAACGGAAATAATGAATGAAAAACAAACATTTTCCATATTTGATATATATAATAAATACCGATTAAATCAAAGACAGTATAATTATCTGAAATTTACAGCTTTAAACTGGGATTCATTCAACAGCCGGACAATTTTAGCATGGGATTTAGGAAGAAATATTTCATTGTGCAGATGGGGGTATGAAGTCGGCTTTTTGACAGAGGAAGAAGCATGGGAAAAAATAATGTATTATGCAAAAAAAGTACAACAATCTTACAATTCGTGGAATGAATACGGCTCCGACTACTATTTGGGAAGGGTGTTTTGGGCTTCCGGCTTTGGAGAGGATATAAACTATCTTGTACAGACAGAGCCGGTTTATCAAAAATTAATCGCCGGTTATTGGAGTCACATTGACTGGTATACAGATTTAAATGCATCAGATATAAATGATACGATAATTAAAACAATTCGTTACAATAAACCCGATAACAATGACGGAATTCTGCAATTTTATACAAATGATTCCGGCTATTATAACAAATGGATTCCTTATTATTTCGATAATCCGGAAACTGATAAAAATATTATTCAATGTAAGGTAAAAAAAATCAGCGGGGCTGATAATTACGGATTTGGAATATTGTTTTGTGTTGACAATTCTAACTCAAACAACGTCAGTTTTTACAGGTTATTCATAACAGTAAACGGTTTATTTACTGTTCAAAAAATGTCAGACGGTAAATGGGTTAATCAGCCGCCTATAACTTGGCGAAATTCGTCCCACTTAAAGACTGGTTATAATGTATACAATCATATAAAAGTTGAAAAAATTATCAATAACGGAATTATTACTTTTAACATATACTTTAATGATAATTTTTCAGCGACATTTTTTGATGAGGCTCCCTTAAGCGGCGATAGAATGGGTTTAGTAACATCAATTGATGTTTTGGAAAAAGAAATGTTTCCTCACATTCCTGTTGATGTACGATTTGATTACTAAAAAAGCACATAACAAGTATGTTTAAACTGCGCGGCATTTTACAGGAGGTTAAAGCATGATTTCAACATTACTTCTGGTAATAATTTATCTTTCGTTTATTAGCTTGGGTTTGCCGGATTCACTGCTTGGATCGGCATGGCCTTCGATGTACGGCGGCTTAAACGTTCCGCTGCATTATGCCGGATATATTTCAATGATTATAGCGGCCGGAACGGTTATTTCAAGCTTTTTCAGCGAAAGAATTATCAGACGGCTTGGTACGGGCATTGTTACCGCTTTAAGCGTTTTAATGACCGCCGCCGCTCTTTTGGGGTTTTCTTTTTCTTCTGCTTTTCCACTGTTGTGTCTTTGGGCTGTTCCTCTCGGATTAGGCGCAGGTTCCGTTGATGCGGCTCTGAATAATTATGTTGCGCTGCATTATAAAGCAAGACATATGAGCTGGCTTCATTGTTTTTGGGGCATTGGAGCTTCAATGGGGCCGATTATCATGTCATTCTTTTTGATAAATAAAAATTCGTGGAACTTAGGGTATCGTACAATCGGATTGATTCAATGCTGCCTAGTGACAGTATTATTAATTACTATATCGCTGTGGGGAAAAAATAAATCTCAAAACAACAATGAGAAAAATGAAACTCCTAAAGGAATATTATTTAAAGAATTAATTCACACTGCCGGAGTAAAACAAATCCTTATTGCGTTTTTTTGTTATTGCAGCATTGAAAGCACAGTCGGATTATGGGGAAGCAGTTTTTTGGTTATGGAAAAAAATATATCCCCCGAAATAGCCGCCCAATGGATTTCTTTATTCTTTATCGGCATAACATCAGGACGCTTTATTTCCGGTTTTCTGACAATAAAATTAAATAACCGTCAAATGGTTCGTTTAGGGCAGGGACTTATAGCCTGTGGAATTATTGCGTTAATGCTGCCTGTTGGCAGAATATTGTTATTACCTGGCTTTTTTACAATCGGACTGGGATGCGCTCCAATATATCCAAGTCTTTTACACGAGACGCCGAAAAATTTCGGGAGTGAAAAGTCGCAGGCAATAATGGGAATACAAATGGCAAGCGCATATATAGGGACTACATTTATACCTCCGTTATTCGGACAGATAACAAAATATTTCCGTTTCATTGTTTTTCCGTTATTTATCGGCGGCATATTGATACTCAATATAATAATGGTTGAATTATTGAATAAGAAAGTTGATAAAAATAAAATGTAATAACGTGAAATTAGTATGATCTCATGCCTATTTTAATATCCTCGCCGAATGAGGTTTCATGTTAATACTCCCGATATTTAGTATCTGTTCTTCAGCTAACAAATCATACAATCCGTTACTGTTACAGCCGCTTAAGTTTATAGTCTCATTGTAATCGGCAATATTTACAGCAACATATATTCGTTCGTCTTCGTAAGAACGTTCAAAGACAAACGGACGTTTATACTCCAGATAAATCTGTTTATAATTACCGTATCTCAACGCTTTTTCGCCCTGTCTGATAAGCGCAAGTTTACTAATATGGCCTGTCAGCCATGTATCAAAAGCCGAACGATTTTCAATATTAATATACGGACGCAGAGCCTGATCAGAGCCGTTTTCTTTGACCCCCTTTATGCCCCATTCGCTGCCGTAGTAAACAGACGGAATACCGGGCAAAGTATAAAGTAAGGTGTATAACGTACTTAAATGTTCAGGATTGGAAACATTGCTTGCTATGCGCGGCTGGTCATGGTTATCCAAAAATGTGTACAACGGAAGCCCGTTATCGGGAACTGAATTTTGCAGACAGTATGCCAATTCAAACAGATTATTTTCATTATGGCTTGAAAATAAACATTTGTATAAAAAATAATTCGTAACACTGTGCAATGCGGAGGCGTTTACCCACTTGGAATAATCGCCGTGAACAACCTCACCCATTAGCCAAAAATCAGGTTTTTTCTCTTCTGTTACACGGCGTAATTCGGCCATAAAACTGAAATCCAGCACATCAGCCGCATCCAGCCTCATTCCGTCAATGTCAAAAACGTCCATCCAAAACCGGGCAGCGTCTAGTAAATAATTCCTTGCGGACGCATTTTGTAAATTGAATTTAGGCAGTTCAAAATGCCCATCCCAAGTATTATACGTAAACGGATCGCCCATAGGACTTTGCCTGCTGAAATCCACTCCCGAGAACCAGTCAGCATAATTACGATTATTCTGCCGTAATTCTCGGAATGCGAAAAAATCCCTCCCGCAATGATTAAAAACGCTGTCCAGTATAACGCGAATTCCGTTTTCGTGAAATTTGGCAACAAGTGATTTAAATTCGTCGTTTGTACCAATACGGTTATCAATTTCAAAATAATCCGTCACATCATATCCGTGTCTGCGTGATTTCATTACAGGGCTTAATAATATCGAATTAAACCTCATGCCTTTTATATGCGGTATCCATTTTTCAATTTCAGAAAGCTTATGCTCTAATACGGCATAATCGTTCAAGAATCGCGCACCCGAAAATGAAAGAGCGTAAATATGGTAAATTACTGCGTCTTCGTACCATTGATGTTTCATAATTTCCTCCCGTACCTTACTTGACAATTAATAACATATTTTATATCGTTATTTACGTTGAACAAAGGCGTTCATCAGATGATATGAGGTAAACTACCTCCGTGAATTCATGTGATGAGCGCCTTTTTTTGGAGGAAAGTATGCAGAGTGAAGGCCAAGTGCGGATACCGTCCGGCTGCGCCATATCGGGTATTATAAACAAATCGGGACGGCGTATGAGCGGCGAGGCGATCATTAAATCGATCGGCGTCATGCATGACCGCTCGAATGGTTTGGGCGGCGGTTTTGCCGCATACGGAATCTACCCTGAATATAAAGATTATTATGCTTTGCACTTATTTTATGAAACTGCCTCCGCGAAAAAAGAGTGCGAAGAATTTCTGGAACGGCATTTTGACATTATCAACCTTTCCAAAATCCCAACAAGAAAAATAAAGGAAATTAAAGACGAGCCGCTGATCTGGCGTTACTTTGTTACGCCGCTGCCTACAAAACTCAGCAACAGCCAGCTTGATGAACGGGAATTTACCGCCAAATGCGTGTTCCGTGTCAACACACAAATTAAAGACGCTTATGTTTTCTCCAGCGGGAAAAATATGGGTGTGTTCAAGGCTGTCGGCTTTCCCGAAGACGTAGGGCGGTTTTACAAGCTGGAAGAATATGAAGGCTGGTGTTTTACAGCGCACGGGCGCTACCCGACAAATACGCCGGGCTGGTGGGGCGGCGCTCATCCGTTTGCTCTGCTTGATTATTCAGTTGTGCATAACGGCGAAATATCCTCATACGACACCAACCGGCGCTCAATTGAAATGTACGGTTATAAATGCACGCTCCAGACAGATACCGAAGTCATCACCTATATCATAGATTATCTGCATAGAAAACAAAAACTTTCATTCAACGAAATTGCCCTAGTCGTGGCGGCTCCGTTTTGGCAGACCATTAAACATCATCAAACAGCCAAAGAACGGGAACTGAATGAATATTTGCGCGTAATGTTCAGCGCGCAGTTAATAACAGGCCCGTTCTCAATTCTTGTAGGTTTTGACGGCGGACTTATGGCGTTAAACGACAGGCTTAAACTGCGGAGCATGGTGGTTGGGGAAAAAGACGATATGGTTTATGTGGCGAGCGAAGAGTCGGCTATCCGTATCATTGAACCGAACCTTGACACGGTATGGGCTCCAAGGGGCGGTCAGCCTGTAATCATCAATATTAAACAGGGGTGAAGCATAATGGCTATAAATTTTTTATATCCTGAATATGAAGTTATAAGGGATTACGACAAATGTATCACTTGCCGCGCCTGCGAACGTCAATGCGCTAACGAAACACACGAATTTCTCTCCGATACCAATAAAATGGTCTGCGATGATACAAAATGCGTGAACTGTCATCGCTGCGTTTCGCTCTGTCCAACGCGCGCCCTTAAGATTGTAAAAAGCGGCAACACATATAAACAAAATGTGAACTGGAACGGCAAAACTATCAACGAAATTTACAAGCAGGCGGACGCAGGCGGCGTACTGTTGTCAAGCATGGGTAATCCTGAAAATTATCCGGTGTACTTTGATAAAATACTTCTAAACGCTTCACAGGTTACAAACCCGTCCATAGACCCTTTGCGCGAGCCGATGGAGACAAGGGTATCTCTCGGCGCAAAGCCCGAAAAAATAGAACGAGACGGAAAAGGAAGAATTATCAACAACCTGCCGCCGCAGCTTCACCTGTCGATACCGGTAATGTTTTCCGCAATGAGTTACGGTTCCATAAGTTACAACGCGCACGAAAGCTTAGCGCGAGCCGCCGAAGAGCTCGGCATTCTTTACAACACGGGCGAAGGCGGACTGCATGAAGATTTTTATAAATACGGAAAAAACACAATTGTACAGGTAGCCTCCGGACGCTTCGGCGTTCATCCTCAATATTTGAACTCAGGCGCGGCGGTTGAGATAAAAATGGGTCAGGGCGCAAAACCCGGTATAGGCGGGCATCTGCCGGGAAAGAAAATTGTCGGCGACATTTCCCGTACCAGAATGATTCCCGAAGGAACCGACGCAATATCTCCCGCGCCGCATCACGATATATACTCTATTGAAGATTTGCGTCAGCTTGTCTTCTCTTTGAAAGAAGCGACGAATTATCAAAAGCCGGTAATTGTTAAGATAGCCGCCGTCCATAACGTTACAGCCATTGCAAGCGGCATAGCAAGAAGCGGCGCGGACATAATAGCCATCGACGGCTTCCGCGGCGGAACGGGAGCTGCGCCGACACGCATACGCGACCATGTCGGCATCCCAATAGAACTTGCGCTGGCGGGCGTTGACAAGCGTTTACGTGACGAGGGGATTCGCGACAGTGTATCCATCATCGCAGGCGGCAGCATTCGTTCCAGCGCTGATATTGTAAAAGCTCTTGCGCTTGGCGCGGACTGTGTGTATATTGCCACATCGGCGCTGATTGCTCTCGGCTGTCATCTGTGCAGAAGCTGTCACGCCGGAAAATGCAACTGGGGTATAGCGACGCAGGTTCCCGAACTGGTTAAACGGCTGAACCCCGACATAGGGTATAAACGCCTAATTAATCTGATAACTGCGTGGCAGCATGAAATAAAAGAGATGATGGGCGGCATGGGCATTAATTCAATTGACGGATTGAAAGGAAACCGGCTCATGCTACGCGGAGTTGGGTTAAACGAGAAAGAGTTAGAAATACTGGGCATTAAACACGCGGGTGAATAGACCGGACGGGTCTTATCATAATTCTTATTGATTTAGCGTTTTTGCCAGCATTTAGTAAATGTTCAAGAATAATCACAACTTTAATGTTCAAAATATCTGTGAAAAATTTTAAGTTAAGATAAGTATTTTAAAAGCGCCCATTTTGAGCGGCTTGACAGTATTTCAATTATTGTTTATTAAATATTCCAAAATATTGGGTTAAAGTTGAAATAATTTGTATACTCTCATTAGTTGTAAATGAATAAGACATTAATGCCGTTCCTTCTTTGTAAATTAATTTCAATAATCCATTGTTAGTTAACTCAAATGTACCTTCGAGATTGTTTTTACTATTACTTGAATCAGAATATGAAAAATGATTCTCTGAAAATGTCCATATATAGTCTTCAGTAGCCGGAAATCTCCAAGTCCCCTGTATTTTATCAAACATATCTCCGCTGGTAACAAATTCTTGAACAGGTTGTTTTAAAAATCCAAACCAATTTTTATCATTTAAATTAATTCTTACATACGCGTCAGTTATCTTATATTTTGGATTACTATACGAATACCACCATTTTTTTCCGTCTTGCTTGTAAAGAGTGATTGCGTCATTTGTAAAAGTGAAATATCCCGAACCCCATTTAGATTCATCATTACAAGTGTATTTCCACTTGTTGCCGGTAAAAACATAAACTTCATCATTGTATTTTTCATTGGAATTTCTCCACTCTCCCTCAAAAGAAGTAGGCGTTGGATCAAATTCAATTTGTTCATTCTGCCCGCTTCCAAAGACAGAAGCGCTTGCAATTAACAACATCATTAAAATTAAAATCTTTTTCATCTATGATCTCCTAAAGTTTTATTTAAGGGTTATTATTCCCTTACGCATGTAATATAAGACGCGTGAGATTCTACAGAAAATCCTTATATAGTAATGCCTGTCACAATTTACCAGAATGCCTTATTATGCTTTGGCGAATGCTGCTCCTCGTGAGTGCTTTCTCCGAGGTATCGGTATTGATCCGTCGTTCCTGGTTCCTTGAAAAAGATATGGCGATGTAGATTTGTTGTCCCTTGCTGAATTAGATTGTAGGGATGGCGGACTTCATAAACAAAACCGTCAGGGTCATCATCATGATTATCTATTTTCCTGCCGAAAAATGAACACAGCTCCCTTCAATTATTTGATCGGTTCGCATGTCCCACCTTTTAATGCCGAATTGTTTTCTTGTGTACAGATTACCTTTTACAAATGTCATACCTTTTACTCTTTATTTCATATTATTCATCGTATTCCATATGACTGTCAAGGTTTTTCAAGAATTATTGAAAATTTAAGGATTGTCTACTTTAATCTATACGTCAGTTAATTTCCCTAAATAATAACTAGATGCAATAGGAGAAATGATGACTATGATCTGTCCAAATTTCAATCAAGCCGGATTAAAAAGTTTCAGCCCGTGGGTTTTCGTTACTTACAACTGCTCTTGCAGATGTCCATACTGCATGATACCAGAAATGAAGTGCAACAGAAAAACTATGTCATCTGAAATATTTAGAAGAATGCTAGAAATAACAGAAAAATTATTCAGCAATGGGACTTATAATCATGCTCACTTTAGGTTAAGCGGCGGCGAACCGTTTTTAGCATTTAAGAATTACAAAGACATAGTTACGGAATATCGAAAGAAATACGGTAATCAAATGGAATTCGGCGTTTTAACCAATTTAGTCAAATTCGATGATGAGATGGCAGACTGGATGGAATTGAACAACATCGGAATGCAAGTATCCCTCGATGATTTAGCTAATGGAAAACCGTTGGCGAACGGGCAGTCTTCCTCTGAGAGAGTATTGGAGAACATTCAGAAAGCGCAAAGCAGGAACATCAGATTCTCATTCAATACGGTATTGGATGTGGAAAAAACCAAGGATTTGACCGGATTGGCGAACTTCGTGTCTTCCTTAAAAGACGTGGAATGGGGCTTGAACGCTTCCTACACGGAAAATAACCAAAGCAAAGTGAATGAAGCCATTGGAATTTTCGATGACTGCATAGGGCAACTGGTGAAACATGGGTTTGACATTTACCGCCAATTGAGATTCTACAACACGGTCGTTGGAACTGGCAGGGGTGGCTGCACCGCCGGAGTGAACAGTTTCGCAATTGGAACGAACTTGGAAATTTGGCCGTGTCAATCTTTGTGCGACCAAGAGCCGATTGGATTCTTTGATGAAAACATCAAGGAAACTTTGATGACATCCGCCGGAAATGAATACTTTAGAAATAGAAGAATGATGCCCGAGTGCTCCGATTGTCCGGTGCTGGGGTTGTGCAGGGGTGGGTGCAGAGCCACTCATGAGAGTGATGAAATAAATGATACGGTTTGCCAAATTAGGCGAAACATTATAGGAAAGTTAGCCGGCGGGTATTACGCGAACAACCGTCAAAACCGTCACTCTGGAAATTGTTCGCACTCAAGCGATCACCACGATGAGGGCGTTGGCAAGATTTTGGATGACTACGCGCAGAAATTATCGGACGCGAAGGAAGGTACGCTGGTTGATACTCCTTTTCTGGATTGATCACTAACTGTGCATGAATAAAAAAGAATTAAATGAAGGCTTTGAAGAAGTTTTGCAGGAGGCGAAACTGTTCGAGGAAGTTTTGGGCAGCCGCGCCTCTCCGGCGTTAATATTAAATGAAGATGAAAAGCCTGAGGATCGTGTGGCAATGAACAACAGAGCTGTGCATAAAGAATTGGCTGATAAATATCTTGAGCCGAAATTAACGGACTCGCCTTTTTAGTATTTTAACAAGCGGGTATACACCAAGGTATAGTTGCGTTATAAATTAAGTATTTAAATAAAAAACTGTCCGATATTTTTCGTACAGTTTCAAATTATCATTTTTAAATCATTTTTTTATATAACGTCCATGAGTATGATTATTAGGTGTTGTATGCAATATTAGTTCAGTTTCAGTAAGCTCATATTTTTGAAAATATTTAGCAAATCTCGTATTAGAAATAGTTCCTTCTTTTACTTCAAAATAAATAGCTGTGTCAGTAATTACAAATGACCCAGAATATGAAATATTAAATGGAGATGTCGTTATATAAGAAAAGTCTGTTCCATAAAATGTAAAAGTACCATTTTCATTAGAACCTTCAAATTTCCAAGTACCTTGAAGATTATCAATGATATAGTTATACTCTGGCTGCTGCTCCGGAAGTTTATCTATTAAAACTGATTCTTGATTTCCATTTCCAAAACTGGCGCATGAAAATAAAACCAACAATAAACTGACAATTAAAATCTTTTTCATCTATGATCTCCTAAAGTTTTACTTAAGGGTAATTATTCCCTTACGCATGTAATATAAGACGCGTAAGATTCTGCAGAAAATCCTTATATAGTAATGCCTGTCACAATTTTCCAGAATGCCTTATTATGCTTTGGCGAATGCCGCTCCTCGTGAGTGCTTTCTCCGAGGTATCGGTATTGATTCGTTGTTCCTGGTTCCTTATAGAAAATATGGCGATGTAGATTTGTTGTCCCTTGTTTAATTAGATTGTAGGGATGGCGGACTTCATAAATAAAACCGTCAATCTCAGGTTTGTTATTCATTTTCCTGCCGAAAAATGAACATAACTCCCCTTCAATTATTTGATCGGTTCGCATGTCCCACCTTTTAATGCCGAATTGTTTTCTTGTGTACAGATTACCTTTTACAAATGTCATACCTTTTACTCTTTATTTCATATTATTCATCGTATTCCATATGACTGTCAAGGTTTTTCAAGAATTATTGAAAGTTTAAGGATTGTCTATAAATTCAATTTGGAAGATTACACAAAGGAAGGCATTCTAAATCTAGACATTTCTAGTCTTTCTAAGATATGTTTAAAAATTATTAATAGTCAAGATATAAATGAAATTTTATATCTTGTAAATGACTTGATAAATTATAAATCGCAACTATACCTTAGTGTATACCCACGCGATTTTTAGTTTATGCCGATATTTTCTGCTTAACGCTTAACTTAAAGCCTAGATTATCTAAGACTTTAGCAACGGTACTAAATGAGGGATTGCCGTCTTGTGAAAGGGAACGATAAAGGCTTTCACGTGCAAGGTTTAAGTCCTTTGCTATCTGGGACATACCCTTTGATCTAGCAATATCACCAAGAACAGATAATAAAAAAGCGGTGTCATTTTCTTCAAGAGCGGCTTCAAGATAAGCGATTGCATCTTCTTTGGTGTTGATATGATCTGCCATATCCCATACAGTAGTTTTTTCTTTCATAAAAATTCCTCCAAATTTTCCGCTAATTCCAAGGCTTTTTTTATATCCTTGTCTTGAGTGCTTTTATCACCGCCGCATAATAAAACATAAATTATCTTTCCAGTATCCTTAAAATAAACTCTATAACCTTGTCCATAATCAATTCTCATTTCTGAACAGCCCTTGCCTATAGGCTTTACATCGCCTGCGTTACCTTGCGAAAGTCTCTTAATTCTCATGTCAATACGAGCTTTAGCATGAATGTCTTTTAACTCGGCATACCACGCTTTGTATGTATTTGATTCCCTTATGTTATCATACATATCTATAATGTAATATATAAGTTACATAGTGTAAATAGGTTTTTTCAGCGGTCTACTCATTGAAACGTTTTTAATTTTATTAAAATCGGCGCGAGTATACAACGCTTCTTGACAAAATGGTTTAATACCTGCACGGTTAAGTCTCATTTTTACGGTAGTCAAAGGACTTACCTAAGAGTATTAATTTCACTCGGGTTTTTAAAATCTCTGTAACATGAAAAATTTTTTAGCAAGGGCAGGACTCGAACCTGCGACCTCCGGGTTATGAGCCCGACGAGCTTCCAACTGCTCTACCTTGCGTCGTATTATTAAATATGACTATTTATACTTGAAGTGTCAAGGGCTATCCTGAGATTTTTCCCAACCGTTGTGAATAGCCGCAATTGACGAAGCAAGAGCGGTAAATGCGATCAAAACTGCCATCATTGACGAAAAGCCAGGTATTGCAGCCATAAAATTGTAAATGCCATGAATGGCAGTCGCGGCTATGAGGCGTATAAACGCCTGAATTGGATTTGTGCGGAACATTACCGAAGCGCTTCCGACACGGGAACCGCAGGCAGCATGAAGCGGAGCGGCAGTAACGGCGCGTAACAGCAGCACTCTTGTATCTAAAGCGGCGTAAACAGAATTTTCCAAAATAGCAAAGCCAAGACCGGCGACAAGTCCGGCTGCGGTTGCCTTTCTAATAATAGTCAAACTTGGAGTCATCTTTGTGTCAACAAGAGAAGAATCGCCTGTCTTATCTGCAGACTGTTTTGCAATAAAATTGCTTATAATAAAAAAAATAATTAACATCAGCAGACGGCTGAATTCTTCTGTAAAGGCAATACGAAAGAAAATATGGTAAAATAACTCGAATCTTCCTCCTGAGGAGAAAGAAAAGTTTAAAAAGTTTTGCAGTATAAGAGCGGGGAAAAATGCGGCAATACCGGTCAACAGGGCGAATAGAAACCAGACAGATGAAAATTTATATTTTGCAATACGAAACCATGCATATACAATAATAACAGGTAATGAGGAAACCAATAATATTATCAATAAAACCAATGAACCTGACATAACTATATATAGCATTTTACCAAATATTTATGTAGGGTAAAACCCATGGAAGATATAATTCTGACAGGCCCGAAACATTCAGGAAAAACAAGCGCCGGAAAAGCGTTAGCATTGCTTTGTCTCTGCTCATTTATCGATCTTGACGAGCTAATCCTTCAAAGAACCGGAAAAAGTCCTCGTCAGCTTTTCAGCGAAGGAGCCGCCGTTTTTCAAAAAGCCGAGACAGAGGCAATGGAAGCCGTTGCTTCCGCCGGAACTGAAGCAGGGCATGGACGGCGCATTATTGCCGCAGGCGGCGGAATCATTGACAACGCTGCTGCAGTCGCTGTTTTGAAAAAGTCCGGCGCAGCGGTAGTGTACCTTAACATTTCCGCAACTGCTGCATGGCAGAGAATTTCTGCAAAAGGAGAACTGCCGCCCTTCCTAAAAACTGAAAATCCGCAGGAGACGCATCGCTCCCTGCACGAGCGCCGCGCCGCCGCTTATTTGCAGATTGCTAATATCGTTATCGAAGCGGAAGGGAAAACCTCAAAAGAAATCGCCGCTGAAATATTGCAGCGTTTATGAATCCAGCAGCATTCCGCCTGCAAAGACTGTAAGCGGCGCTACAAGAAGCAGACCGAAACAGCCGACAAGAGTGTGTACCACTTCAGAAGAAACCCAAACCATATTTAATACATTTTCAAGAGGAACGCCCTGAGCGATAAATGTCATTATCATTGCCGTGTATTCGGCGGAGTAGGCAAGCAAAAGCGTTGTCGACATGGTTCCGGCTGCCTGCCGCGCTACAGTGAAACCTGAACGCATCAATCCAAGGCGAGTAATCGCAGGCTGTTGCTTTTTTATTTCATCCATAGCGGCGGCGACATCCATAGCCAAATCCATCATTGCGCCGGAAGCGGCAATAAAAATTCCCGCAATAAATAAATGGGCAAGATTAAGATGACCGTAACCTGTAAAAAGCAGCGCTTCCGTAAAAGGCCGCACCGCTCCGTGTATCTTAAACCAGCCTGTAAAGATAAACGCCAATGCCGAAGTAAAAAGAACTCCGCCGGATGCGCCCAAAAACGCGACTGTTGCACGCCGCGATAATCCCCCGACAAGAAACATAATCACCGCAGTTATCAATAATGTTATAATTAACGCGCCGAATATCGGGTCCCAGCCTCGAAGAAGCATGGGATACAGTATGCGTATAAGGGCGGCTGCGGAAAAAACAAAAGTTATAAGGATTTTTATCCCCATCCAACCCATTATGAGAATCGTAAAAAATATGAAAAGTACAGAAAGAAAAATAGTTTTTCCGGTACGGTAATGATCGATAATTTGCACATGGGCGACTTCATCATTTTCAGTTAAGCTTAGTACAGCGAACGCAATATCCCCGGCAACAAAAGCTTTATCCACTTCCATTTTTCCCATCATGTTATTTGAAGTTGAATAAATTTGTCCCTTGAAATGTCCTGAAAGAATCCTTACCTCAAGCTGCTGTTCACCCTGCCTCACAGGACCGATTATCTTAAGCCTTTCGTTATTAACTTCCGTAACGAGTACTCTGGCTCGTACAGCATTTGATTGAACCGCGCTTCCCTTAAAACCTGTGGGAACAGCCAGTATCAAAAGCGTCAAAAGACCGGCTATGATGATAAAAACAGCGTCTCTCTTTGACTCTCTGTAGCAGCCAATGAAGCCTGACCACTTGTTGCGCAAGCGATCAGGCGGAGCTTTTTTAAACAACTTCATGCTTTTCTTTCTGAAAAAGGAAACGAACAACACGTCATCTTACTTTTAAGTTCATCGCACTTGCGAGCTTGCGGAATAAATCCGTATTGTCGTAATAGCCGCCGAAAATTTCCTGATGTACTCCCCTTGCAAATGTAGGAACCGGAACGCCTGTATGTGCGTAACTTGTCCAGCCGATACCCGCAGTTTGATTCATCATCTGGGTCAGTTTTATTGTAAGCGGCTCATAACCGCCGTAGAGTAAATATCTGTCTTCTGCAAAGGAGCGGACTTGCTCATTTCCCATTGAACGCTGAAAGGCAAATTCAATCTGCTCTTTTTGAAAAGCGGAAAGAGAATCAAAATTGATGCCAAAGGACTCCTTTATTGCCGGAAGCAGGTCGGCGAGTCTTGCCTTGTCTGCGGAAGTTTTTGCCTTGTAGGGTTTCAGCACTTCATCGTCAAAAGCGACATAAGACCTTTTTTGCAGGGCAACTTTGTCAAAGAATGTGTCGTACTGTGTTCCGGCAAAACCGATTGTAAGACCGCCGGTCTCGTGATCGCCCGTTACCAATATGAGGGTGTCAGTAGGATGATTTTTTGCGAAGTCAAGCGCTGCGCGGATAGCCGCATCAAGCGCAAGAACATCGTGAATAGCAGCTCCGGCATCATTCGCGTGGCATGCCCAGTCAACTTTTCCGCCTTCAATCATCATGAAAAAGCCGTTTGGGTTATTGAGCAGTTCAATGCCTTTTTTGGTGAAATCGGCAAGCGAAAGCTCATTCGGCTTGCGGTCAATCTCGTAGGGCATAGCGCCGTCATCCTGTAAGCGTGGACTGATCGCAATGACCTTCCCGCCTCCGGGCTTGAGCGCGTTAAACGCATCCCTTGTGTCAACATAAGTAAAGCCGTTTGCTCTTGCGATTTCAACCGCATCCTGCTGATTGTTGTTTTTCCCGGTCCTCTGGAGAATTGAACCGCCGCCGTAATAATCAAAGTTACTTTTTGCAAGCTGGACTGCAATGTCGTAATAATCGCTGCGTGACGGAGCTTTTGCGTAGAAAGACGCAGGCGTAGCGTGGTTCAGTGTCACGGACGACACTATGCCGACTTTCATTCCTTTCTCATGAATGTACTCGGTGATGGGCGTGAATTTCTGCGTCTTGCCTGCGTCCATGTTAATGACGCCGCTCAATGTTTTTCTGCCTGTGGCAACCGCAGTTCCCGCCGATGCGGAATCGGTAATAAAAGTTCCGGCGTCATAGGTAGTAGCCAAACCAGTTACCGGAAACTGGGTGAAGCCCAGCCGTGTAATGTTTATGTCTTTTGACGCGCGGGCTGTAGAAAAAACTTCGGCGGAACTAATCTGAGACATTGCCATTCCGTCTCCGATAAATAAAAACACATATTTTGCCTGCCCCTCGCCGGCAACTGTGATATTGCGCGCGCTTTCTTCCGCGCTGCCCTTCGCAAACAACGGCTGAAAAACAAACGCAAGAACCATCATAAAAAAAACAATTCGATTTTTCATTTTTACACTCCGTATAAAAAATTTTATTGATTAAAAATTAATAAGAAGATGTTAAATTTTTATTTGAGGATAATTAGAATACGGTTAGAATTACATAAAAGTTGTACTAAAAAAGATACGATGTTTCCGAACAATTTCCATAAAAAATATCATTTTTACAGGGTAAAGTTCGCTTTAGCCCGAAAAAATGCAAGACTTGTGAGACAGATTGTTTGGGCTTACAGCCAAAACGTGTTATCAAACAAGTCCATTATTTTTTCCCTTTTTCTAGGGCTTTATCCACAGCTTTAACAATAATCCAATCTAAATCATTTAGTAATTTTTGATGAAATCTCTCCATATCTACTAAAATATCTTCATGAATCTTCTTTATAATACTTTCCGGAGAAATAGATGTTGTAAAAAGCTCATATGTCTTGATATTCAGAGCAGCAGAAAGTCGTTCTAGTGTCTCAGGAGCCGGAAACTTGTGTTTAAGCTCAATCATAGCTACAAAATTGGTCGAAATACCGGCTCGTTCCGCTAATTCTGATTGAGTAATTCCCAGTTTTCGCCTGTTTTCCTTCAAATTCTTAGATAAAATATCTCTTATAGTCGTCATTTTGGTTATTTATCAATAAGTAAATAATAATATCCTTTTGGCTCTTGACAAATATTCGTATGGTATTTATTTTTTATCTAATTGATAAATTTTCGATGATTTATAAGGAGTAAAGTATGAAAAGAATTTACACATTATTTTTAACAGTCCTTCTGCTGACAATAATAGCAGGGTACGCGGCGGCAAACGGAAATACCGAAACAACACATTCCGATAATCTGTTATTTCCCGCAGACGGAGTTACTCTCGGTAAAACCACTGTAAATGAATTAAAGAAGCTGGGAAAAAGAACAACAACGATTGATGAAGATACTAACCAGCCATATTTATATTATGTAATTAATGGTATCAATGTTTGGTATGACGAAGACACAAATTTGGCTGAAAGCTACTATATTGTTAATACTCCCTATGATAGAAAATTACCTGTAAAATGGGTATCAGCCGGGATGTCCTTCGATTATTCTTATGACCAATGGCTGAATTATGCAAGCAGTAATAATCTGAGCGTACAGGTTACAAAAAGTCCGCAAACAGGAACATATAACGGTCATAGTACATTTATCGCCGAGTTAGTCCTTTCATATACAGCGGAAAACGTTTTATATGAAATAACGCTTAATTTTAATCGTTCTGACGGTACAAAAACATCAGATAAAAATACATTGTATTTTATTGATGTCAGCGGAATACCGGTAAAGAAGATCGTAGGAACGCAATCAACCGCAGCAGCGCAAACTGTTAATCTGTTATTTCCCGCAGACGGGGTTACTCTCGGAAAAACCACTGTAAATGAATTAATGAAACTGGGAAAAAGATCAACAAATATTGATAAAGATACTAACCAGCCATATTTATATTATGTAATTAATGGTATCAATGTTTGGTATGATGACAAAACAAATTTGGCTTCTCATTACTATATTACTCATTCTGGTAAATTACCTGAAAAATGGGTTAAAGCCGGAATGTCTCTCGAATATTCTTATGACCAATGGCTTGATTTCGCAAAGAAAAACAATCTGAGCGTACAGGTTACAAAAAGTCCGCAAACAGGAACATATAACGGTCATAGTACGTTTATCGCCGAGTTAGTTCTTTCGTATACAGCGGAAGGTATTTCTTATGTGATAGACCTTGACTTTAATTATTCTGAAGGTACAAAAACATCAGATAAAAAGACATTGTATAGTATTTATTTCAGAGGGAGAAAAATATAAGTATCTGACGCTGTTACACGCAAAGCCGGAGGAAATACAAAATGGAAATAAATAAACATATTCTGTTTTATCTCTTTTTAATCGCCTCTATTGCCGTTTTGCCTGCGCAGACCGCGCCGAACGCGGGGCAGACTGCATGGTATAAACAAACAGCAGTCGTAGATCAAAATAAAAATCGCAGTAACGGGGACAATACAGGACAGTTTATAGCTTTTACAAAAACAGGCTGTTACGATTCAAATAAAGAAGGCTACGATATAGGAAACGGCTTTCTTGAATATAAAGGATTGGAAAACAATATCCATGTATATTACGGTAATACCTTTTGGGGAAAAGGCAGTTACTTTTTTAATAACGATTTTTCCAAATTAAACATACGAACCGATACAGGAATTGTCTATGTGTATGAAAAAACCGCAGCCCCTGCAAGTGCGGTAACTTCCGCAAAAATCACACAGAAATCCGCGCCTGCTGCAAATACGTCTCCTGTATACACGCCGCCGTCTGTAATTACTCCTTCATCGCCGGGCGGAGGAATGTCCGTTGGAAACAGGGTACAATGCAATTCTTGCAGAGGCACAGGGAATTGCAGTTCTTGTAACGGAAATTATATTTTGGGCGACTGTACCTATTGTAATGGTAAAGGAAAAACGATTTACGGTTATGGTACAAACGCGACGTATGAAACCTGCGTGGCATGCAAAGGTTCAGGGAAAAAATACTGCGCTGTTTGCTACAATCCAGGAGGAATCAACCATAATCCCGGAAAATGTAGTGTGTGCAAAGGAAGCGGGTATATCAATTATTAAAAAATAACGGTGATAGACGCCGTATTAAAATAATAAACGAGAAGGAGCAGGAAGATGAAAAAGTTTTTAATGACAGTTGGTTTGATGTTGGTTCTGTCGGCTGGCGTGTTTGCGCAGGCGGGAAAGACGAATTACTACAGGTATGTCGAAACGGTTGACACGGAAACCGGCGTGAGAAGTAAAGGAGGAGATCATGGAATATATATTACCTTTACCAGAAATTCCTGTTATGACTCAGATGAGAAAGGAGTACAAACTAAAAATCGACAAACTGACACTAATATCGTCTTTGCTTATCAAGGAGAACAAAATAACCTGTATGTTTATAAATATCTAAACGATTGGTTCGCCGGTACTTATTCTGCGGGTATGTATGTTGATACCAATACATATACTTTCTCAAAAGATTACAGAAAATTAAACACTCATTATAAAACTTTCATGATCCCTAGGTTGGAAAAGGAAGTACATGTATACGAGCTGGCAGACCCGCCTTCCAAGGGACCGGATACATTCTACTGATAAAATTAATAATATGGTACAATAAAAGTATCTGAGACCGCTTTTTAGGAGATTTATATGAAAAACACAGCAATGCTTATGGCAGTATTTTTTACCAATACCGCCTACACGGAACCTTCAATGATAATAGGTTCGGTTTCCGTGTAGTGCGTAACGCACAATAAAGAAATAAAAAATAACAAAGAAAAAACAGGGGGCATGAACATGGAAACTATAATTAACTTTATAAATATCTTTATGGATAAAATTTTTTCATTTCCTTTTGTTATTTTTATCATTGTGCTCATTTTTAGAAAATCTATTAAAAAGTTAATGTCAAGGATAAAAACAGTAGAAGTGCATGGGGTAAAACTTAGTCTTTCTGATAGAATTAAAAAGGATATTAACAAAATAGTAGATAGGATGGAAGAAAATCTGGATTATTATAAAAAACAAAAAATTCCGGAACAGAATAATAATGTTAAAATGAAAGTTAATGCTGATAAAAGTTATACAGACAATAATAAAGACAGCAATAAATACACTGTTAAAAACAATTATAAAAACAGTGATAAACCGGAAATAGCAATACCGCGCATTTATTCAACAATAGAAACAGAAGCTATAAAAAAATTCAACATATCTGACAGTAACAATTTGCCTCTTACGCTTTTACAGAAACAAAAAATTGATGATGATTTATTCGCTGCTCTGAATTCTATGAAGTCATTAAGTGACAACATTAATACTTTCATTATTTCGCAAAAAATCACTAAGAAAGATATTGCCAACTATGAAAAAAGCGCAAAACGGATTATTGAAATTATTAAAAAAATGTAAGGAGTGCTTGCCGCCTTGAAAAAGAGCAAATACTATTTATTTATAACAATGCTTGTATTCATTGGTCTGATTGTTGCGGTGGGGCTTTTTGTTTCAGCAGGACTTACATTTAATGTTTTCTTTGCAAATGGAATAAGGGACTTGTTGTTTGTACCCCAATTTGCAATATTGGCTTTTGACGATATTACAAGGGTAAAACAAGGAGTTAATCAAACAAGAATTGGAACAATATTAAATATTACAGCATACCATGAAAAGGAAAAGCTCTTTTCGCTTCAAGAAAAAAGTCAGGGTTATAAAGAGTTTATTCAACGCCTGAAAGACGAGGGTGTAAATATTGAGTGGTAACTTGACAAATACATTAGTTTACATAGTGTCTGTAAATTGAGCGCCAAGCCGTGACGCTTTTACAATAATGTCCCTTAGATAGCGGCCTTCGCGTTCCGTGAGTCCGGCGCGGGAAATTACATCCCGCAAAAAGCCGCTCTGTTCGTTCCTGCCCGGATACTTGTAAAATCCGTAATTTGCCAGAGTATCTGTAATTGATGTGACTAACAAATTAATTTCCGCCTGATTCATCGCCTGCCATTCACCTTTGACAGGGTTCTGTAATTCCATTGCAAGGAATAATTCATAGGCGTATATTTGTACGGCATGGGACAAGTTCAGGGAAGGGTGAGTATCGGAAACGGGAATATGCGAAGCCGCGCTGCATAATTCCAGTTCCGAGTCATCAAGACCTGTTTTTTCATTTCCAAATACAATGCCTGCAGGACCTGGCCGTTCCGCGAGCCATTCTGCAAGGGCGCGGGGAGTCATGGAAATACTTTTACGGTGATGTCCGCGCCGGCGGGTAGTGCCTATCAATACAGAACAATCAGCGGCAGCTTCCGAAAGGCTGTCGTATTTTTTGGCGTTCTCCCAGATATCCCACGCATGAACCGCCCTTGTAAAAATTTTCTCTGTATCCAGCGGCTGAGGGGCAGTCAGCCTTAGCTCTGAAAGCCCCATATTTTTCATGGTTCGACAAACAGCCCCCGCGTTACCCGGTTCTGAGACCCTGCAAAGAATTATTTTAACATCCTGTAAAAACACGTAGAATTGTATCACAGGAATTCCAAATATTGTAATAGAGTTAAAAAGTATCTTTAAGGAACAAAATGCCTATATCTCAAATCTCTACTATCCCGTCAAACACTTTTATGCAGTCTCCCGTCATATATACCGTCTCATCGGTGTAACGGATGAATAAATCTCCGCCCGGCAGACGCACTTTAATTTCAGTATCCTTATCGCAGTATCCGTTCAGCGCCGCGGCTACTGCCGAAGCGCAGGCGGCGGTTCCGCTTGCCTGAGTTTCACCGCTGCCGCGTTCCCACAAACGGATTTTCAAATGGTTTTTGTCCATAACCTTAACAAATTCAACGTTCACGCGGTCGGGGAACAGCGGGTCATTTTCAAACAGAGGTCCTATCTTACTCAATTTAAGATCGTCAATTTTATCACAGAAAACTACGGCGTGAGGATTGCCCATAGAAACGCAGGTTATATAGTATTTTTCGCCGCCAATATTTACTTTTCTTTTAATTACGTTTTCGCCTGTTAAATTTATAGGGATTTTATCGGGGTGCAATTCCGCGCGTCCCATATCAACTTTAACGGACGATACTGTCCCGTTACGTGTAGAAAGATAGAGTTTTTTCACGCCGCTCTTTGTTTCAATTTGCATATCGCGCTTTCTTACAATTCCGTTGTCATACAGATATTTTGCGACACAGCGAATAGCGTTTCCGCTGATACTTCCCTCACTGCCATCGACATTGAACATGCGCATTTTCGCGTCTGTGGTATCGGACGGCAGTATCAGCACAACGCCGTCTCCGCCCACGCCGGTATGCCGGTCTGACAAAAACACAGACAGCGATTCAGGCGAGTCTATTTTCGTATCGAAGCAGTTGAAGTAAATATAATCATTGCCGCAAGTGTGCATTTTTGTGAAAGCCAATTTAGTGCGCTCTTCTCTTAGGCGGTTAATATCGATCAGTCCCGTGCTGATCTCGCTGTATCCTGAAAGCAAACCGTCCGCCAGCGCGTTAGCTGTATCAATTGATGTCAGGCATGGTACGCCAAGAGAGCAGGCTTTTCTGCGAAGTTTCACGTCATCTAAAGCCGGGTCTCTGCCTTTTTCGGACGTAGAGATGATATAGCTTATTTGACCGCTTGCCAAAAGAGTTTCCGTGTTGACTTTCTGATTATCGCATATTTTATCTATAGGCTGAACATCAAGACCTTTTTCCTCAAGATAACGGGCTGTTCCCCGCGTTGCATGAAGAGAAAACCCGCACTGCGTGAATTTTTTCGCTACATCGGTAATCTCCGCCTTGTCGCCGTCTCGCACTGTTATCAGCACGCCTCCCTTCTTTTTCATTTTGTATCCGGCGGCGACAAGCCCCTTGTAAAGCGATTCTTCAAAATTTTTCCCAATACCTAAAACTTCTCCGGTAGATTTCATTTCAGGTCCTAAATGCGTATCCACTCCGGCAAGTTTTTCAAAAGAGAAAACAGGAACTTTTACCGCGACATACGGAGGTTTTTTCCCAAAACCCGATGTATATCCCAATAAAGAAAGCGTTTTCCCCGCGCTGATCTTTGTGGCAATCTCGCACATGGGAATTCCTGTAACTTTGCTGAGATACGGAACAGTGCGGGACGCGCGGGGGTTTACTTCGATAACATAGACATCATTTTCATAAAAAACGTATTGAATGTTAACCAGCCCCTTAACATTCAACGCCATGCACAATTTTTGCGTAACATCAAATATTTTTCCAGCTAACGCGTCGTCTATGTTAAGCGCAGGATATACGGCGATACTGTCCCCCGAATGGATGCCGGTGCGTTCAATGTGTTCCATTATTCCGGGAATAAATACGTCTTTTCCGTCGCAGAGAGCGTCAACTTCTATTTCCATTCCTTCAAGGTACTTGTCTATCAGCACAGGGTTTTCCTGTTTTGAGCGCAGGATAATTTCCATATACTCGCGGATATCATCCTGAGAAAATGCGATGATCATGTTCTGTCCGCCCAGTACATAGGACGGGCGCATAAGGACGGGAAAGCCCAGTTTTTCAGCCGCCGCCAGCGCTTCTTCTTCCGTTAAAACGCCGCAGCCCTTTGGACGTTTAATTTGTAATTTTTCCAGCAGTATATCAAACCTCTGTCTGTCCTCGCAGATGTCTATGCTGTCCGCCGAAGTGCCGATGATATTTACGCCGCGCTCATGCAGTTTTTTTGTCAGCTTAATTGCCGTGCCGCCGCCGAACGCCACGATGACACCTAACGGCTTTTCTATTTCGATTATACTCATCACATCGTCAATACATAAAGGTTCAAAATAGAGCCTGTCGGCTGTGTCAAAGTCGGTGGATACAGTTTCAGGATTGTTGTTAATTACGATAACTTCGTATCCCATGCTTTTAAGCGTCCATACGCAATGCACGCACGCGTAGTCAAACTCAATACCCTGCCCAATGCGGATTGGTCCGCTTCCCAGAACTACAACTCTTTGTTTTTCGCTTTTTTGAATGAACGGCAGGGCTTCGTTCTCTGTTCCGTTCTGAATTGAATAAAAGTACGGCGTTTTGGCTTCAAATTCGCCGCCGCAGGTATCTACCATTTTGTATATTAATGCGGAGTTAGGGAGCATTGCCGCATTGAAATGTCCGGAGACAATATTAACCAGCCCATGCAAGAACCAGCGGTCTACTTTAGTCATTAGGTATAAATCGTCCATACTGACGCCCCGCTTGATTGATTCGTACAGCACAAACAGGCGTTCATCAGTTACAGTATTCAGCATGGCGCTGATTTCTTCGTCTGATTTTGCGGCAAGACGCGGCAAGTCAAGGCTGTTAAGTCCGATCTCCGCGCCTCGGACGGCTTTTAAAAGCGCTTCCTCGAAAGTGTCGGCAATCGCCATTACCTCGCCTGTAGCTTTCATCTGCGTACCCAGCTCTTTTTGGGCGTAAACAAATTTGTCGAACGGCCATTTGGGAAACTTTACCGCCACATAATCAAGAGTCGGCTCAAACGCGGCAAATGTATTGCCCGTAACAGCATTTATTATTTCGTCGAGAGTATAACCGACTGCGATTTTTGTCGCAACTTTTGCGATGGGGTAGCCGGTAGCCTTGCTCGCAAGCGCCGAGGAACGCGAAACGCGCGGGTTTACCTCGATAACCGCGTACTTAAAACTGTCAGGATGCAGGGCGAACTGAACATTACAGCCGCCTTCGACACCTAACGCCTGAATAATGTTCAAAGCCGCAGAACGCAGCATTTGATACTCTTTGTCAGCTAATGTGACGGCGGGCGCTATGACGATACTGTCGCCTGTGTGTATGCCGACAGGATCAAAGTTCTCCATTGAACATACCGTTATGACATTTCCGGCGCGGTCGCGCATCACCTCATATTCAATTTCCTTCCAGCCGGTGATGGATTTTTCCGTCAAAATCTGATGAATCGGCGACAAGGACAGCCCGTTAGCGGCAATTTCCCGAAGCTGCGCTTCGTTAGCCGCAATACCGCCGCCGGAGCCGCCCAGCGTAAAGGCGGGACGCACAATCACAGGATACCCGATTTCACCCGCAAACTTAACCGCCGTCTTGACATCAACAGCAATAACCGAAGGAATCACAGGCTGTCCGATACTTTGCATGGTTTCCTTGAATAATTTCCTGTCCTCGGCTTTGTCAATTGTTTCAGGCGAAGAACCGAGCAGCCGCACATTCATTTTTTCAAGAAAACCATCGCGGGCAAGCTGCATACAAAGAGTGAGCCCTGTCTGCCCGCCGAGTCCGGATAATATGCTGTCGGGGCGTTCTTTTTCGATAATACGCTTTACTGTGGCAAGCGTCAGCGGTTCGATATATATTATATCAGCGATATTTTTATCGGTCATAATGGTTGCGGGATTGGAGTTTACAAGAACAATTTCAATTCCGTCCTCGCGCAGCATCCGGCACGCCTGCGTTCCTGCATAGTCAAACTCAGCCGCCTGCCCGATAACAATCGGACCGGAACCTATAACCATTGTTTTTTTTATATCTTTATTCAGCGGCATAGGCGTTATCCTTATACGGCATCTTGATCCCAATAAATAAGCAGTTTTTGGTTTGTAATATCCGAATGTAATATCAAACCCGGCGTCTGCGCTATGTGTATCACCGAATCCATTTTACTCTCTCCGGTATAAATTTTCGAGAACAGGTTCTCCCTCTTTAAAATTTGTTCGGGACAGAATACAATGCCCGGTTCCCCGTCAAAAACAGCGGCGTAAAAAATATCAGATTCCACAATGTCCTGAAAAAAGTGGCTCCCAAAAGACAACTCCGGCAATATGCCGGCTTTCAGATACGAAACTTCGCATAGAGCGGCCATGTTGCATAACTCGCTGAAATGAACGGGAACCCCAAGGGACGGCGTAGTCGTCCCCCACCGCCCCGGTCCCATCAATAAAACGGTTTTATCTTTCAGCTTTTGGTTTATAATGCCGATTGTGCGCGCCGCCTGATATTTATCCTGATCGGTCAGTTCAAGGTATTCTGTCGCTTTAACAAAAACAACATAATCAAAATGCAGCCTGACATTGCCGCCCATAAAGTCGCCGGCTGATGAAAAAAAGAGCTGCTCCTGTTTCGGCTGCGGGGCCTCCATGACTCTGCCAATTCCCTTAGTTTGCAGCGGGCGGCATTGTAATAAGTTAAACCTAAATTCACCGTTGGGGTCAAAATTGACGGTAAATTCAATATCCACAGGATAGTTATAAGCTGTACTCAATGTAGAAAGCACTGTACGGACAAATTCGGGGAAACCGGTTTCAGTTAACAGCTTTTTAAAATCCGGAATTCTGGGAGTTGATTCATAGTTAATATTAAGTTCCCGCATACGGTTTATCGCCTGAGTATCTGTTGTGAAAAAAATATCTTTGTCGGTTTTCAAATCGCCGTCTGCAAGTTTCTCCAAAGGTACTTCTGTCAATTTATTGTTTTGCAGGTCAAGAACATCGGCTTTATGCTGAGAAAATTTCTTTTCATCGCCGTAGTTTACAGGCGGTCCCTTGTTGGGGCAATCCAAAGGAACTATTTTCGCATAATCGCCGGAAACGCGGTCAACAGCGCGGGTTCCAAGTCCGAATACAATACGCAGCATACCGGCTTCAGGATTCATTGATTTGTCCCACACATATAAATTGATAGAATTTCCGACGCCTGCAATATGCGGGAAAAACAGTTCATCGTAATGGTTGCCTGAAACACGCTGAACAAGGATCGCCATCTGCTCGTCCTGATTGGTAAGCCCGCGGCGCTGCCTGTAAGCAAGCGCATCGTCGTTCATGGTGCTTGCGTAGACAGTGCGGACAGCCTGCTCAAATGCCGCATAACGCTCTTCCGGCGTTCCCTGATTGGCGCAGAAGACGCTTTCGTATTTACCCGCAAACGCATTGCCGAAATTATCCTCGCGCAGGGAGCTTGAACGGACAATAATGGGCGCTTGCCCAAAATGTTCCAGCATCTGAATAAACTGCTCCCTGATATTATCCGGAAATTTGCCCTGCCGCATTTTTTCCTGCAGTTCCTTCGCTACGGTAAAATAACCTTCCGTAGTTTTTTGTTTTATCCGTAAATCCCACAACCCGTTATGCACAATGTAAGTATAGAAAATATCAGAACCCAAGTAATATGAATCATGCGGTTCCCAATGATTTCGTATAACGTCACCGGCTTCCTTCTCAAGAATTTTTCTGGCAAGAAGCATTCCTACGCTTTTTCCGCCGATAAAACCGGTTCCTATTTCCCTTTCGGCAATATCAAGAATATCAGCGAGCGTGAAATATTTGACAATGAGATTTGTTATGCGTAATTCCTTGCCGATAATCCAGCCTGCAAGAAGTTTCTTCATTTCCTCCTGAGATTTTTCATCGCTGACCAGAAATGAACGCGCATGCTCAAACGTAATATGCCAATGATCCCTGGGGTTTCCGCCGCGGCTGACCCGTGAAAATAAAGTCGCGGCGTCTGCGCTGGAGGTAATTGAAACAGCTTTATCGCCGTCAATAATATGCGGAAAAAACATCGTAGGCGAATATCTTTCCCATACCTTGAGCGGATGAATATAAAATTTATTGTCAACATTGTACACATCCAGTAAAAGCTGGGTGGTTTCGCGTATACGGGCAATTGTATCGTGGGTGTGAGCCCCCCGAATAAGGGCGAAATAGGCGAGAGTATCAAGCACAAACAGAAAGGGGCAGGTTATACGGAAAAAATTGCCTACCATCATGTCGGAGCACCAGCTTTCAAGCAAGTCGCTTAAACAGTCAAATACATAAAAAGCCTTTAAGCCTTCGCGATCGATAATATCATGGACTTTTAAGGCAAATAACTCAAAACCTTCGGAAGTATCCAGACGATAGATGACGGAAGGTTCGCTGTCCGCCATTAAGGACGCATGATTGCCGAATCGAAAGTAGACAAGCCTGCGTTCATCCTGTTTGGCCTGCCGGATATACGGCCCCAAAACTTTGAGGTAATCATCAATGGACTGCACCTGCCAAACTACATTATCCCCAAGCCTAAGCTGGTCAATGGCCTGATCAAGACCCGGCATTCCGGTACTTACCGTCCTATCCAGCGGCATAATCGTTTATCCTCTCCGATTCTTTAATAATATCAGCCAATAAAAAAACATCATCTTTGATCGAATAATAATAAGTACAGATCTTTTCTTTTGTTGTAAAATCGCGGTACGGATTTGTCAGGCAGCTTTTTCTGCCCCTGATAAAGGCCTTTATTATTTCATGAAAATATCCGCGCCATGCCCAATTTTTGTTTCTGTAATTACGGCATACAATATCGCCCGATTGCCGCTCAATATTGTTGGAAATCTGGACGCCTTTTCTGTTACACAGATAAATCCGTATCACTTCCGGCAATTCACGGAAAAGTTTAATAAGGTATTCGTCGTTATTTATCTTTTCGTCATCAAACGGATTTTCAAACAGGAAACGTTCAATCAGAACATCAATAGAATTTTTTAAGGATTCCGCATCGGCTACCTTAGTTTGTATCGCCATATAAGCGGTTGAGATTAACGCTGAAAAAACAAACTTGTTAATATCAGGATCGCTCATAGATGCTTGAGGGACAGCAAGTAAAAATCCCTGATAAAACCTTCCCTTTGAGGAAATGCAAATATCAAGTTGACGCTCCGTTTCTACTCCTTCATACAATACTTCAATACCGACAGAATCGGCGAAAGCGGCAATAGCGCGTAAATACTCACGATAATGATAAGACTGTTCGCTGTTATGAATATAATCAATATTAATTTTAATAATATCGGGTTGAAGTTTTGCCAACCTGTCAATATTGCTGGCTTTCTTTCCGTAATCGTCAAGCGCGATTCTGCAGCCCGCTCTTTTGTAGTGGACTATGGCGCGAAGATATTCCTCGCTTGCGTTAAAATCTTCTTCGGTAATTTCAATAACCAGCCTGTCATTAGGTATGCCGAATTCTTTTGCCAACTGCAAAGTTATCATATCTTCAGGATTTATCGCAAACGGCAGAAGCCATACCAATTTGATATTGATAAACAGATATTCGCTGCGTTTTTCTTCAACGTATCTTTTCATGGCAGATTTTCTTACTATTCTGTCTACCCTTAAGGCTTCATCATGTGATATATCGAGGTCGTTAAAAAAAGGTCCTAAAGATTTTATTTCTCCGTTATCGTCTACATAGCGTCCCAAAACTTCATAGGCGTATACATCATTTGAATCAGCGGAAAGAATAGGTTGAAAGTAAGCTATAACATTGTCTTCTGATAAATTCATTTTCTCATCCTTTCTATAAAACGATCGAATAGAAAAGCCGTATCAAGCGGTCCGCCGCATGCTTCGGGGTGAAATTGCACTGAAAACGAATTTCCGTAATCCATACCCTCGCAGGTTCCGTCATTAACATTTACAAAATAACATTTGTCCGCTATTACCGCATAGCCGTGATTTTGACTTGTTATGTACACGCGTCCTGTTGATAAATCTTTAACAGGCTGATTGGCTCCCCGGTGGCCGAATTTTAATTTGCGCGTAGAATAACCGTTTGCCAGCGCCAATAGTTGATGTCCGAGGCATATACCGAAAATCGGCACATTGCTATCCTGTAAAACGCGAAGCGTCTCAACAATTCCCTTGTTAGCGTCTTCCGCCGGATCTCCAGGTCCGTTAGACAACATAACCCCGTCCGGTTTCATTTTTAGTATCTCCTTCGCGCTTGTGTCATGCGGGAATGACCATACCTCGCAGCCACGAGCCGCGAGAGCCTGCGCTATGCCTCGCTTTGCGCCGAAATCCATCAGAGCCACGCGCTTTACCGCTTGTGAATCATCAGACATAATTTTCGTAACGGAACGCACGGAACGCGATGAAACTGCGGCGACTGCGTTGCAAATAGAGTACGCCTTCGTTTCCTCAATGTCGGCTTTGGTAGGATAATCTGCCATAATTTTCCCATTCATCACGCCGTTTTCCCGGATGATCTTGGTAAGCGCCCTAGTATCAATCCCGCACAATCCGGTGATGCCGCGTTCCCGTAAAAAAGCATCAAGACTGCCCTTACTGCGGAAATTGGATGGGGTTTTACAGGGGTATTTTGTAATATAGGCTCTTGCCCCCACGGCGTCGCTCTCAAAATCAGCGGGAATAATGCCGTAATTCCCAATTAACGGAAATGTTTGCAGAACAATTTGCCCGTAATAACTCGGGTCGGTCAGGGTTTCGAGGTATCCTGTCATACCGGTCGCAAATACCACTTCTCCTGTGATTTCGCCCTGAGCGCCAAAGTATTCGCCTTTCATTACTGTACCGTTCTGTAAAGCCAGATATGCGGTCATTGCTTGTCCTTCTGGTATGCAGTTTTTGAATAATGCTTATACACAAAAGGCGTTGCGGGCTACAATCCACAGACAAACGTCCGTTGATAAAAACCCACAGCGCCCTTGCTGTTATTGTAACATATTGTTATTTTAAAGTATGTTTGTCAAGGTCCCGCATTGCACAAGAGAAGTCTGATACTCTTATATGACTGCTATTCACCACAAGTTTTCCGGCAAATAGACCGTTCCCGCAGTGAAAAACCAGTTCGGGGGTATCAATCACCTTTTTGACCTAATTAATAAACCAAAACGGTATCTCTTGACATCCCCGCTTTTCTGCGGCACCTGCGTTATCGAGGCGCTAGTTTTAAAATAGCGCCTGTGCCGTCGTTTTCAATTGTTATTATAAACGACAAGATATTTTGTTTAACGGTAAAATTAATCTGTTCGCTTTCCATTGTGCTTGCTTTCACAAAAATGGAATGTACTCCATCGTTAAGCGAAATAGTAACCGTTTCGCCGAGAGCAATAGGTTTATCTTCATACTTTACTTTACCCAAAAGACCCCTGCTTGTAGTTTGATATATTCGGCCGTCTATATAGATATACATTTTAAAAATAGGTATTATAGCTGCCGGATCACGATAGACAAGGATAGCGGATGAATTAAGTGCGGGAGCAGATTCCTGGCTTACTCCAATAAACGGAAAAGCCAACGATACAAGCACTACTGTTAATCCCAGCCAAAAACGTTTCTTTGTCATTATTTTCTCCTTTTCCTGTGTAAACATAAAAAAGCCGGTCAGCTTTCATACGAAAACTCCCAACATCAGGATCATTATGAAGTTTTTTGCGGGGATTGTCAAGTCCACGCGCCGCCTCATCAAAAATAAAAAATGAGTATTATGTTTGGATTTTATTTTGGGGTAATGATTGTCGGTTTTCTCCTGTTTTTTCCCAGCATAATATTTCTTTATATCGGAAATACGGTACGAATCAGAAACATATAACATATAGTTCCTGCAAATACGCTGATAATAAAATTTTTCCGCCATAATTGCATAATAACAACAAGGACAATCGAAATAAGCTCCGCTGCTCCATAAGGATATTCCATAAACTGTATATTTCTTAGGCAATAAATAACCAAGATTATCATAATTGAAGCAGGAAGGACAGCGCCAAGATATGTTATTACTTGCGGAGGATTTTTTTTCTTAAACAGAAGATAAGGCAGCCCGCGTGTTATCCATGTCATAATTGCAACAATACCAACGGCTGCCGCAGTTATTAGAAGCTCATTCATTTCTGCCCTCCGGAATCCCTTTGTATATATTTCTTAAAAATAACTAAGATAATCATACTTACAGACAAAGCTGGGAGTATAAAATTTTCCGATCCGGTTAAAAAGTAAAAAAGTATTCCGCTTGTAAAACCAGTAATAGCCGGAATATAAGACTTACATTCTCTCCATTGATTAACAACAACTGCCGCAAAGAACGCCGCCGCAGAAAATTCAATTCCTGTCATATTAACATGTATTGCGCTTCCGATAATTGCACCTAACGTACAGCTTGCAATCCAAAGAATATGGCTAAGCAATAAAATATTGAATATAACTTTTCGCCTGTCCAAGTCAATAGGACATTTCAAAGAACACAGAACGCCATACGTTTCATCTGTCATTGTCAAAGCCATATAAGGGTACTTCCAATACGACTTACTTTGTCTGCCGATATTACGAAATTCATTTATGAAACTTATGCCGTAAAAAATGTGCCTGCCGTTAATAAACAATGCCGTAATAGCTATCATGTATAACGGAGTATTGGAGGTCATAAGCGCTACCATTACAATCTGCATAGAACCTGCATAAATCAGCGACGCAGATAAAAAAGCCCATATCGGCGAATAACCGGCTTTAATGAGCAATATACCGCTTGCAAGACCGACAAATATATAAGGTAAAATCAGAGGCATCATTTGGTTTACGGCATATTTTATTGATTTCACTGATTTTCCTTAAGCCTTTGGACTTGTGAGATAACTTATTTTATCCCAATTCCTTTAATGTGCAGGCAATGGTAGCGCGGGCATTAATAATAAAAGCTTCTTTCGGCTGATAACTTAAAATAACATCGCTGCCGTATTTTTGAAAGAAAGAAGCGATCATCTCGTCTTCGCTAAGGTTTTTTTCTTTCATGCCCAATATAAAATTATAACAGGCAATGTTAGCTTCCATGACTTTATCAAAAAAACCATCCGCTTCTTCCTTACTGACTACTCCGCGGTGAGGCAGAGACAAATGTTTGAATTTAAGGCAGCGGCATTTATTAATTGAGTTGATTGTATCGGCATAGCTTGTCAGATAAGTAGGGTAAATTTTACCGTCATGCATCATAACTCCGGGAGTTTCATTCATAAAAAGCAATTCAAGTTCCGGTATGAAATAACTGACAGAATCTCTTGTGTGCCCCGGCGTTTCCAGCACTTCAACCGAAAGATCGCCAAGAGAGATGCTGTCCTTGTCTTTAATTGTAATATCCGCATAAAACGCATTATCATCATAATTAATATCAAGTTTAACGCCGAATATCATAGCTGCCGAAGATGAAAGTTCGCGGAAAACCTTGCGCGGAGTATCCTTTACCAGTACAGCCGCTCCGGCAGTTGTTGCAGCAAGGCGCAGCTGCGGCCACTCTTCTCTGAAGTAAGGCAATGCGCCGATATGGTCATAATGGGTATGAGTAGCAAAGATATAATCAAGCGGTCTGCCGCCTAGGGCATTTTTAACATTTTGAATAGTGTCTTTCGCGCAGAATGCCATACCGCAGTCAAAAAGCGCCGTATAATCTTTTCCAAGGAGCAAATTGCCTTCGCTTGATTTATGTACGATACAGTTTTTATACCTGTGCATATTACCTTTATTATACTAATATAATCCCTTTGTTTTTGCTATTTGGATAACAGCCTATTCAGCCGTTTCACGAAGTCCGCCGGATCGTTCAACTTTATCCCTTCCACAAGAAGCGCCTGATCGAGTAACACTCCCGCAACATCGGCAATACGCTCCTCGTCGTCAACGTCCTTAAGCCCCGTTACAATGGGATGATCGCCGTTCACTTCCAAGATCGGCTTAATGTCGGTCATGGCGGTCTGCCCCATAGCTTTGAGCATCTGCGCCATTTGAATTGACGGATCGTTTTCATCCGCTACGATACATGACGGAGAATCGTGCAGACGGCGGGAAAGTTTAACATCTTTAACGCGGTCGCCGAGCGCTTTTTTCAGCTTTTCTATGACAGGTTTCGCTTCCTTTTCGGCAGTCTTGTCTTTCTTTTCACCTAACTCTTCGTCCGCTCCGGCGCGGTTTACCGCTTTAAGTTCCCAGCTCTGGCTTTCTGTTTTCCCGTCCGCGCCGGAAGTTTCCTTGCGGTAACTGTGCAGGGTGGGAATTACAATATCGTCAATGTCGTCAGCCATTATCAAAACTTCAATTTCTTTTGCGCGGTAGGCTTCTAAAAGCGGAGAAGCCCGCAGTGTTTTCTCATCACCCCCCGTAATATAATAAATGTTCTTTTGATCGCTTTTCATGCGGGAAACATAATCCGCAAAACTTGTCCATCCTTCGACTGTCGTACTTTTGAAACGGACAAGCTCCTGAAGCGCATCACGGTTTGAAAAATCCTGATAAAGCCCTTCCTTTAGAGGACGGTTAAACTGTTCGATAAAAGTTTCCCACTTTTCTTTAGCTTCGTCTGAGCCTGAAACGGCGTTATCTGCCATTTGCTTGAATTCGGAAAGCAGTTTTTTAACAGAGGCATTTTTAATGTTAAGCAGAATCTTGTTCTGCTGTAAAATTTCGCGGCTTACATTGAGGGGCAGGTCTTCTGAGTCAATAACGCCGCGCACAAAACGCAGGTAGGTCGGCATCAGTTCCTTGTCGTCATCGGTGATAAAGACGCGCTTTACATAAAGTTTTACGCCGGGCTTGTAATCAACATTGTACAAATCAAACGGCGCTTTTTTGGGAATGTAAAACAAGGTTGTATATTCAAGTGTTCCTTCGGCTTTTGTATGAACGTGGTGCAACGGTACATCGCTGTCATGGCCAAGCTGTTTGTAAAATTCGTTGTAGTCTTCTTCTTTAAGCTCCGTCTTTGCCTTCCGCCAAAGCGCGGTTCCTGAGTTTATCCTGTCGGTTATTGTCTTGCTGCCTTTTTCGTTACCCTTGTCGTCCCATTCTTTTTCATCGTAGGTAAGATAAATCGGAAATGCCACATGGTTAGAGTAACGCTTGATAATGTCTTCGATTGACCAGCGGTTGGCGTACTCTGTTCCTTCTTCTGTCAGGTAAAGGATTACTGTCGTTCCCTGACTGTCCCTTTCGGCGCGTTCAATTTCAAAACTGTCCTTGCCGTCGCTTGACCACTTCCATGAAGCGTCTTCGTTTGCTTTCCGCGAAATCACTTCTATTTTGTCCGCAACCATAAAAGCGGAATAAAACCCCACCCCGAACTGTCCTATCAAGTTGGAATCTTTTTTTGCGTCTTCGGCAAGTTTTTCCAGAAACGCCTTCGTCCCTGAGCGCGCAATAGTCCCAAGCGACTCAATCAAGTCAGCTTCGTTCATGCCGATTCCGTTGTCGGAAATCGTCAGTGTTTTTGCGTCTTTATTGAAGGAAATATCAATGCGCGGATCGAAATTGACGGACTTGTACGCATCGTCCGCCACAGTAAGGTATTTGAGCTTGTCCAGAGCATCGGACGCATTAGAGACAAGCTCCCGCAGAAAAATCTCCCTGTTTGAATATAGGGAGTGGATAATAAGGTGCAATAGACGGCTGACTTCGGTCTGAAATTGGTGTTGTGCCATAATGGGCTCCTTATGATAAATTAATTAATTTTCTTTAATATAAATAACGATGAATTAAATGTCAAATGAAGATACCCGTATTGCAACTAGTATCTGACGCCTTTGCGTTAACGATTACCTTTATTTGAAAAAGCTAAATGAACCGTATTTGAATAATTTGCCATTACTGCGTATGTTTCCTTCATCAACATATTTATAAACGAATGTTGCAAATGCTTCTTCACTCCCCGCTTCCGAACAGGAAAAACCCATAGTAATATACGGTTCTTTGTGGGCTGCGGCAAGCAAACCGTGAGTAAGAGAGCGGAAACATGCAAGTGATGAAGGACCGAGTATATCCGCCGCATTGTCTTTCCCTGTACTTGTCTTAATCTCGGGGTAAACAAGAGCCAATGTCCCGCGTTTGCGGTTCGTAAAAACTGCCGCCAATTCTTTAATCAGAAAAAACCAACCCTTTATATGGTCGTTAACAATTACCTCAATATCAGACAGAGGAAGCTCCGCCGCGCCGGCGCGGATAGAAGGAGGCGAACAAATGAGAATCGCATCGTCAATATGTTCTAAACGATTTTCAGCGGCAAGAACAACTGTGCGGGCGGAAATCGGGCTTGAAGGATTCCAATCCAGAGACAACCGCCTTTCGTTTTCCTGAGGAGAATTTTTCACTGCCCCGCTAAGCCTGTTAGGTATCAGCGCAACGGCGTATTTTTCCACCCTGCTGGCTGCCGCAGCTTCAATAGAACGTACGAGCGCGGATTCATTGCCTGTAATGAAAATTCCCCTGGTCATATATATATTCTACAGGTATCAATCATTTCCAGCAATAGACGTTTTAGCAATATGTGCTAAGATGTTTATATGAAAACAGTCCGCGCCGCAATGATTGGAGATATAGTTGGTTCGCCCGGTCTTGAGATTCTAGAAGCTAAATTGCCGTTACTGATAAAAGAGAGGAATATAGATTTTGTCATTGTAAACGGAGAAAATGCGGCGGAAGGTTTTGGAATGACAGAAAATGACTTCCGGCGAATCATTGCGGCGGGAGTTGATGCAGTTACATCGGGAAACCATATTTGGGAAAAACGGGAATTCTGGCAAGTTCTGGAAAACGAAAAAAAAATGCTGCGCCCGGCAAATTATCCCGCCGTATCGGCGACCGTATCGGCGGCCGTACCGGCTGTTCCGGGCGCAGGTTACGCATTTATAGAAAAAAACGGCGTTTCATGGCTTGTGATTAATCTTCAAGGACGCGAATTAATGAATTTGATTGATTGTCCTTTTCAATGTTTTGACCTTATTTTCAATACCAAAAAAGAAGACGCGCAATCTGTTATTCTTGTCGATTTTCATGCCGAATCCAGCCGTGAAAAAGAAGCTCTTGCCTACTATATTGATGGACGCGCATCGGTTATTGCGGGCACTCATACGCATGTGCAAACCGCAGATGAGCGCATATTGCCAAAGGGGAGCGCATACATCACAGATTTAGGCATGACAGGCATTACAGACAGCGTAATAGGCATGGATATAAGTATTTGTCAGGACAGGTTTAACAAACAGGTTCAATACCAAATGAAAATTGCAGCGTCCGGTAATCCGGCTCAAATAAGCGGCATTATCGCGGAAATTGACGCGGACACCGGAAAAGCGCTTTCTATTCAACGTATTTAAAATGACTGACGGCTTATCGGGCTTCCTATCCAGATACCTTCGCCGAGATAATCCAGCCTTCTGCCTTCGATCAATATTTGCACATCATTTACATTTGAAAACTCGGTAACAGTCCAAACAATCTGCCTTAGCTGAGCTACATACCCTTCAACGCCGAATGTATTGAACATAAAATCTTCGCTAAAATTGATGTAAGCCGTATTGCCGCGTACTGCCGCCGAAAGTATCCGTGTGTTTTTCGGAATAATATTCAGAATACCCCGGTTTATTTCATCCGCAGAAGGACCGGTCAGCATAACATTCAGGGCATCATGCATTGGGGAATCTGAAACAGGTATCTTTCGGGTTACCCTCGATTGCAAAATCTGCCCATCCTTGTCGATTTGGGTGAAATAAATAACGCGTTCCCTTGTCTGCGCAGACTGAGTCGTCTGTGTCTGCTGATTTGTATTCTGCTGTGTTGCGGTTTGCTGACCAGTCTGCTGCGCCGCCGGTTTTTCATCAGCGGTTTGCGAGCCTGTCTGTTCTCTTTGACCGGAAGGTTCTACTGTAACAGTCTGTTCACGCGTCGTTTCAACAGCGGGGCGTGAGTCAGGAGTAACAGGCTCATCAGGCAAATTATCATCAAACAGTTCTCCTTCCGGCAGGGACGAAGATGTAATGCGCATTTTAAAAAGATTGAAATTCCTGTTTATAGTTTCAAAATTGGCCATAAAAACAATGATAATAACAACGACAAATATCAGCCAGAAAATAACTACCGCTTGAGTCCCTTTGGTATTTTTCTTTTGAATTGTTTTTCTTCTTGGCGCCACAAAAGTATGATAACAATTATCATATTTATTGTATACTGTCATTTATCATGCGAAATAAAATGACCGATGAACTTGCTGTCTGCGGCTTGAACGCGGTATCGGCTGTGGGGCAATATCATCCGCTTACGATAAATCGCCTCTTCCTGCGCGAAGACAGACTAAAACAATTTACCGGTATTTGCAAACAGCTTGCCGAAAGAAAACGTCCGTATAAAATTTGCGATAACGAAGAACTTGAACGTATCTGTAAGAGCGTACACCATCAGGGTGTATTGGCAATGATCGAAGAACCTGTAATTGAATCCTTAAGCATGGAAGACCTTGATCTGTGGGCGGAGGAAGGAAAAACAGGACTTGTTCTTCATTCGGTAGGCAATGATCACAACCTCGGCGCTATTGCAAGAGCCGCCGCTTTCTTTGACGCAGGTTATATTGTGTTAAACGAAAAAGACACAGAAGCTCGGCTGTCAACAAGCGCCTACCGTGTTGCGGAAGGCGCAATTGAACATTTAACAATCAGGAAAATTGCAAATACAGCCGCTTTTTTAAAAGACGCGTCAAAAAAAATTATAACAATCGGCACAGACCCAAGGGCAAGAAGACGCATCAGCGACATAAGCGGTATTGTTAAAAGCGCGAAAGTAAAAACGGCCGCTGTCGCTCTTGTGCTGGGAAACGAAGAAACCGGCTTGCCGCAGGCGGTGAAGGATCAATGTTCACATCTGCTCCGTATTCCCGGTACGGGCAATATCGACAGCCTGAACGTAGCCCAGTCCGCCGCCTTGTTCCTTCACGCCGTATTTGAGTTATCCTGACAATATACGTTTAATACTGACCGAACACATTAACCATTCTTGCAGGCTGATTAACCGCGTCCAGAGTATCGCGCCACAAACTGCTTTCAGGGTCAATTTTATTGCGGTGAGTAATTACCGTCTTTATCGGCAGATGCACAAACTCATTGTTTACAAGACCGATGATCAATTTGGTTTTCCCCGCCATTGCCGCATGAGCCGCCGCGTTGCCCAGCCGTTCACAGTAAATTGAGTCATCGGGATCCGCCTGAGCTGAACGAATAACATAACTTGGATCGATATACTTCAGATTGATTTCAAATTTCTTCTCACCAAAGTATTCAATAATTTTATTGCGAAGATAGACGCCTACATCCACCATTTTAACATTGCCGCCGGCGTCATATTTTTTGTCCTTTATAAGCATATCCTGCATAGCGCCTTCCGCTATAACAATTACGGCATGTTTGCGTTTTTTAAGCCTTTCTTCCAGATGATGCAGGAAGCCGTTTGAACCTTCAAGATTAAACGGCACTTCAGGTATCAACACAAAATTTACTTCGTGGCTTGCAAGCGCCGTATGCGCAGCAATAAAACCGGATTCCCTTCCCATTACTTTTACAAGACCGATGCCGTTAATTGCCGATGACGCCTCATTATGGGCTGAATTAACAACTTCGACAGCTTTGGCTACTGCGGTATTAAAACCAAATGAGCGGTCAATAATGGTAAAATCATTGTCTACGGTTTTTGGAATTCCTATCAAAGCGATTTTTAAGCGTCTTTTTTCAACCTCGTCCGCAATATCCAAAGTACCCCGCTGCGTACCGTCCCCGCCTATTGTAAAAAGCATATTCAGGTTGAGTCTTTCAAGCGTGTCAACAATTTTGACAACTTCCCTGCCACCGCCGCGTGCGCTTCCCAAAAAAGTACCGCCCAATTTGTGAATATCATCAACAATCGCCGGATTAAGCTCTATTACATCGTATTGATATTCGGGAAGAAAACCTAAATAACCGTAACGGACACCGGTAATTCTTTTAACGCCGTAACGATACCAAAGACAGCGGACAATGGCGCGGATTACATCGTTAATTCCCGGACACAGACCGCCGCAGCTTACAATACCAGCATGAACATGAGCGGGTGAAAAGTATATATTTTCTCTGGGACCTGCGCATTGCAGCGCCTGTGATTTCTTTACAGGATGCTGATGTCCCGGCATAACCACTGTTTCCAGGCGGATAAACTGTTCGTCTGTTACATAATTGGCAATTCCGTCTCCCTGTGTCTTTGACATTACAATCGGTGATAAAATTGAACATTTGCCAAGTTCATCTATCGAAAAATTCAAATTCTCTTCCATAAGTTGAAAACTCCTTATAAAATCAGTATAATATTAAAATTGCATATTTACAAGGTAAATGCTAATGAGGTATATGGCGTAGACTTTGCTCCCGAATACCTGATGAACAACTAAAAATACAGCAAAGGCCGCTTGACAAAAAAACCGGCAAATCGTAAATTAACAATAATGATAGCAAAAGTGTTCAACAACAGAAAACATTCCCTCTCTGCTGATTTTTCTTTAAACTGTAGCATACCCCGCTCCGCAATAAACATTACCCCCCCCCCCCCCCATTAAATAATAGCGTCCGTCAGAACTTAAAAGTATTAAACCTCTCAACACGAATAACATTTTTTTCTCAAGGCAATAATCCTTTACTCGGCGTAAGCGGAGAAAAAGGGTTTAGCATATCCCTGCCTGTATGGGCGGGTAAATCTGCTTATTTACCCGCTTATACTGCGCAGAGGCAGGGTAATGCAAAAGGAGTTTTTCAAATGAAAAACCAATTCAAACTATTCGGACTTGCCGTTCTGATTACGGCAATCGTATTCAGCTTTGCCGTCTGCACGAAACCTATAGACCCGAACACCGACCCCTAAAGCATAACCATTACCGGCATTAATGCCGCCGACCTTCCCAATGGCGCTGAAGTTTATATTGTTGCTGTATCCTCCGACTATATTTCAGAGGTATATCAAGGACAAGGAACCATCTCAGGGGGTTCTGTTACGGCCGCGCTGACGAATATTGATCATAACCCGTATACAGGGACAGGCTCCTTTATTGTTGAGATATGCAAAACATCGCCTATTGTAGTATATGCTTACACAAACGGCAAAACAATGGCTAGCCTTGGTATAACGATTGATGCAGGTACAGGTATGATAGCTGGAGACACGCCAGCAGAAATTATTGCAGGTTTAAATAAACTGCCAACAGTTGCCCTTTCGTCAGCAACAACCACCATTCCTTTCTCTAAGTTTGCCAAGGGCGGATTGGTTGGATTTTAACCACTTACCTGTACAGCGCGGGCAAAACAGGCGGTTATCCTTAGCATATAACCGCCTTGTTCAGTGGTGCTGAGTAAGCCTAGCCGGGAGTCTGAACAGTCAGCGCAAAAGATGTCTTAACTTATCTCTCTGGAATGACCGGGTGAGTGTTCAAATTACTTTTCTTCTGTAATTTCATTTCAAGATTGGATATGCCGCTTCCTTATGCGCCGCATTATATGCTATACTTCCGGCTATAGGAGAACTTATGGCCTTTAATCCGTCAAGAATCGGCAAATTAACCCCCGCAATGGTAGGGCTTATCATTATAGGAATAATACTGCTGATATTTTTGGGAACAAGCGTTTTTATTGTCGATCAGGCGGAAGAAGCTGTTATTACACGTTTTGGAAAATATTACGCTACAAGAGGACCGGGTTTACAGTTCAAGCTGCCGTTCGGAATAGACCGCAACTATACAATAAATGTAAGGGCTGTTCAGACGGCGCAATTCGGGTTTGTTACCGTGAAAAGCGGCGTTTCTTCGACTTACGCTACCAATAAAACAAAAGAAGCGACAATGCTGACAGGCGACCTTAACATCGTCGAAATTGAATGGATTATACAGTACAGAATCGTCGATTCCAGAGCATGGGTTTTCAATGTAATGGAACGGGAAAGAACCATCAGCGATGTGTCGCGCTCTGTCATCAATATGCTGGTAGGCGACCGCACAATAATGGATATTATGAGTCCTGAACGCAGCGCTATAGAAATTGCCGGCACTGATTTAATGAATGAAACATTTAAGAGTTACGGTCTGGGAATCAACGTTATTGCGGTAAAACTTCAAAATATCGATCCTCCTGCGGGGCGCGTACAGGAGGCTTTTGACGATGTTAACAAGGCAATTCAGGACATGAACCGTCTGATGAACGAAGGTATGCAGGTTTACAATGAGGAAATTCCGAAAGCAAGGGGCGAAGCTGAGAGGACGGTGCTTGTTGCGCGCGGATACGCGGCGGAACGCGTTAACAGGGCGTTAGGCGATGTCGCAAGGTTTAATTCCGTATACGATGAATACCGCCGTTCACCCGATGTAACAAGACAGCGTCTTTACTATGAAATGATAGAAGATGTATTTAAGGACAGCAGCGGCATGGCGCTGATCGACCGTAATTTAAATAATTTCCTGCCGATGATGAATGTCGCCGGAGCCGCGGCGCAGGGAGGCAGATAATGAAAAAAATAATAACCACAATAATTATCGCTGTTGTTGTTTTTATCGGCGTTATGGTAGCAGGTCCGTTATTTGTCATTGAAGAGGGCGAACAGGCCGTGCTTGTACAAATGGGGCGTATTGTCCGTGTAGTTACCAATGCGGGGCTGCATATAAAAACGCCGTTTATTGACGAAGTCGTGCGTTACCCGAAAAAGATCATGGCATGGGACGGAGAACAGACAGGCATCCCCACAAGGGAAAAACAGTACATTTGGGTTGATGTTACTGCCCGCTGGCGCATTTCAGACCCCAGAATTTTTTATGAGTCCATTTCGACAATAGAGCGCGCTTATTCCAAACTGGCGGAAGTAATTGATTCCGAAGTAAAAACAGTAACTGCGGAAAACTACTTTAGGGAATCTGTGCGCAATTCAAATATCATTATGTCTCGTACAAATATAATAGACGACCTCGGACTTGGAGACGAGATTGACCCGAGTTTAATTCAATCTTCAATCACAACCGATAACAATTATGAACCGGTTGAAAAGGGACGGCGCAAAATTGCCGAAGAAATCCTCGGGCGTTCGCGGCGGCTTGTTCCCGAATACGGAATTGAACTTATCGATGTAGTTATCCGTCAAATCCGCTATACTGACGATCTTACACTCAGCGTGTACGAGCGCATGATCAAGGAACGCAACCAGATTGCGCAGGCGATCCGTTCCGAAGGCGAGGGAAGAAAGGCCGCTTTACTTGGCAGAATGGACAATGAACGAATGGAAATACGTTCTGCGGCATATAATTTAGCCGAAGCAATACGCGGAGAAGCGGATGCGGAAGCGGCGGGAATTTATGCTGAAGCATATAACAGAGACAGAGGCTTCTTTGATTTCTGGAGAGCAATAGAATCGTACAGGCAAACAATGCCTAAATTCAACAAAACGCTTACCACAAACATGGAATATTTCAAGTATCTTTATTCGCCGAGATAGCATAAAACTTCATTTCGTATTAGACTTACCTGTAAGATCGGTCAGCGGCTCTTTTTGGAGATAAGAATGCAGCGTATTTATTTATCCAATGTAGAAGAAAAACAAGCTATTTGTTTTGATACGGGGCTTGATCCACGTTCTTTTGCCAGAACAAAAATGTCCCAAAGCCTGATCGAGTGCGGTTATATTGTTTATCCTGACGGATCGCGCGAGGTATGGAAGCCATCGGGTGTAAATGAAGTAAACGGAAGCATGGTAGTATGGGGTACGCCGTTCATCGGAGACAGACTCGATTTGCTGCTTGCCAATTTGGAATTTTCCGGAATTGAATCATTGCAGACTGCGGCATTACAGGGAGTACTTTATTGGCTTAGGGCTAAAATGCTTCTCGGCGACACATATACAACCTTAAACCCGGGAGCCGCATTTGTCATTCGTGAAGACGGAAAAGACCCCAAGTATCCTAAAGGCAGCGTCTTTTTCGCTCCCTCAAATTTATCCAACCGCTGCCTGATTGTTGAAAAAACAGAATCTCAAACCAAGCCGTCAGGCGAAACTGCTTCCGCAAAACAGCGTAAAAATAAAAAGAAATCTGAAAGGGAAGGTGTTTCGGAGGAGGATGTTCCGGTACCGGATCATTACAGCTGCCCGGATTTGACAGGCATGGAAGCGGCGGCATTTTGCGCAGGAACCATGTTATACAAAATATTGATTAAATCTTTTCCGTATCCGTCTGACGCAACTATTTTTCAGGATATGAGAGAGGGCGTTTTTCTCCCGCCTTATCTTTACGCTCCGGGTCTTAACAAAGATGTCTGCGATACTATTCAATCCGCTCTTTTATTACCTGTCGAGAGAAAAAGAACAGGTGAAAGCGGAACAGAAATTATAAGCAAATTATTAAATACGCTATTGGACAATGAAGTTAATATAGTTCCCATACCTTCTCTGTTTAATAAATTATCAGGGGAAGAAAATATCCTGCTGGAAAAAGAAAGGAAACGGTATTCTTTAATACAAAATATTTCTGTAAAAACAAGGCGATTCTTCACACACAATAAACACGTCATAATAGGAACGGCAATCGTTGTATTTTTTTTACTGGTTATCGTTGTAAGCACAGTAAGGTCTGTAAACCGGCGCCCGACAACAGAAGGAATGGCGTCTGATAATGTCATTACCGCCTATTATGACGCTTTCAGTTCGCTTGATCATATATTTATGGAAGCGTGTATTCAGGGAGCTGATAAAAGCGACATTAATGCCGCTGTAAGCCTTTATGCTGTTAATAAAACAAGACAGGCTTATGAAATGTCAAACAGGAATTCATTTATTCCGGCAGGAGCGTGGAAAAATCTCGGAGGAGAGCTGCCTGCCCCTAATGTTTTTGGCGTAACAGACCTGTCAATTGAACACATGATGGGCAGTGAAGAAGACAATATGGTAATATACCGCGCGGATTATTTGCTTTGGTCTCCTGAAGAATATTCAATCAGCCGCAGCGACATTCTTACGCTAAAGCGCGACAGGAAAAAGAACTGGAGAATTGTGGAAATTCTTCGTACCGAAAAATAAACTGTTCATGTTATAAAGAATCATTAAGCCAGAGACTTATTAAAAAGCGGGCAAGAGAGCCTTCTCCCGGAAGAGACGGCAAATTGTCTTTTGTGAACCATGCCGCATCTTCGATTTCAATGCCGTCAGGGCGTACTGTTCCCGATGAATAGCGCGCTTTAAAGCCAAGCATAAGCGAATTGGGAAACGGCCACGGCTGTGATTTTACATAAGAAACATCCCTTACCCTGATATTTACTTCTTCGTAAATTTCCCGCGCCGCCGCCACTTCCAAAGATTCTCCCGCTTCGTTAAATCCTGAAATGAGACTGTACACGCCCGCCTTGAATTTTTTGTTATGTGCAAGAAGGATTTTGTTGTCATCATCTGTAATAATGACAATAACAGCGGGGCAAATTCTGGGGAATTCGATTCTCCCGCATCTGGGGCAATGACGTTCAGTCTCCGCCGGATTATTGACATTTTCCGCGCCGCAGCTTCCGCAAAAACGGGATTCCTGCCGCCACTGCGCAATATGGCAGGCGCGGATCATGGCTCCGGCACGGGAAAACTTTCCGGTTGTACTCAACATCGTAAGAATCTGGCGAAAGGGGATACATTTCCGGTTTTCCGGCAGTTCCCCCTTTGAAACAGAAACTACAGTTATTGCCGAAGAGACAGAATCAAGTTCTATTGAAGGAATTTCAAATATATCAGTATTCTTAAAATCTCCGGCAAATTCAAAAGGAACTCCTGTACCTTCGACAATTTGGTCATCGGAGAAATCCTCCGGAAAAAGCATAGTATCGCCCTGAAAGAAAAAAGCCCTTTTTATCAAAATAATCCCTGAATAACTATTATGTTAATAATATATTTCTTGTTATTCAATTACAATTCACTTATATTTATATAGAGAGGGAGGCATTAATGAATAATATTAACTATCTGGAAATGCTGCCATTGAGCAGTATTGCAAAATATGCGAAAGGTCAGCCAATGGACGGCGTTCCCTTTACCGGATACCCAAGAGTACACCCATCTGATAAAAACAAACTTATTCTTGTGTATGATCCGTTAAGCGCAGAACCGGCCGCCCTGGAATTCAAACTTGAAGATATACTTTTTGTCGATGAAGTGCCTTCTGCAGTAACCGAAGCGGGGGAAGGCGTCCCTATGGTAAAACTTTGGGTTAAACGCGGCGCGGTCGGTATGATTATTGAACCTTTTGAGGTAAATGAACCTACGCAAATTACAGGTAAAATAAAGGCAATCAAAGAACGTATCCTGCAATCACAGGAGAACCACATCAAAGCCGCTGCAAAATGACTCCTCTGTTCATGAAAGAAGAGGACGGGAATGTTATCTGCAGCCTTTGTCCGAACAATTGCAATATAAAAAATAACTATTTCGGCTCCTGCGGCGTTAGGGGCAACAAAAGCGGCAGAGGCATTATTCCGTTTTGCGGATTTGTCTCCGCGCTGGCTGTTGATCCAATCGAAAAAAAACCTCTCTACCATTTTAAACCCGGCTCTAAAATACTTTCGCTGGGTTTTTTAGGCTGTAACCTGCACTGCCCCTTTTGCCAGAATTGGCATATCTCTCAAAACACCGACATTTCCGAACAGCCTGACAGCCAAAATAAATGGTTAAAACCGGAAGCTATAATATCCGCCGCCCTGAATCAAAATATGCCGTCAATCGCATATACATATTCAGAACCGTTAATTCACATAGAATTTGTTCTTGAATGTATGGCGCTTGCGCGCAGACACGGCATTGCGAATGTTCTTGTTACCAACGGCTGCGCCAATGCGCAAGCTGCCGAAAAAATTCTTGAATTAACAGATGCCGCGAATATTGATTTAAAATCTTTTAATGAGACAACATACAGAAAATGTTTAAAAGGCGATTTAAAAACCGTATTGGACTTTATCAAACTTGCATATAAAATGGGCGTTCATATTGAAATAACCACTCTTGTTGTGCCCGATCTTAACGATTCAACTGACGAGTTGGACGCTGCCGCGCAATTTATCGCAGGCGTAGACAGCAAAATCCCATGGCACCTAACAGCCTATCATCCCGATTACCGCTGGAATGCGCCGCCGACAGACCCCGCTTTTTTAATACGCACTGCCAAAGAAGCCGGAAAAAAATTGTCCTGCGTTCATACGGGCAATATAAGATGATTAGCGCTCTCTTTGCTTAAACGAAAACATTCCTTCTTTGGATTTTTTTATGCGAATTTCTGCCGTCATTTAAACTACACTAATCAATTATATATTCTCCCTTGACAATACCACTACACTGTGGTTAAGTAGCGTTTATGCGTCAATTTGAGGTTGTATCCCCGTTTGAGCCTGCAGGCGATCAGGACGAAGCAATAGCCGCATTGGCGGAAGGCATTAAGGCGGGAGATAAATACCAAACCTTGCAGGGTGTTACAGGTTCGGGCAAGACCTTTACAATGGCAAAATTAATCGAAGCTGTGCAGATGCCTACCTTGATCGTAAGCCACAACAAGACGCTGTCAGCCCAGCTTTACCGAGAGTTTAAGGGGTTCTTTCCCAACAATGCGGTTGAGTATTTTGTTTCCTATTACGACTATTACCAGCCTGAGGCGTATGTCGCCAGCCGTGATTTGTATATAGAAAAAGACGCATCCATAAACGATGAAATTGAACGTATGCGGCTCTCTGCGGCGCGAAGTATGATGGAACGTGAAGATGTAATCATCGTGGCGACTGTGTCGTGTATTTACGGCATGGTTACGCCGGATGTTTACAGAAAAATGACCGCTACTTTTTCAAAAGGCGAAACTGTCGATGTCGACGCGCTGATCCGCCGCTTTGTGGAATTGCAGTACGAGCGCAACGACGCTGTACTTGAACGAGGGCGTTTTCGCCGACGGGGCGACACGCTGGAAATTTTTCCCGCCTACATGGAAGAAGCCTACCGTGTCGATCTTGATTGGGATCGCGTTGAACGAATACGGCGCTTTAATCCTGTCTCGGGGGAGATACTTGAAGACCTTGACCGCGCGTTGATTTACCCAGCCAAACAGTTTGTCATGCCGGGAAATATGGTGCAAAATTCGATGGGCGCAATCAGACAGGAACTTTCTGAACGGCTTGAGTATTTTAAAAACGCCGGTAAAATAATGGAAGCCGAACGGCTCAAGACCCGAGTAGAGTACGATATTGAAATGTTAAGCGAAATGGGATACTGCCCCGGCATTGAAAATTATTCCGCTATTCTGGCAAACCGCAAACCGGGCGAATCTCCCGATACCCTTGTCGATTATCTTCCAAAAAGGCACCTAACGTTCATTGATGAAAGCCACGTTACGCTTCCGCAGATCGGCGCAATGTACGCCGGAGACCGCAGCCGGAAGCAGAGCCTTGTTGATTACGGTTTCCGCCTGCCAAGCGCTCTTGATAACCGTCCCCTTCGTTATGATGAATTTGTGGATCGTCTGGATAAGACGGTTTTTGTTTCCGCTACTCCCGGCAAGACCGAAATAGAACAATCGGCGAAAGTTGTGCAGCAGCTGATACGTCCGACCGGCCTTTTGGACCCGGAAATTGAAGTACGTCCCAGCGAAGGCCAAATGGAAGATATTTACGGTGAGGTGCAAAAACGCATCAAAGCTGGAGAACGCTCGCTCATTCTCACTCTTACAAAAAAAATGGCGGAAGACCTTACGGACTATCTTTCCGGTCTCGGGTTAAAAGTCCGCTACATTCACAGCGAGGTAGAAACCATTGAACGTGTGGAAATACTTACCCAGCTTCGGCAGGGTGACTTTGACATACTTGTCGGCATCAATCTGTTACGTGAAGGTATCGACCTGCCGGAAGTTTCGTTCATTGCGATCCTTGATGCGGACAAAATCGGCTTTTTACGTTCGCTCACAAGCCTTGTGCAGATTATCGGGAGGGCGGCACGCAATGCGGCGGGCAAGGTAATCATGTATGCGGATCGCATGAGCGAGGCAATGGAAAAGGCAATTGCCGAAACCAACCGCCGCCGCGAGATTCAAATTGCCTATAATAAAAAACACGGCATCACTCCGGCAACGGTTAAAAAGGCAATCGCCGACATACTGACCCGTCATATTGAAGAAGCCGACAATTCCGCCGCAAGTACAATTGAAGTTCTGAAAAAATCCTTCAATATTTTAATACCTGCTCAGCGCAAACAGTTGATTAAAGCTCTTGAAAACGAAATGCTTGAACATGCCAAAAACCTGGAGTTTGAGCAAGCGGCTTCACTGCGTGACGAGATAGCCCGTATTAAAAACGGAGATTTATAGCAGTTGGTTTTTCCATTAAACATAACGTCAGAAACCATCACCATAATTACTTGGAATAAGTTAAATGGTACAGACCTAATTGCGCTATTTCTCCAGAATCAACAGCGTCTTTGTATCGAGGCGCATTGCCGCGGACTTGGAAATGACAGAACCTCTGTCTTTGGAGATTGAAAGCTCGACATGATCCGTTTTCGGTTCAAGCACAATCACCACATCGACAATATCCGCAAAATCCTTGATTAAAACGGGAATGTTATCTTTATCGTACTTTTGAGCGTCGTCATTTATCGAACAGCTGTACCAGACAGAAACACCCAATTCCTGCGCAAAAGCTTTAACATTGGTAATGCGCTCACGTCCGGCTGTGTTAAAATCCAGCCCATCAACAATGACAGCTTCAGCTTTAAAGCCGCCCTGAATAATCATCGCCCTAAGACTGTTGAGTATCTGATCGGTTGTCATTCCGTCCTGATTGAAATTCATCAATACACGGTTTTTTACAAGGTTGTTTTTTATTTCTGCAGCGTCTTCCAGATTTTTCTTGCTGATGAATTCGTTAAAAATATCTTCGTACCACGCAAGAACGTGATGAGTATGATTTGTGAATGAAACATGGATTACTTTTTTCCCCTGCAGAAGTTTATCCAGGGCAAGCTGTACAAGAACCGATGTTTTTCCCACTCCGTGCATGGAAGCGATGATGCCGATTTCACCGGCCTTTAAGCCGCCGTGAATGGATTGCTCAAAAATACGAATTGGGCTGCGCTGTACAAGTTCGCTTAAAACCATGTTATCTCTCCTTTCTCTTTTTTTCTTCAGCTTCTTTGATCAATGCTTCGGATATACTTTGCGGAACTTTTGAATATTTTTCAAATTCCATTGTAAACTCGGCTTTGCCTTGTGTAAGAGAACGCAGTGTTGTGGAATAACCGAACATTTCACTTAACGGGACTTCGGCTTCCACACGGGAAAAATGCCCGTCTTCAACAGACGATGAGATTATACCACGCCTTTGGTTAATGGAGCCGAAAATGTTTCCCTGGAATTCAGTCGGTCCTTCCACCGAAACTTTCATGACGGGTTCAAGAATGACAGGCTTGGCCTTGCTGTACGCTTCACGGAAAGCGCCGATTGCCGCCGACTGGAAAGCGATATCCGATGAGTCAACAGGATGACTCTGTCCGTCGTTTATAACGCAGCGTATGTTTACAATCGGGAAACCGATCAAACTGCCTCTCTTAATTGCCTCTTTAAAACCCTTGTCGCAGCTTGGCACATATTCTGTGGGAATAGTGCCGCCCTTTATCATATCCACAAATTCGTAATCGCCTTCCGCCCAAGGTTCCATGTAGCCTGCAACCCGTCCGTATTGACCTGCGCCGCCTGTCTGCTTTTTATGGGTGTAATTAAACTCCGCTTTTTGTGTGATTGTCTCACGGTAGGCGACTTGCGGCATACCTGTGTCAACTTCGCATTTGTATTCACGGCGCATTCTCTCGATATACACTTCAAGGTGAAGCTCGCCCATGCCCCTGATAATCGTTTGATTTGATTCCTGATCGACATAGGTTTGAAACGTGGGGTCTTCTTTTGTAAAGCGGTTTAACGCCTTTGCCATTTGATCTGCGCTTTTTTTGTCTTTTGGAGTAACAGCCAAAGAAATGACAGGCGCCGGAACAAACATTGAAGTCATAGCATAGTTGAGGTTCCCTCCGCAGAAAGTGTCGCCGCTTGCGCAGTCAATCCCGAAAAGAGCCACTATGTCGCCGGGTGAGCCTTCGTTTATGTCTTCCATACTGTCAGCGTGCATTCGCACAAGACGGCCAACCTTGAACTTTTTACGGGCACGGGTATTTGTCAGTTCTTCGCCTTTTTTCAGCCTGCCCTGATAAATACGCACGTATGTAAGCTGTCCGTACTGACCGTCTTCCAATTTAAAACCAAGAGCGACAGTAGGATTTTTTTCATCGGCGGAAAGCTCGATTTTTTCTTCGTTGTTATCAAGATCGAGAGCGTAATTCTTCACTTCTTCAGGATTTGGAAGGTAATTTGTTACCCCGTCCAGCAAAGGTTGAATACCTTTGAACTTATAGGCGGAACCGAGCATGACAGGCACAAATTGTTCAGCTAACGTTCCCTTGCGTATTGCGGAATGAATCAAATCTTCCGGAATTGCCTCGCCGCCGAGAAATTTTTCCGCAAGCTCGTCGGAGAACATGGAAAGCGCATCAAGTAATTCCTCACGGTATTTGTCCGCATCGGCTTTAAGGTGTGCGGGAATTTCCGCATGGCGGATTGTCTCACCCTGATCTCCGTCAAAGTAAACAGCCTTCATGGTGATAAGGTCGATAACGCCGTCAAGTTTGTCCTCAAGCCCGATTGGTATTTGAATCATCACTGCGTTAAGCCCAAGTTTTTCACGAAGCTGTATCCGCACTTTGAAAGGATTCGCTCCGGTGCGGTCGCACTTGTTTACAAAAGCGATACGAGGCACATGGTAGCGTTTTAGCTGACGGTCAACGGTGATTGATTGGGACTGTACCCCGCCCACCGCACAAAGTACAAGAATCGCCCCGTCCAGTACTCGCAGGGAGCGTTCAACTTCAATAGTAAAATCAACGTGTCCGGGAGTATCAATAAGGTTGATGGTGTGGTCTTTCCATGTAACTTGGGTAGCGGCGGATTGAATTGTAATGCCCCTTTCCCGCTCAAGTTCCATGTGATCCATTGTTGCCCCAACTCCGTCCTTGCCCCGGACTTCGTGAATGGCGTGAATTTTCTTGCTGTAAAACAGAATACGTTCAGAAAGCGTAGTTTTACCGGAATCAATATGTGCGCTGATCCCAATATTTCGCATTCTGCTTGTGTCAATGCTCATTGTCTATTTGCTCCTTAATAAGGTAAAAAATGCAATTATATGGCAGAATATAGCAAAGATTGCAAAGAAATGCAACTCAAAACCAAATTTTGTAAAAAGGTAAAAAAAAGCATTTTCCACTGTTTATCCACAGGTAAAAAAATACAGGAACAAAAAAAGTAAATAAAAAACCGCATTGATTTTTCGCAAAATACGTTGATAATTCCAGTATTTTAATAACGTAATTCCTTATGTAGTAAGGAATTAGCATAGCCCGTTATTCGATATTTTTCAGAATAACCGCAGCATGGTATAAAAATTAATACACTCATGGATTTATTCAGATAATATACACACGTTTTCCACAGACTTGATAACATTAAGAGTTATCAGGCAAGGCCTTCATCTTTTCTTTGAGTTCAAGAAGCAGGGCATCGGCTGTGGTATCGGATTTTTCCAGTTCCGCAAAGCGTTTTTCCAGGTTAGTGTCTTTGCTTAGGTCTTCCAGTTCCTTTGATGCGTCCGCCATAGCTTCCATTTGATCGACTTTGGCAGACATACGGTCAAACGCTTCAAATGCGCTCTTGTTACCGGATACGGTAGAAATAGTATCTTGAATTTTCTGCTGAGCCTCCGCTCTTTTTGCCCTTGCAATAAGCAAATTCTTCTTCCGCTGAGCTTCTTCAATCTTCTTTTGAAGCTCCCGCAGGCTTTCCTTTAGCTGCTCTACGGAGTTTTTCTGGGCTTCCCATTGTTTTTGGTACTCCGCGGCGGCATTATCATATTCCTGTTTGCGCAGAAGGGCTTCTTTGGCAAGATCGTCCTTGCCGTTTGTAACCGCAAGCATTGCCTTGCGTTCCCAATCCTTTGCCTGGGCAAATTGATTGTCTTTTTCCCGTTCCAGTTTTTTCTCGTCCGCAATAGCCATAGCCACTGCCTTTTTTGATTCGATTAACTGTTCATTCATCTCGATTATGAGCTGATTCAACATTATTTCAGGCTTTTCTGCCTTGCCGATTAACGCATTTACATTTGCAGCAACAAGGGATTTTAATCTTGAAAAGATACCCATCTCCCGCTCCCTTTATTAGTTCTTTCCGGCTGATGCCGGTTTGTCTCTGTAAACTGAAAGAA
>Ga0268262_10000147_pt1 | contig 90094 bp, 94 predicted proteins | sample TergutNc150P3_FD_190354 | JGI IMG/M metagenome (GOLD analysis project Ga0268262, IMG submission 190354) | Nasutitermes corniger P3 segment gut microbial community from laboratory colony in Florida, USA - Nc150 P3 (SPAdes) (version 2) | ecosystem: Host-associated > Arthropoda: Insects >... | reverse complement strand
GATAAATTCACAGCGTCCTGCTTGAATTCTTTCGTGTAAAGCCTGCGGTTCTTTGCTTCAAACATAATTTACTCCTTCGGGCGTAACTGTGCCTTAACTTAGAATACTTTTTTTCCGGGCCGGTTCAAAACCACAAGGTTGATTTTTGCGTATTTTATAAAAAAAGATTCTCTGATATTACAAAGAATCTTGCCTTGGATTTGCTGTTTGCTAATAGCAATGTGGCCATCTGGAATTATACATTCGGCGAGGATAGGCAATGACCCTATGCTTTATTTCTTTTTTTCCGGCGCTATGTATTTTTGGATAAGCCTATATCTGCGAGGGAAAAACAGGCATTTATTCATAGCATCTATTTTTACCGTAGTTGCCATTCTCACCAAAGTAAATGCTGTGATATTGCTGCCGATGGCAATAGTTCTCTTTTTGCTAAAGGCAATTGTCGGGCACTTTTCCTTTTCAAAAAAGAGTATGCTAAAAGGAGGGATAGTTGGCTTGATAATGGCTGCATCGCTATGCTTTGCTATGTACCCAGGCGTTGCGCTCAAACTTGAGGGCAAAAGAGGCAATGTTTATGTAACCAATATGGGTTCTCGTTTGATTGTTGGCAATAAATTGGAAAATTTTCTGTGGCTAGACATAAAAACATTTGTCAATGAACCTTTCACTTCTCCGTTTGATGATAAATATGGCAGGCAGTACTTTCCTAACTATATAGGCAAAACCGCATTGTTTGGCGAATGGATGTACAAAGGAGTGCCTATACACAATATTGCCGTTGCCATCAGCGTTATTGCGCTTGCCATGTTTGCTATTTCCATAATATTCCTATTTCAAACACCAATAAAAGATATTAGAATTCTTTTACCGCTTTTGCTGATTTCATTTTTATCTCTATGCGGAATGACTCACATGAGATATACGTTCCCTGTTAATGTGGATTTCAGATATATTTTGCCTATAATAATTCCTTTTTGCATTTACTTTAACTATGGCATAAACTTATCGCTATGCAACGCGAAAAAACGCTTGGCAGTTTCGTCCATATTTTTAGAATTGCTATTTTGTTTGTTTTCCGTAGGGTTTGCAATTGAAATAATAAATGGTTCGCTTTCCTTCGTCAAATAAATCTTTAACCGCTATGAAAGTGATGAAAATCATAACAATGGAAGCATATTCCATTGGCACTAAGTATTCTCTTCCCAGCAAAAATCTTGTGTATGTCATATAAGAACCTAAAATTATCATCGGAGCAAAATACCATCTTTTTTTGTTGAAAAACACCAGCACCACCGAAAGAACATCTGCCATAAAGAAATATCTTTCGTGCATTCTTGGGAGTAGCATTGGCATTAGAAGAACAAAAGTAAAAGCTATGCTCACATAATCTGCATCTGTTGCAATTTTCTCTCGGTTTATATATAAAAAATAAAGCAGGCTGATTGTTGCAATGCCTGCAAGCATAATAGCTGCAAAGTTAAAATTTTCAAATTTCACATATCCAAGCAAAGCATATATATTCGGAGTATTGAGCACCATATTTGGATATGAATCTGTTTGTTCGCTGTAAATAGAGATTGTTTGCATAAAAGACCTTCCTGCAATCAAGGCTGGCACAAGGGTTGCGAGAAATGTTACTGGCAATGCCCAAATATGCTTTATACGAATTTTTTTAGTAAATAAAAACACAAGCAACATCGGAGCTATAAAAATAGTTTGAAGTTTTACTGAAAATGCCAAACCCAAGAATATGTAGGATTTTACACTTTTATCTGTAATTCCGTAGTAAAGGAAAGCAAGTGCCAAGGCGGTGTAAATCACATCGCACTGCGCCCAGAACGCGCCATTCAATATAACGGTGGGAATGCAGAGAGTTGCCATAAATGCGGTAATTTGAATATTTATGCTTTCAAATTTTAGAGACACTATTTTCATCACATAATAGGCAAGCACAATATCAAAACCTATGGAAACGAGCTTTATCAGATAAAGGTCGCTTATTTGAAAACGTGAAATAAGCATTAGAACATACATATAAGGCATATTGTAATCACCGATTTTTTCCACCATCGCCTCTGCAATGGATAAATCCCGCATGCCTGTAATCCAATGCGATAAAAAGTTGTTATAGTCAATCGATCTGAAATACAACATTCCGCCACGAACAAGCACCAATAGCACAAGGGAAGTTAATACAAATGCAAATGTAAAACAATTTACACGCTTATTGAACAAAAAAATACTTGAAGCTCCTATGAATATACATATCAAAAATACAATGCTTTGGCTTGGAATAATTTCAAATTTTAAACTAGCTGCAAAATACAAAATCACAATTGCTATAAATAACAGCAATAATTTGAGTAAAGACTGGCGAAAATCAGCGAATTCAGGATTAAGTTTTCTTAAAATAAACGCAGAGGATAGCAAAAAAAGCAAAAGAGAAACATAATGCATTAAAGAAAAATTCCCGTATTCGCCATAAGGTACAACATTAGCACCAGCAGGTCCGCCACCAGAGTTTATTACGCGAATCTCAAAATGATTAGACCCTTCTTGAACATATTTTGAAAAATTAAAATTCGCTCCTTTTGCGCCATTGCAAAGCCCTTTAATGCCATCAAGCGGAAATTGCTCTCCATTGACTAAAACTTCTTGTATGCAATCGTCTGGAATAATATTTAGCTTCACGTTTTTACTTTTAGTTGTCAAATCAAAAAATATTGAAAACTCTTCATTATACTCCATATTTACAGAATACGGCAGTGTTATATTTTGCGTTATACCGTTTCTCATCAATTTCACTTCAGAAATTTCTGTGGTTGAGCTCATATTAATAAAAGCTAAAAACACCGCAACAACAAACAGCGGTAACAGATAGAGCAAAGGTTCCCGCAGAAGTTTTTTTATAGTTTTCATAATCAATTCTCCACTACTAAAAAGTTTCCAAAGGCAGTAATTTTTTTCATCTGATTCCTCAAATTGGGACCTACTTCATTTCTATGAAAAACACCAGTTTCACCTTCATTCAAAGAATTTGGAACTGCTGTTACAAAGCGGTCAAAACGCAAAACATGGCGAAATTCTGCATTAGGGTTCGCATAAACTACCGTGTTTATAAAACGTTGCGGTTGCATTTTTGTTGCAAATAGCGCAAACACATAAGGCGCATTCACGCCACTTATATAAATTGTAGAATTGGGATTGTTTTGAACTGCATATTCAATAGCTTTGTTGTACAAATTGAAATACATATATTGATTCTTTTGGTTAAAGGACGTAAAATAAACATTTACGAATGCTGCCGTTGTTATTATTATAAGGCTTGCCAGCACAGGTACAAAAGATTTTAAATATTTTTGAATTTCTGCAACTCCAAGAGTTGCTGCAAAAATAAGCGGAAAAAATATCATATTTATTCTGTTTATGTTAATATTTATTACCAACGCCAAAATAATTGCTGCAAGGAGCCAAAATTTCATTTCAGATGCCTTGCCTTTAAACTTTGCAAATAAAACATATATGCCAAAAACAATAAACGCCAGCATAAAGGGATAAAAAGGACCAAATGGAGATATTGCATTGGAAATAAGACCATCGTTGCCTGTTAGCATAAACTCCCCAAAATGTTTGAAATTATCAATGGAGATATTAACCGTAGAAGCAGAACGCAAAACAGTCATCCGAGGTACATACATCCACAATAATTTGAATGCCGGATAATCAAATGTATTGATAAACCACCAAATCACAAGCGGAGCAGAAACTAAAGCAAAAATTAAAAAACCAGAAATAGCATATTTTATTGGAACTATTTTATTACGAAATACATACCAAGCCATAAGAGGAATAAACACTGCGAAAAGTATTAACAACGTTGCATATCCATAACAAGAAAGACCGAGCAAAAACATACCCAATATAAAAAATGCCGGTTTTTTGGAAGATATGGTAGTAAAATAAACAGCTGGTAAAAATATCAATGGAGCAAGATTGCAATCAAGTGCCCAGCGAGAAACCATTATATGCCAAGGATTAAGTGCTAACAAGAATAAGCCTAAAAGTGCGACATTAATACCACATAGATACTTTAGCAATAAATAGAAAAAAATCAATGAAACTATGCTTAAAATAAGCATAGGTAAACGCACAGTTATAATATTCAGCCCAAATATTTTGATAAATGGGCGCATAATGTAGTTATAACCCATGCTCTGCCCACCTCCCCAAGAAACATTGTAAACCGAATTATGGTTGCCGTTTTGGTCCATGCCGTATGTAAGATCGGCATAAGCGTCATAAGCCATTATAGCTTCGTCTTGATTAAGCCCTGCGGGATATTCACCAAAACCCCACAATCGCAGTACAACAGCTAATAAAAAAATCAAAATAAATGCAATTCTGTACTGTCTTTTTGATAGTTGAGATGGCAAAATAATTCGATCTTTAACCATAGCAAATATAAATTTGAATTTTCTAATAATTAAAATTGCAGAAACCAAAACAAGCAGCGCTAAAATATAATGCACAGATGAAAAATATTTAATGCCGCTATAAGTTTTAATATCAAACCCGGCAGGACCTCCGCCGGAATTTATTATGCGAAATTCAAAATGATTCAAGCCTTTTTGAACATATTTTGAAAAATCAAAAGTCGCTCCTTTTGTGCCATCGCAAAGCCCTTTAATGCCATCAAGTGGAAAACTTTTTCCGTTAATTAAAATTTCCTGTATGCAATCATCTGGAATAACATTGAACTTTGCAAATTCATTGTTTTTAACAAGCAAATTGAAAGACACAAAAAATACTTCATTATAAGGCATATCAACTATATGTGGCAATTTCACATTTTCTGCGATGTTGTCTCTTGTTATTTTCACATCCAAAATCTTTGAAGATGAAAAAACAATTATCAAAAGCACAATGATGAGCAATGGCAACAGATAAACCAAAGGTTCACGCAAATATTTCTTAATTTTCATTTTTACTCCTATTAAAAAATACAAATCTTTGCCCAAGATAATTTAAACCGGTGAACAAGCACATTCCCGCAAATAAGGCAATATTTTCTCGAATATTTTGCGGTTTGCTGTGTAAAAAATAGTTTATCAAGGGTTTTGCTAGTCCGTAAGCGATGAAATAAGATATGATTATATTTAAAATAAATGCAAATTTCATTGAGCCTCTTTGACAATATATTGTGGACGTTGTTTTATTTCAGTATAAGTTTTTGCCAAATATTGCCCTAAAATACCAGTGGTGAAAAGTTGTGTCCCTGAGCAAAAAAGAATTATGCAAATGGTTGAAGCCCAGCCATCCACAGGATCGCCCCACACTATTTTGCGGATAATTATAAACACTATAAGCAAAAACGCCGCTACAAATAACAAAATTCCAAGAATAGAGGCTATGGCAAGGGGCTTTGATGAAAAAGCAATTATACCGTCAAAGGAATACATAAAAAGTTTCCAAAAAGACCATTTCGTTTTACCTGTGGCTCGTTTAATATTTTCATATTCAAACCATTTTATTCTAAAACCTAGCCAAGGGAAAATTCCTTTTGAAAACCTATTCCTCTCTTGCAACTTTAAAAATGCTTCCAAATACGTTCTATTCATCAAGCGAAAATCCCGTGCTCCATCCATAATTTCTATATCAGAAATTTTTTTCATAAGCGAATAAAAACGCCGTGCAAAAAAAGAACGAATAGGCGGCTCTCCAATGCGATTTACCCGCCTTGTTCCGGCACAATCGTATTCTCCAGAAGCAACAACCTCCAGTATTTGCGGAATGAGAGAAGGAGGATCTTGTAAATCTGCATCTATAGTTACCATGAATTGCCCTCTTGCTCTCTGCAACCCTGCAAGCATAGCTGCCTCTTTGCCAAAATTGCGTGAAAAAGAAATATAATGTACTCGGCTATCTTTGCTCACAAGCTCTCGTAAAATATCCAGAGTATTGTCTTTTGAACCATCATCTACAAATATAAACTCTATTTGTTCGTTTACGGATTTTAGTACACTAATTATTTCATCATAAAATAAAGGTATGCTACTTTCTTCATTAAAACAAGGAATTATTATGGATAAATACATAGGTATAGGGAAGATAGAAATTTTATTTCTCCATTTATGAGAAAGCCTATGCTATAAGCTCTATAGATTTATTGTCATTGTTATACCCATTCTGAGATTTCTTTTTTAGAAATGCCCCACTTTAAACCTGTCGTTATGTCTTTCCTCTTACAATATCTGCAAAATGGCGGCGGTGTGGATAAAAAAGTTAAAATTTCATCTAAATTACGGATGTCATCAACCACCAATACATCATCTTTAGAAACCACCATATTAGTGTTGAAGTATTTGTTAAAGTGTCTTATAGAAGAGATTGTGGCACAAGGGTATATCTTTCCATCTATCAGACGAATACAATTATTTGCCTCACTACAGTAATTCCAACTATGTTCCAAATCTTGTGTGCCATTCAAATCAAATGGAAATTTCCACATACTCTTTATAGGCGTGTTATTGCTTTCTCCCCAGTACTCTAGTGATACCGCTTCATTTTCTGCTTTATTTTTTAGTGATTCAAAATCAAGTTTAATAGGATAATGCGTTATTCTTATTTTGATTCTATTTTTTCTGCAAGCGTTCCAAAATTCATTGGGTTGTTTGTTCAAAAGGGTACCGTTTGTAATAATATTTTTCTGTAAAATCTGCTAGATTCCGGAATAAAAGAGACAATAAAATTATTTATTGCCCTTAAAAAGGGCATTACCTTTACGTAATACTGGTTTGATTTCATTTTTTACCTATAGTCAAAAATTTTAACAGAAATATAGAAAAAATGATTGATATACCTCTTCTAGAGGCTCTTTTTTTTCAAAAAAATGTTTGGTATTTAACTATATTGATTCCTAATATGCATCGTAAATTCTTATTTTTTTCATTAATTGCCCTGCTTATTTCGCTTTTCCTCGAAATAACGCTGTTTAACTACACGCATTATGCCACTTTATTCACAAGCAAGCGTTTTAGCATTGCGTATAACCAAGAGGGAAATAGCTTTAGCATTGCGTATAGCGAAGGTGAAGAGAGCTTTAGCCGTAATATTATTGTTTCATGGGTTTAATATAGTAAAGCTTGGGAACTATTTTTCTACCTTATATTCCAATATGCTTCATAAATTTAGTCTTTTTTTAATAATTCTTCGCGTGCCAATGTTTTTTTATTTGCTGCCCCTGCTAGCTCTATCTGGGTTTTGGATTATTCCAAAATCAAATATAAGTGATACAAGTGATGTTGTGCTAACCATAGATGGAAATACTTACCCGGAATCCTTGCCGCTTTCAACGAATAAAATCAGAGAACATTCGGAATTTTCAATTTCTTTTAATATAAATGTTAGAGATAACGACAGTTTGGTTTATAGTTTTTATCCAGACGATTGCATTTTAGGCATTAGGGTAAACGGAAAGGCATTCCCGCAAGAAATGGTAAAAGAACCATGTGCTTACGGCAATGGAACTATAATTGATTTATCCGAATATACGCAAAAAGGCTTGAATAAAATTGAACTTCAAATGAAGAATAATGGAGGTCCAGGAGGTCTTGTTATAAAGGATCTTAAGCCTCTTCAGCAGTTTGGTTTTAAACATATCCTATTTGTTTTATTGCTAGTGGCCTCCTCGCTTCTTCTTATTTTGAAATTGAACATAATTTCTGTTTTGGAGTTTCCATATAGGGCAGAGATAAAAAAAATCTCCAAATTTACACTTCTGTCAATTCGCAGATTATCGCCTTTTTTGATTCTAGCTCTGTTTATTTCGATTATTCTCGAAATAACGCTGTTCAACTACACGCATTATGGCACTTTATTCACAAGCAAGCGTTTTAGCATTGCGTATAACAACCAGAAAAGTCACTTTGAAGGTGATGTAAATTATTCTCTCAATGGAATTTCTGAGAATGATTCTCTTTTAAAGCCAGAGCCGCAGGGTCAGCTGAATTTCGCAAATTTAAATACAGAAATTGCCTCTATCTATATAGATCCAATTTTTATTCAGGGAGATAAACAACGGGTAACAATTATTTGGACAGACGAGGAATCTTTACGTTCCATAAATGCAAGCATAATAAAAGACTTGGATTTCAGCAATTATATAACCATAACTCCACGCGGGAAAGTTTCGGATTTAAAAATTAAATTTCTTGAAAATAACATAGGCATTAAACAAGTAGAACTCAACAAAGAAATTCCAATGGCAATTATGCCCATTCGCTTGGTTATTGTTTTTGCCATTTCGCTTTTGCTGCTTTGCCTAAAAAATGCAGAAACTCGCAAAAAAATCTCATACTTCTGTTTTGATTATTTATACGATAAAACCAGCTTTAGGCAGCATGTTGGTTTTGCTATGCTTGTTTGTTTTATGCTTGTTTTCAATTTCTTACTTTGTTATTTTCTTAATGGATTTAGAGATGATAATAGATGGTATCAATTGTACAGCTATGCTATGACAGATACTTTTTTGAAAAAACAATTGCATCTGGATCTTGAGGTTTCGCAAGCATTGTTGCAAGCAGAAAGACCTTATGACCCACATTATAGGAGTCAGCATGGGATACCTATAAATTGGGACTATTCATATTACGAAGGCAAATATTACAGCTATTTTGGAATGGTTCCTGTTATTATTTTATTTGCCCCTTACAAATTGCTCACGGGAGATCATTTGCAAACCTCAATGGGGAACTTTTTATTTGCTTCCATGGCAACGGTATTGTTGTTGCTGCTCTGGAAACAAATTGCGCAGGATTACCTTAAAAAGCTCCCTTATTTTTTCTTTCTAATAGTAGCAATGGCTTTGTATGCCTGCTCTCGCATTCCTATCCATATGTTTGAAGCCGGTGGGTTCTATATAGTACCGACATATTCGGGATTAGCTTTTGTGTTTTTAGGACTTATTATGTTATTGCGTGCAAGGGAGAATCTTTCTATTAAGTGCCTTATTATCTCTTCGTTTTCCTTTGCTCTTGCCGTGGGCTGCCGCCCCACTTCTCTGTTTATGAGTATTTTGGTTCCTGTTATGCTGTGGGATAAAAGGAAGGAACTAAATGTAAGTAAAATACTTGCTATAATAATTCCATTCGTAATTATAGGTTCAATTCTCGCATGGTACAACTACGCTCGCTTTGATTCTCCTTTTAAATTTGGCGATACATATCAGCTAGGAGGAATAACCACTAGTATGATAAACCAAGTTGGCATCATTGGAAAAATTCATTTCAGCATAAAAACAGTTTTATTTTTATTATTCAATCCACCAAATCTAGATTTGACATTTCCTTTTGTTTCAGCAAAAATGTCAAATATTCATCTTGCTATAACTAATGCTTTTCCTATATATGGACCAACAGTTGGTATTTTCAGCTTTCCCGTTATGTGGTTTTTACTTTGTGTTAGAAAAGTTACTATTCTGAGAAATTTTATTTTTGCAGGAATTTTTATCTCATCGCTTAATATAACTCTATTAGCATTTGGTTACGGTATAGTCTGGAAGTATTCTATGGATTTTTCTTGGATTATGGCAATATGTGCATCAATTTGTGCTTTTCAGTTGCAAGAAAAGGAAATTGCAATGAGAAAAGTTATTTTAAAAGCCTTTTATTCTTGCTGTGTAATTACTCTACTGCTTGCTTTCTTTCTCACAATATCTTATTGTGGAGAACGTTGGAGTTATGATAAACTGCCCTACCTAGCCCGAACATTTGGAGTAATATGCAATGTGCCCTAAACTATCTTAAAATAGCTCGCTTTGACCATTGGGTCAAACAGCTTTTTGTGCTGCCAGGCGCATGGCTCGCTTATGCGATGGTTAGCCCCATACCATCAATGGATTTGGCAGTTAAATTAATGCTCGGCATGATTGCTACCAGCGCGGCGGCTTCGGCTAACTACTGCATCAATGAGTGGTTGGATATGGAATTTGATAAATTTCATCCCGTAAAAAAACACCGCCCCTTTGTCACAACCAAATTGAGTGTTCCGATTGTACTGGCTGAGTATGTTTTTTTTGCGATGGTTTCACTCATCATAGCCAATTTTATCTCAACAATAGTTTTAATCGCCGAAGCGGTTTTGCTTGTGATGGGGATTTTGTATAATGTGAGGCCTATTCGTACAAAAGATTTGCCCTACGTTGATGTTCTTACAGAATCTATGAATAACGCCATTCGGTTGATTATCGGTTGGTTTTGCGTCACAAATCTGTATCAGCCGCCTTTTAGCGTAATGTTCGGTTATTGGATGGGCGGAGCTTTTCTAATGGCAGCCAAACGTTTTGCCGAATACCGGATGATAGGCGATCCGGAGCAAGCAAAACTTTACCGCAAGTCTTTTCGGGGATATAGTGAGAAACGGTTGCTCACCTCTGCCATATTTTATGGAAATTTGTCGGTGTTTTTCTGCGGAGTGTTTCTCATCAAATACAGAATTGAGCTAATACTTGTTTTGCCATTGATATGTTTGCTGTTTTGTTATTATTTATCTATCTGTTTTAAACCGGATTCTGCTGCCCAAAAACCTGAGAAACTCTTTCGCGAAAAACCACTGATGCTGTTGTGCGCCTTAATTATTGTAGGGTTTATTGCGTGTTACTATATTCGTATTCCGGCACTAGATTTATTTTTGCGAATGGATTTGAGACCTATTGAGTGGAGATGACAGGTGGGTATGTTTTTATCGAGATTCGTTCAGTATTTTTTTGTCGGCGCACTTTGTGCGCTTGTGAATTGGAGCATTTTTTACATTTTAAACGCTAAATTCAATGTGTACTATGTGTTTGCAGCACCGCTGTCTTATATCACTGGAACATTTCTGAATTTTATTTTAAGCCGTATGGTATTTAAGTCCAAGGAAAACCGAAAAAAAAGAACCGAATTTGCAATGATGATCATCTCTGATATGATAGGTTTAAGTATTGATTTAGCGGTGACGGCTCTTTGCGTGGAGATTTTTGGGTTTCCTAATATGGTTTCAAAAATAGTAGGTACAGGAGGGTCTTTTGTGTTTAATTTCACTAGTAGGCAGTTTTTTATATTTTCACATAATGACAAAGGAGATAAAAGATGAAAACTTTTTTCATTACCGGCGGAGCCGGATTTCTTGGAATAAATCTAACCAGATTTGTGCTTGAAAAGGGAGATCGTGTCGTATCTTTTGACATATCTCCAGAATACGACTATCCGGAAAAAAACGAAGAGCGGGTAACCGTTGTACACGGCGATATTCGGGATATGCAGGCTGTACGTGCGGCTATGGCAGGTTGCGATATTGTGGTGCACTCCGCCGCCGCGCTTCCGCTTTATTCCGAGAAGGACATACGTACCACCGATATTGACGGGACAAGGAACGTATTGCAAGCGGCATACGAAGCTGGTATTAATAGGGTGGTTGCAATATCAACAACCGCAGTGTACGAGATACCTGATGGCAAACATTATTTGACTGAGGAAGATAAGCTTAACGGGGTGGGTCCTTATGGAGTGGCAAAAATAGATTCGGAGAAAGTGTGTGAGGAATTCCGCAATAAAGGTATGATAGTTCCGATTTTGCGACCAAAGTCGTTTATCGGACCTGAGCGGCTTGGAGCGTTTTCATTATTATACGATTGGGCATCAGGCGGGCATGGATTTCCCTTGATTGGAAGCGGCAATAACCGTTACCAGCTATTGGACGTGTATGACCTTTGTGTAGCAACTTACTTGTGTATTGAACTACCAGCAGAAAAAGTGAACGATACGTTTAATGTCGCTGCGGAGGAATTTGCAACGATGAAAGAGGACTTTCAGGCGGTGCTTGATTATGCTGGATTCGGGAAGAAAATACGCGGTTTTCCAGCGACTCCAGTAATATTAGCACTTCGTTTTTTGGATATGCTGCGTTTATCGCCACTCAAAGAATGGATTTATAAAACGGCATCTACAGACTGTTTGGTTTCGATAGAAAAAGCTAAAAAAGTCCTTGACTTCAAGCCGCGTTATTCAAACAAGGACGCGCTGATCAGAAACTATCAGTGGTATTTGGACAACAAGGATTCTTTTATCCATACGTCTGGCGTTTCACATCGTGTGCCTTGGAATCAGGGTGTTCTTGGTATTGCTAAGTTGTTTTTTTGACTTTAAGATATAACCGATGAATACCATTTCAAATAGGCGTGCAATTATACTGGATTTGGATGGCACTTTATACTATCAAATGCCTGTACGTTTGTTCATGGCTTTACGATTGGCATTGCAGTGTTTTAGTCCGAGTGGATTGCGTACAATACGGTTGATATCCGCCGCCAGAAAGCTGTATGAGCAAGGCTTGGGTGAAACCGAACGTGTTGCGGCGTTAGCCGAGCGTTTCCATATAAGCGTTGAGGCAGTACGGTCTGAGATTCATATTTGGATGGTGGAAAAACCTCTGCCGTTTGTTCGTTTATTTCGCGATAGGCGCTTGATTGCAGATATGGAACGGGCTAGACAGCATGGTATAAAGCTGATTGTATTGTCTGACTATCCGGCGACCGAGAAACTGGCAGTGCTTGGTTTCCGTCCGGATGCAGCCTACTCGGCGCAGGAACTGAATTGTTTAAAACCATGTCCAGACGGTTTGCAACGAGTGCTAAAAAACTTGGAATTAACACCACACGATTGTCTGCTCATTGGCGACAGGATGGATAAAGACGGGCAGTTGGCTGAGAATATAGATATGGACTATGTGATACTACCACGGAATTACTTTAAAAGGAGGTTGCGCTATGGCATGTTGGGTATCAATAGACAAAGCTAGTAAACTTCAAAAATACGGAATAGGCATAATAAAGCAGGTTGGCGAGAACATTGAGATAGAGGCGAATAATTTGAAGGTTTATTAATTTTTAATACTCTGTTTAGCAGCTTTTTTTAAAAGAAAAGGAGAAGGTACAAGAGGAAAAACAGAGAAAGCAGGATAATAATATGCAGCGTTAACGGGAGCGTTCGAAATTCAGCGGTGTTTTTAACACTTAACCCAGCTAGTCCTCCTATATTCTTTATGCTAAATACAAAATTATTATAACCTTTTTTAAGATGTTTTGAAAAATCAAAATTCGCTCCTTTTACAACATCGCAAAGCCCTTGAATATTATCAAGCGGAAAAATTTTATAGTTAATTAAAATTTCCTCTATGCAATCATCTGGAATAATATAATAGTACTCCTAAAATAAGCCTTGTTTTTTTCAGGCATATTAAATATAGAAATTTAATTTCTAAACACCACAAATCTCTGCCCCAAGTAATTTAAGCCTATAGTCAAAGCTCGCAAATTTAATTTTCTATATTATTAGTAAATCTTTAGGGAATATTCTTTTTCCACTATCCCGTAGCCCTAAAGCAACTAAAACCCTTAAAGAGGATGTTTATGGACAAGGAATCTGAACAATTGACGAAAGAAATCAGGCTGCTGCTGAAAGAAGCTGCAGCTACACAGGAAAGAACTGTAGCCATACAGGAAGAAAGCGCTATTAGGATGAAAAAATTTGAAGAAAGTTTAGAAAAATCTAGCAAGGAATTTAACGAGAAATTAGAAAAAATCAGTGAACAAATTGGTGGCATAAGCAACAATATCGGGCATCATGCAGAGCAGTTTTTCCAAAGCGTATTTAAGGAAAAGCTGGAATTTGGCAGGATAAAATACGATGAAATGATACCCAATTTGACACACAAGAGCAAGAAAGAAGAAATAGAATTTGACATCGCGCTCATAAATGGAGACAGCATAGCCTTGATAGAGGCAAAAAATAGGATACACCCTAATTTTGTGATAAAGTTTGCTGAAGAGCGCGTTGAAAAGTTCAGGGAGTATTTCCATGAATTTGAGAATTACGATGTTTACCTAGGCATAGCAGGCTTTTCTTTTAGCGATGAAGTTTTAGACAGAGCTAGCACTTATGGCATTGGCATTGTTAGGCAGGTTTACCCCCTAGCAAACACCACAAATCTCTGCCCCAAATAATTTAAACTGGTTAATAAACACATAAAAATTTCCTATCAAAAATCACATAGCTTTGTAAACTGAGTCCGTATATTGCTCAAGCAAGCGGAATATATTTGCAAGCTCAAGAATACTTAAATTGTTAGACATCTGTTCATAATACAAAATTTTTATTGTCTGAGTTAAGTATGAATCATAGGAATCAATTAAAGTGCTATTCTTGAGTCCTGGAAAACTCGGAATTATTTGCTTTCTAATGAATGCTTCGTAATTGGTATCTGATATTTTTTTTGCATCATCCAGAACAAAAGAATTAAGAATTACACAAGAAGATAGAAATGCCACGTGTGCATTAACAATGAATTCTTGCTCTAAAAGTCCATTATAAATTTTAATAGGTTGCGCATCCACCAGAGCTTTATACATACACGCACAGATCTTGTGACGGTCAATTAACCCAGTGACATTTCGCATAAAATCCCTCTTGATGCCATCTCTCAAAGAGTTATATCTTAGTTTCACTTTATTCTGCAAATCTTCTATACGAACTGGGATGTAAAGTTGTTTATTATTAAGTCGCCTATGTTCTAATATCGGTTTTGTTATATTGTTCCAAATTTCATCAAATTTAGCATCGGTCATAGGCTTCTATCGCATCCTTTGTCAAAGTCATAACTTCAATATTGTCAATATCTTCATCGGTGTTATCCAAACGCATTGCTTTATCAAAATCGTCTTTGGACGATATACCAATTGCGTAATTTAAAAACTCGCCAGTATTTTTGTAGCTACGATTTTCAGCCATAAAAAACTCCTTTTTGTGTTAAATAATAATATAGAAATTTATACCCTCACTAGCAAGCTCTATCCAGAATTTTCACTTTTACCCTTAGCAAACACCACAAATCTCTGCCCCAAGTAATTTATACCCGTGAATAAGCACATTCCAGCAAATAAAGCTACATTTTCTCTAATGTTTTGAGGTTCGCTTTGCAAAAAATAGTTTATTAAAGGTTTTGCTAATCCATAAGCAATAAAATAAGAAAGAACTATATTTAAAATAAATGCAACTATCATAAACAAACTCCATTCTTTTACGGTAAATGTGAAATATTTGTTCAGAAAAAAACTTAAAATGCTACCAAAAAAATAATTGCAGGCAGAAGAAACCCAATAACTCAAATGCGCTATATTGTAAAGCGAAAACATTATAGCCGAACCTACAACAGTATTGACTATTCCAACAAGAATAAACTTGAAAAATTTTATATCAAAAATCATTTATGTGAAAATATATAAAATTGCTTGCTAGTATAATTAAACACAAACGCTACGCCGGTTCCGGCTATTTTTGAAATCATATTTGGAAAACCCAATATTTCCACGCAAAAAGCGGTTGCCCCCAAATCAATAGCCAAACCTATTGCCCCCACAAGTATTACCATTATAAATTCCGTGCGCTTTTTTCTGCCTTCTTTGGATTTGAAAATGATTTTGCATAAAACAAAATTCACAGTTGAGCCTACAAAAAAACATATCACCGCTGCAAGCAAATAGTACATTCCCAATTTATAGTTCAAAAGATAAAAAACGCCCCAGTTCACAAATGCGCAAAACAATCCAGCAAAAAAATATTGTATGAACATCGGTGCGAGTGATTTTAGAAAATCCCTATTTACCTTCATGGTAATCCTCTTCGCTATTCACTCTCCAAACTGCAGACTTGTCTGTTGAGCCACTGCGAATGGCATTCACAGCTTCTTTGGCGCTCAGCATTGAATGATCCATGTTGTTGTATCTGTGCATTCCGTTTCGCCCAATTAAAAACAAATTGTCTATGCCATCTAGCCACGCTTTTAGTTCGCCAAATTTGCTGTATGTTCCAAAATATGCAGGATAAGCTTTTGGAACTTTAACAACCACTGGATGAACATCGCCTTTTTTAAGAAATTCAAAAGCAGCGGTAAGCCCTGCTGGACCAGCACCTATGATGAGGGCAACTTTCATGTAAATAATATAGAAATTTTCTACATTACCCTTCCCAGTGAAAATACAAAAGCTAAAAATTTTCGGTTTTAAATCCTTTGCGCAAAAGGTGGAAATCCAGTTGGAAGGAAATGGATTGACCGCCATAGTTGGGCCAAATGGTTGCGGAAAATCCAACATAGTGGATGCCATTCGCTGGGTTATGGGCGAGCAAAGAGCCGGACTGCTAAGAATGGACAAAATGCAGGGGGTTATTTTTTCTGGAACAGAGGAGAGGCCTGCGATGAGCATGGCGGAGGTTTCCCTTGTAATAGAGAACGATAGGGGGCTTTTGCCATCTGAATATGCAGAGGTGATGATAACCAGAAAAGCCTTTAGCGATGGTGAATCTAAATATTTGATAAATAATCAGGAGTGCCGCCTTGCAGATATAAAAAACCTCTTTGCAGATACTGGCATGGGAGCTGGTTCCTATTCGCAAATGGATCAGCGAATGGTAGATGCCCTATTGAGCGACAAGGCAGATGAGCGCAGAACCATTTTTGAAGAAGCCGCAGGTGTGAGCAAGTACAAAAAACAAAAAAAAGAGGCTGTGTCTCAACTTGAACGCGTTAGCGCAGATATGGAACGCATAGCCATTGAACTGCAACATGCCAAAGATAAGTTCAGGCAACAAGAGAGAATGCTTGCCCGCGCTCAAGATTTGCGCAAATTGAAAAATCGCCTAAAAGAACTGGATGTTTCGGTTAGTACTCATAAATATAAAGAAGGCAAGGGTTCTCTGCACGCTCTCTTAAAAGCGAAAACCGATGGAGAAACCGAGCTTAATGCGCTAAACACAAAGCAAACAGAGCTTGAAACCAAAATAGAAGAAAAAAGGCTTTTGATAGCTAGCGAAGAAGAATATTTTAGGGAATGCGAAAAAATATATTACGATGCCTCAACAGAAATAGCAAAACTGAATGCAGATTACATAAATCTTCAAAACAGGGCAAAAGAACTAGAAGAGAACCAAGCTCGCTGCGAGCGTGAAATTAGCGAAAGCGAAAATAAAATTTCAGAATTGAATGCAGAAATGCAAAGTTTGGGGAACATTGAAGAACAGGGGAAAAAAGAAACAGACGCATTGCTAAATTTGCGAAGCACGGTGGAAAACCTGCGCAAAAGGCACAGGGAACTCTCAGATAAAAGATTGCTATCTGTTCAAGAGCAGGGAAAATTGCAAAGCCACTGGCAAATAATAAATGCCGAAATGGAAATGCTACGCGAGCGAACGCAACAAGCCACAAAAGACATTCAAAGCCTTGAAGCTCAAATACAGGAACAAGAAAAATTAAAAAGCAGCAAGGAGAATGAAAGCGAAGAAAGCAAAAAAGAATCTGAAATGCTTGCAGAAAAGTTAAATGTTTTAACAAACGAAAAAGAGGATTTGAGCGACACTCTTGAATCTTTGAAAAACCAAAGGCTGGAAACTCTCGGCAACAAAAGCCGATTGGAAGCTCGTTTTGAAACTCTGCAAAGCATAAACGAAAATATGGATGATTTAGAAGGCAACAAATGGCTCTTAAACCAAAAAACTGAAGAAGGCATTCTTTTGCTCTCCAACCAAATAGAAGTTTTGGAAAGTAAATATGCAGCCTTGGTTGAATTTTGCCTCGGTTCTTCTGTGCAAGCTCTTTTAATGCAAAATCAAGAGACGGTTTTGAACTATGCAAAACTTCTGAACAACGAAAATTTTGGCCGCGCTTTGCTTGCCTGGAATACAAATTTATTTGAAGAAAAAATAAATATCAGCGAACCAGATGTTGCACCGCTTGCCTCTCTTGTGAAATGCAGTGAAAAATTCTTTACCCTGTTAAATTCCCTCCTTTCAAAATATTTTTTGACAAAAGATATTGAAACAGCGGCAGAACTTGCAAAAAAATATGCTGGCAGAGATTTATGGTTTTGCACCGAAAATTGCGGGGCCTTCAGTTCTCTGGGCATTGCAAAAGTTGGAGGGGAGAAAAAGGAAAATCTGGGCATTTTGCAACAAAATGCAGAGATGAAAAAATTAAAAACCGACATAGATTCTCTAAGCGAAAAAATAGATTCTGCAAATTCGCAAATTAACGCCACAAGCGAAAAACTGCAAGAACTGTCCATTTTAATTTCAAATGCTGCCGAAGAAAAACAAAGCGCAGACACACGCGCAATAAAAGCTAATTCAGAGGCGGAAATAGCAAATGCTGGCATTTTTGCCCTAAAAACTCAGAAAGAAAAAAACGAGCTTGATATTTCAAAATTGGAAGCACGCTTGCATGAGTTGAAAATTTCCAAAGACTCAAATACTGAACTCAATGCAGCAGGCCTTGAAATGGAACAGGCAGAACAGGAATTTGTGAAAACAGATTCGGAATTGCAAAAACAGGAGAAGGAACTAAAAAATCAAGAGGATTTGGTTGCCAAACTAAGCAGCTCCCTGAACCGCCTAAGTTCGGTTAGGGAACAGATAAAAGCTATAAACAACACCATTTTTTTGCGCACAGACGAACTTGAAGAAATAAAAGACAAAAAAGAACTTTTAAAGAGTAAGCTTGAAGACAAGGCCATTCATATAGAGGAGCAGAACGAGCTTTTGTCTCAAAAAGAAAAATTGAAAGACACGGCTAGGGAAAAATACAGCGTTATGGCAGGTGATATAGAAGAATGGCGAAGCGAACTCCGCGAAATAAATAGTTCCCTGCGCGAAAAAGACAAAAATGCCCACAATTTGGAGCTTGCTATGCAAGATTCCTCAAATGCGCTTGAAAGAATAAGAGAACGCATTTTTCAGGAATATGAATTTGACTTGGAAAAAGAGCCTGCGGAACAGGGTTTTGCCCTTGTGCAAATATATGAACGCGAAGCAAATGTTGAAATACATGAGTTGCGCGAAAAAATAAAGACAATAGGCCCTGTGGCAATCGCTGATGCTGAAGATGTTGAAAGGGAACGCGAAAGAGTACTTTCCATAGAAGCTCAATACAACGATTTGAGCAAAGCAAGAGACAGCCTGCTTGCCGTTATGAAAAGGCTAGATATAGTGGCTAGGGACCGTTTTTCAGATACTTTCCGCAAAATACAGCACAACTATCAGGAAGTTTTTGCAAGTTTAATGCGTGATGGCGAGGCTTTGCTAACCATGCAAAGCGACTTAGATCCTCTAGAAGCCGAAATTGAAATTAATGCCCGCCCAACTGGCAAAAAAATGAGAGGCGTTAGAGCTTTATCTGGCGGAGAACGTGCTTTAACCGCCACTGCCCTGCTTTTTGCCCTTTATATGGTAAAGCCCTCTCCCTATTGTATATTAGACGAAATTGACGGCCCATTGGACGATGCCAATATAGGGCGTTTTATGGCACTACTACGCCGTTTTAGTTCCCAAACACAATTTGTAATTATCACCCACAACAAAAGAACAATGGCAGCAGCCGACAGGCTCTACGGCGTAACTCAAGAGGAAAAGGGAGTGAGCAAAGTGGGCTCGGTGCGTTTAGAAGATATAAACGAATGAGCAGCGAAATTTTTTTCTAAATTAAGGGCTTGAATACTTTAATGGAGATGTTCGATGAAAATTTTGCGTTTTGCTATTGCTGCAGCAGCCGTGGTTGGTAGTGTCTCTGCCTTTGCAACCAATGCTCGTGTAGAGTCTTTGGGAAAAAGTTCCACTTTTATTATGGATGACATTTCCATTTTTGATAATCCAGCCAACATAAACCTTTATCCTAATTTTCTAATAGGTGAGCTGGGTAATTACCTTGACCCTACAGGTAGCATACAGCCTGGTAGAAATCAAGACCCATTTAATGCTTGGTTCGGCGGTATATTTTCACTAAAAATTAGCGCGGATAATTCTCTCTCCATTGCCGGAGTGCTAGGTCGCAAAGAAGAAAGGCTGTTAAAATATTTCCCAGATAATATAGTGGATAACAGCGGCGTTTCTTCAAGGAAAGCCCCAGTGCCTGTAACAAATTTTGATGGCTTTTTGGGCGCGAATCTAGATAACAAAGCATTCGGCATTCATATATACATTGCTCATCAAGACGGTTTGAGCGGCGAAAATGAAATTACCCCAGATGCTTTTGTATCTGCGGTGCAATTAGATGTTGGTACAAATATTGAAATTTCAAATGATTATGCTATAGAGGCTTCTGTTGGCACTGCCCGTATGCAATATGGGCCCAGCAAACGTGGTATTCTGGAATCCGACCTGTTTTCCTTTTTTGCTGACGCACGTCTGTTTTCAAGAATAAGCGCTATAAACGGCCATTTAATTCCTGTTGCCTCTTTTCGCAATATGAATGCACCCGGACGCGATGAGTTTGATATTGGTGCAGGCATGGGCGTAGATGCAGCTTTTGACAGAGGTTTCTTTTGGCTTGGCTTAAAAGGTTTTTATAATAAACAACGGGCTGGTTCCACATGGACAAAGAATATATACGGAGAAACCGTATATACGGACTTAAATGATGATGATTATTGGGGTGACGATATGACAACTCTGTCGCAAATTGGTGGCACAATCAGCTTTGGCATTGAAAGGAATATTTGGTGGGATTGGTTTGTTCTCCGCGTTGGAGGCCAAAAAACCATTGCTTATGCAGACTACAAAAGTGATGATGAACGAGGTGTTAGCATTTTATGCCCAACAACCGTCACTCGTGGCGGTTGCCCAGCCGAGGGAAATTATTTTGTAACAAACCCGACTAACGATGGCACAAAAGGCGATAATGTTGGTTTTGGCTTTGGAATTAATATTGAAGAAAAGCTGAAAATAGATGCCACTGTATCCGAAGATGTTCTGTTCCGCAATCCCTTCCAAGGCGGTGGCCGTATAATAAGCAGAATTTCTGCGACTTATTCGTTCTAAATATTTTGAGGCATAAGCTCTTAATTCTCATATCGCTATTGCTGGTATCTTGTGCGGATCCAGCTTTTAGGATTCACGAGCGTTTGGAAAATACCTTGCAGCAAGATTTGGAGAGCATGGTGGCTCAAATAATCAAAGGTTCTGGCAAACAAAATGTTTTAGATACCCCTTATTTTGTAATCAGAGATTTAAGGGAATTTCGCGGAGATACCGCGAGAATTTATTCCGCTTATGCAGAAGTGGATTTTTATTATTTAAAAGATATAAAGGTAGCCGAAAAACGCAAATTTCGCTACGATGCAAACCGCCATTACTGGGACAGGTATTTCAAAGAATTGTTCTATTACTCAACTGAGCCCTAACCTGCTCTGGATATAATTTTTGCCATTCTGTTGGCAAATCGGGGTTTGCGATAAAAAATTTTGCTCTCTTTAAAGCAACACCTATTTTTTTCAAATGCTCCAAACGAATTTTGCCAAAGCGGCGGCTGTGCACAATGAACTTAGCGCTCTTAACCCCCACGCCCGGAACTCGCAAAATTTCCTCATAGCTTGCGCAGTCCAAATCTATGGGAAAAAATTCAGGATGCCTCAAAGCCCAGGCCATTTTTGGGTCAAATTCAGGGTCTAGCCAGGGGTTGTTTTTATCCAAAATTTCATCGTAGCTAAAACCGTAAAAACGCATTAGCCAATCCGCTTGGTAAAGGCGGTTTTCCCTTTTTAAGGGTGGAGCAGAAATCACAGGCAAACGTTCATCATTATTTACAGGAATATAGCCGGAATAATAAACCCGCTTCAATTCCTGAGTTTTGTAGAGGCTAGCCGCAAGGCTAATTATGTTCAAATCGTTTTCTGGGCTTGCCCCCACAATCATCTGCGTGCTTTGCCCTGCTGGGACAAATTTTTTCAATCCTCTTCTCTTTAAATTTCCTTTATGCTCCAGAATTTTTGTTCGCAAGCGGTTCATAGGTGAATAAACTGATTCAAAGTTTTTGTCTGGGGCGAGCATCTTTAGAGATGGTTCGGAGGGAATTTCAATATTCAAGCTCATTCGGTCTGCATAATAGCCTGCCAAAGTTATTAAATCTTGGCTTGCGCCTGGAATGGCTTTTAAGTGAATGTAGCCGCCAAATTTATGTTCCTCGCGCAAGCTCTTTGCAACGCGAAGCAAAGCTTCCATTGTATAGTCGGGGTTTTTTATAACTCCCGAACTCAAAAACAAGCCTTCTATGTAGTTTCTTTTGTAAAATTCAATTGTCAATTTCACAACTTCTTCTACCTTGAACGTGGCTCTTGGAACATCGTTGCTTTTGCGGTTTGCGCAATAAGCGCAATCGTAAAGGCACACATTCGTGAGCAAAATTTTGAGCAGCGAAATGCACCGCCCATCTTCCGTAAAGGAATGACATACCCCTGCGGGGCAGGAGTTTCCAAAGCCTCCCCTTTGAGTTGTTCTTGAGCCGCCGCTAGAGGAGCAGGAGACATCGTACTTTGCGGCGCCGGCAAGAATTTCGAGTTTTTGTAAAAGTTCCATATTATACCTGAACAAGTGTTCAGGTATAATATAGTAAAACTACGAGACTTATTTATTCTCTAAGTTTTCACTTTCAAATATGATGTAAGCGTATCCCTATGCACCTTGAGTTTCCTAGCCATCTCCGAACGGCTACACCCTCGCAAAAGCATGTGCCGCACTTCGCCAGCCTTGCTAGCCAGCTTGGTCTTAACATTACGCCGCCCCGCAGGGCGCCCTAAAGCTTTGCCATCGGCTTTTATGCGGGCAAGGGCTTCTTTGGTGCGCTGCGAAATCATTTTGCGCTCTATCTCGGCAGAAAGCCCAAATGCAAAAGCAAGCACTTTGCTGGAAATATCGTCTCCGAGTTTGTAGCCATCCTTGATTGTCCAAACCCGTACTCCGCCAGACATAAGGTGATTGAGTATACCCATAACCTGCAGCAGGTTGCGCCCAAGGCGCGATAGCTCGCTGGCTATGATTAAATCGCCCTCCCTTGCCCTTCCTATGAGCCTGCCGAGCTTGCGTTTTCGCAAGTCCTGCACAGATGAGACGGTCTCCTCTATCCACTCATCTATGACGACGTTGTTCTGAGCAGCGAAATTCTTTATTTCGAATCGCTGGTTCTCTGTGTTCTGTTTATCCGTGCTAACGCGAATATATCCATAAATCATGGATTCCTCCCTATTTGTTGGTTTTTTACGGATAGATAGGTATTTTTAGAGTAAAAATACAATCCTCCCCTCCTTTTTTAAAACAGAAAGGAATAAAATAGAATTTTTCTTACTATATTATTTTCATGTCTATTGCCATAACTTCATCTGCAAACCGCTTTTCAATGAATGGCGTGATTTTCAAGGATTTCATAAATTTAGACAGGGTTTTATCGGTATCTTTGTGCAAAGACAGGTATTATAGCCGTTTTGACATACTCTTCTATTTCAAGCTGGGCACAAGAAATGCCAGCTACACAGACGAAACTCTACTCCGCGTTGGGCCTTTTTCCAATAATGTTTTGGAGAAAGCCGAAGAGCTTATAGTGCGGTTTTTCAGTGAAGAGGGGAAAATTTTCCACATAGAAGAAGAATTGCTGGGAAAGGCGGCAAATATACAAGCCATACAAGAAGAAGTGAAGAGCGAGGAACAGGAATTTGCCAATCAAGCAAAAGCCATAGCGGTTCAGGCTGCCAAAAAAATGAAAGCAGAGGGCTTGCCAGTGGAAGTTATATGCAAGGTGCTAGGGTTAAGCGAAATAGAGTTTAACAAGTGAGCAAGGCTATTTATTCAATGCAGCTATAGATACTTTCTTTACTCCGGCAAGGGTGCAGGCATCTATAACAGAGACAAGTTTTCCCGTAACCGCTTCTTTGTCGGCTATCAATACAGCTTCCCTCTCAGGGTTCTTTGCCAAAATTCCTTTTAGAATATCACTTAACCCAGCTAAATCCACCTGACGCTCATCTATGTGTATTGTGCCGTCTCTGGTGATGGCTATTAAAATATTTTCTTTTTCCAGTTGGCTAGCAGTCTGGGCTTGTGGCTTTGTGACCTCCACCCCAGTTTCCCTTGTGAATGTGCTTGTGACCACAAAAAATATCAACAATATGAATACCATATCCATTAAAGGCCCAATATCTATAGTGGCTTCTTTTTTTTGCCGTGGTTTAAATTCCAAAAAATCTGAGTTATCGTTTGCCATATTTTTCTGCCAACCTATGATTTAGCAAAAGCAGAGGGAATGCTATCACAAGCCCGCTTTGCGTTGTTATTAAAGCCTCTGAAATTCCATCTGCCATAAGCACAGGGTTTTGATTTCCGTAAATGGTTATCACCTTAAATGTTTGAACCATGCCCGTTACCGTGCCTAGAAGCCCCAAAAGCGGAGCCACCTTAGCCATTATGCCAGACATGTGCAAAGCCTTGTGCGCAGGCATTACCCCAAAAAAACCGCAATATATATAATAAAAGCCAAAAGCCCCAACCAGCAAAATAGGTAACATAACAATGCCACCGGCAAGAGCTGTGTGGTAAAGTTCGTCTGTGAGGGCATTGAACACAGAGGAAATATAGTAAATGCAACTCACTTTTCTATATTTTCCTTATGAAAAATCTCTCCCAAGTCGATTCCGCAATTTTCAATCTCATAAACAAAGAAGCTACGCGCCAAGAAGATGGCATTGAGCTTATAGCTTCTGAAAATTATGTGTCCAAAGCAGTTATGGAAGCTATGGGCAGCTGCCTAACCAATAAATACAGCGAAGGCTATATTGGCAAGCGTTATTACGGCGGCAACGAGGTGATAGACGAGGTGGAGCTTCTGGCCGTTGAAAGGTGCAAAAAACTCTTTGGCTGCGAACACGTAAATGTTCAACCGCTATCTGGCAGCCCTGCAAATGCCGCAGTTTATTTTGCAACCATAAAACCAGGCGACAAAGTTCTGGGTTTGCAACTAGACCACGGCGGGCATTTATCCCACGGCCATCCGGTAAATTTTTCTGGAATGCTCTATAATTTCACACAGTATCAGGTGGAAAAAGAAACTGGCAGAATAAATATGGAAAAAGTACGTGAGATAGCCCTGCGCGAAAAACCAAAAATGATTTTAGCAGGTTTCTCAGCATACAGCAGAAATTTAGACTGGAAAAAATTCAAGGAGATAGCAGACGAGGTAGGCGCAATTACATTTGCCGATATTGCCCATATAGCAGGCTTAATAGCGGGCAAGGCAATAGATAGCCCCATTCCATATTTTGATATTGTGAGCACCACAACCCACAAAACTTTGAGAGGCCCACGCGGTGCAATAATAATGTGCAAAGAGGCATTTGCAAAAGCCATAGACAAATCTGTATTCCCAGGTATGCAAGGAGGCCCGCACGACCATTCAACTGCGGCAAAGGCCGTAACTTTTGCAGAAGCATTGCAGCCAGAATTTCAAATTTATGCAAAAAATATAATAGCAAATGCTCAGGCAATGGCAGCAGAACTTATGGCAGCAGGTTTCAAAATAATTTCCGATGGCACCGATAATCATCTCATGGTTGTGGATGTTACCAGCAAAGGAATTTCCGGCAAAGAAGCCGAACAAGTTTTAGATTTAGTAGGCATTTCCTCAAGCCGCTCAACCATTCCTTTTGACCCGCGCAAACCAATGGATCCATCTGGGGTTCGCTTGGGAACAGCAGCAATAACAACCAGAGGCTTTGATATAGAAGATACCAAAGCAGTTGCGAAAGCTATTGCGCAGGCTATTGAGAATCACAAAGATGAAGCGAAGTTGAAAAGCATTAGGGAAAGCATTTTGGAGTTGTGCAGGAAGAGGGTTTTGTATAAGAACTAAATAGTTCTATGCACCTCAACGCCTTCCACAACAATCGCGCTATATGGGCGGGCGGGGCATAAATGCTCGCAGGCACCGCAACCTATGCAGCGGCTTGTGTCTATCATTGGGATTTTTGGAGCATCTGGGGGGGCATCTGCGCTTTGGGGTATCATTGCTATTGCCGCTGCCGGGCATTTGCGTGAGCATAAGTCGCAAACTACTTTGTCTTTATTTACAATGCAAAGCTCCTTGTTCCACACTGCACAGCCTATTTGTATGGAAGATTTTTCGGCTCTTGTGATGGGCTTTATTGCTCCTGTTGGGCAAATCTCGGAACACTTAACGCATTCCGGCCTGCAATAGCCGCGTTCATAAGACATATTGGGTTTTGTGGTTCCATGAGCTTTGTTGGATAGCACATCGTTTGGGCAAACAGAAGCGCACAACTGGCAGCCTAAGCAATGGTCGTGGAAATGTTTGAAGCTGCCTGCGCCTGCCGGAACTATAGGTTTTTTGCGGTTTGGATTTTTTTTGTCTATTAATTCGGCTAAACCGCCATCTCCGTGGCCGGCTTGCAATTTGGTAGCACTGCTCAAAGCTGCAATGGTTGAACCTACAAAGAGATTGCGCCGTTCAATACCGCTTTTGCTTAAAACTTCTTTTTCTTTTTTTGAAGGCTTGGAGTATGAAATGGCTTTTGATGGGCAAACTTTTACGCATTTTTCACAAGTTATGCAACGGGTGTAATCTATTTTTCCCTCTTTTGTATCAATGCAAGATGCTCTGCAATTTTTAGAGCATAAGTTGCAGTGCTTGCATTTGGAGAGGTCTATGCGAGGTTTCATAAAGGAGTATTTGGCAAGAAAGCCTAGAAATGTACCAACAGGGCAAATGGTGTTGCAATATCCGCGTCCGCTTTTGTATGCAAAAATAGATACTCCAACAAAAGTTAAAATAGCGAGAACCAAAGATGCAGAACTTTTCACCCATATATCCACCGGGTAAAAAGCATAACTGTCCATGCGTTCCGCAAAATAGGCGAGCAAATTGTTTCCGCATTTATAAAGGGGTCCAAAAATTTGCGAAACAATTCTCCCGAATGCGCTATAAGGCTCAAGCACAGAAATAAGGCCGCCGCCAGCAAATGCGGTTGCTATAAAACCTGCGAGCAAAGAATAACGCAAGATGGTAAATCCCTTGCGCGGCTTGCTGTAAGAAAAGCGAGTTTTAAAAGAAACTATGTCTTGGAAAATTCCAAGCGGGCAGAGCATAGCGCAATAAAAACGCCCAAAAAGGAGTGTTAAGAATATTATGGCAAGCACAATCACAAAATTGGCGGCAAAAATTGCTGGAACGAATTGTATTTTTGCAACCCATCCTAAATATGCGTGTACGGTTCCGGTAAAATCCAAGAAGAGCAAGGTTATGGAGACAAAGCAGATTATTTGGAGCATAAATATTCCTCTAAACAATGTCCGTTTTTAGGTTTTCCACAAATCTATCTATGCGCTGCATTTCTTGCGGGATATTTATATTTTGCGGACAGTTTGGAACGCATTTTCTGCAAGAGGTGCATCTATTCGCCTGGCGCATGGGGTCAACTTTGCGGTCTAGCCCAAGGAGGAAAGCACGGCGCGCTCTTTTGTAATCTTCGCTTTGCTTGTCGTCTGGGAAATTGCCTTCGTTGAGGCAGCGGTTGTAGTGCGCGATTATTTCGGGAATATCAAGCCCATAAGGGCAGGGCATACAATACTGGCATTCCGTACAATTTATGTTTCGGTATTCAAGCATAACCTGCGAAACTTTTATAAGCATATCCCTTTCGCTTTCGTTCAATGGCACAAGCGGTGAATAGGTGCGTAAATTGTCTTGCAAATGCTCCATAAAAGTCATGCCGCTTAACACCGTGAGCACATTCGGGAAACTTCCTGCAAAGCGAAATGCCCAAGAAGCCGCGCTTGCATCGGGGTTTAATTGAGTCATAGCCGCACGTGCTTTGTAATGCGGCTTTGCCAAACGCCCGCCCAAAAGAGGTTCCATTATCACAATGGGAATATTATTTTCTGTTAGCAAATCATACTGGTGCTTGGCACTCACATTGGTGCGCCTTGCACCAGCGTTCTTGTCCCAGTCAATTATGTCCCAGTCAAAATAATTGAGCTGTATCATCACAAAATCCCAGGGATATTTAAGTGCCATATAATCAAAAAACTCGCCATCTCCGTGAAAAGACCAACCGAGGTTGCGTATTCGCCCAGACTCACGCTCTTTGAGCAAAAAGTCCATAATGCCGTTATCTATATATCGTTCTTTCAAGGCTTCAAAAGTGCCAACATTGTGAACGAGGTAATAATCAATATAATCTGTTTTTAAATCTTCAAAGGAACGTTTATACATAGCAAGCGATGCTTCGCGGCTGCTGTGCTGGTTGCGGTTAGACATTTTGGTTGCTATAAAATATTTATCGCGTGGGTGGCGGCTAAGTGCAATGCCGGTGGCTTTTTCGGAAAAGCCTTTGCAGTAAAGCGGAGAGGTGTCAAAGTAATTCACTCCGCGCTCAATGGCGTAATCTATGGATTTATTGATTGCTTCTTGGTCAAGGTTGTTTTCTGTGGCTAAATCCTGCGATTTGGGCAAACGCGGGAACCTCATGCAGCCATAGCCCAAAAGAGAGACTTTGTTCCCGTTTTTGGGGTCAACTCTATAGGTCATTTCGCCAGCAGGCTCATTCCCTTGCTTTGCAGAAGAACCATCTTTTGAGCCGCAACCGCTCAAAGCAGCAAGGGCAGCTCCAGCACCCACCAATTTAATAAAATCGCGGCGCCCTATATTTGAATTGATAGCATCATTATCGTTATCCATGTATATAAATATAGTAAGTTAATAGATTAACTCATATTTCGCATCAATAATTTTCCGAAATTTTTCGGAAACAGCGTTATAGTCCAAAACATCAACTCTAAAAGGAACGGTAGATTCCATAAAGGCTTCTTGCACATCTCCAAGAACTGAAATTCCAAGCCTTTTTTCGCCCACAATCGCCAAATCCAAATCTGAATATTCCCTATTTGTTCCATTAACTCTGCTACCAAAAGCCCGAACCTCGCAATGCGGAATAGTTTTGTTTAAAATATCTTTAATCTTATGCAAAGAATCTTCGGAAATGGCAATCATAGTTTTGCCTCCAATTTTTCAATGAATTCTTTTGCATAAGGGATAAAATCTCTAGCATAACCCAAAACATCATCTGCGGTTGTTTCGCTGTATTCGTGAACGGTTCTGTTTCTCGCCTTGTGAAAATCAAACCATTTATCCAGTTTTGATATTAAATTTTTTTCAGAGGCATATTTGAAAAGCTCAAAACGGGGGAGACCATCAATTAGTTCAGGGCTAACATTAAAAGAAAGCCAGCGTTTCATAAACTTCCAAGATAATTCATAAGCTACTTCAAAATTTTGAATTACACCCGAACGGAGAGTATTTTTTAAAGTGCCGCCCTTTGAAGAATATTCATCATAATCGCAAACACTAGCTTCAAGCGCATTAACGGCGTTTTTTAGCGGGTCAATGTCTAAACTTGAATCCATGTATATAAATATAGTAAGTTTATTTTTTCTATCTTAATAAAAAGTTTTTGGAGTTTTTATGGTCAGAACAATAATTTATTGGACACCCATATTCTTATTTGGTTTTTCAATGGGGAGGTAGGTTTATACAATGCAGCCTAGACTTCCAAAACTACCAATTTTTGCTTTTTGCTTTTTTGCCCCGATTTGCGGGTATGCTCAAAATTTGCCTGCTGTGCTGGGGGCTGTTTTGGAAACCGGATCTGGAATGCTTGAAAGCGATAATTACGGTACTGGAATACTCAGAATTACCCCCTTTGTCGGGCTTTGGATAAATGGGCTTGGGTTTGCGCGGATTGGAGTTAGCACAGGCAGCCAAAAACAAATCGATGATTCCACAGGTTCTTCCAGCGAAACAAAAAGGCTGGATTTTTCTGCGCAAATAGGCTTTTCCGCAATAGGGCCAGAACGCCCATATATAGCCGCCTCTTATGTCAGGAACAAGGCTTATTCTCCAAGCAATGATGCTGTGTGGAACGAATGGGGATTAGGCATTGGGCACAGATTTTCTCTCTCCCCCTTTGCTGCCATAGTTATAGAAGCCGAGCATAGGTGGATTCCCAGACACTACGATCGCTTGCAAAATCTTGATATTTCTGGCTCAAGACTGCAAATGAATTTTGGGTTGGTGGTTTACCCGTATTGAAGAAATTTATTCCTCATCAGGAATAACAATCCAGCATATTATATATGCCAAAAATCCCGTGCCTGCAAAAACTGCAAGGCAAGCCCAAGCTACACGTACCAGTGTTGCGTCTAAATCAAAACTCTCGGCAAATGCACCACAAACTCCAGCTATCTTTCTATTTTTCTTTGAAAGCCTTAAGGGTTTCATTTCGCAGTTTCCTTTTCAGAATTTTCAGGTTTCTTTGAGACATTTTTTAACAGGAATGCAATAACATCCGGCGTTAAGTCTGCTATTTTTGAAAGCGCAGATTGCCCCTTGTCTATGGGCAAAACCTTAACATCATCGCCTTTGAGCACCAAAAAAGCCACAGGGTCTATGCGAAGCCCGCCACCAGCGGAGGCCAAATCGCTTTTGCCCGAATGCCCACCCATGCCCATTCCAACAGACACGCGGCTAACGGGAATAACGGTTGATTCCCCAGAGTGTATTGGCTCGCCAATAACAGTTTCTGTTTGCGCTATATTTTTCAGCTTTTCTAAAAGCGTTTCTGCAATGGTTTCTACGGACATATTCTAAATATAGTAAAAACGCTCCTTTTCCCTCATAATTTTACGCTCTGCTTTGCTGTGGTGGTCATAGCCGCATAGGTGCAAAAGCCCGTGCACAAGCACTCGCTTTAATTCTCTGTAATAGGAATTGCCATAGAGGGGAGCTTGTTTTTTAACCTGAGCCTCGGCTATATAAATTTCACCTAAAAAATTCGGATCCTTCCAAGCAAAAGAAAGAACATCGGTTACTTTGTCCAGTTTGCGGTAATCGCGGTTCAAGGTTCTTTGCATAGAATCATCGCAAAGGACAATGTTTACAAAGTCATTCTTTTTTTCTTTTTTTAACAAAGCCTTAGCTAGAGGCTCCAAACGCGACTGCCAGGGAAATTTTTTTTTAGGGATGGTTGAAAAAAAATTCAAATCTCATACCACTTTTTAAGCACCTCAATAATCTGCTCCGCTTGTGCTTTGCTGCTGACATTGAATTTGCTGCGCTGCTTATACACGCCGCTGATTTTTTGAAAACGCCGCAGAGAAACTTTGGCTTCTCCAAAATTTCCAGTTTTATCTTTTTCCTGATAATGAAAAGCTATGGTAGCCCATGCTCCTTTTGAAAGATATTCCTTGGCTAGTTCTTTTACAATTACTTCGCCATTTTCATCTACTTGCTCTATTGTAGGTTCTGTATTTTCCGTATCCATAATGGTAAATCTAGAAATTCATTGCACTCTATCGAACCACACGCCTCTAAAAGTTTGAAAGCGCCACACCTGTTTGCCTTTTGTTGTGATATAATATTCCGCTTTTGCACCATCGCTTCTTGTGTAAAGAACCATATAGCAATCCACGCCCTCAATGCGTATTTTTTGCCCGGTGTACCTTGCAATAGCAGTCCAGGCATTAGGTTCAAAGGGAATTTCCCAAACAGGCGAAAGTACTTTGAGGTCTTTGCTTTTGTTTCTCTCATCTATGTTTCCGGCTAAAAAGTAGAGAAATTCCTCTGGAAGGGCATCGTTTTCAAAGGTAATTGTGCCATTGCTCTTACGGCTGTGCCAATAAACAGCGGCTGGCGTTTCCGTATAATCCCTAAAACTCCACTCAACGGAATATAAGCCATCTCTAATGGAATTTTGCCAAACCGGGCTTTCTCTGGTGATATTGTAAACCCCCGTTGTGTGCATTGAAAAAGTTGTATCTAGTGCTCTATATTGCAATTCAGACGAAAACTCTATGCTATCCCCTGTTTTTTGGGTGTGAATTCGGGCTGTTACCGGATAAAAAGTGCCATTTATGGGGAGTTTTGCAGAAAACCAAGCATCTTCTGCCCTAACAAAGCCAAGCGCCCAAACTAAAAGACATGCGAAAAAGAGCAGCTTAGACATTGGAGCATCAGGGCCTAGCCCTCAATTAAGCGTTCTGCTAGTTCTTTATTGAATTCTGGAGTATTATAATAACCATTTTCAAGGCGTTCTTTAACTGGCGCAATGCGTTCTTCTCTTATTTCGGGCAAGGCATTTGCTCTAGCTTTTACCAAAGCCTCCGAAGAATTGCCGGCATTTGCAGATATGGATACATGATCCGCAGAGGTTTTGCCTGTTTTTTTGGCATCTTCTTTTTTTGCATGAACAGATTTCTCTGCGGCGGCTTTTTTAAGCCACTCGGCAGCATTGCTCTGGACACCTGTATTGGAAATATGCATTTATTACCTCTTATTCATTGTATCGGCATAAGATAGAAAATTCTTTAGTAAAAACTTGCTTAACCCAAAAAATATTTTATATATTACATTATCTATATGAGCAACCATTATAACATGCCTGTATTGCCAACGGCTTCTTCGCCGCTGGTGACAATTACCGTGGACAACAAGGAAGTTCAGGTACCTGGCGATACAAACCTCATAGAGGCTCTCAAAGCGGCCCAAATAGAAACCCCGCATTTGTGCTATCATGGGTATTTGCCCGTTAGCGGAAACTGCCGCCAGTGCTTGGTTGAGGTAGATGGGCCTAGAGGTATGGCACTCACCATTGGCTGCTACACACCCGTTCGCGCAGGCATGAAAGTTGCAACCCCAGCAAGCAGCCCTCGCGTTGCAGATGCGCGCAAAGCGGTTTTGGAATTTTTGCTCGTAAACCACCCGCTGGATTGCCCTATATGCGACAAAGCCGGCGAGTGCATGCTCCAAGAGAATTATATAATGGAGGGAGCCTCAAATAGCAGGTTGAACCCTGAGGTGGGAAAGCTCTACCACGGAAACCCCGAACACTCCTCCACCGATAGCAAGGGGCAGCACAGAGGCGGCAAGCGAATTGATTTGGGGCCTAGAATTGCTCTAGACGAAGAGCGTTGCATTCAATGCGATAGATGCGTGAGATTTATGCGCCACATTGCAGGCGATGAGCAGCTGCAACTGGCATCAAGAGGCGGGCATACCTACATCACAACCTTCCCTGGCGAAAAATTAAACCACCCTTACGATAGATGCGTGAGCGATATTTGCCCCGTTGGAGCATTAACAGATAAAGCTTTCCGTTTTAGAAAACGAGTGTGGACTTTGAGCAAAATTCCAACCTTATCTATGGACGATTCACTTGGCGCAAATATATGGGTAGATTACGCAGATGGAGTTATTTATAGAATTAGGCCCAGGTGCAATGCAGAAGTGAATAGAAGCTGGCTTTCAAATGCGGCAAGGGATGTGGTTCAACAGGTACATGAAAACAGACTATTAAGCGGCGATATTCCTCAGGCCGCGCAAATTATAAAAGAAACCAAAGGGAAAATAGCTATAATTCTCGGTGCCTCATGCACAGCAGAAGAAATTGACTCCTTCAAAAAACTTGCCGACAAGATTGGCAACAAGGCACAACTTTTTGGCGGTTCTTTTTTGCCAGTTCAAGCAGCAGACGGCATTGCTCGCTCTGGTGACCCAGTTGCAAACAGAGCTTGCCTTGAAAAAGCTGGCCTTAATGCAGATTTGAAAGAGTCTTTGCAGAAGACAAAAGAATTTGAGCTTTTAATAACCGTTTCCGCAGACTTATGGGATCAAACTCCAAAAGAAGCTGCTGTTTTGGATAAGATTGAAAAGCATATAGCTTTAAGCCCATTTAACGGATATACAGCAAAAAGAGCAGCCCTTGCAATAGGCATTCGCCACTGGATTGAAAACTCTGGCACAATGGTTAACTGCAATGGGTTGGAGCAAAAATTACAGGGAGTTCCTACAAAAGAAGCAACAATAATAGAAAGCGCAGCAAACATAGCAAATTCGCTATGGGAACTGATATGAATTATGAATAGATCATTTTTTCATTTTATGCTTTGTTCTATGATATTTACAATATCTGCCATTATTTTATTTCCAACAGAAGACATAGCGCATAAATCGGAACTTCCAGTGATTGGGCAAAGCGCGCCTCGTTCAATTGTGGCACAAATATCCTTTGATGTTTTAAAAACTCCCCAAGAATTGGAAGAGGAACAGAAAAGAGCCAAGGATAAGATTCAACCCGTATTTGAATATAGTGAAGAAGCCACAAAAAAACTTACTGAAAATTTTGACCTGCTTATATCGCAAATAGAAAATTATGGCAAATTGCAAGCGGAAATCTCTGGAGCAACGGCTGTAGAGCAAAAGAAGATAGCTGCTGCTGGAGATTTATACCAAGCCATTGTGCGAAAAATATCCTCTGCTGCCTTAAATCAGCTTGTTCAAAATAGAGCGGCTGTAGATACCTTGAAGAACATTTTTAAAGAGATGCTTTCGCAAGGCATTTCAAATACTTTAATAGCAGAGAGAGCAAAAGATGTTGTTATGTTCAAGGAATCTCGCAATTTAAATTCCGTTAATTATATATTGTATTCAAAGCAGGAAGTTTTGTTAATCAAACGCGGCAAAGATTCAATTGTAGAAAGCTCCTCCATTCGCCTTAAGGAATTTTTAATAGATGCTGTTTTAGACAAGTATAAAAATATTTTTAGTTCAAATCCTGGAATAACCAGTGCATTTTATGAAGTTTTGTATGTGTTTGTATCGCCAAATATATTTTATTTAGATAAAGAAACAGAAACCCGCAAGGCAGTTGCGGCAGCTCAGGTGAACCCATCAAAGGGCATGATCCCTCGCGGAATGGAAATAATATCACAGGGTTCAATAGTTACCAAAGAAACTTTGGAAAAGATTAATGCCATGCAGAATGCAATTCAAAAAGATTCCGTTTCATTTTTTTATACGGCTACTTATGGACAGTACATAATGTATTTTATGCTTATTTCCGTACTTTCTTTTTATTTGTGGCATTTTCGTTTAAATAAAAATGTTCGCCCTTTGCAAATATGGGCAATTGCTATTATATTAATAACTCAAATTGTTTTATTTCGAATAGTTCACGATTTCTTCTCTATATTCATTCAAAACGAATACCTGAATATAATTTGGTTTTATCCCTTTGCTTTCGCTCCTATTTTAATATCAGTTCTTTATCCGTTTAGAACGGCTGCGACAATATCTCTTTGGAGTTCGGTGTTAATTGGAATTTATGCATATTACGATTTATCTCTGTGCCTAGTTGCGTTTTTCATTTCATTTGCCATGAGCTTGATAGTGAATAATATAAGATACAGAGTTAGGTTTATGCAGGCTTTTGGAGCTGGGATTGTTATTTTTGCTGTGTCGCTGCTTGGAATTTTGCTTTTGCGAAATAGCATATCTTGGGATGTTTATTGGCAAAATTTTTTGCTGGGCGCTGCTAATTTATTGTTAAGTGTAACTTTTGTATCTGTTTTTTGCAATGTTTTTGAAAGGCTTTTTCAAATAACAACAAATTTAAGGCTTGTGGAATTATCAGATTTCAACCATCCATTGCTAAGGCATTTATCGGAATATGCTCCGGGAAGCTTTCACCACAGCATTCAAGTTGGGAATCTCGGCGAAATAGCAGGGGAACGCATAGGGGCAAATACTCTTTTAATAAGGGTAATGGCACTTTACCACGATATTGGCAAAACCATGAGGCCGGAATATTTCACGGAAAATCAAAGATTTGGCTACAATCCCCACGATAATCTATCTCCTTATGATTCAATAAAAATTTTACGAGCGCACGTAGAAAGAGGAGTGGAATTTGCCGAGGAATACAACTTGCCAGATTCCATTATAGCCGGCATAAGAGAGCATCACGGAACCAATGTGGCATATTATTTTTACGACAAGGCTAAAGAAATGTACACCGACAAAGAAATAAATATAATTGATTTTCGTTACAAAGGCACCATACCGCACAGCAAAGAAACTGCCGTGCTGATGCTTGCCGATGCAATAGAAGCAACAAGCCGCTCAATGCAAAATTCAAAACCAGAACAACTGTCAAAAATGATTCAAAAAACTATAGAAGATAAAATGTTTGAAGACCAACTGAATGATTCTGGTTTAACAATAAGTGATTTAAAGGAGCTTGGCGAGGGATTTTTGCAGGGTTTAGAGGGTAGCACACACACAAGAGTTCAATACCCGACAAGCGTATTTTCAAAGAAGCGACAGGAAAACGGAGAATAAGAATTTGGCTTTTTTGGATAAATATCAATGCGTGATTAAGGAAGCCAGAGAACTGGTTAAACCTTCTCTAGAGCTTTCTGATAAAATGATGCGCAAAGTTGCAGAAAATTCTCCAAAAGGTTTGAGAGAGCGCATTACGCAAACGGTGGAAAAACCAGGCAAAAGGCTTCGCTCAATTTTGCTTTTTTTGCTTTCGCAGAGCAATGGCAAAATAGAAAATTTGGAAAGAATGGCAAGGGCAGCTGCAAGCGTTGAAATGCTGCATTTGGCAAGCCTAGTGCACGACGATGTTATAGATCGCAGCGAGTTTCGCCGTGGCGTAAGCTCGCTGCATCACGATTTTGGAAACAAAATAGCCGTTTTGGCGGGCGATTACATGCTTGCTCAATCTCTTATGTTTGTTGTTAATGAAGAAGACCGCCGCATTCCGCAAAGCCTTGCTAATGCCGCAAGTTCTCTTGTTGCCGGCGAAATTTTAGAGGTGGATTTAGCCGGAAACACAAATATTTCTTTTGAAGATTATATACACGTAATAGAAGGCAAAACTGCTTCTTTGCTCGTATCTTGCGCGCAAAGCGGAGCTATTTTAGCTGGCTATAACAATGAAATAGTTGAAGAATGTGGAAATTTAGGATTGCACTTTGGCATAGCCTTTCAAATAATAGATGATATTTTAGATTATGGCATTGGCGCGGAAGCCTTGGGAAAAAATAATTTTGGCGACTTGCAAAACGGTTTAATAACGCTTCCGCTCTTGCTTTATTTTCAGAAAAATCAAAAAAAAGAAATGGAAATGCTTGTTAAGAATGCTACAGACCCCAATGCCGCAACTTTAATAGTTGAAAAACTGAAAAATTCAAATTGCTTTGAAGAAGCAAAGGCAATAGCTTGTGAGCATTTATCCAAAGCAACTGAAATACTAAAAAAATTACCACAAAACCACATAAACACTTTGCTTAAAGATTTTTTTGAAGCAATGACCGAGAGGAGGAACTAATGTTTCAAATTGCGCTGAAAGAGCTTAGAGCCGGGCACGTTCTTGCCAGAAGCATTTACCGCGATAGCGGGGAGATAATGCTTTCTAATGGTTTTAGAATGACACCAGATGTCAGCACAAAACTTGCAGCCATTGGCATAGACAGAATATGGGTGCAAGAAGAGGGGTTGGAAGACCTGGAAAGCGAGGATTTGGTTTCCGAGGCAACCATTAACCAGAGCGTTCTTTTGCTGAGGAAAACCATTCTGGATTTCCGTTCAAAAATAGGGCTTGTTAAAGCCAATCCCGAGGAAGCTGTTCCCACTCCAGAGCAAATTCTCAGCAAACCAGAAGAGGTAAAAGACGCGCTTAACGTTGCGGCTTTTAGGAAAGTTGCAGCGGAAATTTATCAGGAACTTAAAAAGGCAGACCCTTCGCTTTTGCACATAACTGGTACTCGCTCTCTTGGAAATTTTTACGAACAGCAGTCGATAGATTGCGCCATAATTGCAGCATTGCTCGCAAAACGCTACAATTTTACCCCAGACGAGATAGAAGACATGGTTTTGGCAGTTTTGCTTATGGACATAGGTTATTACCTTTTGCCAGAGCCCTTATTGAGCCCAAATGCAAAATTATCTCTGCAAGAATTGGAGCTTAAAAAGCAGCATACGAATTTTGGTTATGAAGTTATTAGAATATGCAATCTCTCTTTGATTTGCGCAAATGTGGCTTTGCAGCATCACGAGAGGCAAGATGGAGGTGGTTATCCTCGCAAGCTAGTTGGGACAAATAACCCGCCTGTACGTTCAACAGGGCCAACCATTAAAGGAACCATAAATAGATTTGCAGAAATAGCCTCCGTTGCTTTGGATTATATTTCTCTTATAGCTCCGCCACCAGGTACAATCGCCCAAACGCCAATAGGCAGCATAAAATTTTTGGTGCGGCTTTCTGGCTCAAAGCTCAATTCCGCTGTAGTCGAAACCCTGCTTTCAATGATTCCCGTATTTAGCGCAGGAGACAGAGTAATGGTCACTTCAGATGAAACGGGAGAATTAACTGGCTATATAGGCATAGTGATGCGTTCAAACACAAAAGAGCAGAATAAACCCTCCATTGTTTTGATATACGATAAAAAAGGCGAAAAAATTAAGCCCATTGAATTGAATTTGTGGGAAAGAAAAGATGTGGAGATAAGGGAAGCAAAACTCGGCGAGGGCGTTGCTTAGTTAAAGAGGCACACTTTGTTTCGCCCTGTATTTTTGGCTTGGTAAAGGGCTTTGTCTGCCATATTGAAAACATCATTAACCGAGGAATTTATAGAAGGAATAATGGAAGCTATACCTATGCTTATGGTTGCAGATGGCAAGTTTGGTACCACCATTTGCTGTATGGATTTGCGAATTTCTTCTAGGTGAGCAGTAGCACCTCTGCGGGTTGTGTTCGGCAGCATTATCACAAATTCTTCTCCTCCCCAGCGCGCTACAAAATCGGCGGGTCTTTTTAGCATAGAAGTAATTTTTTGGGCAAGCGTACGCAAAAGAACATCGCCTTGCGCATGCCCATATTCGTCGTTATATGCTTTAAAATAATCTATATCTGCAATGGCTAGGCTAAAGCAGGTTCTATCTCTAATTGCCCTTAGCCATTCTAAATGAATTCTATTGTCAAAGCCTCGCCTATTAGGAACGCCAGTTAGGTGATCTATTAGGCCAAGCTCTTCTATTGCTCTTATTTGCTTTACTATTAATCTTTGGTTATTAACCCTCACCTTGGCTATTGAAGCTCTAAATGGTTTGCTTATGTAATCTACTGCTCCAAATGCAAAAGCTAATTCCTCAAATTCAGATTTATCTGAATCGCCTATAAGAATAACAGGAAGCCGCGTTGTATCTTCGCGAGATTTTATTTCGGTTAAAAATCTATAACTTTCATTGTCTTGCATTGCACAGTCTAAAATAACCAAATTTATACTGTTAGTATTTAGCGCAATTAAAGCATCGCTCGTAGAAGATATCATTTTAATTGTATAATACGGCGAAAGAATACTGTTTAGAATATCCAAGACAGTGTAATTATTACTGACAGTGAGAACTGTAAAATCTTTATCAATTTCCATTCAGTTATCTCATCATGCTTCCCGTATCTATTAGCCTTTTGTGAAAATCAAAAGCTTTGTCTAGAGTATGAGGAGTATGCAATGCAGAGTGCTTTATGCCATATTCTAAATATTCCTGCAAAAGTGGACGATAATTTGGATGAGCACATTTTTCAATAATCAAGCGCGCTCTCTTAATTGGAGCAAGACCTCTTAAATCTGCAAGGCCCTGCTCAGATACGAAAATCATTGTATCGTGCTCTGTGTGGTCTGTGTGGCTCACCATCGGGACTATTGCGCTGATTTTCCCGCCTTTTGCAGTACTTGGGGTCATAAAGAATCCGAGCAAGCAGTTGCGGGCAAAATCTCCAGAACCACCTATGCCGTTCATCATTCTGGCACCATTTACGTGGGTGCTGTTTACGTGGCCAAAAATATCGGCTTCTAGTGCCGTGTTCATGGAAATTACGCCAAGCCTGCGAATCACTTCGGGATTGTTGGAAATTTCTTGAGGGCGCAAAACGAACTTGCTCTTCCAGTTTTTGGTGTGCGCATTTGACTTGTACTTCTCTTGCCCAGCAAGCGAATAGCTAACAGAAGCACCGCTTGCAATAATGAGTTTATCTGCTTCTAAAATATCAAAAACGGAATCTTGAATAACTTCTGTGTAAAGAGCCACGGGTGCTTGGGCTGGGTCTTTTGCCATTGTGCCAAGCACTGCATTTGCCACATTGCCAACTCCGCTCTGGTAAGGGACATCGGATGGCAAGCGGCCTTTTTTGCGCTCGTGCGCGAGGAATTCCAAAATATAGGCAGCTATGGCATTTGATTCTTCGTCTGGAGCGGCGAATGGTTTTAAGGAATCTGGCAAATTTGTCTCCACTATAGCCACTATTTTTTCTGGATTTACCTGCACATATTCTTTGCCCACTTTGTCTCCGGGGGCGTGAATGGGAACATCTCCCCTGAGCTCAGGGATATATACATCGTGCAAGCCTATTAAGGTATCTCCATAGTGGGTGTTTAGCTCAATTATTATGCGCTCTGCGGTTTGCAGGTATGTTGGCGTGTTGCCTCCGCATCCGGTTAGGTAAATTTTGCCGTCTGGGGTCACCTCGCAGGCATCAACTATCGCAAGAGTTGGCTTTGGAACAAAGCCCATGCGTATCATGCGCGCCGAATGCGATAGATGCATGTCTATGTATTCTGTTAAGCCTTTATTTATGTTATTGCGAACATCTGCATGGCTTTGGTAGGGAAGGCGCATTTTCATTATGCCGGCACGGGCTAATACGCCATCGCACTCGTCTCCTATGGAGGCTCCTGTATAAAGCGATATGCTAAATTCCTCACCTTTTGCTTTAAGCTCTCCGGCTCTTTTTGCAAGTTCGGCTGGGACAACTTTTGGGTATCCGGCTCCGGTGAAGCCGCTAACACCTATAATTTCGCCGTTATTGATTAAAGCAGCCGCCTCTTGCGCGGTTTTCACTTTATTTTTAAGGTCTGGATGCATAAATAGTTCCTTTTAAAATTTTGGTAGTATAAATATAGTAAAAACTTGACAACTCATTTTTTTTTTACTATATTTATAACTCTAAATTTTTGAGGTTTTTATGTCCAAGCTTAATATTGAAGCTCTGCACCAGGAGAACAAAAAGAAAGATACCTTTGATTTTCGCGCTGGCGATACGGTCACGGTCAATGTTAAAATTATGGAAAAAACCGCAGATGGCAAGGTAAAAAGCCGCATTCAGCCCTTTAAGGGCGTGGTTATTCAGCGCAAAGGCACAGGCATAAGCACCTCTGTAACAGTTCGCAAAATTTCAAATGGCATTGGGGTTGAACGCATTTTCCAAATACACTCCCCCTTAATAGATTCCATAGTAGTAGATACCCACGGCAGCGTACGCAAAGCTCGCATTTATTATATGCGCGAACTGCACGGCAAAGCCGCTCGCATTGCAGAGCGCAAGGTTCACGCTCCAATAGAAGCCACGGGTGTTGCTGCCGCAGAAGAAACTACGGCAAGTTAGGATTCCCCAAATCTCTCTTGCTTAAAATAGGTTCGCTCACGGGCCACTTTATCGATATCTTCGGGCAGTTCCAAGCATAGCCAGCTTCTTCGGCTCCGTTATACACAGAGCTGCATTTGTATTGAACCTCGGCAAAGTCGGAAAGCACACAAAATCCGTGAGCAAAACCTATTGGGATATAAAAGAATTTTTTGTTCTCCTCGCTGAGTTCCACTGCGTGCCATTTGCCATAAGTGGGGCTACTGCCACGAATATCAACTGCCACATCCCAAATTTTTCCGTGAGTGCAACGCACAAGTTTTGCCTGCCCGGGATTTTTTTGATAATGCAAGCCGCGCAGAGTGTTTTTCACAGAACGGCTGTGATTGTCTTGCACAAAAGCCGTTTCTATGCCAATGCCTTTAAATTTCTCCGCATTGTATGACTCATAAAACCAACCACGCGAATCTGGAAAAACATCCGGCTCAATAACTAAAAGACCCTCAATTTCGCATGTTTCAGCTTTCAATAACAGCCTCCAACTCCTTTTGAATTTCTGGCAAAATTTCAAATTCCTCATGGTGCAGAGCACTTATTTTTTTGCAAAGCAAAGTGAGAATTTTGGAATCTTTTGAACTTGAGTATTTTTTTTCGTTTATGTTCTGCAATATGGAAATCATTTTTTCAATATCTTGCTGGTGAGGATATGAATGCATAAAACTGCGCAAAGAATTTATGCCCGCTTTAAAATATTCAGTATCGTTTCTTTCTATTATATACATTATTTTAGGTAAAACTTGTGTATCTAAAAAATTAAGCAAATTTCCAGTGAAGCTATTTAAATCCCCGTTTAAATGAATAGCCAGATCCTCTGATTCTGCATAATCCTGAGTTTTTCTCTCTCCAAGACCCGCCAAGAGTTCATCTACTTCTTTTGCTTTTTGTAGCTCTGTTTGCTCTCTATACTTTGCCTGATATATTATTGGAAAACCTGTTAAGAACAGATGAGCACTGCTCATAGAGGCATATTCACCTAAAAAATAAATATCACCCTCTTCGGAAAGCAATGCTTCTTCAGATTGAAATAGCGTAAGTTGGGCAGGTACTGGGAAAAAATCACCTAGTCTATCGCTTCCCTTTTGGGGAATAACGCTAAAACTGATTTTTTTTGCTTTGTCTAAATTTTCTCTTATTTCATCATCTTCTAATATGTGCTTCAATATTTCTTGCAAACCTTTTGGCAGTGATTGCTGCAAATTATTGCGAAAAGCATCGAAGTCTGGGATTTTGGAATAATCGCCTTGTATGGCTAAAATTCCATCTGGGCTAACAAGGGCATCAAAAGGAGTTTCCATTCCGCTACCAGATTCCGGAGGCGGTATTTTCACGTACCCTATAACCCTGCCACAAAGATTATTTTCATCACCCTTTTTTTGAATTATTCCAAACACTATAGTAAATATAGTAAAAAACTGATAAACTTGCTAAAAATACTGTTCTGGATCAACAGGCTTTCCGTTGTATATAACTTCATAATGCAAATGCGGGCCGCTGGAATTGCCGGTGTTGCCAACAAAGCCAATGGTTTCGCTTTTGCGTACACTAGCTCCTTTTTTCACAGCAATTCTCGCTAAATGAGCGTAGCGGGTTATAAATCCTCCGTGATCTACTTCAACCACAAGCCCCAGATTGCCATTATCACCTGCAAAAATAACTTTGCCGCTAGCTGTGGCAAAAACAGGTTCATTCATTGCCGCAGCAAAATCAGTTGCTTTATGCTCATCTGAATAATGCCGGCTAATGACTCCCATAACGGGAAGCATATTGGGAAACACATCCAAACTTTGCCTATTCAAAGTAATTTCCGTTTCAAAATCTGAATCTTGCTGAACTTTTCTAGATGATGTGTGCATAAGGCGGTTTTTGTCTAGAATGGAGCGAATTTTATTTGAATCGTTTTCCAAATATGTGTTTAAAATATTCTGTATTTGGGTTTCTATGGCATAAATGGAATCCAAATTTGAAAATGCAGATTCGTATTCAGCGTGGCGTTCCATTAGCCATTCGTTATCGGCTTTCAATTTCCATGAATTTGCAAGCTGCATATTTATTTCTGTGAATTTCCATATAAGTATGCAAAGCAAAATAGCGGCAAGGCTGATAATCCAGGCGAATAGTTTAATCCAGACTCTTTTAACGCGATATGTATGCACTTTTGTTGCGCCTTCTGGAATTATCTGTATGGTGTATAATCTTTTCATATATTTGTGTTTATGGATTGTTGAATGCGAGTTAAATCATTATAAGAAGAATAATAAATTATTATGGCATTTTTTTTGCATTCAACCTTTGTTCCAAAGGCATTTTGCAGGAAATTCAAAAAATTTTGCATATCGTGGTCTATCATAGAATCAACTTTGTTTTTCTTTACTTTGTTCTTTTCCAATTTTTGGGCGAGAACTTCTGCTTCCCTTGCCGAGAGGCCTTTTTCAATAATTTCCCTTGCCGCCTTTTCGGGATTTTTTATGTTTGGAGAAAGCAGTGAACGCGCTGCACCTGCCGATAGTTTGCCTTCGCCAATCCACGTTTTAACCTGGTCTGGCAATTTTAGCAAACGAAGCGAATTGGTAACTGCCGCTCTGGATTTATTAAGCCTTGCTGCCAAATCTTCATGAGTATATCCGTGATTATCCAAAAGTTTCTGGTAAGAATCAGCTATTTCTATAGGGTTAAGGTCTTCGCGCTGTATGTTTTCTATAATTGCCCATTCGGCCATTGTTTTATTGGAAAGAAATTCAAAAACTCTGGCATCAATTTCTTTAAGCCCTGCAAGTTTAGCGGCTCTAACTCTGCGCTCACCGCTCACAATCTGATAGCGCCCTGCATTTTTCCTGAGCAAAACCGGTTCCAAAACTCCGTGCTGCTTTATGCTCTCTGCAAGTTCGTGCAAAGACTCCTCTTTAAAATGCTTGCGGGGCTGAAATGGGTTTGCATCTATTTGTTCAAGCAAAATTTTTATTGCTTCTCCTGGTTTTTCTGCGGTAAAGCTTTCAATATTCACGGAATGATCGCGAATAATAGAAGCCAAACCGCCGCCACCCATAGCTTTTTTACCCATTTAACAATTCCTCCGCAAATTTCATATAAGCCAAACAGCCTGCGCTTTGAATATCATAAAGCAAAATGGGTTTGCCATAAGATGGTGCTTCTGCGAGTTTCACATTGCGTGGAATTATTGAATCAAAAACCCTGCCCGGAAAATTTTTGCGGACATCGTCGGCTACCTGCTTTGAAAGAGAATTTCGGGAATCGAACATTGTTAAAAGCGCGCCTTCAATTTTCAAATTAGAATTTAGATTATTTTGAACCAATGTTATTGTGTTTAAAAGCTCGGCTACCCCCTGAAGTGAAAAATATTCGCATTGAACCGGTACAACAACGCTGTTTGCCGCAGTTAGAGTATTTATGGTCAATAAATTCAGGCTGGGAGGAGCATCAATTACAATGTATTCATAATCGGAGTTTATTGCTTGAATAATCCTTTGCAGCCTGCGTTCCCTATTAAAGGCATTTACAAGCTCTATTTCCAGCTTTGCAAGCCCAGGGCTAGAAGGCATAATGCTCAAGCACTTGAGTTTATATTCCTGATTTGCCGATTTTATAATTTCAGACAATTTTTCTAGAGTAACCGCTTCTTGCTTTTCTGCCAAAACAAGAGCTTCGTAAATATCTTCTTCTTGAACATCATTTATGCCAACACTCTGGCTTGCGTTTGCCTGCGGGTCAATATCAATCAAAAGAGTTTTTTTTTCCAATGCAGCAAAACACGCGGCTAAGTTAACCGCGGTTGTGGTTTTGCCAACTCCACCTTTTTGATTGCAAATAGCTATTGTTTTAGACAAATCATGCTACCTTATCTGCTTTTGGATTCTGTTTTCCCAAAATATGGCGAGCATTCAAAACCAAAAGCAATTCTCTTTCAAGTGGGCAAACACCCATTACAATACCATCTTTGGCGCGGCGGAATTCCTTAATAGCATCTGATGCGCCTGTTTCAGTGGCACGTCTGTCCACTATGCGGCTCTGCTCAACAGAAACCACGTCGCAAACTTCATCTACCAGAATGCCAAAAGGTTCATCCACGCTGTGCTTAAACACAACAACCTTGCTCGCAGTTCCTACGCCAGTTTTGTGCCCTTGGTCAAAGCCAAAGGTTTCGCGCAAATTTACCACAAGCAAAATTTGCCCACGAATATTTATGTAGCCGCAAATATCAGGCGGAGCGTGATAAATTGGCGTTACATTGGTGTTTTCGTTAACTTCCTTTACATCAAGGATATTAACGCCAAATAAACGGTTTGCCATGCGGAACGTGCACATTTGCAACGCTGAATTGGATGCTGAGTCTATATCTTCGTAGCTCATACCTGACCTCCATACCACATCCCATCAACAAGGTGCATTAGTTGCTCCAAATTGACAAGAACTGTCATTTTCTTTTTTATTAATGCTGTACCTTCCACGCCATCTGCCTGATAGCTCTCTTTGTTCAGCTTAACTTCGTAATGACCGCTGTCTATTAGCTTTTCAATTAGCAAGCCATAAGGTTTGCGAGCATTTTGCGGGATTAAGAAGAACATGTTTTCTGGCTGAGAACTGCTTTGAACGCGAAGCCCATCTTCCAAACGTACAACACGTGTGGAAACACCATCCAAGGTTATGTATTCTTGAGAACCTATTTTCTCTATGGCGGCAGTTTCCACAGCTTCTACGCGTTTAACGTCTTGCATGGAAACACCAAATTGTTCGTTGCCACCATTGGAGAATAGGAGAAGGGAGCGGAGCTCGGCACCGTCTTCCATTGCGGTTTTCTGTTTTTTGCTATCTCTGCTGCCACCACCAACATCACGCACATTGTAGTGCCTTGCTAAACCAGTGGCATCCAAAATCATAGCTACTTTACCATCTCCTAGCACTGTTGCTCCAGAGTAAAGCGAAATGCCTTTCACCGCTCTGTGCATTGGTTTAACAACAATTTCTTCGCTGCCGTGAATGTGGTCTATAATCAAACCAAAGCGCAAATTTCCAGAACGCAAAACAGCAAAATTCAGCGAGTAATGAATTGGATGCCCGGCTTCTTCGGCTTCTTTATATTTGTCGGCAAGCTCTTTGCGAATTTCGGAGTTTTGTTCCGTGACCACAGAGAGAGCATCTTCGTCAAACATTTTTTCGCGAGCAAGTGCTTCTTTTAAACGCACCATTGGAAGCAATGTATCGCGCAAGCGGAACACTTCTCTAGCTCCTGCGCATTCAACTCTTGTGAAGGCATCTTTGTCGTAGAGGCACACGAGTTCTTCCAAATTTACCTGCGGAATAGCAAAACGTTCATTGCCACTCTGAACAATCAAGGAAGGAATAATTGCAAGTGTTAAGGGCAAACGGAGCTTCACTGTTGAACCTTCGCCTTCAATAGAAGATAAAGAAACAGTTCCGCCGAATTTTTCAACACCTGTTTTCACAACATCCATTCCAACGCCTCTTCCAGAAACATCGGTTACTACTGTAGCGGTTGAAAAGCCTGGTAAAAATATTAGGTTGAGCAAATCTGCTTCGCTCATTCTCGCGAGTTCGTCTTCGGTTTTGAGCTTTTTCTCCAAAACCTTGCGGCGAATAACATCGCGATTCATGCCCTTGCCATTGTCTTTAATATCCACGTGAATTTGGCCGCTCTCGTGATATGCAGAGAGAGTTACCTTGCCAGGCTCGGTTTTGCCGGCGGCTTTTCTATCTTCGGGTTTTTCAATGCCGTGATCGCAAGCATTGCGAACTAAATGAGTGAGCGGGTCGCCAATGGCTTCCAAAATGTTTTTATCTAGTTCTACCTCATCTCCTTCAGTTACAAAATCTATGTTCTTGCCCAATTTGCGTGATAGTTCGCGCACAACTCTGGAGAAGCGCGAGAACACAGTGCCTATGGGCTGCATTCGAGTACGCATTATAGTTTCTTGGAGTTCAGTTGTAACGGAATCAAGGCTTTGGGTGATGCTGCGGAGCGTGGCATCTGCTTGGTCTAAGTGCATAAGCTGCTGGTTGCGAACAAGAACAAGTTCTCCGGCAAGCATCATAAGGCGGTCTAGAATGTCCACCCTTATGCGCAAAAATTCTTCGTGCTTGCTGCCCTCGGTGGTAGCATCTTTTTTTGGTTCTTCTTTTTTTGCTGCTTCTGGTGCAGGCGTGGGAGCAGGAGGTGGTGGAGCCGCAGGTGCGGGTGCAGCCGCCGCAGGTGCTGCCTTAGCAGCCTCGGCCTGTTGCTCTGGAGTAACATACTGAGCAAGTTCTGGGAATTGATTGAGTACATCTGCAACAGAACGTGTTCCTTCTGGAGCGGCAGCTGGTGCTGCTGCTGGAGCAGGTGCTGCTGCCGGAGCTGGAGCCGCTGCCGCAGGTGCTGGAGCCGCAGGTGCAGGTGCGCCGCTATTTAAATTTTTCAATTGCGCTATCAATTCGCTGGTATCTTTGCCATTGCTATTGTCAACATCATCGAACATATCGTTTAGTATATCCGTGCCTTCTATGAGAGCATCTGTAATTTGCTCTGTCATGGACAATCTGCCTTCGCGCAAAGAATCTAAAAGGCTTTCCATAGTGTGGGTTAATGTCCCTATGCCTGTTAAGCCCAAAAATCCTGCGGAACCCTTTATGGTGTGGATGGCGCGGAATAGGTCGTTTATAGACCCCGGTGAGACTTCGCCAGTTTTTTGTATCTCAACAAAAATTTGCTCCACATGACTGAGGTGTTCGCGAGACTCCTCAATATATTCAGCAAGAATGTCGTTATCTGTTTCCACAATAACCTCCTATTTTCATTATGAGGGGTAATATAGTAAAATTTTAAGCGAGCTTAGACCTTAGGCTCCAAGCTCTAAGCTTTTTGCCAAGCTAAATGCCCTGATTTGCGTTTTCCAAACCTTTTCGGGCTCTTCGGAGCGCAAAAAATCCATATATTTAGAACCTAAATATGACCATGCAAAGATGTTTTTTATGCCTGCACCAGAGGCTATTTGAGTAGCTTCTGCTATAAAATGCTCGGTTCCGGCCTCTATATGGTAGTTTTTTATCCACATTTGGGCTTCCCTGCCATATTTTTTTGCCAAATCCGCAATGCGCAGGCTAACCTCGCCGTATGCTTTTTTCACCTTTTCCAAATCATCGCCCTTTTCCCAATACGGGTCGCTTCCTATTTCGTCCACAAAGGGGAGTGCCGCAACCTCGTCCCAGTTTTCCAAACCTGCCGGGAACCAAGGCGGCAACATGCAAACGGAATTTCTTTTGCCGAGCTTGTGAACTTCTTCGGTTAAAAAAGCCAAAAAAGAAATCAAGCTGCTCTGCTTTGATATGCCAGAGCAATGCTTGCAATAGCAAGCTTGCAGTGAAGGATTGTTTTTTTCAAAATAAAAATGAGGCTCATCCCAGAATACCGTTTCTATATCACAAGAGCAAACCGCTTCTATCCACTTTTTCATATAGTCGCGAAATTCAGGGCTATTGGGGCAAGCGGCAACCAGTTTTTTTCCATCTCGGCTCACCTGCGCCATTTCTGGGTTCCGCGCCGCAAGCTCGGTATAAGCTTCCCCGCCAAACACTCGCCCCACGCCCCAAGGGTTTGCATAAACTCCAAGCCCTTCTCTTTTGGAAAGAGCTATGATGTCTTTCATCGTCTGCGGGTAGTATTGCAAATCTTCTTCTGAAAATGTGTGCAGAACATAATTAAAGCCAGCTTCTTTAATCGCCTGCATATCTTTGCGAACCCATTCGGGATTTCGCACTCCAAAATATGCTATGCCTGTTTTCATAAAAAGCAAATTAGAAAACAATTCGGGTTATTTGTAATGCAATTTCATAAAATCCGAATATGAGACTATCCGCGTTATATTATGCTTTTCCAAAACCAAGAGATCTGTGTCTCCGGTGAGCAAGAAATTTACATTTGCAGCATCTGCCAAAGCCAGCAGATAAGCATCTTTGGGGTCTCTCACTACATATCCATCCGTGCTTCTAAATGTGGCTTTAATGCAAGCTATTCTAATAAGATTCAAAACAAAAGAAATTTTTTCATCATCTATATTGAGTTTTCTTATTTTTGGTTTATTGCTGATTCTAACAAATTCTTCAATAAGCTCATCGCAATAAAATACGGAAATGTTTTCATCAAGGCATAAATCTTTCAATCCGCTTAACTTTTCGCTAATAAGATAAGATATCCATAAATTAGTATCGATAATTATTTTCACTATCTTATTTTACCGTATTTATTTCCGTATCTAACCTCATTTGTCATTTTCTGAATTTCATCATCGGAAATATTGACATTTTTAGGGCGAATTTTATCATATTTGTCAAAAAGCTTTTTTTTAACGTCAAAGGGTATTTCCACTTTGGAAAATTCCACATACACGCCATTGCTGGAACGGTTCCTACTTACAGATTTAGCTGCATTTTTCATCATAGTTTAAATATAGAAAAAAGCAACCCCACACGGAGGCTGCCTTTATTCAACTATAGCTAGCTCTTAATAGCTATTATGTGTAGTCGTAATAGTTGCCAACTTCCACGTCTTCTAGCACGGCTATGGCATCATCTGCGAGAATTGCAGTTGAGCAGTATAGCGACAAAAGATAAGAGGCAAGCCCTTTGTTGTCCACTCCTCTGAAGCGAACCGAAAGGCCTCTTCCTTGCTCGTTTTGCAAACCTGTTTGATACAAGCCAATAACTCCGCGTTTTGCTTCGCCGGTGCGCACCAATAAAATATTGGTTTTGCCGTTTTTGCTCGTGGGATTTTTTAAGCCGTCAACAAACAATTTATCTGTGGGGATAATTGGAATGCCGCGCCACAATATAAACGTGCCGCCAAAAATTGATACGGTGGAAGGAGGAACACCTCTGCGTGTACATTCCCGCTGGAAAGCGGCAATGGCTCTTGGGTGCGCCAAGAAGAATGTTGGGTCTTTCCACACTTTTGAGAGCAACTCATCCAAATCATCTGGCATTGGGGAACCCAATTTGTTTTTGGGAGTTATGTGCTGGCTGCTGGGAACATTCTTCAGCAAGCCGTAATCGTCGTTATTGATAACTTGGCTCTCTTGCCTTTCGCGCAAGCTCTCAATAGCCAAATTGAGCTGCTCTTTTGTTTGGTCGTACGGAGAGGAATATACATCTTGAACGGCGGTATCCACATTTATAATGGTGGAAATGGAGTTTAGGGTATATTCTCTGGGCTTTTGCTGATATTCCACATATCCTTCTGGAATTTCCAAGCTCTTTTTTTCTGATGAGCATAAAACGTCTAGAGGAGTTTCTCCCTCAGCCACTTTGTTTACACGGTAAATTCCAGAATCCAAGCCTTTGAATTCCAAAAAGCGTGTGAGCCAGCGCGGTGTGATTGCCCCGAACTGCGGCGGGGTTTTGGTGATATCTGCGAGCTGGTAAGCTTGCGCTTTGTTTAGTGCGTTTAATTCAGTTGTAGCCATTTTATTCCTCCCATAGCCATGTTGATAGATAACGCTCGCCGGTGTCTGGCAAAATAGCCACTATGGTTTTGCCTTTGTTTTCCGGTCGCTTGGCAACGGCCAATGCCGCTTCAAGAACTGAACCCGAAGAAATGCCCGCAATAATCCCTTCTTCTTTTGCAAGACGACGTGCCACTGTTCCGGCTTTTATTTCATCGGTTTGGTAAATTTCATCAATGATGGAGGGATTGTAAACCTGGGGTTGAAAACCCGCTCCTATGCCTTGAATTTTATGTGGCCCTGGCTGACCGCCCGAAAGCACCGGCGATGCGGCAGGTTCCACGGCAATTATTTTTATGCTGGGCTTCTTTGATTTTAAAAATTTTCCAGCACCGGCCAAAGTTCCGCCTGTTCCAACTCCGTCAATTAAAATATCAATTTGCCCTTCGGTATCATTCCAAATTTCTGGGCCGGTGGTTCTTTCATGTATGGCTGGGTTGGCTGGGTTATTGAACTGTTGCGGAATAAATGCATTAGGAGTGTTTTTGGCAATTTCTTCGGCTTTGGCTATTGCGCCCTTCATGCCTTTAGCTCCCTCTGTTAGCTCAAGCTCGGCTCCGAGTGCTTTTAGAAGTTTGCGGCGTTCAACGCTCATGGTTTCTGGCATGGTTAGGATTATCCTGTAGCCTTTGACTGCGGCTACATAAGCAAGGCCAATGCCGGTATTGCCGCTAGTGGGTTCAATGATAACTGAACCGGCTTTTAATTTGCCATCTTTTTCGGCAGCTTCAATCATAGAAAGCGCAATGCGGTCTTTAACGCTATGGAGGGGGTTAAAACTTTCAAGCTTTACATACACCTTAGCTTCACTTTCATTGAGCTTATTGATCTTAACCAGCGGCGTATTACCTATAAGATCAGTGATTTTTTCTACTCTTGCCATAAAGATATTCTCCTTTTTATCTAAATATAGTAATTAATTCCTAGTTTGTCAATAGGATTTATATGTTTTTTAACGTGCCTGAGTTAAAACCTCCACTCCGTGCTGGGTAATTGCCACTGTATGCTCCCATTGGGCAGAAAGTTTGCCATCTGTTGTTACTGCGGTCCAGCCATCCGAAAGTGTTTTTACCTTGTAGGTGCCTTCGTTTATCATGGGTTCAATGGTAAAAACCATGCCTTGCTCAATTTTTGGCCCAGGAAACCGCTGGCGATAGTGCAAAACCTGTGGATCTTCATGAAAAGCCCTGCCTATGCCGTGCCCACAATAGTCACGCACAACGCTAAAACCGTATTCTTCGGTTATTCCATTTATTATTGCTCCAATATCGCTAAAACGAGCGTTTGGAAGTTCGCAAACCTTTATGGCTTCAAGCAAGCACTGGCGAGACACAGCAACCAGTTCGCTCGCATTTTTTGCCGGCTTGCCAATAAAAAATGTTTCGCTTGAATCTGCGTGGTAGCCATTTAATATGGAGGTGACATCTATATTTGCAATATCACCTTCTTTTAGAACATAACTCCCTGGTATTCCATGAGTTACAACATCATTAACGCTTATGCAAACGCTTTTTGGATAGCCTCTGTAGCCCAAGCAGGCAGGTATGGCTCCGTTTTTGATCGTAAATTCACGTACAAAGTCATCTATTTCTTGGGTAGTAACTCCGGGTTTGCACATTTCTCCAGCTTTTGCCAATGTTTCTGCAACAAGCACACCGCAATCTCTTATGCGCTCAATTTCTTTTTGAGTCTTTATCAGGATTTTTGACATTTGATATATATTTAAATATAGAAATTTGTTTAGTATTTTAACCCTTATGCGCTTTTCCACCCCGCTCCTCCTTGCAATTTTCGCAAACGTTTACGTTTTTGCGCAAGGAATGTCCGTGACCGGAGTTTTGGAGTCTTATGTTTCCGTAAATGATTCTTCCTATGGGCTTGAGGAATATGCGAATATTCGTATGCAGGCGAAAATTGGGGAGAAGGCGGTGTTTTTCAGTGCGGTGAATCTTATAGCGGCTTCTGGGGATTATGCTCATGAAATGGAAGGGAATACTATGATAGAGCTTGAGCGGCTTTATTTTAAGTTGAAGGGCGAGACTGTGGATTTTGATGGTGGGTTTATGCGTTTGCCATTTGGTTATAGCCAAGTTTGGGGTTCTTCGGATTTTCTAAATCCCAAAAATCCGCTTTTGCCTTATGCACGTCCAAAGGCGGTTTTGGGCGGGGCACTTGCTTGGTATCCAACGGATTCTTTTAAGTTTTTGGAATTTGCTGTGGCTCCCGGCATAGCAGGCTATGCAGCAGAGAAGCACTGGGACAAGGCAAGCGTTCAAATGCTATACTCGTTTGAATTTCCCGATACGGTTTCAAAACAAGGATTTCACCGAGCTGGAATGTCTATAAAAGCCGATTTGGAACTTGGGTTTGTGGTGGATATGCTTTACACATATCGCAAAAATATGGAAGATAAAAAAGATGGGCTTTCTTTAAGTGCAGGCTTTGATTATTCTCTGTTTGGCGGAGATTTAATTGTGCTGGCTGAATATCTTTATAATGGAGCAATATCCACCACTTCAATTGCAGGAGGTGGCTATTTTTTGAATGAAAACTACATATACAGCGGTTTAACCTGGCGTTTTAACGACTATACCAATGCAGGCATAGCTTTAATCTCTGACATAGATGATAGGGCTTTTATATCTATGCTCAGTTTTAGTTATGATATTTTTCAGGGGGCAAACCTCAGCCTCAGCGCGCAAATGCCAAATAAGGATACTTTAAAGCATTTCAATTTAGAAAGCAGGTTGCAACTGAGATTTTAAAAATCTATATTGCCTAAATGGCAGTAATCAAAGCGGAGAATGTGATAAAAGACTATGGCTTGGACGGGCAGGTTGTACACGCCTTGCGAGGCATTAGTTTGAAATTTGAGAAAGGAGAATTTGCCGCTATTGCTGGTCCTTCGGGGAGCGGAAAATCTACGTTTCTTCACTTAGCTGGATGTTTAGATACTTTAACTGGCGGAAATATGTTTGTGGGCGATTCCAATACTGTGAATATGTCTAAGCAGCAACTGGCTTTGCTCAGGCGGCAAAATATAGGTTTTATTTTTCAGGCGTATAATTTAATTCCCGTGTTGTCTGTGGAAGAGAATATTTCTTTTCCACTTACACTGCTCGGCATTGCTCAAAAAAATATTAAGGAACGCACCGCGAAAATTTTGCGAGATGTGGGACTTGAAGATATGGCAAAACGCCGCCCAAAAGAAATGTCTGGCGGGCAACAGCAGCGTGTTGCCATTGCACGTGCCTTGGTGAAAAAACCTGCACTTATTTTAGCAGACGAACCAACTGCGAATTTGGATTCCGCAACTGGCAAAGAGATTCTTGAACTGATGCTCTCTCTCAACAAAACCGAAGGCTGCACATTTATCTTTTCCACCCACGACCAAATGGTGATGGATTACGCCCGCCGCCTTGTGCGCATTAGAGATGGGCAAATAGAAAGCGATGAGGTTAAGTGCTGATAGCTCTGCGCAATTTGGCGAGGCACAAGGTAAAAACCGTGCTAACAGTGCTTGCAATAACGGTGAGTTCAGCATTTTACATATTTGTGGATAGCTGGATTGAAGGAATGAGCATAGAATCCAGACGCAATATTGTGAACTACGAAATGGGTGCGGCTAAAATTCAAACCAAACTCTATTTTGAAAAAAAGGATGAACTTCCTAGTTATGAAAATTTTGCGAATTGGGCAGTTTATAAAGAAATTTTAGACAAGGCTGGTTATTACGCCGCCCCTCGTTTTGTTTTTTCTGGAACTCTCTACTCCGATGGTGCCTCTGCGCCCGTGACTTTCAATGCGGTTGACCCAATTGCAGAATCACAGGTTTTGAGATATACGTCTTATGTGGAGAATGGGCGTTATATAAAAAGCGGTGCGGTTGAGCTTGTGGTTGGCACTGTGGTTGCAAAAAAATTAAATCTCCTTGACTCATCTAGGAACAATAATGTGCAGATTTCCGCTATGATAGATATCAAAGCGGTTCCAGAGAAAATTCGCTTGGACAAATGGGAAGGCGAATTGATGCCTGCTTTGAAAAATGAGGAGAAAGAATTATTGCAATCGGCATATCAATGGGAAGAATTTATGGATGCTTATCTTTTAAAAGAGGAAGTTGAACTTGATAGCGCAAAACTCGCAAGTATTTTAGAAACCATGATTCGCACAGGTTTTTCTGGAGCGGTGAAGCATATAAACCAGCTTATACCTGCCATTGTTGTTGGGGTGGTTAATTCTCCAAATCCGGTTACGAATTTCAATATCGCTTATATTCCAATGGATGTTTTGCAGGGCGAGCAAGGAATGATGTTGGAAAACCGCGTGACGGAAATTTTAATCAGGGATAAAAATGCAAACGATGCGGAATTGCCCGGCAAGCGAGAGAGTGCTGCTGCTATAACCGCCGTTTTGAATCTCCCAGCAGAGCTTGGGGTTTTCACTTGGATGGATTATTCAAAAGATTATATAGGCTATGAAAAAATGGAATCAACCGCCACAAAAATTTTAACCTTGCTTCTTTTTATTTTGGCATTGCTTGGAATTTCAAACACCATATTGATGTCCATTTTGGAACGCACCAAAGAAATAGGCATGATGCGCGCACTTGGCATGACTGATAATCAACTTGTGCTGGTTTATATGCTAGAGGCAGGTTTTTTAGGTTTAATAGGCTCCATTTTTGGAATCATTTTTGGCTGCGCCATGAATTATCCAATGGTGAAATACGGCATAGACTTTTCCAGTATGCGCGATGCTATGGGTGCAAATGCGAGTTTTCGCATATCATCGCTTTTCCGTTCCAGTTGGAATGTTCCGGTTATTATAGGTACGGGAATTGTAGCAACTCTGGTTTCTTCGCTAATGGCATTCTTCCCAGCTCGCCGCGCGGTGAAAATGCCAATAACGGATAGTTTGAGGTTTGAGTGACTTAGAGCCACTCTCCCAAAACATCTTTAAATTTAAAATTGTATTGCAGGCGGTCAAGGCCATCTTCAACATTTTTTTGCTTTTTTTCCCAAAAATGAAAGACTAAACCACCCAAAAATCTGGATAATCCATTAATTTTCTTTTGAGGCCGTTTTGATACAACAAAGCTCCCACCTATGCCCATATCCAAGATTTTTATCATCAAAGATGGCGGAATATGCTGCAAATCGCAGCAGGTTGGCACCAAACCCTCAAAACTGTAGCCCGGTATTGTTCCTGGGACTAGAGGTTGCTTGTGCTCCATGCAGTTTAGTGCTGAATGTTCTCCTGTAGCGGTTTGCAATTTACGTATCCACGCACCTTTTGTTGAGTCTAGCACTTCTCTGCGGAGTGCTCCAAACTGGCTGGCTGGCAAAAATGTTGCAAAACAACCGGGGCATATACGCAAATCCATGGAATTTATGTTTATGCGAATTGGCTCCTGTGCTGAACAAAAGGAACATAGCATTTGCTTTTACCTTAAATTATGAGTCTGTCAAAATATCTTTCAGGTCTTTTGCAGTGCGAAGCTTTTGCATAGCAGATTCCCTGTATTGACGTACTTTTTCCTTTGTTAAACCGGTGGTTTGGGCAATTTCTTGTAAATTGTTCTTTGCCCCGGAGTCAAAACCGTAAAATAGGTCTATAACTTTTAGCTCTGTTGGGGTTAAATACTCAGAAAGCAGCTTTTTGATTAAACCCTTTTTGCTTTTTTGGAAAAATACGCTTGAAGCATCGTCAGATGGGTCTGGGGTTATGCTTATAAGGCTGGTATCGCCGTCTTCGCCAATGGGGGCATCTAAACTGGAAGATTTTACGCCCATTTGCAGTATTTTCTCTATTTCCTCTGCATTGTAGCGGCTATAGCCTTCTAGAGATTTTGGGTCAACAACCTGAGTTCCGCCCACAACCTGCTTTAACCTGCCGCCTTTTCTCGCAAAACGGCGGAGTATAAGCTCTTTTTCTGCGGAAATGCGCACCAAACGGGCTTTTTCGTTTATCGCCTTTATTATGTTTTGCCTAACCCACCACACAGCATAGCTTATAAATTTTATGTTTTTGGAGGAATCAAAGCGTACGGCAGCTTCCATTAGCCCCAAATTGCCCTCGTTTATCAGATCGTTTAAATCTAAGCCTTGGCCTTTGTAAAGGTTTGCAACGCGAATCACAAAACGCAAATTTGCCTTCACTAAATAGTTAAGAGCGGCTTTGTCGCCGTTAGATACCCTTTGAAGCAAAAGATTTTCTTCGTCTCTTGTAAGCAATGGAATTTGTGATATTTCATTTAAATATTGAAAATACACATTCCGCTTTATTTTAGGCTTTGCTTCTTTGACGATCTTTAAAGTCATACCTCAAATTTAATTTTTTTTATCGGTTTTGTCAATAGATATGAGCAAATTTTCCGATTTTCTGCAAAAAAAGAATGATATATTTTCAAAAATTCAATTATTTGTCAAAAATCGGTCACTATTTTGTCTTTGTTCCCGGTAGGTAGTCCATAGCCGCAGAATGACCCGGGAGCTCGTTTTCAAAAGAATTGTCATAGAAATAGTCGTTTTGCCTTGTTGAACCTATAACTGCATGCCAAAGAGCACCTTCGGCATCTATTTTTTTGCGCTCGCTTATCACATACATAAGAGGAACAAGGGCAAATTTTCCATTAATACTACCCACCACCACATCGGTTTTGCCTGCCATTGCCGCGTGAACTGCATTTTCGGCAAGCTGGAAGCAGAAAATGGCATCAGAGCTATTTGCGGGAATGCTCCTTATTATGTAGCTGGGGTCTATGTACTTTATATTTATCACCTTGCCGATTTTCTTAAAATGAGCGGAGATTTTATCCACCAAGAAATGCCCTATATCGTGTTTTAGCACATTGCCGCTGGCATCTTTTGTAGCTGCTGCTTTGAACAAGTCTTGCCCGGCTCCCTCTGCCACAACCATAACAGCGTGGTCTTTGCGGTGCTTGAAGAATCTCCTGTCTAGCGCTTTTAAAAGCCCGTTGTGACCATCTAGCGTAAGGGGTACCTCTGGTATTATGCAGAAATTGGTGACGGTGCTTGCAAGGCTTGCATGGGCGGCTATAAAGCCGGAATCACGGCCCATAATCTTTACCAAGCCAAGCCCGTTAGGGATGCCATTAGCCTCAACGTGCGCGCTTTTTATTATTTCGGCGGCAGATTGAACGCAGGTTTCAAAACCAAATGTGCGATCTATTAGATTCAAGTCATTATCTATGGTTTTTGGAATGCAAACCACGGAAATGGGTGCCTTTCTTCTGGTAATTTCCTTTACTATATCTTGTGCTCCGCGTAGAGTACCATCTCCGCCAACACAAAAAAGAATATTCACATTGAGCCGCTGCATAAGAGTATCTACCATTACCTTAGAATCTTGGTTGCCTCTTGAGCTGCCCAAGATGGTACCGCCAGCTTCGTGAATATCGTCAACTTCTTCAAGGGTTAAATTCACAGGAGTGAGGCCGTAATGGGGGTTTAAGCCCTGATAGCCATAGCGAATGCCAAATATCTGCCTAATGCCGTAGTCGTAAATCAAAACCTCAACCAAGCCTTTGATAACATTGTTTAGCCCTGGGCATAAGCCTCCGCAGGTGACTATTGCCACCCGCGTTTGTGCAGGGTCATGGAAGAGTTTTTTTCGCGGCCCTGCAATTTCCAAAGCTGGAATATCTTCCTTCCTGTGCCTGAGGGATTCTACCTGCTCAAGCTCGGTGGCAAGGCATATCCGGCTATTTTCATCAACAAAAGACTGCCCTTTAACCGGGGAATCCAAAACCGGCTTCCCCAGAGCAGACACATTCAAATTATACTTTTTCGGCTGGGCAAGAATTTCATCTAAATTCATAAGAATTCTCTCGTTTTAACTTTTTAAACCCTGTTCTCTCAATTGCATTCTAAGCTCATGGTTTTCCGTACGGAGTTTATTGATTTCCTCCGTGAGCTTTTCAATTTTATTCTCTAATTTTTCAATGGTGGATTCCAGCTTGTCTATTTTATCAAGCAATCTGCCATTTTCGTGTTGGGAATTGTTAAGCTGCATTTGCAAGCCATTTAGAACGGCTTTAAATTCTTCATTGTGACTATTGCGGCTGCTGTTCAGATAGCTCAAAACCACCCCTACAAGAGCCGCAATGCCTGCAATTCCGCCTATTTGGCCTAACCATTCCATAACAACCTTAATTTACCAATTTTCACCTAAAACTTCAAAATAGGCCTGGGGGTGCAGGCAGGCTGGGCATAGTTTTGGGGCTTCGTCTGCTTCGTGCAGATAGCCGCAGTTGCGGCAGCGCCAAACTACTTTGCCATCTTTTTTGAATACTTTGCCTGCTTTAAGGTTGTTGTACAAATCGCGGTAGCGTTTTCCGTGCTGCTTTTCTGCAATGCTTATGTTTTCAAAGCAAGCAGCTATATCGTCAAAGCCTTCGTCTTTGGCTATTTTTGCAAATTTTGGATATACCTCTTTCCATTCCTCTTCTTCGCCATTTGCAGCTGCATCAAGATTTTCCAAAGTAGTGCCATTTTTGCCAGCAGGGTAAGCTGCGGTGATTTCCACTGCTCCGCCAGACAAAAATTTCCAAAAACGTTCTGCATGTTCTTTTTCTTGGCTAGCAGTTTCTTCAAAAATGGAAGATATTTGCACCAAGCCTTCTTTTTTTGCCACACTTGCCCAGAAAGTATAGCGATTGCGTGCCTGCGACTCACCCGCAAATGCGGTAAGCAGGTTTTTCTCGGTTTGCGTGCCTTTTATATCTTTAGACATAGCTATTCTCCTCAGGTTAAAGAGTAAATATAGTAAAATACAATTAATACCTCACGGCTTTCAAAACCAAGCCCTGAGGCGGTGCCCAGGTTCTCTCTCCTCTGAATTCGCCTTTGAAAATCTTATTCACAGAACCAAGCTCATAACGCCCCCTGCCAATATCAAAAAGAATGCCCGTCATTGAGCGAACCTGCTTGTGCAAAAAGCGGTTGCCGCAAATATGCCAGCAAATCAAATTCCCATTTTTTTCCAAACGAAATTCCGTAATATTGCAAACTGTGCTTTTGCCATCCTTCCTCGCCACTGAAAAATCCTTAAAATCGTGCAAACCCAAAAAACATTTTGCCTCCTCCTCCATAAGCTCTACATTTAGCTTGTAGCCACATTCCCAAACATATTCCCTACCTAAAACTATAGGCTCTGTGCAAAGTGTGTATATGTAATACCTCTCTTTTGCGCTGTAGCGGGCGTGAAAATCGGCTGGGCATAATTCTAAATTCCTTATGCACACATTTTTATCGCTTAGGGCATTTACCGATTTTTCCAAAACTTGGAAGTTCAAATCCTGCTCTTCGCAGTCAAAATGCGCAACCTGCCCCCTTGCATGAACTCCGGCATCTGTTCTGCCTGCACCCACAATATTTATTTTTTTCCTAAGAGCTATGGAAAAAGCCCTTTCCAACTCGCTTTGCACAGTTTTTTCGCGTATAGCTCCATTTTTAAGCTGCTCTTGCCAGCCGGAAAATGCAAAGCCGTTGTATTCGCAAGTAAATCTGCAACGCATTATGGTTGCCACTCTATTGCCGCTATTTGTTCTTCGGCAATTTTTTGTGTGCGGAGAAATGTCCATTTTGCGAGTTCTTTCATAAGGCGTTTTTTTAGCATTTCCATACCGGTATTTTCCAACGCACTGATTAAAATAGCATCGGGATAGTTTGCAAGTATCTCTTCTTTGCGTTCATCGCTTGCAACATCGGTTTTATTGAACACGCAAAAACGGGGAATGGAAGGGTCAACCAATTCGTCTAGAATTTTTTTGCTTACCTCAATATGCTCTTTGTAATCGGCGGCAGCAGAATCTATAACTTCAAGAATGCAGTCTGCATTTGCGGCAACGCCGAGGGTGCTTTTGAATGTCTCTACCAAATGATGCGGCAATTTGCGAATAAAGCCGACTGTATCGCTTAATATAATGTCTTGCCCTTCGGCTAAATGAAATTTGCGTGTTGTGCTGTCCAAGGTTGCAAAGAGTTTGTCTTCCACATATACGTTTGCACCTGTTAAGCGGTTTGCAAGTGTGCTTTTTCCAGCATTTGTGTAGCCGACCAAGCCAACGTGGAATGTATTTTCCCTTCGCCGTTCTTGGTTTTCTCTGTCTCGCTCTATTTTTTTCAGCTTGGCTTTAAGCTCCTGAATGCGTTTGCGCACCAAACGCCTATCCACTTCTAACTGAGTTTCACCAGGCCCACGCATTCCAATTCCGGGGCTTGCGCCGCCCGTGCCCACCTGCCGTGAAAGGTGAACCCAGGCACGGGTGAGGCGTGGCATTAAATACTGCATTTGCGCCACCTCCACCATAAGGCGGCTTTCCGAAGTTTTGGCGTGATGTGCGAAAATATCGAGTATAAGCCCTGTTCTATCCAGCACTTTAATTTCTGGCAAACGTTTTTCCAAATTGCGCACCTGCGAGCCGCTCAAATCCTCGTCAAAAACAACCAAAGTGGCATCGTGTTTTTCAACAGCTAAACGCACCTCCTCTATTTTGCCCTCGCCTATGAGCGTTGCCGGATTAATAGCCTGAACCCTTTGAAGGAAAATCTCCGCAACGCTTGCCCCAGCCGTTTCTGCCAAACGCTGCAACTCTTGCAAGTGCTCTTGTGCTTGCGCGGGTTTCACGCGCTGCGTGGCTATTCCTATTAGAATGGCTTTTTCCATATTTGTATATCAATTTAGTAAATGCAATTTCCAAATAAATATTGCATAAAGCGGAATGTTCAACAGACCATTGTTAAATTCTGTTTTCTTTAGCGAAAATCTTATGCTTATTTTAGGATTATAAAGTTCTCTGTAAATCCTTAGGCTTTTTGCCTTGACATTTTCACCGCTTTTCACTTCAATGGGAATAATATCATCTTCCATCTGCAACACAAAATCAACTTCGCTGGTAACACCTGTCCAATAAAAAATATCCGTGCTGTTTATTTGCTGCAAAACAAATTGCTCTGCAATAAGACCATTGAATTCATTGAAAATAGCATTGTTTTTCATTATCATCGTGCTTGAAATTCCAGCTAACCTGCGGAATAAACCAATATCCACAAAATAAAGTTTATAAGCGTTTGAGTCTTTATAAGCATTCAAGGGCTGTTTATCGCCTCTTTCCACCCTATTAACCTTGCGGACAATTCCACCATCCACAAGCCATTGAATAGCTAATTCATACTCTCTTGCCCTTGCTCCGCTTTTAACCAAGCCATAGACAAATTTATCGTTTCGCTTTGCAAACTGCCTCGGCAAACTTTCCATAACCTGCCTTATGCGGGTACTTGTGGCAGGGTCTGCGTGCTTGCTGAAATCATTTATATAGGCTGTTAAAATTGTACTTTGAATTTTATCAACAGCATCAACATTTTTTTCTTTTAGCCAGCTTGCAACAACTTCTGGCATTCCGCCCACAAAAAGGTAATAATTCAAATGCTCCTTTAGCACAGAGTCTAAAATCACCTCATTTTTTTCCTTTATGGTTTTCACCAATTTCTGTTCGCCGCTCGCAATTAAAAATTCCTCAAAGCTCATTGGCTCAAGGGTTAAAAAATCAACCTTGCCAACGGGAAAAGATGTTCCGTTATGCAAAAAAAGCCCAAGCAAGCTGCCAGAGACAGCTATATGATATTCGGGCGCATTTTCACAGAAATATTTTAAGGAAGTTAAGGCTTTGGGTACCTCTTGGATTTCGTCAAACATGAGCAGGGTTTTTTGTGGTTTTATTTTCGTGTGAAAAAATAATTCAAGTGATTGCAGCAAGCCTAGTATGCTGGTATATTCCTCAAAAAATCGCTTCACCTCTGGCTCTGCCAAATCCATACTTATATAAACGAAATTTTCGTAGTATTTTTTGCCGAATTCTTTCAATAGCCAAGTTTTGCCTACCTGCCTGGCACCATTCAGCACCAAAGGCTTCCTATCTTTGTCTTGCTGCCATTTAAGCAGGTCGTTTATTAGAATTCTTTCCATATAGCATAATATACACATTTTTCAAAGGAATAACGTGCGTATAGAGCACATTATTCAAAGGAAAGTTGGTGAAAGTCAGTTTTTTTCGTAAACTATTTTACATTTCTCCCATATCCAGCATCCTCAATGTAACCTTATAGCCGTTTAACTGCTCTTGCAAAGAAAAAGCTTTGTTTGCCAGCCTTTCTTTTTTCAGCTTATTTTTGCTTCGCTTAATCTCTGCGATTACTGCAGTTTTATTTAAATCATTTATCGCAATTAAGTCTATTTCATTTTCCCCTTTGCCATCCCAATAACTGCCGATTTTCGAAAAATTATCATCTTCGGTGAATTTTTCTTTGAAGTATTTTTCCAGCAGCAAACCGCTGTATTGCTCGTAATTTTTTAAAATTTGCATTCTCAGCATTTTGTGCTTACCCATTTCTATCAAGGCTTGGTTAGGGTAAATAAATCTGAACCAAAATCTCAAAAAATTATCCTGAATGCGAAATTTGGAGTTGCGGCTTTCTGGCTTTGAAAACATCGGTTTGTTTTTTTCTATTATAGAATATCCCTTTTCCAAATTCACTAAATAAGCACCCGTGTTTTTGCCTATAATGGAATCTATTTCGCTTTGGGAATTTTTTCCAGCCGCTATCAACTGCAAAATGGAAAAATAAACACCATAATCCTTGCCAAATTCAGATACCAACAAATCTTTTCCATCGGTTAAAAAAGGAGATTCAGGTCTAACTATAAAATCCAGCATTTTATCTTTTGTTATGGCTTTGGCATCCATCAGCAGAGACATATATTGCGGAACGCCGCCTGTTATGGAATAAAAGAATAGCAGGTCTTCTTTTGTGTATTTGGGATTATATTTTTTTAGCACTTGTTTTTGTGTTGCAATGGTGAAAGGCTTCATGATTATTTTAGAAGTGAGCCTACCGAATAAAGGTTCTTTTTGGTTTTCAAAAATATTTGTCATCAGAGAATAGATTGAGCCGCAGGCTATAAAATTCAGTTTTATGCCATTTTTGTATTTATCCCAAAGTTCTTGTATTTGACTGAAAATAGCCTTGTTTATATTTTCAAATTCCTGAAATTCATCAATTACCAATGTATAGTTCGTTGTTTTTGCAAACAACAAAAATTGCTCAAATAAGTTCCTAAAATTTGTTATCTCGCCGAATATGTTTATGCCTATGGAGGCAGCTTGCTGTTGAAATTGTCTGCATAAAACAGACTCGCTATTTCTTGATACAAATAGGTACAAAAATTTCTGTTTTTCTGCATATTTTAACAACAACATAGTTTTGCCAATACGCCGCCTGCCCACAAGCATCGTAAAACACGCAGTTCTCTTTGACTGCTTGGCAATTCTGTTCAGAATACCTAATTCTAATTTTCTATCAAAAAACAACATAATTTAACCGCCATTAAGTTAACAATGGTTAAAATAGAAAATATTTCACCCGCTCACCGCTTTAAATTCCAACTCAGGATAATTCTTAACCGCCAAATTCAAACGATATTCATTAGGGAACAGACAGACTAAATTTCCCTTTTTATCGTGCATACAATCGCCCCTGTACTCTTTTGAAAACTCCTCTTGTTTTTTTTGCTCTCCATAAATCCACCTAGCGCCGAATGATGGAATTTTGTCTAGCTGGACTTCTGCGCCGTATTCGTTTTCCAAGCGATGCGTTAAAACGTCAAATTGCAATTCGCCAACAACGCCTATTATTGGCAGTGCGGAGGTTAAAGAGGTGTAAAGCTGGGTTGCGCCTTCTTCGGAAAGTTGCAAAAGACCTTTGGACATTTGCTTGCTTTTTAAGGGGTTCATAAGGGTTACTCTTGCAAAAAATTCCGGTGCAAAATCTGGTATGCCAGAAAACTGGAATTTCTCGCCTTCTGTCAAGGTATCGCCAATGTTGAAAATGCCTGGGTCGTTTATGCCCACAATGTCGCCGGCGTAGGCTTTGTCTATAACTTCTTTGTCTTGGGCTAAGAAACTTGTTGGGGCGGCAAGGCGAATTTCGCGGCCTGTGCGGCAATGCCACACCTTGTTTCCCCTTTCAAAAGAGCCTGAGCATATACGCAAAAATGCGGTGCGGTCTCTGTGGCGGGGATCCATATTTGCCTGTATTTTGAATACAAATGCGCTGAATTTATCTTCTGTGGGGATAACCGTGCGAACATCGGATTCTCTGGGAGTTGGCGGCGGGGCAATGTCTGCGAATGTGTTTAAAAGCTGCCTAACGCCAAAGTTATTCACCGCGCTTCCAAAAAACACGGGGCATTGCTTGCCAGCTAAATATTCTTCTTTGTTAAAAGGCTCCATTGCCTGCGTCACCATATCATAGCGATTTTTAAATTCTTTTATGTATTCCTCGCCGCAAAGCTCTGTTAGTTTGGGGTCGTCTGCGCCTTTCATTTGCAGAATTTCCTGTTTGCCCTCTTCTTTGTTGAATGTGTGAAAGGTGTTGTCTGCTATGGAATATATGCCTTTGAATAATTTTCCGTAACCTATTGGCAGGGTAAAGGGGCAGGCTTGGATTTGCAAAATTTTTTCAATTTCGTCTAAAAGCTCCAAAACATCGCGACCGTCTAAATCCATTTTGTTTATGAATGTGATTATGGGCGTGTGGCGCATTCTGCACACTTCCATAAGTTTTATGGTTTGCCTTTCCACGCCGTTCACGGAATCTATCAAAACCAAAGCGGCATCCACAGCGGTTAGTGCGCGGTAGGTGTCTTCGCAAAAGTCTTGATGGCCTGGGGTGTCCACTAAATTGAAATAGCAGCCCTCAAAGGGAAAATTTAAAACAGATGAGCTAACCGAAATTCCCCTTTGCTGCTCAATTTTCATCCAATCGCTAACTGTGTAGCTCTTGTTTGACTTAGCCCTAACATGCCCTGCTTCCCTTATAACCTTGCCGTACCACAAAAATTTCTCCGTGAGCGTGGTTTTTCCGGCATCGGGATGGGAAACTATGGCAAATGTGCGCCGTTTTGATATTTCGGAAGAGAGCATAGAGAAAGTGGCAATATAGAAAATTACTATATTTAACTTAGACCTTAACCCAGGAGATGTTATGAATGTTTTTCGACTTGCTTTGCCTGCAGCTTTAATGCTGGTTCTTTCTGTTAGTGCTTTTGCCGATGACGACTTGGCACCAAGAGGCCAAATGGGTACCATTACCATCATCACAAACCCTCCAAATAGCGATGTGTTTTTAGATGGCGAAAATTTGGGGAAAAGCCCCATAGTCAAGCGTCAATTCCGTACTGGCCCATTAAGGTTGGTAGTTATGGATCAAGGAAAGGAGTTGATAAACACACGTTTTAATGTGTGGCCAAATAGAGAAAATAAATTTGAAGGCGCAACCACTATGCCTCACGGCACAATTAAAATAACCACAAATCCTAACAAATGCCAAATTTTGCTAGATGGCGATTATGCAGACCGCACAGACGGTGGTCCCTTAACGCTTAACAGCGTGGATGAGGGCGACCATCAAGTTAGCGCAAATTGCCCAGGCAGAAAACCTTATGAGGTGTTGGTAAAAGTAGAAGGCGAAAAAACCTTAGAACTCTTTTTAGATGCGGTAAAGAAAACATACACCAAAAAAACAGGGGCACAAAAAGCAAAGAAAGATGACGATGACGATTAATCACCACTTAGCCAGAGCGTTTGCAATTATTATGTCTTGAAGGCTTTTTATTGCGCGCTCCTGGCCATGAATCTCTTCAGATTCATTTCTTTGCACATTATAAGAACCTATTGCTTGAATACTTCTGCTTTCGTAAATTGTTTTTTTGCGGACATTATCATAAAAAGTAACTGCTACGCCCATTGTTACCCTATAGGTTTCAACTTCTGCATTTGAGCTTTGGGTTTCGGGTCTGTTGCTGTAGCTCATAAGCGTAAGAGAAAAATCTGAATCTGCGTTTTCATTTACTATTCTAATGGCGGGCGCATTTATCCTGAAAAGCTCTACTATGCCATCTTTAAGCCTATTGCCTAGCACAGGGTCAAAGCTGCGGTGATCTACATCTGCTATGCGCACAGTTCTTATATGCGCCGGCAAGGTTGTGGCGGTGAACCTATAGCAAGAAGATAGCAGAAGGCTGGAAACTGCAAATAATAGAATTCTAAAAAACATCGTTTGCAATTTAGAAATTTACTAATTTGGAAACGTGGTATCCATATTAAAACACGAAACCTGCGCGAAATGCAAAATTTGCTGCGTGTTCAAAAAAGAGTCTCTTGTTTATGTTCCAAAGGGAATAGAGGTGAAAGAGCAAAAAAACGGGTTGTTTGCCTGTGTGCATCACTGCGAAAATATGGGATGCAAGCTCAAAAAAAATAAACCTGTGGAATGTGCAGCCTGGCCCTTTAGCGTTTCCAGGCGAGGTGAGGAACTGCTTTTGGTTTTGGAGCATAGCTGCCCGGAGTTGAATAAAAAAGAGAGATTGCAAGAGGCAAAAGGATTTGGGTTGGAAATGGTGGCTCCTGCCCTGCTGGAATATTCAAGGCAGCATTTAGATACTCTAAGGGAATATGAAGAAAAAAATGAAATTATGGGAATTTTTAAAGCATAGCGCCAGCCGCAGCCGATTTTGATGTGTGAATGCTGAGTTTTGAGCCGGGCGGAACCGAGCTGGTTACAAACACATTGCTGCCGAGCACGGAATCTTTGCCTATCACTGTGCCCCCGCCAAAGATGGAAGCACCGGAATATATGGTGACATTGTCTTCTACTGTTGGGTGGCGTTTTTGCCCCTTTAATGTGTTGCCGCCTTTTGTTGAAAGCGCGCCGAGCGTTACCCCTTGGTAAATTTTTACGTGCTCGCCTATAACAGTAGTTTCGCCTATAACAATTCCTGTTCCGTGGTCTATAAAAAAGTAATCGCCTATTTGCGCTCCAGGGTGAATATCTATGCCGGTTAGGGAATGAGCGTGTTCGGTCATTATTCGCGGCAATTTTGGGACTTTTAGCAATTCAAGCTCGTGAGCCAGTCTATAAATGGAAATTGCATAAATTCCCGGATATGAAATTATTATCTCCTGTTTATCTGATGCGGCAGGGTCTCCATCAGAGGCTGCTTCTACATCCGTTGCTAGGCTTGCCCTTATCTTTGGAAGCTTGTTCAAAAATTCAGTTCCAAGTTCTTTTTTGCAATGGAGCAACTCCAGTTGCTTGTTCAGCAAGTTGTGGGTTTTCTTTAAGAGCGTGCCAACTTTGTAATCGCTAAAATAGCTGGGAAACAACAGGCTATGGAGTTTGTCCACAAGCTCAACAACCGCATTTTTTTTTGGCAAATAAAGACGTTCAATCGGAATGGAATTTTCCAATTTTGAATAGCTATCTAAAAGAGAGGCGAGGAGATGTTTCACGTTTTGGAATATAGAAATTTTTTCTATATTGCCCTCTATGCAATTTACCGAAACAAAAGAAATAGACATTCAAAGCCTTTCGCCTCAGGTTTTCCCAAGACAAGGCGTGTATTTTGGTCAGTACAAATCAATACTCGGAGATACCAGCGTTCCAGCCTTGCTACCAATAGGTGAAACAAATGGAATTTGCTTTTTGCAAACTCAAGGAAACAGGGATATTGTTTACAAAACAATGCAGTCTATTATTTTAAGGCTTTTGCTGCAAATAAATCAGGGTTTGCTAAAATTAACCTTATACGATAGCACAGGGTCGGGTAGGAATTTGATAGGGCTTTCTCAGATAGACAGAAACATAAAGGGCGAAAATATATTGACAGACCAAAGCGAGCTTAAAAGAGCATTGGAAGCCTCAGTTGCCGATATGCAAACCACAATTCAAAAGGTACTGGGTCATAAATTTGTGGATAAAACCCTTATAGATTACAACGAGGGAGCAGGCAAGCAGGCAAAGCCTTACCACATAATATGCCTCACAGATTTCCCAAACGGACTTAGCAAAGAGCATCTGGATTTGATTGACAAAATTGTGCAAAGCGGAAAGCAGGCAGGCGTGTTTATTATCTTGGGTTTAGACACAGACTTCACCCCGAAAAATTCTTATGATGGTATAAACGTATTCCCTCTGCTCCACAAAATGGGTGTTGTTTATGAAGCGGATAACCGTTGGTATATAAAAAACATTCTTGGAGATGATTTTATAAATAAAAATTTCAATTTGTATTTAGACAATTATTTTCCAGATAGCGAGTTGCTTGAAAAAATACAGGGGCATATAGCCGCAGGGCTTAAAAAAGCGAGCAAAGTGGAAGTTGATATTAATCTAAAAGAAGATAAACTATGGCAAGGCGATTCCAGCAATGGCATTGAAAGCCCCATAGGTCAATTGAATGTCACCGACTTGCAGTATTTCACCCTTTCGGTAGAAGATGGCACATCGGATACCCCGCATCATTGCTTGATAGGCGGAGCCACAGGGTCTGGCAAAACTGTTTTATTGCACAACATAATTTGCAATACAGCGTGGAATTATTCCCCAGACGAAGTTCAGTTTATTTTGCTGGATTACAAAGAGGGAACTGAATTTAAAGTTTATGAGAATCTGCCTCACGCAAAAGTTTTATCCATACACAGCGAAAGAGAATACGGAGTTAGCGTTTTTCAATACATAAATGCAGAAATTGAACGCAGAGGAAAACTTTTCAAAGACAAAAACGCGCAGAACATAGCAAAGTACAAAGAAAAAACAGGCGAAAAAATGCCAAGGCTGCTGGTGATAATAGACGAATTCCAAAAACTCCTAGACGGCGATATGAGAACCTCGTCTTTCGTTTCTGCCCAGCTAGACGATATTGGCAGGAGAGGGCGTTCTTTTGGAATTCATTTGATTTTAAGCTCGCAGTCTTTGAGCGGAGTGGATATAAATCAAGCTCTTAGCCATTTGGGTCTTAGGATTGCGTTGAAGCTAAATACCGAAAAAGACTGCGATTATTTTTTGGGTCAAGGAAACCACGCTCCTTTCAAAACTTTGCAGAAAAAAGGCGAAGCTATTTACAATGCCAAAAGCGGATTGACAGAAGGCAATATTCGTTTTCAGGTAGCTTATCTAGGCGATGAGGAAATAAACAAGAAAATTTCTTCTCTGCGGGAAAAAGCCGTTGAGGTATATAAATCTGATAAACCTTTCACTCGTTTTTTATACGATGGAGAAGTTAGCGCAAGCATTGAGAACAATAAAAACATTCCAAAGGAATATACCCCAGACCACCGCAGATGCAAGGTTTATATAGGAGAGCCTGTTGCGTTGGAAGAGGAACATTCCTCTTATTCTTTGCTTAGGCAAAACGAATCCAATGTTTTAATGGTAGGGCAAGATATTTTGGCAGCGATGTCTATTTTCAATCATTCAATTAGGCAAATTATTCCGCAAAGCTCTGCTGATTGCCAGGTTTATATTTGCAATAAAGTTAATATGGATAATGAATATTACGACAAGCTGGATTCTTTGTCTGAAAAATTCCCAAACGTGAAGATTTTGGAGAATGATTCAGAAATTCAAAAAGTCATAGAAACTGTTTTTGAAGAGGTTGAAAAAAGAAAAGCCGAATCAAACAAAAGCAGAATTATTTTGGCATTTGCAGATATTTACAATGCGAGAAATTTGAGAAAGAGCGGTTATACAGATTCTCCACTTGCTCAAAAACTTGTGGATATATTAAAAGACGGCCCTGGTTTTGGCGTTCATTGCATTGTTCATGCGAGCAGTTATGAGAATTTGAAAAATATTTTGGATGTTCATTCTATGTTGAACGAATTTAATGTTAAAATTGAGCTACGTGGTGGAGAGGGCTATAAGATTTTCCAGAGCAATGATGTTGGGGTTGAAAAGGCTACGCCGAATAATTTTAATATTGCTAATTTGCTGACTTCGCAAGGGAATGAGGTCAGGAAGATAAAGGTTTATGGGTTGTAGGAGGAAATATGTTAGATAATGACCATCATGTAAGAATGCTTAGTATGTATGCTCGTGACGGCGATTTGAGAGAAATGGAAAAAACGGTACAGGTTTTTGGGGTAAGTACTGGAATCTTTAACGATAAGGGAAAATATTCAGGAACAGCAATCATGCACGATGCTGCTGAAGGCGGTCACGTAGAAATTATGGAATGGTTGAAGGCACGAGGTGCTAACATCCGCATCAAGGCTGATGAGAGTAGTATATATCCAGGGGCTGAACCTATACATTTAGCAGCTGAAAATGGAAAATTGGAGGCAGTAAAATGGTTGGTTGGACAAGGTGCTGATATTAATGCCAAAGGTAGTTATGGTTATATGCCCATACATTTCGCGGTTGGAACTTCTCGAGGGGATGAATCTAAAACACACTATACAGTCAAATTAGAAATAATAAAGTGGTTGAAGGAACGAGGTGCTGATATTAACGTCAAAGATAATTCAGGTTGTACGCCTATGTATTACGCGATTAAATCAAATCAACTAGAGATAGCGAAATGGCTGAAAGACAACGGAGCAAACATCCAAGCTACAGACAAAGATGGCGGAACGCTTATGCACACCGCAGCTGAGTATGGCAGAGTAAAAACAATGGAATGGCTGAAACAAGAAGGCTTAGACGTAAATGCTAAGAATAATGAAGGCAAAACTCCTCTTGATATGACTCTTTCAGAATATGGTAAGCCTTATCGTGAAGACAAAGACAAGGAAGAAGTAATTGAGTGGTTAAAACAGCAAATTGCTGTTGATGTTGCTAAAGTAGAAACAATAAAAAAATACTGGAACGGTAGTGCATCCATAAGTTATAATGATTATTTGAAAGAATTAGGACATACGGCGGAAAATGTCGCTATGGAAATGGTTCCTCTTGAAAACAGTATAAAAGCAGTACAAGACGAATTAGATTATGAAAAACAGCAAAATGATATGCTATCTGTGGATATAAAAAAACAAAGCGAAGAGAATATTAGATTGAAAAAAGAATTATCAACAGAAAAATGTTAGGAGAAACTATGGCTACTTATGGTGATTATTTGAAAGAGTTAGAGCGTATAGCGGATAACGATAAAAGAGAACATACTGTTAAACTTCAAAATAAGATAAAACAACTAAACTCAGAGTTGGCAAAATTTGAAAATGAGAAAGAACCACTACGCGTGGAATTGGCAGAGCTACGACAAGAAAATGATAATTTGTCAAAAGAATTAAATAGGCGAGATGAATACAGTAGGTTAGTTCCATTAAAAAATAAAGCATCAACAGAAGAAGAATATCAAGACCTAGCAAGCCGGTTTCGGTCAATGGGTAGCTATAAAGACTCTGCCAAATTGGCGAGTGAGTGCGATGAACAGTGTCGTGTATTAAAAGAAAAACGGCTGGAACGTGAAGCGGCAGAAAAGCTACGGTTGGAGCAAGAAGAAAAAGACCGTAAAGTAAAGCAAATGTTGGAGCATGAAGAAAAGCTACGATTGGAACGTGAAGAAAAAGACCGTAAAGCAAGAGCAGAAGTATTGCTGTACATTGGTTCCTCGTTATTAGGTGGCGTTATCGGTGGATTGCTTTTTGTATTTTTAACTCCATTAGTTGATGGTTTTGGATCGGGTTTAGTTATTCTCCTTACTTTAGTTGGAATACCCATCATTTTAGGAGATAAAATGAAGCTGGATCTTATGGAGTTTTTAGGTGGTACGCCTGTAATAATAGGATGGGGTGTTATAATAGCGGCTATTATCGGTGTATCTCTTCCTGAAATACGTTTAGTTGCTTCCATAGTCATTGGGGGGATCATTGGAGCTGGTTCAGGTGCATATATAGTATGGCAAGTACGGCACAGAAGATGATAAAATAAAAGCCTTGAATTTTGCAAACGACAACAAAATCATTGAAAAAGATTTTTATTTTGATTAAGAATCTTGCTATGACAGATATTGCGGTGAATTTTTGTATATTTCCTAAGAGGTTATTATGTTTGAACAAGTTTTGATTCCGAGCAAAAATAATGCTACCATAACGCTTCCTGCCGATTTGTATGGGCTAGAGGTGAAAGTAGTAGCAATTCCAGTGGAAAAACCAAAAACTAAGAATTATCCCTGGCTTAGTGGTAATTCAGGAATAGATAACCCAGCTAAGGTTGGCAAAAATTTTAAAAAGTATTCCAGAGACGAACTTTATGATAGAAAATGTCTTCGTTGATACAAATATTTTTATTTATGCATACAACAAAGATGAAGAATATAAATATGAAATATCTTCTAATTTGTTGCGTGAAAATGTCACAAGAGAAAATATAATTATAAGCGTACAAGTTATCAACGAATTCTATTCAACTATGACGAAATATAAATATTCTCATAAGCAAATAGAAAATTACTTGAAGGAAATAACGCAACAAGTTAGAGTAAATTCTTTGAATTTGAGAATAATTGAACGTTGTTTGTTAATTAAAGAAAAATACCGTTATTCTTGGTGGGATTCTTTGATTTTGACATCTGCCCTAGAAAGCAACTGCTCAATTTTGTATTCCGAAGATTTACAACACGAGCAAGTTATAGAAAATTCGCTGAAAATAGTAAATCCTTTTGTGAAAAGCTGAAAAACAAATTTCTTATATTTTCTATATTTTATAACCCAACCAAAGGAGCCTCAAATGCCAGTAAGCCAACAATACCAGCTACAAATAGGAAAACTAAAAGAACTTATAGCCTATCTTAACCACTTCGAAACAGAAGTACAAAAAGCCGTAGCTGGCTACCGCAACAAAATATCTGCCTTATTAGAACAAGGTTTGCCAGCGGAAGTTGGACAAAAAGTCTTAAACGACTTTTACCAGCAATCCAAAAACCAAGCCGACAAAAACTCGGCAATAGTAAAAGACCAAACAATTCCGTATATAGCTCACAATGTAAAAAGCTTGGAGCAGTTGATAGGGAGGTGAAAGCGCAGAAATATTTTTCTAAATTCTATTTATGCGCAAAAAATTACTTTCCGAAGGTTCAAAGGAATTTAAGTATGAAATTCGCGAGATTGTTAAAAAGGCGAATCAGCTTAAAGCCCTCGGTTTGCCAATTCATTGGGAAAATATAGGCGACCCTATAGAAAAAAAATGCCAGCTGCCTGAATGGATAAAAGATATTATGGCAAGCCTAGTGCGGCAAAACGCCTCTTATGGCTATTGCCCTTCTAAAGGGGTGCTTAAAACCAGGGAATTTTTGTGCGAAAAAACTAATGCCTTGGGCGGGCCTCAAATAACTCCAGACGATATTTTGTTTTTCAACGGAATGGGAGATGGCATTTCCACAACCTACCAACTGCTGGATATGACGAGCAGGGTTATTGGCCCCTCTCCGGCATATAGCACCCACAGCTCCGCAGAAGCCGCACACGCCAATGCAGACCCAATAACCTACAGGCTAGACCCGCGCAACCACTGGTATCCAGACTTGGAAGAACTTGAAAACAAGGTGAAATACAACCCAAATATCGTGGGCATTCTCATAATAAACCCCGATAACCCAACAGGCATGGTGTACCCGCTTGAGCATTTGAAAAAGATGATTCAAATAGCGAAAAAGTACAAGGTATTTGTTGTGGCAGATGAAATTTACACAAAAATTGTATATAACGGGGTGCGCTCTTATGCCCTTGCGGAATATATAGAAGATGTTCCGGGCATAGCTATGAAAGGGCTTTCCAAAGAGGTTCCCTGGCCTGGCTCGCGCTGCGGATGGATGGAATTTTACAATAAAGACAAAGACCCCGAATTTTTTGCTTTTTGCAGCGCCCTAGACAATGCAAAAATGACCGAAGTTTGCTCAACCACGCTTCCGCAGCTAGCTTTGCCTTTGATTCTGGGCGATGGTCGCTATGAAGAACACCGCAAAAATTTGAATGAACGCATAGGCAAGCGGAGTGCCCTTATAAACAAAATTTTGAGCGAAGTGCCAGAGCTGACATTCAACCCAACTTATGGCGCATTTTACAATTCCATAATTTTCAAAGACGGAGTTTTAAACGATAAGCAGTTTTTGCCCATAGAAAATCCCAAGATTAAAGCGAAGGTAGAAGAATGGTGCGAGGGTGTTAGCCTTGATTATCGCTTTGTCTATTATCTTTTGGGGGCAACTGGAATTTGCGTTGTTCCAATAAGCAGTTTTTGCTCTGAGCTCATGGGTTTTCGCATAACTCTTTTGGAAGAAGACGAAGAAGAGCTCAACAGGATTTTTACATCTCTGAGAGATGCGATTAAGGAGTATGTGAAGTAATATGGCTAAAGGGGGAATTTTCATTGCAGGCACTGGAACAGGCGTTGGGAAAACCTGCGTGTCTGCATTTTTATTGGATTACTTTAAGCTCACAAGAAAAAAGAAAGTTTTATATTACAAACCAATCCAATGCGGGCAGCCCACGGATATGGATTTTATAAAAAAAGTGACTAAGACAAAACCGAAAGACATACATTGCTCCTATAACCTTAAAACCCCAAGCTCGCCGCATTTTGCCTTTGCAAGGGAAAAAGTTAAATTTGATAAAAACGCCATAAAAAAATTTTTGGCAAATGCAAAAAAGCAATATGATTTTATAGTTATGGAGGCGGCAGGCGGCCTTAAGGTTCCAATAACGGAAAATTTTGATATGGCAGATTTGGCAAAGCTATCTAATTTCCATGTTTTGCTAGTTGCCTCCCCTGGGCTTGGCACAATAAACCACACATTGCTTTCCATAGATTATTTAAATTCGAAAAACATTAAAATTATAGGTTTTGTGTTTTCTCCGGCGAGATTTGTCGATGAATTAAATGAAGAAATAATTGCAGACAATGCTAAAATAATAGAGAAAATTTCTGGAATTCCCTACAAGGGAACTGCGCTGCCAATACCCTTTATCCCCTAAAAAACCCTTTTAATCCTTTAATACAATAAAAACAATGCAAAAAGCGGTTTTATTTATTTATTTTTGGATTTATGAATAAGATTTTATGCTTGCTTGCATTTTGCGCAGCGGGTTTTGCCTTTGCAGGCAGCCCGCTTGGTTTGAAACAGGCTTTAAGTGAAGGATTAAAGGGAAATTTGGATATTCAAAAGTCCGAGCTCGGTTCCGAAGGCATAGATGCCCAAGTGAACGCGGCTTTGCGCAAATATTTGCCGCAATTAACGGCAAGCGGCACGGTGACCCGCCTTTGGGCAAACGACCCTGCTAAAATTCAAATAGGGGCAAAGCCTGTTCCTAATGACAAAGGTTATTTAGATTTTATAACCATAGACTATCCTGTGAATTGGAATGTATCTGCCGATTTAAAATTACAGCAATTTTTATACGTTCCGCAGGCATTGACGGGCATTGCAATGGCAAAAAAGGGCAAGGAGATAGATGCGCTGGTTAAGCAGGAAATTAAAGAGGGCATAATTTACGGAATATCAATGCAGTATTGGAGCGTTGTTTATATGGAAGAAAATTTGGATGTTATGCAAAAATCAAAGGACAATCTGGGCAAAACCCGCGAGGCAATAGCCGCTATGGTGGCGCACGGCATAGCTAAAAAAGGCGATTTGAACACAATGGACATAAACTTGGTAGCGCTTGGCACCCAAATAGACAACCTCAAAGTTCAAATTCAAACCCAAAAAGATGCTCTTTTGCAAACTATGGGTCGCCCAATAGGAGAAGACATATCCTTAACCGACCGCCTCAGCGTGGATTATAGAGCCGCTGGTGGTGAAAGCGGAGACCCTTTGCAAAGCTCCATAACGTTGAAGAGAATGGATCAGATGGTTAGGCTTCAAGAATTGCAGATGGAATTAACAAGGGAAAGCGTTTATCCAAATGTTGTAGCTTTTGCAAGCTATGGAACGCAAGCATCAAGGGGAAAATTCGATTTTTTCAGCAAACCTAATGATAAATTTAAGGATAATGGCACGGTTGGAATAAACCTAAGCGTCTCGATTTTTGACGGAATGTCTAACGATGCGGAGCGCACCTATGCCCGTATTCAAAAAAGGCAGCTTGAAATAGACAGGGAAAAGCAAAAGATAACTTTGCAGGCAGCTTACGAAAGCGCAAAAGCAACCTTGTTCAACGCCCAAAACCTTGTGGAGCGCAACAAAGAGAATGTGAAACTAGCAGAAGAAAACTACCTGATGAAAGAGCTTGAATACAAAGAACAGGTAGCCCCCATCACAGATTTGCTAACAGCAGACAACAATATGCAAACAGCCAATTCCAACCTTATAAACGCGCTTTACACCGAAAAAACCGCAGAGCTAGCTCTGGAACAGGTTTTGGGAATTTTGCGCCAGAAGGCGGGGGAATAGAGCTGCCCCTACGGGGGCGGGGTTTGACTTCTCAATCATTCGGTTGGGCGAAAATAAATTTCACTTTTTAGGATTTTTTTTCCCTTTTTTTACGTCTAACAAGTAAAGGGAAAAAAATCATGACTCTTGAAGAGCGAATAGAACGTATTATTTGCGCAAGCGAGGTGGAGCTTGCGGGGGAGGCTTAAAATGAAGCCAGAAAAGAAAAATGCTAAATTTGACAATTATTCCTACTATATTACTCCAGCGAACATAGGCGGTGAACCTCATACTATACTTAGCACGGTTGGGCGTGTTGAACAAGAAATTTACTATGACCAAAATGTATTCAAAGGAACACCGGAGGAAGTATTTGAGAAGTCAAAGGCTACAGATGATGTTAAATATAGTAGATTAGCTGAAATTTTTGGGAACAAAAAAAGAGGCGATTGAGACCCGGTCGGAATCTCTAATCCGTAGACCTCAACCGCCTCTACCTACAAATATACAAAAACTCCAGCCCCCGTAAACCCCGAAGCCCCCTCCGCTTTCGCGAAGGGGGCAGGGGAGGTTATGTGTTGTTGGTATCGTTAGTTTGGTTTATAGTCCGCAGGTTCCGTCTCCAGCACCGCCAGAGGTTTCTGTATGGCAGGTTAATACTGATCCAGCACATATTTTTGTTGATGAGATGGTAGCATCATTGCAGTATTTAGTAGTGCCAGCAACAGGAGCATTTGCTCCTGCTAAGGTTTCGGTGCCCCAGACTTGATTCGAATTGTTTTCGTCTTCAAATACTTTGCCGGTTGCTGGACTTACGCAAACATTATCTGTTGCTGCTGTTCCAGCATCATTACCGATCCAAACGTTTGCGCAAACGCACACGCCATTTGTTGGTTCAGCAAGCCCATTTGCTGTTGCACAAGCTGCTGCACTAGCGAGGCAGCCAGTGCCGTCAGCTGCTAAACCTGGAGCTTGGACTTTGCCGTAATCGCACCAAGTAGGACTTGCATTTGTGGAGCCGAAGGCGGATATGCGGCACTTGGTTGGAGTATCTCTGTTGTCTATAACATAGCCATTTTCGCAGGCACATGCGTTAGACGCTACTCTGCCGCCTGATATGCTGGTGCATACAGTTTGTGCTACGCAAGAGAGGCCATTCCAGCCTACTACTTCTCCGTTGGTGCAAGATACGGTTGGGATTGCAGGTATTTTCTCGCAGCCGCTGAAGTCCTCTTTTGGTCTCTCGCCAATGCCGCAATGCAGGTATCTATCCTTGGATCTGTCTTGTACATTGGTGACAAGGCAGGACTGCCATAGCCAGTTACCGCTATTATACTTGATGCTGTTTTGGCACATATCCTCTGGAACTTCAATATAGGTGTAGCCAACAGTACCACCCTGCGGAGTGTTGCCACTAAGAGTGGGCGCAATATATACATTTGGGAACGCATTAGTAGTATAATTGGTCTGCAAAACAACTGATGATGTTGAATTTACCCAGCTGCTGCCAACATTAATGCCATTCTGCACCTGTCCATTAAGAATCTGTAATGCTGCACCGGCTGGCAAAACATTATTTGGATTACTTGTTGGCAACGTGCCAATCTTGATTGTGCAGAACTGCTTTCTCGGATCGTACTGCGCAGGGAGGTATTCGCCGTATTCAGCATCGCCGGCCTGAGCGGAAGGATTTTTTCTGCACTTGTTTCCTACGGCGATCGGAGTATTGCCTTCTTTGTAGCAGAATTGCGTTGCATCTTCATAGAAGGTTTCCAAGCACTTTTTCTTGACCTTGCCATCCGAGTTGTCGCAGAAGTAGTCTTTGCTGTCAAAGGGGTTTCCGCCGCGGTTGTTTACGTAGGTTGAGTCGGTTTTGCGGCAGAGGTTTATCACTTCAACTTTCTGGGTGTAAGCGTTGGAAGAGTTGTCCTGGGGGTCGAATTTGATGTCATCGCGGCAGAACTGCGTGCGTGCGTCAAAAAGCAATATCTTGTTATTCGTCCAGACGGCGGAGGCACCCGCAGCTGAAGTTGAAGGAATGCCGCACTTGGTTTTCACAATGCCGTCCGTGTCGCATATCTGCTGGCCACCGGCGATGGTTCCATTTTTGGTGAAGCCGTACACCTCGTCGTACGCCTTGCCATAATCATATACTGTAGGCAGCCAGCTGTCGTAGTACACTCCGGGGTTGTAGTTTATAATCTCGTCATTCGTGCCCGTGACTATCCTGCCGGTCCAGTCATTATTGCCGCAGAGAGGCATAACTTTGGATTTGCTGTGATTGTAGCGTTGAAGTCCGGTGATGGTGCTGACGCCACTGGCGGTGGAGACGCCGTCGCCGAGGGCGGTTCTCTCGGGCTGGCAGAACTGGTTGTATAGGAACGTGCTGCCGCCGGTGCCATCTGTGCCGCCGCCGCAAAGGCTGACCACAATCTTGAACCCGGTTTTGCTCTCGAAGCAGAATTTCTTAGTGGCTAAGAAGTCATTCGCGCCGCACAAGTCTTTCAGCTTGTACGGACTACCGCTACCATTAGGAGGATTATTGGTGTAGGCGGGGGCGTTGTTGGCGTAGCAGAACTGCTTGTTCGGGTCGTAATATCTGTTTTGAGCATCAATTGGATAGGGCTCATTGCCTGTGTATTCGTTGCATATGAAAGCCTTTTTGGGCAGGAGAATGCCGGATGTTATGCTCGGGAAAGTGTTTTCCTTGCCGCCGCCACTAACGGTGCTGCTGCTGCTGTTGGCGTCATAGACTATAGTGCTAGTGACTAGGTCATTGATTAAATTGCCAGTGCTGCCGAGAACGATATCACTGTAGTAGCCGCCTCTGTTGTAGTAGTCTCTGTTTATGTCAACCGTGCGCTTTGCGCCGTTGGTGCAGACTTGGTCTTCCGGGTCAAATGCGCCGCCGTTAAGGCATATGTTGATGGTTGAGCCGCAGTTCATGACTAGCCAGAACGGATTGTATTCGCTTGCCTGGGACACGGAGCAATTGCCGCCGCCGCCACCGCCGCCGCCGGAGCTTGCAGCTGGAATATTTACGACTGTCGGGCCGCAATTCAAGCTGAACGCAAAGCCGGGGGTTGCAGACGGGGCAACTCTGCAGGGAGGCGTGTCGTCGCCTGGAAGTGTGCCGTCGGCGTTTTTGCCGTTCCAAATGTTACCGACGGGCTCTGGATCGTCGCCGCAGTAAAGAATCCAGCCTTCTGCTGGGTTGGGCATGGCTTTAGCGTTGCAGCCTTTGCCGTTTATGCCAGCTGGGCCTCTTGCTCCTTTATCGCCCGAGCACGAAATTGTGAATACCATGGCAAATATCATACAACTGATACCCGCCGCCAATAGAAGAACTCTGTTTAACCTCATAATAACTCCCTTCTTCTCACGCCTACTCTGTGCTCAGTGCGCGATTTTCGGCTTGCTCGCTGCCTAAAAAAAAGGTTCCTTATTTTTAGGCAGTTTGACCCTTGACAACTATCGGCTTTTTTTCTATATTATATCTGTCCAGAAAAAAGGAACGTTTTTTTTAGGCAGCCATTTTTGGCCATTTCCTGTGATATTTTACGCGTTTATTGGCTTTTTTCACCACTTTTTTAAATAAACCCAGACCTTGCACCCCAGGCCCTAGCTCTCTATCAGTTACTATATTCGCTTTAACAGGAGAAAAATATGTCTCACCCAATGATGTGCACAACCACAATGCCCAATATGGAAAGCGCAAAAAAAATGGCTAGGGAGCTTGTGGAAAATAGCTTTGCCGCCTGCGTACAGCTTGTGCCCATAAATTCCATTTACAAATGGAAAGGCAAAATAGAAGAGGAAAACGAAGTGCTGCTCATTTGCAAAGCGCCAACCTATCACCACGAGGTTCTGGAAAAAGCCATTTTAGAAAGACACCCTTACGAACTTCCCGAAATACTATTTTTCAAAGGAGTTGGAGCCTATGCCCCTTATTTTGAATGGATGGAAAATTGCATAACCCATAAAGGGGCTTGAAATGAAAATCTTTCTAACAGGCGGCACGGGTTTTATAGGGCATTTTGTTGCTAAAGAGTTTTTGGAGCAGGGGCATTCTCTAAAAATTTTGGCTAGAAATCTGGGTAAAATTCCAAGCCTTGCAAAGCATAAAAATGTTGAAATGATACATGCGGGTTTGCTGGATTCAGAGGCTATAAAAAAAGGGCTGGAAGGCTGCGAGGCTTGCGTTCACATTGCGCTTGGCTGGGGCAACACGCCTCTTGAAATGCTTGCAAAAGATACCACTGCAACTGTTCAGCTTTTAGAGTTTGCTGCAAATGCCGGTTGCGAAAAATTCATTTACACCTCTAGCACGGCGGCGCTTGGCAAAATTCGCCCTGATGCAAATGAGGAAATGGTTTGCCAGCCGGTGGATTTATACGGCGCAACAAAGGCGGCAGGCGAGGCTTATGTTCTTGGGGCAAGCTCAAAAATGAAAAGAAATATAATTCGCCCGGGCTACACATTTGGTCATTTGGCCTTTCCAGACGGAGTGAGCCAACCCGACCGCAGGTTTTTCAATATAACGCAGGCGGTAAAAGAGAACCGAGTTATCCGCTTAACCAAAAACGATGGCACTCAATTTATCCACGCCTCGCAGCTTGCAAAGCTATATTCCGCAGTTCTAAAAAGCGATTTGAGCGAGGAGGTATTTTTTGGGCTTGGCACAGAATGGATAAGCTGGAAAAGCATAGCCGAGCGAGCCATTGCAATGCACCCGGGCACAAAAGCCGCCATTGAAGAAGAAGACAAAGGCTGGGGCAGCAAGCCCCTATTATTCTCTTTAGAAAAAATAAACAAATTTTTCGGATTTAAATTCAACGGAAATGATTTTATAGACGAACATATAAAATGGAATTTTTTCTACATTTCTTAGTTATATGCCTATCTGGAGAATTATTCTGTGAAAAAGGACCACACTCTTTACCTGATTGTAGGCCTCGTAATAGTTGTAGCCGTGGTAATTCTCGTTTTTGGCATATTCTTTTTAAACGATAAAGACCCGCGTGAGACTTTTTTAACCTACTATTTGCGCTTTAACCAAGTTAGCACTCTTGCTCAAGATGATGCAGTTAAGGTGAACGGAGTTAAGCTGGGCAAAGTTAATAATATAGCTTTGCACAAAAATGGCGTTCTGGTAAAGGTTTCCGTGAGAAATGATGTTAAAATCCCAATAGATTCAGATATAAGAGTACAAAATATAGGTCTTTTGGGAGAGAGGCAAATTGGTATGCTACTCGGTGATTCCACCAAGTATTTTTCACCAGGCGATACCATAAAGGGTTTTTTTGATGCTGGCATAGCAGAGGTTATGGGAATGGCTGGCGAAGTTTTAGATAGCGCAAGGATAATAATGAATGTTGCGCATACGATTCTGGATTCTACCTTAGCCACCCAAGATTTCAAAGATAGATTCAGGCGCATCTTGGAAAAAGCCGAAGACCTTGAAGACCAGGCAAACAGCCTAGTTCAAAGAATAGAGCCTGCACTGCAAGGCACTTTAGCAGGCTTGTCTGGCGCAACGAGAAAGGTTAATGATATTCTAGACGAAAACAGGGAACCTATAAAACACCTTGTGACAGATGTAAATGGCCTGCTGGGCAACACAAACATTTTGCTCTATGAAGCAGATACTGCGGTACAAAGGGTTTTGGCGCTAACCAGCAAGCTGGAATCCAAAAACAACACGCTTGGCATATTGCTCAACGACCGCAAATTGCACGATGATTTATCCACAACTGTACACTCCGCAGACAGTCTTTTTCGCATTATAATAAAAGACGGTCTCGACATAAACATAAGTTTCTTTTAAGGAAAATTATATGATACATCATAAACTCACAGTTCAAAACACGCTTGGAATTCATGCCAGGCCGGCTGGACATATAGTCAATATAGCAGGATCTGCGCAAAGCTCAGTTGACCTTTTATATTCTGGTCAAAAGGTAAATGCAAAATCTATTTTGAATTTAATGATGCTTGCCATTGAACCCGGCGCAGAAGTTGAATTTATAATAAATGGGCCAGACGAACAAAAAATTGCAAACGACTTAACCGAGTTGTTCAAAAACAAATTTTACGAAGATGCCACCTAAACAAGACACAAAACAAAGGAAAATGTTTATAGGGCAAGCAGCCTCGCCCGGATACGTAATCGCAAAAACAAAACTGATTGTCCGCCAAAAAGTTGTTGTTTCTCAATATAAAATTTCAAAAGAAGGAACGGCAAAGCAAATTGATTTTTTTCGCAAAGGAATTTTGCAAGTAAAAAGAGAAATTTCAAATCTGCGCGATATAACAATTCAAATGGCTGGCAAAAAAGAAGCGGAAATTTTTGATTCGCACCTGATGATTTTGCAAGACTCATTTTTGATAGACGGCGTTATTTCCTTGATAAAAGACAATCTATGGAATGCCAGCTATGCCTTTCATCTTCGTATGCAAAATCTCATAGAGAATTTTGAAAAAAAAGATGGAATATTAAAAGAGCGCGCCCAAGATTTAAAAGATATTTACAATCGTATGCTGCTATGCTTAAACAGCAGCGAAAGCAATTTTGCTTTGCAAGAAGATATTGAAGAAGGCGGTGCCGTGCTTGCAGGGTTCTCCATTGGCCCAAATATGCTTATGAATTTTGACAAGGGCAAGGTTTTGGGGCTTGCCATGGATTCTGGCAGCGTTACAAGCCATGTTTCAATACTTGCGCGCTCAATGCAAATACCAGCGGTGATGGGGCTTGGAAATATTTCAGAATTGATTAAATCAAATGATTTGCTTATACTGGATGGCACTAACGGAATAGTTATAATAAACCCCGATGAACAAGATATAAACAAATACAAAAAGCAAATAGAGGTTTTTCAAAACCAGAAATTAGAGCTTTTCACCATGAGGGACTTGGAGCCCATAACAATGGATGGAAAGTATATAAGATTAAACGCAAACATTGAGAGATACGAAGAAGCAAGTGAAATAACATCTTTTGGAGCTTCTGGAGTTGGGCTTTACCGCTCTGAATTTCTTTACTTTGGCCGAGATTCGCTGCCAACAAGAAAAGAGCAGGCAGAGGCTTACGGCAAAGTTGTCCATCAGTTAGACCCTTTGCCTGTTACCATAAGAACCTTGGATGCAGGTGGCGATAAAATGCTATCTTTGGTGAGCGCAGAAGCTGAATCCAACCCATTCATGGGCTGGCGTTCCATAAGGCTTTGCCTAGACCGCAAGGATATTTTCAGGGAACAGATGAAAGCTCTTATAGAAGCTGGCAACAAAGGCAACTTGAAAATAATGTTCCCTATGATTTCCAGCATAGGCGAGCTTGAAAAAGCCAAGGAAATTTACGAAGAGTGCTGCACAGAGCTAAGAGCAGAAGGGCATTCCATTCCTAAAATTGAACTGGGAGCCATGATAGAGATACCCTCTGCTGTTATAATTATTGAAGAAATCGCCAAGAGGGTGGACTTTTTGAGCATTGGCACAAATGATTTAATTCAATTTACTCTAGCTGTGGATAGGTCTAATGGAAAAATAGCCTCCTTGTATGAACCGCACCATCCAGCGGTTTTAAGGTCTATAAAGCTGGTGGTTGAAGCCGCCCACAAAGAAGGCATTCCAGTTAGCGTTTGCGGAGAAATGGCATCAGATCCCCTGAGCACCTTGCTTTTGGTGGGGCTTGGGGTAGACGAGCTTTCCATGTCTTCTTGGTGCATTATGGAATGCAAAAAAATAATCCGCTCTGTGAATTACGATGAAGCAAGGGCAATTTCTTCCGAAGTTCTTAAATTTGCAGATGCCTATAGCATAAACCGTTTTTTAAAGAAAAGATATTCCCAAAAAATAAAAAGCCTTGGCATTTCCAGCTTTATCACTGCACAGGAATTCTCCAGCAGCGACCGTGCCTTGATAAGGATTGATGATGAAATTCAGCGCATTGGCAATTGATGTTATATCATTTTTCTATATTACCCTCAGTTTAACAGAGGAATTTATATGTTCGGATTGTTTTCCTGCGACATAGGCATAGATTTGGGCACGGCCAATACCTTGGTGCACGTATCGGGCAGAGGTATTGTTATTAATGAGCCTACTGTGGTTGCCGTAGACAGAAAAAGCGAGAGGGTTACATACATAGGAGCCGAAGCAAAGAAAATGCTAGGGCGTACACCCGATGAAATTGTTGCCGTGCGCCCAATGAAAGATGGCGTTATAGCAGATTATCACTTAGTTGAGGCACTGCTGCAATATTTTATAAACCGCGTTCAAAAGTATCCCTTGTTCTTGGTTAAGCCACGGGTTGTGGTTGGCGTTCCTTCTGGAATAACAGAAGTGGAAAAAAGGGCTGTTTTAGATGCAACCAGGGCAGCTGGGGCTAGAGAAGTTCATTTGGTAGCAGAACCCATGGCCACAGCTATAGGCATGAACATTCCCGTTGCAGAACCCTCTGGGCACATGGTTATAGATTGCGGCGGCGGAACTTCAGAGGTTGCTGTTATTTCGCTAGGCGGCTTGGTTTGCAAATCTTCCGTGCGTGTTGGCGGAGACAAAATGGACAATGCCATTGTTAGCTATTTGCGGCGCACACACGGGCTTTTGATTGGCGAGTCCACAGCAGAAGATGTCAAAAAGAAAATTGGTTCTGCCTTCCCGCTTGAAAAAGAACTTGAAATGGAAGTTAAGGGCAGAGATTTGGCTGCCGGCATTCCGCGCACAATAGTTATAAAAAGCGAAGAGATAAGAGAGGCATTGAGCGAATCTGTTTTTCAAATTGTAGATGCCGCCAAAAAGGCACTTGAAAGCACCCCGCCAGAACTCTCTGCCGATATTTTAGACAAAGGCATAATAATGGCTGGCGGTACAAGCTTGCTAAGAGGCTTGGATGCAAAGCTTCGCCACGAAACAGGCCTCCCTGTTAGCGTGATAGACGATGCTCCGTTATGCGTATGTAAAGGCACTGCTAAAATTTTGGAAAGTTTAGATTATTACCGCAATTGCAAAGTTCTTATGGCTTCTTCGGTATAATGAATTTCTTACAATATATAATCAAAGCATGTAAATGGGCGCGAGGCGCAGTAGTTTTTGCTTTGCTTGTAGGTTTGTCTCTTTATATGTTGCTTATACAAGTTAAGCACAAGCAAAACATAGCCGATTTTCTTTTGTCCAATGTTTTTTACCTGCCACAGTCCGTTGTTTCTTATGTTTTGCACATTGGTAATCTAAGCGAAAAAAATGCGAAACTAAAAAAGGAAAATGCAAGGCTAAAACTGGAAATAGATTTAGCCAAAGAATACGCCATTGAAAATGCAAGGCTAAAAAGACTTCTGCTGTTTGAGAACCAATGGAACTATCCCATTTCCCTAACTCAAATAATAGGGCATAATCCAGGCGCATATATGACAACAGTTGTTATAAACAACGGAGAATCAGATTCTATTTTTTACGGAATGCCTGTATTTACCGTGGATGGCTTGGTTGGCAAGGTTTCAAAAGTTTTTCCGCACCATTCAATGGTGCAGCTCCTTTCAGACCCAAACTCTAGAACTTCTGTTATTTCTCAGCGTTCAAGGGTACTAGGAACTGTGTTTTCTAGGAATAGCGGCGATATGCAAATTCAAGTTTCAAGCTACGCAGATTTAGTGCCTGGAGATACCCTTGTAACTTCTGGGCTTGGCGGCATTTATCCAAAAGGAATTCCTGTTGGCGTTGTTAGCAAATTAGAAAAAAACGATTCCGATATTTTAAGCTTTGGAAGCATTAAATTATTGCAACATATAGAATCTTTGGAAGAAGTTTTTGTTATTAGAAAAAATATGGATTGGATTGTGTGGGACGAGAGCTAGTGATATGATTAATTTTATTTTGTATGCAATTTTGTTTTATGTGGCTGCGGTTTTGCAAACGGTTGTTGTTCCGCTAATTCAAATATTGAATGCGCAACCTTCTTTTCTTTTGATTTTAACGGTTATAGCAGCTTTAAGGCACGGCACCCTTGCAGGCTGCCTGTTTGGATTTTTTTCGGGCTTGATATGCGATGTTTATGCGCCCATTGAATGGTTTGGCGCTTTTTCGCTTTCTTATTGCATCACGGGTTTTATAGTTGGGCAAATTGAAGAGAGCTTTATAGATTTGAACTTGCTGCCAGAGATAATAGTACTTACCGTGGCCTATTTTATAAAAGACTTAATATATTTTATTGCCATTGGAAAAAAGAGCGAGGAAATTTTTCAGGCAATTATATATGCTTCTGGGCCAAATGCCATATATACCGTTAGCATTGGTGCAATTTTCTGTTATTTATTATCACCTAGAATAGAAAAGAAAATGAATGTTTACAAGTAGAATCTAAAATATGCTTTCACTTTCACAAGAAACAGAAAACCAACGCCAAGAGATGAATCTAAAAACTCTTGTGTTTGTGTATATATGCGCAATGGCATTTCTCCTATTAATTATAAGGCTTGCTCAATTGCAATATTTTGAATATGAAAACAATTTGAAAAGAGCCGAAGAAAACCGCATTCGCAAGGTTAATATAAAAGCAAGCCGCGGATACATTTTAGACCGCAATGGAGTGGTTTTGGTTCGCAACAGGCCTTCTTATCAAATATCGCTTTTATACAACAGATTAAAAACCAAAGAGATGAGAGATTCCGTTTTCAATAGGCTTTTGAGAATAACATACAGCAATGGAAAACGCTTGCTGGATTCTGCCTCGCTTGCTTTTTCTTTTGAAAGAGGGAGATGGCAAAAATTCAAATTCCAAAGACTTATAGAAGACGCTCCGCCCGAAATAGTTGCGCTTTTTGAGGAACGTTCAGAAGAATTGACAGGTATTGAAATTTTAGTTGAGTCGCGCAGGGACTATCCTTTTGGTTCGCATGGCGCGCATATATTTGGCTACACCAGCGAGATATCAGAAACCGAGCTTGAGCTTCCAGAAAACGCACATTATGTTATGGGAGACCGCATTGGCAAAAAGGGTTTAGAGCTCAGTTATGAAAAAGAGTTTAGAGGAGAAAATGGTTCCAAGTTTGTAGAGGTAAATGCAATGGGGCGCGAAATGGGAGCTGTGGTGGGAATGCCTTTTATACAGCCCGTGGCCGGCAATGTACTTGTGACAACAATAGATTGGAAAATCCAGCAAATAGCAGAAAACGCCATTCCCGAAGGGCTGAAGGGAGCAGTTGTTGCGCTTAATCCGCAAAACGGTGAAATTTATGCAATGGTGAGCAGGCCGCCGCTAGATCCAAATATATTTTCTTTGGAAAAAAGAGAGCTTCATAAAGCCTGGGCATCGGTTGCTCTAGACTCTGCAAAACCGCTAACAAACCGTGCTATAAGCGGAGTGTATCCGCCAGCATCCGTTTTTAAACTAATCACTGCAACCGCTGGCTTGGAATACAATGTAATAACGGAATATTCAAGATATAAAACTTGCCTTGGCGGTTATCGTTTTGGAAACAGATACGCAAAATGCTGGCTTGCAAGGGGGCACGGAGTGCTAAACGTGGTGGGTGCGCTTAGGGAATCTTGCGATGTGTTTTTTTATCAACTAGGTTTGGATGTGGGCAACAAAAGAATTGGCGAAATAGGCAGGCGTTTTGGCCTTGGTTCTGCGCTTGGGGTAGATATTCCAGGAGAACGTTCTGGGCTTTTGATAGACTCTGCCACTTATGAAAAATTGTTTGAGAAAAGAGGCTGGAGATGGAGCTCTGGAGAAATACTGAATATTGCCATAGGCCAAGGCGCGCTTTTGGTAACCCCATTGCAGCAAGCTGCAATGGCAGGTTCAATAGCTTGGGGAAAAGGCTTGTATAAGCCGCACTTCTTAAAAGAGATAAGAGATTCCAAAGGAGAAGTGCTCAAAATATTTGAACCAGAAAAAATAAGCGATGGAAAAGTTTCAGAAAAAGCTAGACAATTAGTTCTCAAAGGCATGGATGAGGTTGTTAATTCTCCGCAAGGAACAGGGCGCCGCGCAATAGTTCGTGGTGTTAAAGTCGGTGGCAAAACCGGTAGCGCAGAAAACCCGCACGGTGAAAAAACACATGCGTGGTTTGCTGCCGTGGCACCTTTGGAAGCTCCAGAAATAGCCGTTGCCGTTGTTTTGGAAAATGCTGGCGGTGGTGGAGCTATGGCTGCGCCAGTGGCGCAAAAAATCTTGCAAGCGTATTTTTATCCAGAAGAGGAAAAATGAAAAAATTGGATTGGCTGTTTATGATTTCTCTTTTTGTCCTTATAGGGATAGGGCTTGCACTTGTGTATTCTGCTACGAGCAACAGGGATTTAATTTGGTATAAAACTGATTGGTTCAAGCAGGTTATTCATTTTTCTGTTGGATTTGTAATAGCTGGCATTATAGTTTTTATGCCTGCAAACTTTTGGAAAAATATTGCATGGGTAGCTTATGCCATTTCCATTATTACCCTGATTTTTGTTGCGGGTTCTGGACACGTTTCAAAAGGCGCGGGTCGCTGGCTCGATATAGGAGGCTTTAGATTTCAACCATCGGAATTTGCAAAAATCGCCTACCTGCTCGCCAACTCGCTTTGGCTTTCAAAACATAGAGTTAGCATTGTGCAGCCAAAAACACTTCTTATTCCAGGATTACTGTTTATAGTTCCATTTTTGCTTGTTTTAAAGCAACCCAATTTAAGCACTGCTTTGGTTTTTACCGCTATGGCCATAGCGCAGTTTTACTGGGCTGGCTTTCGTTTGGTAGATTTATTTTTGTTAGTAAGCCCAGTTGCAAGCATTATATTTTCCGCCATTTCACCGCTTTATTGGAACCTGCTTATAATAAGCGTGTTTTTTGTTTCCATAAAATTTAAGTTTCCTCTGTGGATAATAATTTTTGTGATGGCACTTGATATAAGTGCAGGATACGTTAGCCAAATGGCTTGGAATTCCATGGAAGATCATCAACGAAGCCGCATACTAACATTTGTAGACCCCATGCGAGACCCTAAAGGTGAAGGTTACCAAGTTATACAATCGCAAGTGGCCATAGGCAGCGGCGGCATGTTCGGCAAGGGTTTTGGGGAAGGCTCTCAGGTAAACCTCTCCTTTTTGCCAGAAGAGCACACAGATTTTATCTTTAGCGTTTTGGGCG
>Ga0268262_10000146_pt1 | contig 90173 bp, 93 predicted proteins | sample TergutNc150P3_FD_190354 | JGI IMG/M metagenome (GOLD analysis project Ga0268262, IMG submission 190354) | Nasutitermes corniger P3 segment gut microbial community from laboratory colony in Florida, USA - Nc150 P3 (SPAdes) (version 2) | ecosystem: Host-associated > Arthropoda: Insects >... | reverse complement strand
AGAAAATTTGTTTGTCATTTTATCACCTTCAATACAAGATTTTGCCCTTTTGGGCGCGCTCACAAGAGCGATTGTTGTTATTTTACGATTGGGTGGCTTTTTTTGTCAAGTAAAAAAGGGAGTGGGGGAGTGAAAAAGGGAGTAGGGAGTAGGGAGTGGGGTCGTTGTTCATAATCTAAGCGTGTTATCATCATGCGAAGCTTACGGACAAAAACCCTACTCCCTACTCCCTTTCACCCCACTCCCTTGCCCTCGACTCCTTCAATTTTTTGTTATACCGTTATTATAATGAAACTAATCCCCGATTCCGCTTCAAATGCAGAACGCGTTTTTTTCACCGCGCTGCTCTCGCTTGCAGGCGCACTGGTCGGACTATTGTCAATCGGCACTATTTTTGCTCTTGTCCGCTCTCCCGCCGCAGGTCCCATTTTAAAATTGGGAAAAGCGGAAACCGTAACAACCCGGACAACGGAAAATGACGACATTCGGGTCTTTTCAGGACTTGGCAGGCTTCGAATCCCCCTGACTAACTCCTCAACATTGATTCTTTCCATAGCGTTTCCCTACCTTGCTAACGATATTGCCTTTACAGAAGAACTGGCTGCAAAAATAGACGATTTCAGGAGAATAGCAACCGATTATTTTTCTTCCCTTCCCGCAGAAAAAATAATTAAAATTGATGAAGAAACCGCAAAAACAGAAATTTTATCGCTTTACAATGCCAATCTGCGGCTTGGACGCATAGAAACCCTGTACTTCAGCGACATGATTATAATTGACTGAATTTGACGACGAATTAGCCCGCGCCACCGTTCCAATTTACAAGTTATGCGGTCGTCTATCAGCATCTCCGATTATCTTTTTTATATTGCGAAAAAACCATTCTTTCGATCTTGCTTCTATAAGTTTATCCCTGTTAAAAGACGTTCTGCACGCTTCCGCAAAGTCAGCGTTACCCGCATACATTCCAGCAGGTTCTCCGACATAATCCCAATCGCACCATGTAGGGTCTATTATATATCTGTTTTCTTCCGTATGGTATTCTATCCATCTGTGAGTCGGACTGTTTTTTACCATTATTACGCCTTTATTAAAAAGATCCAGCAGGGTAGCATCGTGCTTTAACACAAAAACAAAATAATCGGCATAATCCGCACATATGCCGGTAAATGTAAAATTATCAGACATAGCGGACTCGTCATATTTGACCGATTGAGATATATTAAAACTATGCGCATTATAATCATACTTACCGGCTTTAATTGTTTTTTGATTAATGCTCCACAGTTTTGCGTATACGTTGCTCGGAACATCAGCGGGAACGGCGGGCTGAAAAATCGGATAACCCCATGTCATTCCATCACTGTCTATTCTGTAGGGTATACTAACCATTATATCCTCAGCCGGTACCTCCGTTCGTTTAGGAACTGTTTTTGCGTTTTTTGACGACGCACAGCCTGCAATCAGCAAGAAGAACAGTATCGCTAAAATTGATAAACGTTTCATAGTATTTCCTTTAATACGATTTTTTTAATTATTATTTATTATAATGCTTCCGCATAAAATTTCAAGCTCTCTTTTTTCAAGAACGGTTTTCCCTTCGAGGAAGTCGTATAATATCCTTTCTGCGCAGTTCAGGCAGACTTTCATTACCGGCCTCGAAAGTACCTATTCCGCGCCTAAATGGTAACAAAATACATATTGTATAGCGATAGTAAATTTATTGGATAAATCCAGCAACTTCTATCTATATTTCCGTGTCAAAATACAAAGATAACAAAGGTAGACTTTAGCGAGTGGAAGTAATACAATTGTATTGAGGAGCGCTTGAAATTTTATGGAAGGAATATCGTCCGCCGCTCAGATACTAATAGCAATAATTCCCATTGCCGCAATTGTAATGGGTTCAATCGTAATTTTTTTCTACCTTTTATGGAATCACAGGCAAAAAACGCTGTTAATAAAGGCCGGACAATATAAAAAAGAAGAATTTAATCTTCTTTCGTTTAGTCTGCTGTCGGGTATACTCTTAAGCGCCGTAGGATTAGCTTTAACTATTTTGTTGTCAATCTTAGAAGGAGCTTCTTACGGTTTATTGGGAGGAATAATTCCTCTGTCTTTGGGTGTAGGACTAACAGTTCATTATGTGATCAGCCGCCGCAATAAGCTAAATGGCTGATGAATCCACAGCGGCGTGTGAATCTGACTTTAACGATCAGTTAATTGTCAGTCAGATTGTTTCGGGACAGAAGGATTTGTTCCGCCTTTTGGTACGGCGGCATGAAAGGGCAGTATACGGAATGGGTTTAAGTTTTTTTCGTAACAAGGAAGATGCTTCTGATTTTGTTCAGGAGGTTTTTTTAAAAACATACCGTAACCTTTCCAATTTTGAGGGAAGAAGCCGGTTTTCAACATGGCTTTACAAAATAGCATATAATACAGCTTTGAATGAGGTAAACAGGAAGAAAGAATACCTCAGTCTGGCTGATGAAAATACGGACAAGCTGATCAATTCCTGCGATACTCCGGAAAAAATCGCGCTTCGTAACGCGGCAAAAGAAGCCGTTAATGAGGCGGTAAAGGAATTGCCTGAACGCTTTGGCGTGTGTATTGATTTGTTCTTTTTTTATGATCGTTCTTATCAGGAGATTGAGGCTATTACCGGAATTCCGGTAAATACAATCAAGTCTCATGTATTTAGGGCGAAGATATTGTTAAGAGAAAAGCTTGAGCATTTTGCAGAATAGGGGAAGGAGTACAGTATGAACTGTTTGAAAATATTGGACATTGTTTATCATTATTCAGGCAATGACGGAGCAGAAGACTCAATGCCGTTATTAAGCCAGATACAGATATGGCTGCATACATTTTCTTGCCATGACTGCGCCGGCAAAATTGAACGTTATAAAGCAACAAGGCATATTATGCGTAACGATTTTTTCCCGCCTTCCCCCGGTCTTGAAGATTCCGTAATGTCAAAAATTGCATCCGATAAGGAATTGTCAGAAAATGCTACCTATGCCATTCCCGGCGGCTTGTCTACACGAGGCTGGATTATCGCGGGACTGATCATCTTTATATCTCTTGGAACTTCTTTTTTAGGCCTTGATTTTCAAAAGATTGCTGACGAAACCGGAATATCATTTTTGCTTCCTTTTGGCATTACCGCCGGCATTGTACTTACATCTTACTGCGCATTTTTTATTGGCAGTCATATCAAGGAACTTACTGAGCGTTTCGGACTTTAATTTTACCGTGAATCACGTGAATCAATATAAATGACAATCAATAAATTAAAAATTAGTTGTATACAATTAATTGTTTTATTGTCTCTTTCTGTATGCAGCCAGCCGCAATCAAGCCGCACTGAATTTGTACTTGGCGGCACTGTCTGTACCATAACGCTTTTTGAACAGGGCAAGGACAGCGTTTACAGGGACATTTTTTCCAGATTACGCGAAATAGAAAACCTCATGAGCGTAAATATTCCCTCATCTGATGTAAGCCGAATAAACGCCGCCGCCGGAGTCAAACCGGTACAGGTTCATGACGATGTATTTATTGTAATTGAACGGGCAGTTTATTATGCGCAATTGTCAGGCGGCGCTTTTGACCCGTCAGTCGGACCTTTGGTTTCACTTTGGGGAATCGGGAGCAATAACGCAAAAGTGCCTTCACCGGCGGAAATTGATAAAGTTTTACCGTTAATCAACTGGCAGGATATTGAATTGGATCCGCAAACAAAAAGCGTCTATTTAAAGAACAAGGGCATGGCGCTGGACTTAGGAGCAATAGCCAAAGGATACGCGGCGGACGAGGCGGCCGCGATGATAAAAAAAACAACGGTTGAGCGCGCAATTATTGATCTTGGCGGAAATATACTGATCTTAGGCGAAAAAAAAGACAAAAGTTTATGGAAAGTAGGCGTTCAAGACCCGTACGGAAGCAGAGGTTCATACATCGGGATATTGCAGATAACGGAAAAAACTGTGGTAACATCCGGCGTTTATGAGCGTTTCTTTGAAGAAGGGGAAACAAGGTATCATCATATTTTTTCGCCTTCTAACGGGTTTCCGGTTAATAACGGCTTTTTATCTGTTATCATTATTACAAATAACTCAATGAATGCAGACGCTCTTTCAACTGCGGTCTTTGTACTTGGCTATGAAAAAGGAAGGAAACTTGTTGAATTACTTCCTGAAACAGAGGCAATTTTTATTTTTGAAGATCGGAGTATACGCAAAACTGCCGGAACGGATTTTACCCTCACTGATAATTCTTTTCGTCTTGTAGATTAATTTAAGTAATCCAAATCCACGGCAGCCATGACAAAACGATCACGGCCGCCAGAATAGTATATCCTAAAGGCTTTGTCCGCGCTTCCTGAACAGCAGCCATGTTGACATCTTCGCAGCTTAATTCCATCATCATGCTGTCAATGTCCGCTATTACATTCTTTGCCGTTATACGATGTTTTCTGCCGACTATAATCGAAAAAATACGAAGGGATTCGCCCAGTAATTCGCCAAAAGCGCCGGGTAATTTTATATCGCTCCTGACGCTAACTTTGGAAAGCATTACAAGCGCTTCAAAAGTTACTGCGCGGTTAATTCCTGCAATAAGCGCCCCTTGAGTAATTTTAAACGGGCCAATTGAAAAAAGGATTCTTCCGTACGGAACAATCAGGTTAAAGACAATTATCCCAAAAATAACAAAAATTACAGGAAACAGATTAATTTTTTTCCCTGAAATCCGCGTTAAAAACCAGAAGAACAGAAATTGAAGCGCCCTGAATTCCGTACTTGGGTTAAACAGCAATGCAGGCATTATAACAAGCCCCGTTATAAACAACGCTTTTGTACTAAAAACATTTGCATAAAATTCCTGCCGTTTCATCTAACGCTTCCTTTTACTGTTTATGCAATAAATGTATTTTATAATACTGCGAGCGGCGGGAAAAAACTTCACAAAATATCCCCAGCGCGACTCCTGTTACAAGACCGGCAGCCAAAAACGGCGGCGCAATGTAACGCACATTTTCTTTAAGGAGAAAAACCTGAGCCAGCGCAAGCTGCGCGGCATTGGAAGTCATTGCGCCTGCCGCGCCGATACCGACAAAAGTTATGCGGGTATGCCCAAATATACGGCGCAGGGCAAACATCAGCAATGCGGAAAAAAAAGTTCCCGCGATTGAAAACAGTAAAATATATGAAAATAACGTTCCTGTTATCAATGCCTGCCCAAAAATTTTTATTCCGATTAAAACCAAAAACGATGAAAAAGGAAGAATGTCAACGGCAAGCAAAAGAGGCAAATTGGCAAGCCCTATTCGCATAAAAGGCAATGGTTTTGGAATCATGTATTCAATAGCGGAAAGAAAGAGGCACATGGCTCCGAGCAGCGCAAGATTTTTTTTACCGTACAATTGCGTCGACATCGCTTTCCTCGTCAACTCCTTCTAGTATCACAAAAACATTATTCGGCAGGCACACAGCCCAATTTCCGTTCCGCCGCAGAATACCGGCTGCGACGCATATCTGGTTTTGACACGGAGAAGACTCTATCCAAACATTGCCGTCATTGATACGCACAACTGTATCTCCCAAAGGACCCGGAACGGCGACTGTTTCATCGGCATTCAGCGGAAAAATCCATTCGCCGCCCTGCCCTTTTATCAATACACGCTGAAAATTTTGCGGTTTTAAATATGCCGAATACGCGGAAGAAAAAGTTAATCCCGCGGCTAAAATTATTATGATTATGTCAGGCGCTTTAATCGGCAGTTTCATTATTATATAGAATAGAGTAATTCAGTCATACTTTACAATCCATGTTTAAAACGTTAGATTGTTTATATTATGAAAAAAATATCACTCACCGGAATAAAGCCGACCGGCGATTTGCATATCGGAAATTATTTCGGCGCGATAAAACCCGCTCTGGAACTTGCCGAAGAATACGATGCCCGTTACTTTATCGCCGACTATCACGCTCTTAACACCATGAAAAATCCCTCCGAGTTAAACCATACAATCAGACAAGTAGCCGCCTGCTGGCTTGCCTCAGGGTTAGACCCTGAAAAGGTAATTTTTTACAGACAAAGCTCAATCCCCGAAGTTTTTGAACTTACAACAATGCTGATGGCTTTTACTTCCAAGGGCTTGATGAACCGCGCCCACGCCTACAAAGACGCTGTGCAGAAAAACGAAGAAAAAGGCGATGACACGGACGCTGGCATAAACATGGGTCTTTTTACATATCCCGTTTTAATGGCGGCGGATATTATTCTTTTTGATTCCGACGTAGTGCCTGTCGGCAGAGATCAGGTGCAGCATATTGAAATGGCGCAGGATATAGCGCAGTCGGTAAACGCCAACTACAGACAGCAGGTGTTGAAAATTCCTCAAGCGGCGGTTCAGGAAAATGCAGCAGTAGTGCCGGGACTGGACGGACGCAAGATGAGCAAAAGCTACGGCAATGTTATCCCTCTTTTCGCTCCTGAAAAAACCCTGCGCAAAACTATCATGAGGATAACTACAAATTCCCAAACCGTTGAAGAGCCGAAAAATCCCGATGAAAGCCAGATTTTCCAGCTTTACAAATTATTTGCGGACACTTCAGAACAAACCGCTCTTGCCGACCGCTACCGCGCGGGAGGCATGGGCTGGGGAGACGCTAAAGAAGAATTGTTCCGCGTAGTAAACCGCTGTCTTTCCCCCATACGCGAGCGTTATGACGCAATAATGGCTGACATTCCGTCTCTTGATAAAATACTTGAACAGGGCGCACAGAAAGCCCGGCCTATTGCCGCCGCTACAGTCGCGCGTTTCAGAAAAGCAGCGGGGATTGATTAATATGATAAATAACATTGTTTGTATCGGAAGCGGGAACATGGGGTATGCGCTGATGAAAAGCGCGTCAGCCGGGACTGACGGCGCAAAATTATTTTTAACCGATGTTGACGCTGAAAAAGCGGCTTCCGCGGCGGCTTCACTCGGAGCCGAAGTATTAAGTTCTAACATTGAAGCGGTCAACAAGGGCGATTATATTTTTCTTGCGGTAAAGCCGCAGGTTCTTCCGCAGGTGTTAGCTGAAATTACCGATACCGTAAAAACAAGAATCAACGCAGGTTCTCCTCCCGTGCTGGTTTCAATGGCGGCAGGCTGGTCTATTGAAAAGATAAAAAAGACCGTCAGCGCAAAAGCGTCTGTCGTTCGTATCATGCCGAACACGCCGGCATTGATAGGAAAGGGAATGATCGCTCTTGCGGCTTCGCCTGAAGTTCAAAAAACACAAATTATCGATCTGGAACATTTTCTCGGCGGCGCGGGCATTATAGATAAAATTGATGAGAATTTAATGGATGCGGTTACGGCTCTTTCAGGTTCAGGACCTGCATTCGTCTATCTATTCATTGAAGCATTAGCTGACGGAGGCGTTCGCGCAGGGCTGCCAAGAGACAAGGCTCTTCGTTACGCCGCACAGACTATAGCCGGAGCGGCGGCAATGGTTCAGAAAACAGAAAAACATCCGGGTGAATTAAAGGATATGGTAACATCACCGGGCGGAACGACGATCGCGGGTATTACAGCGCTTGAAAACGGAGCTTTCCGGGGAACTGTAATAAAAGCGGTAGAAGCCGCATGGCGGCGCGCAGTAGAACTGGGTTAATCAATAACGGTAACTTTTGTCGCCCTGAAACGGGAAGCGCCGTCTTTCTTGCTTCGCTCAACATCTTCTTCTACGGCATACTTAACGTTCATCCCGAATTTTAATTCGTAAAATTCACAGTTGGTAACTCTGCTGTAATGAAAAAAGACATTGTTATGCTCTTCATCCTTTATGAAACCAAAACCGTTAGGATTTATGCTGTAAATAGTAGAAACAAATTCTTCCTGTTCCTGTACAGGAACTAATTCGGTCTTTAAATTTACAACAGGAAATTTCTCGTAATTTTTTTCCGTTACAAATAGTTCTTTTATGTAATCACTGTCATTCTGTTCAATCCGCTGGCACATAAACACAGGAAAAAAAACTTCTTCCTGTAATTGACGGGATGTTTTTGTCTCTACAATATCTCCGTTTTCATTGTGATACGAAAAATCCCAGCAGATAAGCATAACATGTGTGCCTACCGTATGGAGTTTGCGGACAAGCGGAACATAATCGCCGTCACCCGCTACCAGCACCAGAATATCAAAATGTTTATATATAGCAAGCTCATAGGCTTCAAGCGCAAGCCATACGTCAATTCCCTTTTCCTGAACCGTATTATTATCGCCGAAACGCAGCGGCAGATAATGACTGACAATATTTTCCCTCATTAAAATATCTTCAAAAACCCGTTCGCTTTGCACTTTTTCACCCAGTTCTCTTGCAGAGGAGCGCCCCTTAAAATAATGAGCGTCAATAATGCGGCATTGGCGTATATCAGTTTTTGTAAGCGCCGCTACTTCGCTTCTGATAAAATCATGAAGACCGCTGATGCTTATCCGTGATTTTTTTTCATGTTCGTATTTGTAGTAATTACTGATCTTGTAAAAATAATACCCATCATAAAAAATTCCTATTCTTAATACATTTAAATTATTTCTTTCCATAAAAATATTCTAACATAGAACAGAGAAAGAATCTATTGATAGGAAATCGATAAAAACAGCCGGTTTTATATTAATAAACGGCAAAAGGGATAATTTCAACTATCTGAACCCTGAAACGCGCGGAGACAGCCCAGCGTCCGCTTTCTATAAAATAACGGGGAAATGATGCAAGGCTGATAAATCCGGTTACTTCTTTTGGCCGGTTTCTCTCACTGCCTTTCAGCGATGCGCGAAGGGCAGCCCTTGCAGCGTCTTCAAGAGCGGTTTTTTTTACCGCAAGCCAGCCGGGATAATCTTCCATACTTGATTGGCCATAACCGACACCCTGGGCATTTCTTATCATTCCGGTACGCCAAACCTGCATTCTGCGCTGCTGAGCATCGCTTAAGTGATAATCGGTCCACACTCTAAGCCGCATATCCTTGATTTCAGTATCGGTAACTCTCAGAGAAGGATCGCCGTATTCAATTATTGCAACCGGTTCCAGTTCAAATTTTTCTTCAATCTGCCTTGCTTTTTCTCCCACATCATAACGAAAAGACCAGCCGTAAATCATCGCAGAATAAAACAAAGCCGCTTCTTCAAGGGCGCGCCGTCCTGCCGTCGGAACATCAAGCGGGTATTCTTTATCAACATGACCTGCGTAAATTTGTTCAAAATCCACATAAACTTCGCCGCGTATCACATAAGGATGACTACCGGCCTCATGTACTTGGGCAAAAATACCGGAAAAAACAGAAATAAAGATGACTACTGATAAAATTCCAACTCGGGACATACTTTTATATCGGAAAATTTATTGTTATAAAACAGTCTATGGAAACTACTTCTTCCCCGAATAAAGGGTAAATTCCATCTTCTCTTTATTAGCGGCAAGCATATTTAACCACAGATTTTTCTTTTTGGTGATATTCTTGCTCTTGCGCCCTATCGTTCTGAGTTTTTCATAAACATGCAATCCGTTCTTTGCCGCAAGCCATGTTTTATAATAATCACCTTGGAAAATATCCGCCGCTTTTTCGTCAACTTCCTTGTCGATATGAGTTTCAAAAGCGTTAAGAAGAATTTGATACTTATCCGTAATACCTTTAAAATAGTCAAGTATAAGCCTGTCAAACCCGGTTATAGCTTTGCTGATTTCAACCAGAAAATTCAAGTATTCAACCGCCGTATAATAATCTTCATCTACGCAATATGCTTTATATGCGATACGGCAAAGCTGCACATAGGATTCATTGGTAATAGTCTGCATACCGTGAAACGGCTGACTGGGCGTTATTGAAAACTTCGGCATACATTGAATAACTCTCGTAAGCAGTTCAATCAAGTCCTGGAATATCCTCTGTTCCCAAAGGTTATCACGAATAGAGCCGAATAGTTTTGTCATTTCTTTAGAAAATTTTTCCTTGTAACGTTCCTTTTTTTCAAAAACAACTTCGCAGGTTGGAATCATTACTCCCTTAAATTCAATATGTCCGGTATCCAAAAAGTACAAAGAATCATTTGCCGCAAGAATACATTTGTTCACTGCATTTTCTTTCTCATAATTCATCATTACCTGCTTGGCAATCATAATCCTTGATTCTTTTGGTGAAAGTTCATTTGCCCTTGTCTGAAGCCTTGCGCCGGAATTTAAAAGGAAGCCGGAAAGATTTCCTCTCTCCGTAATAATGAGCGGACTTTGGGTATTGCCGCCTGTTATTCCTGCGGTAATTTTAAAAACAGGCAGGGCTTCCGCATTTCCGGTGCGTTTTGTAGAAATATTCGGATCACCGACAACATCAGTTTTCCCGAAATAGTCGATAATGCATAATGTAACCATTAATGCGTCTGTTGCGCTTGCCGCAACAATAACCATTTCATCCCCGCGCTCTCTTTGGCTGATCGCCCCGCACAAAGTGGAAATACGTAATATCTCGTTTTCAATGGACCAGTCCAGAGTGTGCATCATGGACAGATTTTTTCTGGATTCCATGCAAAATTTGGTATAACCGTGAATATCACACATTGCCACATACAAGTTGGAAATTTGCAGGGTTTTTTTAAGGTCTCCCGCTTCGGGAAAATCCTTGTCTTCAATAACCAGTTCTTTCCAGAGTTTTTTATGCGTATTTGGATCAATATTGGCAAAGAATCCCCAAGTTAACCGCTTCATTAACTGAAAAGCCTTCATTATAACCGGATACATTGATTTCTCACGCAAGACCGGAGCAATTAACTCTTTTAGTTTGGAAAAAATTATAATTTCTCTGGAAATAATTTTTTCATACATGAAAGAAAAAAACTCATACTCTGTTATTCCGCTGTTAAATTCACTTATATCTTTCATTTTTATATTTCCATCTTTATATCTTTTAATATCATAGTATACCAATATTATACAGTATCTAAAAAAAATTAAAAAGCCTTAAGGAAAAATAATGATTGTTTATAAAGAATATTTAGAGTATATTAATAAAAAGAATATATTATGGAAACTGCCGCTTCTTTAAATAATTCAGGAGTCGCGCTGACAGAGGCAAACCAGCCTTTTGAAGCAATTCCTCTGTTCCGCAAGGCGCTTGCGATAGAACCGGAAAATCCTCTGCTTTGGCTCAATTTAGGTCTTGCCCAGCAAAAAACCGGAGATTACTGCGATGCAATTGAAAGTTTCCGGCACTCTGTAACAATAAACGATAACTTTGCCGAAGCGTGGCATTCCATGGGTCTGATTTATTATGAAATAAATGACTTTGAACTTTCTGAAAATTGTTACCTGACAGCTCTTTCACACAGCGATGGTAATCCCAAAACATGGAATAATTTGGGTGTTCTTTATTTTAATGAAACAAGATTCGAAGAAGCCCGAAATTGTTTTGAAAAATCGATAAGTCTGTTTCCGCAGTACTACGACGCTATTTTTAATCTTCGTGATACGTGCAGAGAACTTGGAGATTACCGCGCTGCGGCGGAATTTGAAAGAATCCTTACAGGGCTGGACCCTTTTAATGGCCAGGGCAAACATAATTAATGAAAATACTTTATGTTGCGGAGTTGGTCGGTAAAGCAGGAGTATACGTTTTTAAGAAAGCGATTAATGAATTAAGAACCCGCATTTCATGGGATTTTCTGATTGTTGGCGCAGACGGCGCTACCGGAGGAAACGGTCTTGGGCGCAGCCATGCCGCCTACATTCATAAACTTGGAGCAAATGCAATCACTCTGGGTGAATGTTGTTTTTATAAAAAAGACCTAACGGAAAATATCGAAAAAATACCGTATGTACTGCGCCCCGAAAATTTAAATTCCGCATCTCCTGGTATCGGCTTTAAAATTTTTAGGGCAGGAGCAGGGCAGTACGGAGACAGTTCAGGTGAAAAAATAGCAGTGGCTGTTCTTATGGGGCAAAATGGGTTTAATAGACTTCATTCAAACAGCCCCTTCACTGCCCTTCCCTGCTTACTTGAAAAACTAAGAAAACAAACGCGTTATATCATTATTGATTTTCACGCGCAGGCGACTGCTGAAAAAAAGACTCTGTTTTATACTGCGGACGGTTTATGTTCAGCGGTAATAGGTTCCCACACAAGGGTTCAAACTGCCGATGAAACAATTTTAAGCGGAGGAACAGCCGTAATTAGCGATGCAGGCAGAACAGGCAGCTTTCAGTCTGTCGGCGGCTGTGAAATTTCTTCCCGCATCAATGAATATCTTACAGGCATCCCAGATTGGACAAAAGATGCATGGGAAGCGCCGGAATTGCAGGGCGTATATCTGGAACTGGCCAAGGACGGCAAAGCCGTTTCAATTAAACGAATACGTATTCCTGTTCAGCCGCCGGTTTAATACGGGACTTCTAAAAACCGGTTGTTTTTATCGGTCATTTAAAGTTTCTCACTCTACAGTTTACAAAACATGTTTTTTTTCGGAAAATCTCTGAAAACTGAAGTTTTTAGAGATTACCGGATTTGACTTTTTGCTGAAATGTATATAAATTATATATAGAACCGCAGTGGTTTAGCCGCCTTTGGCGGCAGGAATCGCCCGTATGGGGATCCCTATTTTATCCATGCCATTGGTACGGCTATGAACGAGCGTTCCATAATGCATGAAAAGGAGCCTTTTATGAAAGGACCAAAAAATTACATGGATCTGGGAAATATCTTCGATGAAATTTTCGAAGCGGCCCAGGATTTTAAGGAAGAGTTTCACCGTAAATTCAACAACTGCAATACTGACAACACAGGCTTTAATCAGGGACCTTTTCCTTTTGGGAAACAGTTCTTCGACGAAAATACTGATTTTTATCCCAACTATTCATTTCCGCCGATGAATGTTTTTATGACTCAAGACAGGACTCTTGTATTTGAATTTGCGCTTGCCGGATTTGACGAAAAAGACATAAGCCTTTCTTTTCAGGGTGATTATATGGTTTTTTCGGCAAAGATTGAAAATGTTTCAGATAACACGGAAGACAGCCCTGTAAAATTTCAGAATGAAGAAAATATCAGGTACTTCAAACGCCGTCTTAAAATGAAAGACATAGAAAAACAGAAGTATTTTGTACCGCTTGATAAATATGCGCAGGAAAAAGTAAAGGCTGTTTATAAAAACGGAATACTTCGCGTTTCAATTCCGCCTAAAGACGAACCGGATCAGCATGACGGGATAAAGATCGAAATTGTCAAGGAAGGGACTTAAAAAATCCCGCTAAGGCGAAATTGTTGTTCGTAGTATTTAGCTGTATTTTCATGTTTTTGATTTTATGAATAAAGTTGTTCGGGGACTGTGTATTAATGATACGATGTTTCTGAACAACTTTATTATTGTTCTTTTTGTACAGACATTAATTAAAGTTTTAATATCACCCCCGCAATCCCGGCAATAACAATATAAATAATTGGGTGTTTTTTGAATTTAACAAGCAGCAAAAGAAGAACAACAAATAAAATTCCCTCGCGAAAACGAATTTTTTCAAACAAATTTACAGCCTCAGCATTGTAAAGAGAAAGCCTTATTGCAAAAAAACCCGCCGTACAAATAAGCCCGCCCGCCGCAGGACGCAGCCCCGAAAACACGGCTTTTATAACCTTGTTTTCCCTAAAACTCTGTAAAATCCTTGCGATTATAACAATTACAATAATAGAAGGACTAATCAAAGCCAAAGGCGCAATAATCGCTCCAGCAACTCCGGAACATTGAAACCCTGTATATGCCGACATATTTACGCCTATTGCCCCTGGCAGCGTTTGCGCAACAGCTTGAATATTACCTATCATTTCAATGCTTAACCAATCGTATTTTTCCGCGAGTTTGTAGAGAAAAGGAAGTGTAGCAAGCCCTCCGCCTATTGCAAAAAGTCCGATCTGAAAAAATTCTATGTAAAGCAGCATTAGTCTCATATTTTTTTCTCTTTGGGATAATAAATAAAAAATCCCGCAAGTCCTGCCGCGATAACAATTAAAGCAGGATTTGCGCTTAAAACCGCGGAAAAAAGAAACGCTAAAATAAAAATCACAATGGATTTTTTATCTTTTAACGAACCTTTGAGGAGTTTATAAACAGTGTCTATGATAAGAACGCCGACAGCGATTCTGATTCCGGCAAAGGCATTTTTTATTATTGGATAATCCGCAAAATTCTGTAAGGCAACGGCAATAATTGTAACAAATGAAATACCCGGAATTATAAAAGCTGTTGTAGAAATAATTCCTCCTAAAAAACCTTTTAGTTTAAATCCTATAAAAGTGGAAACATTAATGGCAATTATGCCCGGTGTAACTTGAGCTATTGTGTAGTAATCCATAATTTCTTCCATAGTTGCCCAATTTCTTTTTTTTATTAGTTCTCGTTCAAGCACAGGAATCATAGCATAACCTCCGCCGAAAGTTATGCAGCCAAGTTTTAGAAAGGTAAAAAATAAATCAATATACATTTTAATTCTTCTCCCTGCGCTCGCCGGCGCGTGTGTCTGACACTTCCTATTATAACAATGAAAAATTTATAGGTTAATAATAGTTTATTTTCCTTCAATAGAACATATAAAGTTGGATAAAAAGGAGAATGAAAAAAATTAATTAGAGATTATATTAAAAGATTAACAGTAAATTTAATCCTGCCGCCGGTGTCTATCATCTTGCGCATTTGCTCCGCTGTAGGTACGGTAAAAAGTACCAATCAACAATTCGCTCATTGTAATAAGCTGAATAGTTGATTAACTAACTTTTTCTAATTTATCAAACAAGACGTTGACCTCAATCATTTCTCCCTCTTCACCCGCTTCAAATAAAACGGTTACAGTATCTCCTTTGATAGAAGTTACCGTACCTACGTTATCTGCCTTAATAAATTCTCCGCTATGGCCTATTTCAACGTCTTCAAGGATTTTTACCTTGTCATTAACTATAAAGGGGTTTACTTCTTCAGGGACTTTATCGGTATCGGCGGATTCCGATTCATTTTCACTAGGCGTACAATCAGTTGACACGCCATTTTTTTTACCCATACCATAAACAGTCAGTACAAGTTGTTCCAACTGGGCCATTTTTATATTATTTAAGTCATTATTAAAAAATTTTTTAATAACATAATTTGCGTCCGCCGTATCTTCTATTTTAATATCTTCAATTTTCATAATCGTCCTGTCCTTTTACATACAAAATTACTATATACAGCACTTTCTGTCAAGCAGATAATCCCACGACCGTTCAATCAAACGCCGTATTTGGTCAGTAAGCTGAAGCCCGCACACGAAAGCGTGCAGGGGGTTATTAAGCCTCAATACGAAGAAGCTGCGCCGCCGGAGAGCATCTTCACTGCGGAGCTTGTGCCGATACGCGCGGCTCCGGCGGTGATAAACGCTTCAAGGTCTTCGCGGGTTTTTACGCCGCCTGCGGCTTTTATCTTCACTTGAGCGCCGATATGCTTTTTAAACAATTCAACATCCGCCAGCGTAGCGCCGGCAGTCCCAAAACCGGTTGATGTCTTGATAAAATCCGCGCCGGCTTCCGTAACGATTTCACACATGCGGATTTTTTCATCTTCCGTTAAGTAGCAGGTTTCAATTATTACCTTTAGAATTTTTTCGCCGCAGGTTTTCTTTAATAGTTTGATTTCTTCCAGTATATAATCAAAGCTCCCGTTCTTCACATCACCGATATTAATTACCATATCAATTTCAGACGCGCCGCTTAAAATAGCGCGCTCCGCTTCAAGAATTTTTACGGCAGTTATATTATAACCCAGCGGAAAACCAATTACCGTACAAATATTAAGTTCTGCTCCGTAGGTATTTTGAATTGGCTTTACATAGGAAGGAGGAACACAAACTGAGGCTGTTTTAAAACGCAGCGCCTCATCGCAGAGGACTTTAATTTCTTCCCACGATGAGACTGCTTTAAGGAGGGTATGATCAACCCGCGAAAGAATTTCCCGATCAGTCATACCCTCGTTCACTTATTTCATAAAAAATCGAAGAACGAATACCAAGAAAAGCACCCATGTTATTACGGTAATATCGCTGAACTTACGGGTAGCTACCTTCAGGACTACATAGGATATAATTCCGTACACAATGCCGTCCGCGATACTGTATGCAAAGGGCATCATCACAATTGCAAAAAATGCCGGAATACCTTCTGTCGGATCGGTAAAATCAATTGTAACTACAGGCTGCATCATCAAAAAGCCGACAAAAATTAAAGCCGGCGCTGTAGCCGCTGATGGTATAAGCAGGAACAGCGGTGAAAGGAAAAGCGCAAGCAGGAATAATACCGATGTGGTTAAACTGGTAAGGCCTGTGCGTCCCCCGGCAGCGACACCTGCGGAACTTTCTATATAGCTCGTAACAGTAGAAGTGCCCAAAGCAGCTCCGGCGACTGTTCCCACAGCGTCGGCGAGAAGAGCCTGTTTTACACGCGGGATGTTTCCGTCTTTATCAATAAGTTTCGCCTGCGTTGTAACTCCTACCAATGTTCCGATAGTATCAAATATATCAACAAACAGGAAAGTAAAGAAAATAGTAAAGAATTTAAATGTAAATATAGTTGCTGGAGAAAAATCAAACTGGAAGAACAACGGCGCGGCGGGAACGCCATACGGTCTCCAGCCCTCGGCAACATGCGTGATTCCCATTGGAATACCAATGATAGTGGTAGCAATAATTCCGATAAGTATGGAACCGGGAACCTTTAGAACATAAAGTACAATCATGATTATTAAACCGATGAATGCCAGAAGAGGTTCACCGGTAGTTACATCTGTAAACGACAATACTGTTCCCTGTCCGCCAATAACAATAGCCGCATTTGAAAATCCAATAAGAGCGATAAACAAACCGATACCTACAGCGACAGCTTTTTTCAGATTTATCGGAATTGCCTTGATAATCGCCTCGCGGACATTTAACAACGAAAGAACGATAAACAAAATACCTTCAAGGAACACTGCGGTAAGGGCAATCCGCCATGATAAACCCATTCTCATACATACCGTAAAAGTGAAAAAAGCGTTTAATCCCATACCGGGAGCAAGAGCTACAGGCAGATTTGCCGCAAAAGCCATAACCATTGTAGCAATAGCGGAAGCAATTACCGTGGCGGTAAAAACCGCTTCCGGCGTCATTCCGCCGCCAATTACCCCAAGCATTCCCGGATTAACCGCAAGAATGTATGCCATAGTTAAAAACGTTGTGAGACCTGCTACAATTTCCCGCTGGAATGTTGTACCTTTTTCCTTTAAATCAAATAATTTCTCCATGTTTTCCTCCTATTTTATATACAGAGGCCGTTCCACATATTTAGTATGGAGCAGCTCATGCGCCTTGTGTCCGCCCGGTTCTCCAAGGAATTCCTTGTAAACCTGGGTTATGCATGGGTTCTGGTGTGAACAACGGTACTGCGATTTTTCATCATCGTTGTACAGACCTTTAATACGCTGCTGGCGGATTTCATCGGTAGCGCCGTAAGGCTGGCCGCCGCCCGCAATACAGCCTCCGCGGCACGCCATTACTTCAACAAAGTGATAAGGCGGCTCTTTTCCGGCATTCCGCGCCTCGCGGATTTTATCCAGTACAGCGGCGATGTTGCCCATCTGGTGGGCGACGGCGATGCGTATTTTTGTCCCGTTGCCAAAGTCAACTTCCCCTTCCTTCACGCCTTCAAGACCGCGCGCCGGTTTATAGTTTACTTCGGGGAGTTCCTTCTTATTAACAAGGTAGTATGCACTGCGGACAGCAGCTTCCATTACGCCGCCCGTTACGCCGAAAATCGTTCCCGCGCCGGTGTACGGTCCAAGAGGACTGTCCGCTTCTTCATCAGGAAGTTTATCTATTTCAATACCAGCCTGTTTAATCATACGGGCAAGTTCTCTTGATGTAATTACAATGTCTACGTCGTAGCCGTGACCCGCGCTCTTCATGTCGTCATTGCGCTTGATTTCCCACTTCTTCGCCGTACACGGCATTACTGAAACCGAGTACACCTTTTCAGGATTTACTCCGGCTTTATCCGCCCAGTAAGCCTTGATCATAGCGCCCATCATCTGCTGGGGCGATTTTGCGGTTGAAAAGTTGGGAATCATGTCGGTATAGTATTTTTCCATGTAATCTACCCACGCAGGACAGCAGGAAGTGATCAGGGGAATGGCGCTTCCTTTTTCGCCGAGGCGTTTAACAAGCTCGGAACCTTCTTCCATTATGGTAAGGTCGGCAGAGAAGTTTGTGTCAAAGACAGTCTTAAAACCCAAACGGCGCAAGGCGGCGTAGATTTTTTTGGTGAAAACAGTCCCAGGCGGAAGTCCGAATTCTTCGGCTATCGCAACTCGGACTGCGGGGGCAATCTGCACCACAGTATGCAGTTCCGGGTTCTGCAGAGCGCCCCAGACTTTTACCGTGTCGTCTCTTTCGTAAATAGCGCCGACAGGGCAATGCGCGGCGCACTGTCCGCACTTGATACAGGGACTTTCGCCTAACGGAGCGTCAGCGGCGCTGGCGATTTTTCCGTGTATGCCGCGTCCCAGAAATTCAAGAGCCCATACATTCTGCACTTCCTGACAAACCTTTACGCACCTGCCGCAGCGGATACATTTTTCCGGGCAAAGGACAATCGCGGGGTTTGAATCGTCTACGGGAAGATCGTTGGCAACTTTCTTGAACGGCGCCTCCCTGATTCCGAATTCCGAAGCCAAATCCTGAAGTTCGCAGGACTGGTTGCGCGGACACTGGAGACAGTCGTTGGGATGATTCGAAAGAATCAATTCCAGAACCGTGCGCCTTACCGCGATAATTTCAGGATCATGCGTGATTATGTTCATTTTATCTTCGCAGGCTGTCGTACACGCGCGTACCATCTTGGGAGAATTCGCCATTCTTACAATACAAATACCGCAAGACGCCCAAGGAGCAAGATCGGGGCTGTAACAAAGAGTGGGAATTTTTACATTCACCTTTTTTGCGGCCTGAAGAATCGTTGTTCCCGGCTCTACTTCCAATGCTTTTCCGTTAATTGTTATGTTTACCATTTTCTTCTCCTAACCCTTAAGTATCGCGCCGAATTTACAGGTATGCATACATTCACCGCACTTCAAACAATCATTTTGATTGATCATGTACGGAGGCCGTTTCTTGTCGGGGTATTTTGTCGCTTCTTCCTGAACAATGCAGCTGCCGGGGCATTTTTTAGCGCACGCGCCGCAGCCGATACATTTTGCGGAGTCAATTTTATAGATTACAAGTTTTTTGCATTTGCCAGAGCGGCATTTTTTGTCGTGAATATGCTCCATATACTCTTCGCGGAAATTCTTGATCGTGGATAATACAGGATTTGCCGCAGTACAGCCGAGCATACAAAGAGACGCGCGGGTCATGGCGTTTCCTATTTCCTCAAGTTTTGTTATGTCCGAGTCTTCACCCTTGCCTTCCGCTATTTTTTCAAGAAGTTTAAGAATCTGGGTTGTTCCAATCCGGCATGGGGAGCACTTTCCGCAGCTTTCATCAACGCAGAAATCCATGTAGAAGCGCGACACGTCAACAACGCAGTCGTCTTCGTCCATGACGATCATGCCGCCGGAACCCATCATTGAGCCGTTAGCTGTCAATGTATCAAAGTCGATGGGAAGGTCAAGCGATTTTTCCGTAAGGATACCGCCTGACGGACCGCCCGTCTGCACTCCCTTGAATTTCTTGCCGTCTTTTATGCCGCCGCCGATTCCGAATACAATGTCGCGTAATGTGGTTCCCATCGGAACTTCGACAAGACCGGAACTTTTAATTTTTCCGGTAAGAGCAAATACTTTTGTTCCCTTGGATTTTTCAGTGCCCAATTTGGCGAGCCACGCGCCGCCTTTGTTGGTGATGACCGGAACATTCGCGAAGGTTTCAACGTTGTTGATGATTGTCGGTCTTTGCCACAGTCCCTTGTTCGCGGGGAACGGCGGCTTTGGAACCGGCATTCCGCGGTTACCTTCTACCGATTTAATGAGCGCGGTTTCTTCACCGCAGACAAACGCACCCGCGCCAAGGCGGATTTCAATATCAAAATCAAAACCGGAGCCAAGTATATTTTTCCCTAACAGGCCGTATTCCTGCGCCTGTTTAAGGGCGATTTTAAGCCTTTCGATAGCAAGCGGGTATTCCGCGCGGATATACACAAAGCCCTGATGGGAGCCGATTGCCTTACCGGCTGTGATCATTCCTTCGATAACCGAATGTGGGTCGCCTTCTATTGTGGAGCGATCCATGTACGCGCCCGGATCGCCTTCATCGGCGTTGCAGATAACGTACTTGATATCCCCCTGCGCTTTGCGGGCAAGGTCCCATTTAAGCCATGTCGGGAAACCGGCGCCGCCTCTTCCGCGAAGGCCTGAAATTTTCATTTCTTCGATAAGTTTTTCCTGCGTCCAATCAAAGAGCACTTTTTCAAGGCCGCTGTAGCCTTCGCGCGCGACATATTCATCAATACTTTCAGGATTGATAACGCCGCAGTTGCGCAAAACTACGCGGAACTGCTTTTGATAGAATGGAATATCCTCTACCGCGACAGCGCTTTTCTTTTCTTTGGCATCGTCTTTGTAAAGAAGACGCTTTACTTCGCGTCCCTTGACAATATGCTCGGCGATAATATCTTTTGCGTCTTCCGGCTTAACTTCAACATAGAAGGAATCTTCCGGCAGAACTTTGACAATAGGCCCTTTTTCACAGAAACCAAAGCAGCCCGTTTTAACAATCTGCACTTGGCCCTTAACACCCTGCTTTTCCGCTTCCGCGTTAAGCTGCGAAAAAAGTTCTATGCCTTTATTTGATTCGCAGGCAGTACCGCCGCAGGTTAGGATATAATGGTTATACGCCATTTTTTATATTTCCCCCTTATGATTGAAGAATATCAACGGCAGGGCGGTCCAGAATATAGCCGCTTAACAATTCCTTGCCGATTAAGTGCTTTTGAATAATTTCTTTGGCGACATTCGCGTCTACTTTGCCGTAAATTACAGCCGGCATTCCCGGGACAATAACTTCTACGGTAGGCTCGGAATGGCAAAGACCCATACATCCTGTCTGACGGACCAAACAAGAGTCCACCAGTTTGTTTTCATCAAGACCGGCAATAAACGCGTCAAGGGTCGCTTTCGCGCCGGCGGCGATACCGCAGGTTCCCATGCCGACAATTATGTGAATTTCCTTGCCGTCAGCGTCGCGCTTTCGTAAATCGGTCTTTTTTGAATCTCTCAGTTTTCTTAAATCATCCAGACTCATTTTTGCCATTCTCTTACTCCTCACTGTTTTCTAAAGAACGCAAATACTGATCCATCAGTACAAGCGTCCCGGCATCTTCAAGGCTGCCAAGAGCCTCGGCGAGTTCCGACTTGCGGACCTCATATTCATCCTCATTTTCCTCAGTCTTCTTTTTACGGCGTATAACAATTTCCGCAGAAGTATCGAACATCAATATTGTTCTGAACATTCCCGGAATATCGCCCGTAGGAGGTATATCCACATTGCCGCTGTCAAACCACGCGGTTACAGTAGTTCCCTTCCCTTTTTCGGACTTTATGTCCCATCCGCCGTTCGATTGTTCAGCCATCTGAATTAAAAACGGCAGCCCCAAACCAACCTTGCGGTTAGGATGCTTTATACCGTCCGTAACAAATGGATCAATCGCCCTTTTTACTTCCTCCTCCGTCATACCCTTTCCGTTATCTCTTACAAGAAAACGGAATTCTCCGCCGCTTTTAGCGGCGCTTTCACTTACCTCAAGCTCTACCAAACCCGCGCCGGCTTCTACGGCGTTTTGCGTAATGTCGGTTATCAGATCAGCAAGGGTAAAATGCATTAAACATTTTGATATTTTGCTATGATACCCGGAAGCATATCTTTTGTAAGTTTACCGTAAGTATCATTTCCTACCGTCATAACAGGCGCAAGACCGCAGCAGCCTACGCAGCGGACAGGATCGACTGAAAATTGGCCGTCTTCCGTAACGCCTTCTGGCTCTATGCCTAAAAGGCTGCGAGTCTCGTCAAGCAGATCCTGAGAGCCTTTTAAATAACAGGCGGTGCCGAGGCACACGGAGATTTTGTGTTTTCCCGGTTTTTTAGTCTTAAAAAAGTGGTAGAAAGTGACAACCCCGTATATTCTTGCAAGCGGAATTCCCGTAAGAACGGACAATTTTTCCGCAGCCGGACGGGAAATATAACCAAAGGTTTCCTGGGTTTTATGAAGAATCATGATAAGACTCCCAGGTTTAACCTTCCATTCTTCTATAAACGACATAAGTTCCTGAGGAAAGGTAATCTCCTCTTCAGATTTACAAGCGCAAGCCATGTGACCCCCTGTTTCAGTTGGTTGGTTGGATTTTCCAATCTATGGTAGTATTCTAGCGTTAAAAAGGAAAATTGACAATAGCAATTTATTATCGGAATTGACCGGAAACGCCGCTTGGCACACAGTTTCCGGACAAAAATTACCCTTTCTGCTCTTTTGCCATCTTGTCGCCCATCTCTCGTAAAAGGTACTTTTGTATCTTTCCGCTGGATGTAAGCGGGAAACTGTCGACAAAAAACACATATTTAGGAATTTTATACCTGCCTATTTTTTCGCGGCAATAATCGCGGACATCTTCTACATTCATTTTCACATCGGGATGAAGTATAACAAAAGCGCCCACTTCTTCGCCGTATTTTTCGCTGGCAATTCCGACTACCTGCACATCCTTGATGCCGGGCATAGTATATAAAAAGTCCTCTACTTCTTTGGGGGAAATATTTTCTCCTCCGCGGATAATCATGTCTTTTATGCGGCCTGTTACCTTGAAGTTGCCGTCTTTGTCCTTAACCCCGCGGTCGCCTGAATGAAGCCAGCCTTTTTCATCAATACACTGAGCGGTAGCTTCCGGCAATTTGTAGTAACCCTTCATTGTATTATAACCTCGACAGCAGAACTCTCCGTGCACTCCATCTGGGCATTCTTCGCCTGTTTCGGGGTCGCGGATTGTAACTTCAACGCCGGGCAGAGCGCGTCCTACCGTTTCCACCTTTACGTTAATATCGTCATCGTAGCGCGTCTGAGTCATAACAGGCGATGATTCCGTCAGTCCGTAGCAGATAGTAACTTCCTTCATAAACATAAGATCAATAACCCGGCGCATCGCCTCAATCGGGCAGGGGGAACCCGCCATAATGCCTGTACGCAGACTGGAAAGATCGAACATTTTGAACATGGGGTGGTTAAGCTCGGCGATAAACATTGTAGGAACTCCGTAAACTGCGGTGCATTTTTCCTTTTGAATTGTCGCCAGCACAAGAAGGGGATCAAACCATTCTATCATTGCGGCAGTTGAACCGTGCGTGAGTATTGCCATCATTCCAAGCACAAGTCCGAAACAGTGAAAAAGGGGCACAGGGAGGCACACAATATCTTTTTCAGTCAGACGCTGGTTATCGCCGATTCCAAGCCCGTTATTCAAAATATTTCTGTGCGTAAGCATTACGCCCTTAGGGAAACCGGTAGTACCGGACGTGTACTGCATATTCACGACATCGTTGGTATCGAGAGTCGCTTCTATTTCGCGTAACAGAGCCGTATCGGTGTGCTGACCCAAAAGCAGCACCTCGTTAAAACTGTACATTCCCCTGTGTTTCTGCTGACCTACATGGACGACGTATTTCAGGAAGGGGAATTTTTCGGAATTGACGCAACCCCTCTGCGAAGTTTTTAATTCAGGCACAAGCTCGTTTACCATTCCGATATAGTCGGAATCGCGCCAGCCGTTTGTCAGGCACAGGCAGACCATGTCGGATTGTTTTAACACATACTCAAGCTCGTGGGTTTTATAGCCTGTGTTAATCGTAACAAGAACGGCTCCGATTCTCGCGCAGGCAAAAAGCACCGTGTTCCAGTCAGGCACATTTGTCGCCCAAATTCCAACATTGTCGCCTTTTTTTATGCCCATAGCGAGAAAGCCTTTCGCCAGATCGTCTACCCTCTTGTCAAATTGGGCGTATGTAAAATGAAGATTGCGATCCGAATAAACAAGAAAATCATGGTCGGGGTGAGCCTGTGTTTTATCGCGCAGCACCTGACTGAGGGTTTTTTCGATAAATTCCATGATGTCCCTCTAAACCGGCGTATAAATTACCGCGAGTATTTTTACAGGATTGCTGTCCGATGAAAATACACGGTGCGGCACAATGGAATCGTAATACACGGAATCCCCCGTATTCAACATATCCTTATCCATGCCGTACTCAAGCGCGAGTTTTCCTTCCAGAACATAGATAAACTCCTCGCCTTCGTGAGTTGATTTTTCCTGCTGCGCGTCAGCTTCTATTGTTACGATAAAAGGTTCCATGTGCCTGCCATTTTTGTCAGAGGCAAGCGCGTTAAAACTCATACCGTGATGATCGCCCGCCGCTATACCTTCAGGAAGCCCTGTTTTAAAACGGCCGGCGGAAGCCGCGTCTCCTGCTCTGCAAATAACAGGACCAAGCTGTTCATGATCATCAAGCAGGGTGCCAAGCCTTACCCCAAGCCCTCTGGATATTTTGATGAGCGGGGCAAGATCGGGAATGTGCCCGTTGTCTTCGATATTAGAAATTAAATCGACGGAAACGCCGCTCCGTTCAGCCAGGACTTCCCTGCTGATTGAATAAGTTTTACGAATTTCGACGATACGTTCGCCCGGTGTATGTTTTGCCATTCTGACATAATACAATTTTTTGCATTTTTTACAATAGTGTTTATTTTAATGTACCCCTGTACTGGTAAATACCAAGTGTGTCAAGGCGGCGGCGGTGAACTTCAAGACGCGAGGAAAAATCTTCAAAATTTCTGCCTTCCTTCGGAGTCCAGACCGCTTCGGCAATCGCGCAGATACGGGGGAAGATCATGTACTGAGCGAATTTTCCCGCGTATATAAGTTCCGACCACAAATTGCCCTGTCCGCCTAAAATCAACTGTTCGCTTCCGCTGTTCATTTCCCGCGTTACAGGCTGCATGGAATAAGATTTATAAACGGTAGACTCTCCTTCAAATAACTGTCCCGGTTCTTCCTCAGTATTAATATGCTTGTAATCAAGATAACAGCCGCTTGTGTTAGGTGTCATAATTACCCGATGTCCGAGCGCGCTTGCGCGCACTCCTCCGGATTCTCCTCTCCACGACATGATAATCGTCTCTTTAGGCAGTTTGAATTTTTCAGAATCATCAAGTATTTCATCCCAGCCTATTGCCGTCCTGCCTCTTTCCGAAAGCATTTGCACAAGCAGGGAAGTTATCCAGCTTTGTAATTCAGCGGGCTTTTTTAAGCCAAGTTCCGCAAGCCTCTTTTGACATTTAGGACAGGCTTCCCACCTGTTATACTTAACTTCGTCCCCTCCGATATGTACCCATTTCGACGGAAAAAGTTTAACCAGCGCATCAAATACTTTGGCCGCCAAATCAAGGATTCTGTCATTTCCCGCGCAGAGAACATCTTCAAAAATGCCGAAACGATCTTCAACATGGTAGGGGCCGCCCGTGCAGCCAAGTTCGGGATATGAAGCAAGAATTGCGCTTGCATGACCGGGAAGATCAACTTCCGGGATTATTTCGATACGGCGTTTAGCCGCAAAATCTACAACTTCGTGTATTTCATCTTCGCTGTAAAAGCCGCCTTGCGGGGGCTGCCAGTTTATCCGATTATCCTTCCTTAATGAGCCGATTTCCGTAAGCAACGGGTATTCAGCAACGGGAAGCCTCCAGCCCTGATCGTCCGTTAAATGCCAGTGAAAACGGTTTATATGGTGAAGAGAAAGCGTATCTATCAATTCTTTTATAAAGGGAACTGTATAAAAATAGCGCGAACAGTCAAGCATAAAACCGCGCCATGGAAAACGCGGGTAGTCATTAATTTCAGCACACGGTAAAACAAGAGCGCCGTTTTTAAATTCGGAAAGAACAAGCTGGCGGAATGTTTGAAGCCCGTGATATATTCCGTTAGGTGACGCAGCTTCGATTGTAATTTTCTCTTTGGAGATTACAATGCTGTAGGCTTCATCAATTGAATTATCGTCTTTTTTAATACAGAAAATATTTCCCGATTCGCGCAATGAATCCCTAAAACCCAATTTTTCAAGATCACCGCGCAGTTGGTTATTGACAGTTTCTATTTCACTTTTAAAACACTCATCTCCGCCGATTAATGATAACCCTTCAGATTGATAAACGCCTTCCTTATATTTAACAGAAACAGGTTTCGGTATAACTGTAATTTGGTCTTTCACTAAAAATACTCCGTTATGTGCTGAGGCCGCAGTGTAAATACACTTTTTAAAATGCCGGCTTTATTGATAACTTCAAGACCGTCCTGACGCGAATACATTGCGTTTTCAAGACTGCGATAGCCTGTTACAAGTTGGCTTAATATGCGAATGTCGCATTTTATATCAGCTTCTTTTGAAGTGACGGAAACTTTGGCGCTTTCCGGCGCAAATTCAACAAGGTATTTTCCGGTATTTGCTGTAATGTTTTCATCCTCAACTTCAATTACATATTCGCCTGTAAAATTAGGACGCCTCATTAATTCAAGCGCGGTTTTTACATTCACAACCCTTGTCATTTCTCTTGGGTCTATACTCATTTCTATTGACCATGCGTCTCCTGTAAAATCGGTCGGATCAATAAACGAAGGCATTTGCCACTTAAAATTTTCAAACTGGGCGGAAAGACCGTCAACAAGCCCAATCGCGCCGTATAATCCTTCTTTATCAGCAAAAACAAGGTCTGATACAAACATATTGTTATCGCCGTCATTATGGACATGCCGGTATTTTATGTAGCTTTTTGCAGCGCCTTTTTCATTTTTCCAGAGGTAAAGATAAGTCCCAGTAATGTAAGGGTCTTCCCTTGTAAAACGCTTCCAAGCGCGGTTATCCGGCCAATAATTTCTATATATTCCGTGATTTACCTTTGCAACATACGCGGAATGTACCTGTTCAAGAAGCGAAGTATCGTCCCCGGGAAGAATTTGTACATATTCACCATGAGGTTTTAAATTAAGGAAATCACCTGCCGGAATAGAAATATTATTTCTCGCGCAGCAAATTTCATAACCGAACTTACGGTAAAAATCATGGGAGAACGGGGATAAGTTTGAAAAAACAAAACCTTTTTCATAAGATTCAGGAAGCAATCTCTCAAAAATACTGCGTATATAGCCGTTTTTACGGGCTTCCGGCAGCGTTCCTACGCCTCCGATACCGGACATTTTCACGCTGTGTCCGTCAAAATTCATAAGAAAATCTATATCCAACATTCCTGCAAGAAATTTCTTTCCTTCAAAAACGCCCAATGCCCAATTTGCAGGATGATCAAGCGGGTCGATTTCTTTTTCATCTTTTGAGTAATTTCTGCGCATATTGTAAACGACTGTATGCATTTTATAGAACTGAATTAGGTCTTCATTTTCCAGCCTTCGTATTTCTGTCACTTACACCCCTAATAAAAAGGTTGTTCCAAAATCATGGAACAACCTTACTAATTTAAAGAAATTAAACTACAAGTTATTTGGCTTTGTTAACCCTTAACCGCTCCCGCAGAAACACCCTTTGTTATCTGTTTTCTGAAAATAACATAAAAGACGATCATAGGAGTCATACCGATAACAAGCGCCGCAAACTGCTTGCCGTAGTCTGTGGCTAAAGAACCTGAAAACATACTTATTCCTACAGGCAGGGATTTTAATCTGTCTGATGAAACCAGAATATTTATCAGCATGAATTCGTTCCATGTTCCGTTGACACTGAGTATGGCTACTGTTGTAGCTACGGGAGCCGCCATCGGTAGAATAATACTGCCGAAAATTCTCATGTATTTCGCACCGTCAATACGCGCGGATTCAATTACCTCAGTCGGAATGCCTTTAATGTATTCAGTGGCAAGATAAACGGCCATAGGAAGACCTATACCTATATAGGGGATTATCACCCCCAGCCTGGTGTTAAATAAACCAAGTGTATTAAACATTATAAATAACGTTACTGTGATACATTGAATGGTTATAAGTACGCCAATAATAAAACTGCCGTGCAGAAGAGGCGTTATTTTTGACGGAATTTTAGCAAAGGCAAAACCCGCCATAAAGCTTAATATTATTATCGAAATTACAGTAACTGCGGTATAAATTATGCTGTTTAAAGTCAGAATACTGAAATTTGCGTCCTTCCACGCTATAGGATAATTTTTATAGAACCATCTTATAGGAAGAGCAAGCTTGCTTGCGCTCATATATTCCTGAGTTGTCTTAAAAGAATTTACTATTACCCAAAAGATTGGATATACTGCAAGAACCGTAAATAAAACCATTATAAGATACATAACTTGTAAATGAAAGCTGTTTATTTTCCGAATGTCAGCCATTTTATTCTCCACCGCCGAATTTTTTCTCAGCTAACCTGGTTAAACCGATTAATATAAAGCAAATTAGAATCATTATTGTAGAAATGGCGTTTGCGACAGGATAATTCGGCGCCCCTCTGAACGCTTTCAGGTACATATATATCGAAAGAACACTGGTTTTGAAGGAAGGACCCCCTCCTGTCATTACATAGATAAGGTCAAACGATTTTAATGATCCGGATATTGCCAAAATAGCTGTAGTAACAATTACGCCTGATAACGAAGGTATAATAATGTACCACAGGGTTTGTGTTTCAGTCGCTCCGTCTATTTTGGATGCTTCAATAATTGAAACATCAATTTTTTGAAGATTCGCGAGGAAAATAATCATATAAATCCCCGTATACATCCATAAAATTACTATTAAAATCGGCATCATGGCGTTTTGCCCCGGCAAATATTCGGCGGCGGGATTATAGTAGTGCCGGACTTCCATCCAAACGCTGTTGGAACTTAGAAAAAACCTGTTAAACAAAATACCGATAATTACCGCCGCGACTACATTGGGCAGGTAAATCATTGATTGAAAAAAATCTGTTCCTTTGACCAGCCCGCGGGACAGTATATAGGCTAGGATAAACCCCAACGGTATCTGCCCAAATACGGAAATAAGAACAATGTATATATTATTTTTTAAAGCTAAAAAGAAATATTGGTCGGTGAAAATATTCAGATAGGCTTTAAGTCCTCCGAAGCCGATGCCGTTTCCGCCGAATAGTTTTCCGCCTTTAAAATTGGAAAAACTAAGTATTACAGAAAAAACCGTAGGGAAACCCATTACAAAAAGATACATAAACAAGGCGGGCAACACAAGCGTAATATAAGCTACTCGTTCTTCTCTTTTTGACAAACTACCCTTCACGATTTTCTCCTGATTTGTTTTTTAAAAATTATTAGCCTGTCTATAATGCAGACACCTTATGGCGAAGAAAGGTGTATACCGAAGGTACATTCGTACCTTCGGTATGTCTAAAAGCCTACTTCAATGCGTCAAACGCCTTTTGGACTTCCGCAGCTACCGCCGCTCCTGTTGTTGTCCCTAAAGCTAGATTAATCAACCCGTAATTTATCGGGAGATATACTTCAGACGCAAATACGCCGTCTATTACGCATGTAGCTGTGTTAAATGTACTGCCAATAGCGCCGATTGCCCTTTGCATGGGTTCAAGTTTCATTGCGGCAAAATTCAAATCTGATCTGGACGGGGTCGGGGTTCCGCCGTGTTCCGTTCTCAGTTCAGAAACTTCTTTTCCGGTCATCCATTTAATAAGTTTCCATGCCGCTTCTTCCTTGGCTGAACCTGCGGGGATTGCCGAACTCATGCCGTAACCAACGCCGAGAATAACCGAACTGGATGAATTGATTTTTGCGCCGGGAATGTCGGGGAATACGCCAATCGTAATGTTATTTTGTTTTGCCGGTGGGATCAAAGCCTGTCCTGTGCTTGAATCGGTAATGAAAGCTCCGACGCGCCAGTCGCCGTCAATATAATAAGCGGATTTGTTATTGGCAAACGCTCCGGGGCCTTCGCCGTAATCCATACCTACCGCTGATTTATTGATTACACCGTCAGCGTACAATTGCTTAACAAAATCAAGAGCGGCGACAAAATCAGGATCGGTAAATTTAGCCTGTCCTTTATGTATCCTTGTATGCCAGTCGGCTCCGCAGAAACGTCCTGCTATCATTGAGAACAGACAACTCTGCATAACCCAGTCGCTCTGCGCCGGAATAATTATAGTCTCATACCCCTTTCCCTTTAATACCGGAACCTGAGCTTTCAGTTCAGCATAAGTTTTTGCCGGCTGAAGTCCGCAGGCATTTAATACTTCCAAGTTGGTATAGAAAGCGTGAGTTGTTGTAATACTCTGGGGAATCATCGCCATATAACCTGCCTGCTGCTGTGACGGATCCATGGTCATAGGAATATAATTACCTTTAATATTATCCCTGTTGATAAAAGGAGTAAGGTCTTTAAGCAGTTTCTGATCATGCAGGTAGTCTGAACGTCCTGACGGCCAAACGTACATAACGTCCGGAAGATTTCCGGCTGCTGTATAAGTTCTCAGCTTGTCATGGAAAGGCTCGTCAAAGAGATTTTCCCTCTCTATTTTAACACCGGGATTGTCCTTTTCAAATGTACCAAACCATAAATCGGCGTCAGCAATAGCGTTCGGGGCAGTAGCTTCAAGATAGTAAAATACTCTTAATGTAACACTGTCATCTTTCTTTTTGCAACCGATCAATACGGTAGCCGCGATTAGTATTGTGAGAGCTATGCCCACAATTTTCTTAATTAACATCATTTCCCTCCTATGGATTAATATGATATTGAGGTACATTCTACTTATTTACTAAGAAATTGTCAATTAAAATTAAAAATAATATTTTGGAATTTTAAGCCTTTTCCAAAACACGGTTAATTTAGAAAAAGTCTTTAAAAACCGTCTTTTTGCCGATTTTTCCCATAAATATAAGTAATTTTTTATAAATTTAAGGTATAACCCCCCTAAACACGAATAAATAGTCTCGACTGTCTTGATATTTTATGGTAGTATTCCAGCAATGAGTAAGGCAAAATCATTCATTGTTGATCAAAAAGTAGTATATCCAAGCCAGGGTGTAGGCGTAATAAAGCAGATAATTCAAAAAAAATTTAAAGATTCAAAAATACCCTATTATGTTATTTATGTTGAAGTTACCGACATGACAATAATGGTCCCGGTTGATAAAGCTGCAGGACTTGGCATTCGCCCCACCGTTTCCAGAGACGAGGCTTCAAAGGCGCTTGAGCTTATCAGCGAAGATTATGAACCGATTCCTTCGGACTGGAAAATGCGCTATCAAATGAATCTTGATCTTCTAAAAAAGGGAAGTATAAGAGATATAGCGTGCATAGTCCGTTCTTTATACCATCGAAGCAAGGTAAAAGAACTGCCAATTCTGGAACGAAAATTGTACGATTCAGCCCTGAAACTGCTTGTTGATGAAGCTTCAATTTCCCTGCGAAAATCCAAAGAAGAAATTGAAGAGATAATTTTTTCACGGCTGGAACCAGAAGAGTAAATGGAAGATTTACCAGCGGCGGCGGCTGTTATTTGCGCCGCAGGCGCTTCTTTACGCATGGGCGGAATAAAAAAAGAATTTCAAAAACTTAAAAACCACCCTGAATCTCTTACAGTATTGGGGGCAGTATATTCCGCTTTTGTAAAAGTTCCTTCCATAAACGTAATTGTTATCGCCATTAACGAAAATACGGAAACCGCCGCAAGCAAAGCCCTGCCTTTGGGGGCGGCATTACAAGAACCAAAAGTTTTATTTGTTACCGGAGGAAATTCCCGCCGCGCTTCGGTATATAACGCGCTGTCAGTTTTAAAAGAATACAATCCTACCCGCGTTTTGATTCACGACGGAGCAAGACCGTGGGTCAGCACATTATTAATAGAAAATATACTGAAGGCATCACATAAATTTGACGCTGTTATTCCCCTGCTTCCGGTTACGGAAACGCCGAAGGAAATTAACGCGCCTCTATGGAGTCTGTCTGAACAATGTAAGTCTGCGAATAAAGCAGTCTTAATAACACGTCACTTAAAACGGGCAAATACCGGAGCAGCGCAGACCCCGCAGTGTTTTAAATTCCCTGAAATTCTGAATGCCCACGAAAAAGCCGCAATTTTTACGGACGAAGAATTTACCGATGACGCTGAAATTTGGGGCAGATTCTGCGGAGATGTTGCGGCAATTCAAGGAGAGGCTGAAAACCGAAAAATTACTTTTGCAGAAGACTTAATATAGTTTATTCTATAAATTATCCTTGTTTGAAAAAGCTTAGCGATTTTGATATCATAGAATATGATTTGCGAAAGGCGGTGTTATAATATGAAGAGAATATCTGTTTTTGTCATGCTGCTGGTAATAAACAGCTTTCTTTTATCCTCGTGCCGTGAAAATGATCGGCTTTTATCCGTAGACCGAAAGGGGCGGACTGTAGTTGAACGTTTCGGTCAGTTGAGAGTAGAAGGAACATATCTGCTTGCCGCTGACGGGAAACCTGTACAATTACGAGGAATAAGTTCCTACGGGCTGCAATATGCCGGTAAATATGCCAACGAAGAAGTCCTTCGCTGGCTGCGGGATGACTGGAATATGCAGATTTGGCGGGCAGCATTGTATCTCAGTGAAGGGGGCTATATTACACAGCCGTCGATTAAATCCAAAGTAATCGATTCAGTGGAAGCGGCGCTTAAACTGGGCTTGTATGTTATTATCGATTGGCATGTTCACATGGATCAGGATCCCCGTATGTATCAGCGGTACGCAATCGAATTTTTTGCTGAAATGGCCCAACGCTACGGTTCATATCCCAATGTACTATATGAAATTTGTAACGAGCCAAACGGCCGGCAGACAACTTGGGGCGAAGCTGTTAAGCCCTATGCCGAAGCGGTCATCGCCGAGATACGAAAGTATGACCCGGATAATATTATTATTGTGGGAACGCCTACATGGAGCCAAGATGTTGATATAGCGGCGGGAGATCCGATTCAAGGCATTAACATTATGTATACCCTTCATTTTTATGCCGGTACACACGGCGAAGAGCTTCGGAGAAAGGCACAGACCGCCATTGACAAGGGGTTGGCGCTGTTTGTTACCGAGTGCGGAACCTCCCAGGCGACAGGCGGCGGCGGGGTTTTTGAAGAAAAGTTCTTAGAATGGCTTTCTTTCCTTAAAAAGCATCAAATTTCATGGGTTAATTGGTCTTTGACCAATAAGGGGGAGGATTCGGGAATCTTAATAATGAACGCTGACCGGGAGGGAAAAGGCCATTGGACAGAGAATGAGCTTTCACAATCGGGGAAATTTATAAGGGGAATTCTCCGAAATGAGGTAAAAGTAAAATAATAGAGGATTCACAAAAATTTGACTTTTTATGTTTTTTTATTTGCGTATTTTTGTGCCTTATGGTACAATAATCTATAAATCCCAGAGATCAAAAAAATCTGGGAAAATGAATTATCTTTTTTCTTATGGAGGAAAATAGGATGAAAAAAATTCTTCTCATTGCGGGAGTAGCCATTTTATTGTTTAGTGGTTGCTCAAAGGGCGGCGATCCCAATTCAGGCAAACTGGTTATTTGGTCATTTACCGATGAATTAGGCAAGATGACAAACGGCGATCCCAATTCCCCTGGTTTCGATGTCTATTTTAAGAAGTCCCACCCTGGGATAACAATTGAGTATTCCCAAACCCCATCGGATCAGTTCCAGGCCAAAATAGACCCGGTTCTATCTACCGGTCAGGGAGCTCCGGATATTATTGCGTTGGAATCCGCATTTGTCCGCAAATACGTTGAATCCGGCCTTCTTCTGGACATCACCGATATTTATGAAGCCAACAAGAGCAAACTTCTCTCCTATCCGGTGGAAGTCGGTTCATATAATGGTAAAGTATACGGTATGTCATGGCAGGCTGCCCCCGGCGCATTGTTCTATCGCCGCAGCCTTGCAAAGAAATACCTTGGAACAGATGATCCGCAAACCGTGCAGACCTATTTTTCCAGTTTCAACAAATTTCTTGAGACAGCCCAGCTTCTCAAAACAAAATCAAACGGTTCCTGCGTAGTAGTCTCCTCTCTCGGCGATTTGAACAATTCTTTCCTGTCAGCCAGAACACAACCTTGGCTCGTGAACGGTAAAATCGTCGTTGATCCGGCGATGGATCAGTATCTGGATATATGTAAGACTCTGCATGATAACCGTTGGGAAGGCAGGGTAGGCCAATGGTCAGAAGGCTGGTTTGCCGGTATGAAGGGCGAGCTTAAAGATGAATCCGGAAAACAGGTAGAAGTATTCTCCTATTTCCTCCCTACTTGGGGTCTTCACTATGTACTCAAAACCAATGCTCCCGATACATCGGGTGATTGGGCGATGATTCCTGGTCCTTCTTCCTACCGCTGGGGCGGTACTTGGGTTGCAGCATACAAAGGCACCAAGAATGCGGCCGCAGCTAAAGAGTTTATCCGTTATGTAACCACCGATGATACTTTCCTTGAAGGGTGGGCTAAAGATACCGGAGACTTAGTAAGCAATATCAACGTTATCAACAAAATTAAAGATTCCTATAGGGAGCCTTTCCTCGGCGGACAGAATCACTACGCTGAGTTTGCCGAGATGGCCAAAAATGTTAACGGCAGATTGCTTCAGGGAAGCGATGAAGCCGTTGAAGCGCTCTTTGGTGAAGCGATGGCCGCTTTCGTAAACGGAGAGAAAACCAAGGCTCAGGCCCTTGCAGATTTCAAAGCACAGGCAGAATCTCAGTTTGGACAATAGCGGATAGTGGTTAGAGCTAATCTCAACAAGGGCGCGGGTTTTTAAATCCGCGCCTTTTTTACAGGAGAACTAATGAAAAAGAAAAAAACAATAGACCATGAAACAAAGACAAACCGCTGGGGGTATTTTTTTGTAGCGCCTTTTATAATTGTGTTTTGTATATTCAACCTTTGGCCGACATTATACACAATTATTCTGAGCTTTACCGATCTGCGGGGTTTACGGAGTGATTTCCAATTTATCGGTCTTGCAAATTTTTCCAAACTGGTTAATGACCAGTATTTCTGGGGTGCTCTGGGGAATACCTTTATTATCTGGGGTTTTAATTTTGTCCCCCAGTTGGGGCTTGCCCTGGTGCTTTCAATCTGGTTGTCTGATGTACAAGTCAATTTGACCGGTAAAAGCTTTTTCCGGGCGATTGTCTATATGCCCAACCTGCTTACAGCCGTGTCGATAGCCTTGCTCTTCCGCAGTATTTTCGGTTATAACGCACATGTTACCGCGCCGGCGAATCAATTTCTGGCTTCTTTGGGCTTTCAAGATACGGTTATCGTTGACGGTGTACCTGTAAAAGAAGCGTTTAACTTTTTCCGAAACGTAACATTTTCCCGTGGCCTGGTATCCTTTATCCAGTGGTGGATGTGGTATGGCTATACGATGATTATACTCATGGCGGGTATTACTACTATCTCTCCATCGCTTTATGAATCCGCGGTAATTGACGGCGCCAATAGCTTCCAAACTACATGGTACATAACCCTGCCCCTGCTCCGCCCAATAATGCTTTACATTCTGGTTACTTCGGCAATCGGCGGTATGCAGATGTTTGACATTCCCTTCCTGCTTACAGATATGTTGGGCTCTCCCAATTACAAGATTCGGACTACGACAGTGTATCAGTACAATATGGCCTTAGGGAGAGGCGCTAACGACTATGCGTACGGCGCAGCCATTTCCATTGGCATATTTATTGTTACCATTCTTCTAGCCCTCTTAATATTTTTCTTTTTGCAGGATCGCAGCGAACTTAAAAAACAAAAAGGAGGCAAGTCATGACATCAGGTCTTACTTCCAAACGGGCTATTATTCATGTTATTATGATTCTGCTGGGTTGTATATCAATAGTACCGATTTATCTGCTGTTGGTTAATGCCACACGTTCTACCGAGCAGATCAATTTGGGATTATCCCTAATTCCGGGCGGCAACGCCATGTTCAACTGGCGGATCTTAACCGGACGGGGATTTCAAATTTGGCAGGGATTTGGAAACAGCGCTTTTATTTCTATCAGCACTACGGCATTAAGCGTTTACTTTTCGGCTATGACTGCCTATGGTCTGCATGTCTACAAGTTTAAGGGTAGAATGGCGCTGTGGACGGTGATCCTTATCATAATAATGCTGCCTGCAACGCTTTCTATTATCGGTTTTTTTCAGTTCATTTCCCGGCTAAAGCTCCGTGATAGTTATATTCCTCTCATTATTCCGGGTATTGCCGCAGCAGGAACGGTTTTGTTTCTTCGGCAATACATGATGTCTGCTATATCAAAAGAACTTATTGAGGCAGCGAGGATCGAAGGCGCCGGCGAATACCGGATATTCAATTTAATTATTCTTCCGATTATGCTTCCAGCGCTTGCGGCCCAGTCGATATTTACCTTCGTAGGTTCGTGGAATAACTTTATCACACCATTTATACTAATTTCCAGCGAGAAAAAATATACTTTGCCTATGCTTGTTCAAAGTCTTCGCGGCAATATCTACCGTGCCGAGTACGGTGCAATTTATTTCGGAATTGCCATTTCACTCATACCAATCCTGTTATTTTATGCTTTCATGTCAAGGTTTATCATCTCAGGTATAACTATGGGCGGTTTGAAGGAATAATGTTTTTACCGCAGTCTCACGCAGACTGCGGTTTTTTTTAAGAACCAGAGTATATTAGAAATCTACACGCTTAAGGATGATTAGCCGCTCCCGCGAATTGGCTGTTGTAAAGTTCCGCATAGAAGCCCCGGCGTTCAAGAAGTTCCCTGTGTTTTCCCTGTTCAACAATCTCGCCGTTTTTTAAAACAAGAATAAGATCAGCATTGCGAATGGTGGAAAGCCTGTGAGCGATAATAAAACTGGTGCGGCCTTTCATCAATAAGTCCATTGCTTTCTGAATGAGTCTTTCTGTACGGGTATCAACACTGCTTGTTGCTTCGTCCAGAATGAGCATTCCCGGATTTGCGAGAATCACACGCGCAATAGTAAGAAGCTGTTTTTGCCCTGCGGAAATATTGTCGCTCTCTTCGTTAAGAACCATGCTGTAACCGCCCGGGAGTGTCCGCACAAAGTGATCTACTTGTGCGGCTTTTGCGGCCTCTTCAGTTTCGGCTTCGGACGCCTGCGTCCGGCTGTAGCGTATGTTATCCGCAATTGTGCCGGAAAAAAGCCATGTATCCTGCAGTACCATTCCGAAAAGCGAACGCAAATCCTGCCGTTTAAAGGCGCGGATATCCTCCCCGCCTATAGAAATTGAACCGCCTGTAACATCGTAAAAACGCATGAGGAGTTTTACAATCGTCGTCTTGCCGGCGCCGGTGGGTCCCACTATCGCAATTTTCTGACCCGGCTCAATACGGGCGCTGAAATCCCCGATGACAGGCTTTGCGGGATCGTAGCCGAAGCGGACATGATCAAAAACTATCGAACTCCGGGAAGAAGGCGGCGGCAAAGCCGCAATCGGATCGGGTATCTCTTCGGCTTCCGCAAGGAATTCAAAAACCCTCTCCGCCGCTGCGGCTGTCTGCTGGAGTATGTTTGAAATATTAGCGATGTTAGTCAGAGGGTGGTTGAACGAGCGAATGTACTGCAAAAAAGCTTGAATGCCGCCAATCGTTATTATTCCCCGCAGGACAAAAAAACCTCCGGCGGCGCAAACCACGACGTAGGTAATATTTCCCACAAAAGCGGTAATCGGCATCATGAGACCGGAGAGGAAATTAGCCTTCCATGCGGATTTGTAAAGTTCCCGGTTCAGGGAATCAAATGTCTTTACCGAATCGGCCTCGCCGCAAAAAGCTTTGACCACTATGTGGCTTGAGAACATTTCCTCAATGTGACCGTTCACGTTCCCAATACACTTCTGCTGGGCTTTAAAGAATTTCTGTGACTGCTTAACAATTAAGGTGATAAAAATTATCGAAAGGGAAAGAAAACAAATGGCTATAATAGTAAGAATCCAGTTTACCGAGAACATGATGCACAGGATTCCAACCACAGAACTGACAGACGTGATTATCTGGGTAAGGCTCATGGTGAGAGTCTGGTTAACTGTGTCTACGTCGTTGGTAAGCCGGGAAAGAACTTCCCCGTGTGTAACGCCGTCAAAATAACTGAACGGCAGGCGGTGAAGTTTATTGCTGATATCGTCCCTTAAAGTATAGGTTACCTTGACGCTCACCCTTGTCATTAAAAAACCCTGTATCCACGAACAAAGAGCGCTTACAAGATAGAGGCTCAAAAGCATAATAAGTATTGAGGCGATCTTGCCGAAATTGACAGCGCCTATTCCGGACACCTGTCGTGAAATTCCCCTTACCAATTCGTCCGTAACCATTCCCATGATCCAAGGGCCGACAATCGTAAAGGCTGTGGAAGCTAAAGCTAAAATCCACACGATAATGATTGTCAGACTGAATGGTTTCAGGTAGGAAGCAAGCTGCCTCATAGTGCCCTTAAAGTCCTTCGCTTTAGAGCCCATAGCGGCGAACATTCCTCCGGGCCCGCCCCTTCCCATTCCCGGACCGCGAATCCCTGTAACCTTGCCCGGCGAACTTCTGTTATCGCTCATGATACGGCTTCCTGTGAAAATTGGGATTCGGCAATTTCCCGGTATTCGGCGCAGGTTTCCATCAGTTCACTGTGCTTACCCATACCGGCGATTTTGCCTTTTTCCAGCACGATGATCTTGTCAGCTTGCATAATGGTTCCCACTCTTTGGGCGACAATGATCTTTGTGACGGTTTTTCTCTTTTCCTCCAGCGCCTGCCGCAGCCGCGCGTCAGTGGCAAAGTCCAGAGCGGAAAAACTGTCGTCAAAAATGAGAATCTCAGGGTCACGGACTAAAGCCCTTGCGATAGAAAGCCGCTGTTTCTGGCCGCCAGAAACATTTGCACCACCCTGCGCAATTACAGATTCAAAGCCTTCCGGTTTTGCTTCGATAAAATCCATGATCTGCGCTATTTCCGCTCCTTCACGAATCTCAGAATCAGACGCGTCAGTTTTCCCGTAACGGAGGTTGAAGGACACAGTCCCTGAAAGCAGAATGCTTTTTTGAGGCACATAACCGATTCCTCCTCGAAGTTCTTTTTGAATTAGCTCTCTTACGTCCACTCCGTTAACCGATATGCCTCCGCCCGTAACATCGTAAAAGCGCAGGATAAGGTTTACTATTGTTGACTTTCCCGAACCTGTAGCGCCGATAATCGCAGTAGTCTGTCCGCTCTCGGCGGTAAAACTAATATCTTTCAAGGCATATTCTGTTGCGCCTTCATAACGGAACGACACGTTTTTAAATTCCACCCTTCCGCCGCTGCCGGAAACCGCGCCTTTTTTAGCAGCTAACGGCGTTTCCGTATCACGGATAGAAACTTCAGTTTCCAGCACTTTGGCAATTCTGTCTGCGGAAACCGCTGTACGGGGAAGCATGACAAACATCATTGAAAAAAACAGGAACGAAAAGATTATCTGCATGGTGTACTGGATAAAAGCCATCATATCGCCTACGCCCATAACTGACGCAGCAATCCTGTGAGCGCCGGTCCAGATAATCAGAATGATGGCGGAGTTCATTATAAACTGCATAAGCGGCATTTGAAGGATCATGATCTGGTTTACAAAAAGAGATGTCTTTGTAAGCTCCCTGTTAACGCCGTCAAACCTTTTCTTTTCGTGCTCCTGCGCTCCGAAAGCCCGTATCACCATGAGACCGTTCAATGTCTCCCTTGCGATTCTGTTCATGCGATCCACCAGATTTTGAATCATTTTGAATTTCGGCATAACAAGGGAAACAAGCGCTATAACCAAACAGATAAGAACAACCACCGCAAGGACTATGATCCAGCTCATGCCGGGAGCCTTATTTACCGCCATGATAATCCCGCCGATTCCCATGATCGGGGCATAACAGATCATTCGGATTCCCATTATGAATATTCCCTGCACCTGATTGATGTCGTTGGTACAGCGGGTGATAAGGGAAGCCGTAGAAAAAGTATCGAATTCACGGCTGGAGAAACTCTCTACCTTTTGGAACACAGCGAAGCGGAGATCACGTGCGATACCGGCGGCAATCCTCGTTGAAAGAAAACTCACGCTCACCGCCGCAGCGCCGCCTGCCAGTGTAATTACCAGCATTTGCAGACCAAGGCTGAGGATGTTGCCGTCCTCCGCTGCGTTATTTACTGAAGCGCTTTGTGCCGCGCTTTGCGCCGCGCTTTGCGCCGCGCTTTGCGCGAGGATACTATTAACAAGCTGGGACATGAGATTTGGCAGGCTGAGATCGCAAAAAACCTGCAGGAAAAGAATCATCACTGCGAGAATAAAAAGGAGGATAAAGGGTTTTAGGTATTTAACTAATATGCGCAATATGTCTCACTTAGGGCTAATAATACATTAAAATGCAGGGAATGTGGAGTACCGTCCTTCACTCTATTAATATGAAATCAATCGAACATAAACTTAGCGTTTTCGCCTTTGCGAGAGGTATTTGCGTACTTTCTAAAAAATTCAGCTAGAATTCAGAAAGAAATCATTCAAATTTCACCATTACCTGACAATAAATTGTTCTACTTATATCAATAAGATGAGCCGTTGGCTTAGAAAATGAATTTTGAGGAGGGTGCTATGAAAAAAATAGTGCTTTTGTGTTTGTTAGCCGCTCTTGTATGCGGCAGTATTTTTGCCCAATCGAATACTCCGGCAACCACCACCATAAAGGGAACGCTTGGATTAAGCGCCGGAAGAATTTCCGTTGTCAGCGGAAATATCACCTATTATGTCAGAGGGCTTGAACGTTTTGTCGGTTTTATTGACGGTCTCAAAGAAGGCGCGCAGGTTTCGCTTGATGGTTATGCCTCCGCTCCGAGAGTCGAAGGGCAGAAGGACAGATTATTCTATCCCGTAACACTTACCCTAAACGGAAAAAATTACGAAGTAGGTTCTCCGACTCCTTTTAACATGATGCTCGGACGAAACGGAAAAGGTATGGGTATGAGTCCGGGTTTCCGCCAAGGAAGACGCTAGTTTCATTAGGTGAAACCGCTGATTACGGAAAAGTCCGAAGTTAATCAGCGGTTTCCTCGCAATTCAAATGCAAACATGGAAAGTATTGATACCGAGATAAACCGGTTTGCCTACATTACTCCACCTTGAACCGCGAAACTTCCTTTGTCAGAGAGTTAATACCTTCGCGGTTTTTGCCGCTTATCACGTTAACATGATTTACTGCAATATTTATTTGATCCGCGCCTGAAGCCATCTCGTTCATGCCGTTGGTTATTTCCTGAGTCGCTTTCTCGAGATTATCGCTCTCCTGTATCACTTCATTGGCTCCTTCAAGCATCTGCTGGGAGGCGCTTTTTACCTGTCTGGTGATTTCGTTCACTTCATTTACGCCTTCAAGTACCTGCCTGCTTCCCGTAGTTTGTTCCTTCATTGAGTTACGGATACTATCCTCCTGATCCGCAACTGTTTTTACGCTTGAGTCAATATCTTCGAATTTATCCAGCACGTTTTCGGTAGAACTCATTATTTTGTCAATTGAACCTTTTATCTTTTTTAGAACACTGCCAATTGTTTTGGACTGTTCGCTGGAACTCTCGGCAAGTTTGCGGATTTCATCGGCGACAACGGCAAAACCCTTGCCCGCTTCTCCGGCGTGAGCCGCTTCAATCGCAGCGTTCATCGAAAGCAAGTTGGTTTGGCTGGCAATATTTTCCATTACCGAGTTAATTTCCAAAAGCCCTTCCGATTCATGAGCTATTTCCTGTATATCAGCCGCAACATCCTGCAAACCGGAGCGTCCCACCTCGGAAGCTTCCTTCAATGCCTTTACATTGTCAGCGTTATTGACCAGCGTTCCGGTAACCGAGTTGATATTCGCCATCATTTGTTCAATGGCGGACGAAGCCTGCGACATATGTATACTTTGATTTTCAACATGCTCATTGAGTTTATGAATGTTTACGGTAAGCTGTTCCATAGTGGCGTGGGTTTCGCTGACACTGGCGCTTTGATTTATAATCCTTCCCTTAATGCTGTGGATATTGGCGTTAATTTCGTTTACCGCCGCCGCTGTTTCGTCCATATTGCTCGCAAGGTCGGTTCCTATGCCGGATAACGTTGCCGCCTCTCCTTTGACTTTTACCACGAGATTTCTGATTTTCTCAAGCGTATTGTTGAAGTACAGAGCCAGACTGCCAATCTCATCTTTTGAATTGACGGCAATAGTCCGTGTCAAGTCGCCTTCGCCTTCGGAAATATCCTTGAGAGTGTCGGCAACTTTGACGATAGGCTTACTGATAGACTGAGCAAGGAACAGCGCCGCCAAAACTACCAGCGCCAATATCACAACGCTGATTATTATTGTTATTTTAAGCATTTCGTAGACCGGAGCCATTATCGTATCGGTCATAACACCTATCGCATAACTCCACGTAGTTTTCGTATTCCCGAATGTAATGGGAATGATTATTATTCTCATTTCCTTTTCAATTGCTTTTATGTAATTGGTAAAGGAAAAAGGTTTGCCCGCTTTTACCGCATTCATAAAATCATTAAGATACTTGCCCGCCATGTCGGCTTCTGTATTCTTCAGGTTTTCTCCGATACGGTCTTCGTCAAAGTGAGCGGTAACAGTACCGGCATTGCTGAATACAGCTGTTACAGCGTCGGGAAAAGGTTTTTGGGTTTGAGAAATTGTTTGTATTTCCGTTAGCGGAAGATCAAAGCCCATAACTCCGACAACTTTGCCGTCTGTTTTTATCGGAACGGCAATTGAGGTCATCAATATTGTCTTCCCGTTTACTTCGTATTCATAGGGATCAATAATTGTCGGCTGACCTGAACTTTTCGTTAAAACATAAGCAGGGTCTTCAAAATCTTCCAGAACACTCATCTCGACTCTTCCGTTATCCCAATAATAGTAGGGTGCGAAACGTCCGGTTACACTTGTTCCTTTGGTTCCCAGAAACTGACTGTCGCCTCCTTCCAGAACGTTAGGTTCCCATACGCACCATGCGGCGATAATTCCGGAGTTTTCCCGCGTTATGCCCGCAAGTATAAAATTAAAAAAAGTTCGGCGGTTGGCGATTATCATGTAACGGTACTGTTCCATGACATGACCGACTGTTTCCACTTTGTATACGTATGAATTAATAAAATTGGTAACATCTGCGGCTGCGTCATTCGCCGTAGTAACGACATATTGTTCCGAAAGGCCTGAGATACTGGAGCGCGCCTTGATAAGCAGGGTAATGCTGACAGACGCAACTGCGAATAATCCAAGCGCCACCATAATAGACATTAATTTAAATTTGATTTTCATAGTGAATTTAATATATATTTGCGTATTGTTTTCCAACAACGCTGATCTTTTGAATCGCTGTATTTTTAGAGGATTTTTTAATTCTGCCTAACAGTTCAGTCTTATTCTACCTTAAACTTAGCCACTTCCAGCATCAGAGTATTAATACCCTCACGGTTTTTGTTGCTTATTTCATTGACATGGTGCACCGCTATGTTAATTTCATCCGCACCGGAAGCCATCTCGTTCATGCCGCTGGTTATTTCCTGAGTGATTTTTTCAAGATTACTGCTTTCTTTTATTACTTCCCTTGTTTCACTAAGCATCTCATTGGAACCTCTCTTTACCTGCTGGGTAAGTTCATTCAAACTGCTTGTACTTTGCAGGACTTGTTTGCTTCCCTCGCCCTGCTCTTCCATTGCGTTACGGACGTTTTCTTCCTGCTGCGAAACAGTCTTGACGTTAGAGTCAATCGCCGCAAATCTGTTAAGCACGGTTTCAGTGGATTTGGTTATCTTGTCTATTGAGCTTTTTATCTTTTTTAAAACATTGCTGATTGTCTTGGATTGAGCGCTGGAATTTTCCGCAAGTTTGCGGATTTCACCTGCGACAACGGCAAAACCCTTGCCCATTTCTCCGGCGTGAGCCGCTTCAATCGCAGCGTTCATTGAAAGCAGATTGGTCTGACTGGCGATGTTTTCCATTACAGCGTTAATCTCAAGCAGACCTTCGGATTCTTTGGCGATTTCCTGAATATCAGACGCCACTTCCTGCAATCCGTTGCGGCCTACTTCGGAAGCTTCCATCAATGTATTTACATTGTCAGTGTTTTTAACAAGAGTATCAGTGACAGAATGGACATTGGCTACCATTTCTTCAATAGCGGATGACGCCTGAGAAACATTGTTACTCTGTTTTTCCACACTATCATTGAGTTTGTTGATATTCACAACAACCTGTTCCATAGTCGCGTGTGTTTGCGTAACACTGGCGCTCTGATTAACGACTCGGCCTTTAATGCTCTGGATGTTGGCTGTAATTTGATTTATAGCGGCGGCGGTTTCGGTCATATTGCTGGCAAGGTCATTACCGATGTTGTCAAGGTTTCTCGCCTCTTTCTTAATCACAACAACCAGATTCTTGATTTTTTCAAAGGTTTTGTTAAAATACCGCGCCATATCTCCGATTTCATCTCTGCCGGAAAGCGTAAGCTGTTTTGTTAAGTCTCCTTCGCCTTCTGATATTTCTTTAAGCATCGCTGTCGCGGAATTAATCGGCCTTAATAATATGAGCTTGTAACTCATTATGTTTACCACTATAGATGCCAATAAGATGGCAACAGCGATAACAGCGATTAATTTAACCTGCTTTGTAGTATTACCGGCAATAACCTTATTAATAGCCGTCATCTCGTTACCGAGAAACAGGATACCGATTACTTCTTTGCTTTTTTCCTCTATAATCGGCTTGTATTCGGTAAGATAATTTTTACCGAGAATGACCGCTTTTCCCGAGTAACTCTTACCGGAGTTTATAGAAGGATATGCGGCGCTGCCTGTTCCCAGATAAGTATCCACCGCCCGTTTTCCCGCATTGTCTATAATACTGGTGCTTATCCTTCGGTAATCATTACCGTCCTTGATAAATACAGTCAACGCTATATTCAGATCATTACTTAATTCGTCTATCAGGTCATAATTATATTTAAGGGAAACGCCTTCTTCACTCAATAAATCACCGTCTTTAAGACTCAATTTTCCGTATTCAAGCGCAACTCTGTGCGAAAAATGAACCATATCGCCTGAGAGTTTCTCTTTCCCCATAAGAACAGCGGTTTCAAGACTCGATGTCTGCACGGAACTAATACTGATAAATGAAAAAATAGAAATCGCCAAAAGCACGAAAGCTATGGATATACTTGATAATTTTATCAGTAAGCCAATGCGCATTGATTTTTTTTCATTAGCGCTCATCGTATACCTCTTGCCTATATTAAGTCTTTTTATAGTATATAAGCTTGGGACGGATTACACAATACCGAATATTATCTCTTAAAATCTATGATAAATTACAGGGAAAGCCGTTTTGTTGTATAATATAGATTATGCTCCTAAACCTTGAACAAAGAAAGACTCATAGGGATATTGAAGTATCAATAATATACCCGGAAAAAAATAAAACCGTTGAAAGACTTATCTCATTCATCAATTCACTCAGTATTAAAATAGAAGGTTACGCGGAAGACAGCGTAAAGCAGATAAACGTGCCGGATATTTATTATATTGAAAGTGAAGACAAAATATCGGTAATTTACAGTGAAAATGAATATTACAGAACCAAATACCGATTGTACCAAATCAGCGAAAAATTAGCGGGATTGGGCTTTGTTCAAATCAGCAAATATTGCCTCATAAATATAAACAAGCTTGAAAAAATAATTCCGTTATCCAACAGGCGCATGGAAGCGATATTGAAAAACGGGAAACGGGTTTTTATTACCAGAAAATATCTTTATGATATAAAAAAAATATTACAGGAGAATCTTGATGAAAAATGATAACTTAAAGAAAATTATTTTATATGTATTTGCCAGTACCGGCGCGGTATTGTTTCTTTTAGCGGTTTTTGCCATAAACAAAGGAAATAAATTTATTAAGGCCGGTACTATTCTGGAGATTATAGGAGCAAATTTAGTGATTACTATAGGTCTCTTTCTGACTCATAAAATAGAGTTTCGTTTTGCGATTTTCGAATTCCTGCTTGATATCGGTTTTATGATGACTGTTATCGTTTTATCCGGCGCATTATTTAATTGGTATTCCACTATACCTATATGGGTTCCTCTTGTCATTGTACTTGCGGTCTATATATTATTCTATTTATTGGATATTGTCAGAGTTCACAGAGATATAAAAGAAATAAATAAATTATTACAAAAACTCAAAGAAAAAGAAAACAATCCTGTATCTTAGTATTAAATTCAGGCGTGTTAGTACGAATTCTGTTCTAAAAACAAATAACAATACTATAGTAATTTAGGATGGAATATTTTGAAAATACTGGTTCATGACTTAAACGAAGAAGATTTCTCTCAACTGGGAGTAAATAAAAGCGGATTTAAAGTAATTAACGCAAGCGCTGCTTCCGCTCCGTGTGTAGGTTGTTTTGATTGCTGGTTTAAAACTCCCGGTATGTGTAAAACGAATGATTATTTGCAAAACTCCGAATTGTGGAACAGCGAAGAAACGGTTATAATCAGCCAAAATTGTTACGGCGGATACAGCGAGCAGGTAAAGAAAGCGCTTGACCGCAGCGTTCCCGCAAGCACACCGTTTTTTACATACCGTTCATGGAAAATAAGACATATAAAGAGATATAGAGTTAACCGGAAACAACTAACGGTGATTTTATACGGTAATTTTCTTGAGACAGAGGCAAAAGCCGCTGAAAGAATGGTAGAGGCAAACCGCAGCACTATGGGTTTTAAAAAAGTTATTCTTCATATGATAAATAATGTTAATGAAATAGGACAGGTATTAAAATGAATATACTGATTATCAATGGCAGTCCTAAGAAGACAGGCGGAGCTTCTGCGTTCTTAGCAAAAGTTTTACGTTTTATGCTTTTTCCCCACAAGGTTACGACAATAAGTTTTGGCATATCCAAAGATTACCGGGAAATATTTGATAACCTCCAAAATACCGACGCTGTTGTAATAACGGTTCCCTTGTATGTAGACAGTATTCCGGCTCATTTTATACGTTTCCTGAAAGAGACGGAACAATTTTGCAAAAATAACAAATGCGAATTCAAGCTCTATGTTATATCAAACGCCGGATTTGTCGGGGGGCATCATAATCAGGCGCATTTGGAACAGTATCAATGCTGGTGCGAAAGAACCGGCATTAAATGGGGCGGCGGACTTGGCATAGGCGGCGGCGTAATGCTTCATGTGTTATACAAAATAACGCTGATATGGAGCGGTATACAATTTGCTATCGGAGTAATAATCAACATCGTTTATGGAAATCCATTTATAAATAATGCGTTATTATCGGGTTTTGCCAATAGCATGATTATAATGCTGTTCTTTTACTGCGGAATGCTGCTTTTTGAATTTATTCTTGCGTGGGCAATAAGAAATAAAAGGAGCATAAAAAATAAATACACAAGAGTAATGCTGCCTTCTTTTATTTTTATTATAGTCGCAAATATATTTATGGCATTAACCGGATTACTCCACGGCAAATTGATATTTCCTTTATTCAGGAAGATAAAATATTCAAATGGAAAATAACAGTCTTGTTCTGAAAAACGAAAACGGGCTCACTTCCAACGCAATAAAAATAATTGCCATTTTTACAATGACATTAGCCCATAGCGCCATAATTTTCTTTTCCCGTTACAGTTATGATATACCGGCGCTGTTTATGAACGGTATCGGAAGGCTAACCGCTCCAATTATGATGTTTCTTATTGTGGAAGGGTATCATCATACAAGAAATCTAAAAAAATACATTTTTAGATTATCTATTCTTGCAATTATTTCACATTTTGCCTATAGGTTTTGCTTTGGCAAAGAATATAATTCCATATTTGATCAAACAAGTGTTATCTGGGCGTATTTATTGGGACTAATTGCGCTGATAGTAAGAGAAAACGACAAATTAAAAACATGGCAAAAACATTTAATACTTTTTCCTGTTATGTGGTTAGCTTTTCCCGCTGATTGGAGTACCCCTGCCGCTTTTGCGATTTTATATATGGGATTAAATTACGGAAATTTCAAAAGGCAGATGATTTCTCTTGTTATTTGCATTGCGGCTTATGCGGTAATATATGCAATTTTTCTGAATTTAGTTTATGGATTAATGCAAATGTTAATTGTTTTGGCTATTCCAATTCTGTATCAATATAACGGCCGGAGAGGAACATGGAAAGGAATGAAATGGTTTTTCTATATTTATTATCCTCTTCATTTATTTTTATTGGGACTTATCAGGGTGTTCATATTGCATAAAGATATAATTAATTGAATACGGCACAACTTGCACACAACAAGACTTTCTAACATATAAAAATTTAGGCGCTGAATATATTTATTATAGAAAGCTGCGGTTAAAGTTTCGCTTTTAAGGGCGAGGTTAGTCATTCGTTGAATTTTTTAAACACCCATGTATTGCCGCTGCACCGTAATATTCCTTCGCCTGAAATCCAAATATTAATTCCCGGCCTAACAGGAAAAACAGGCGTTTCGCCTTCATCAAAGAACAACGGTTCTGCAAATGGGGAGCTTCCGTACCAATGGCCGGAACCTGCAGGAATACTGACAGATTCAGAGATTTGAGGAACAATACGGCGGCGGTCAAAATTTGAATTGATTGTTTTTTCCGCAACATAACGCCAGTCGACAAGCCAAGGGTCTTTACAGACAGTTTCGCTTAATATTTTAGTTTCAAAAAGTTCTCTGAATCTTGGCCAATCAAAATTTGCAGGTATTTTTGCTTCTTTATCATTATTTGCAAAGGCAAGCTCCCAATAAAAGACTGTATCCGGACCGGCTGCCCAGCTTAAGCACAGGCTTTTTTTATTTACGTCATACGGAAAAAGAGCGCCGGCTGGTTTTAAATGTCCTTGTATAAGGTTGTGCTGCGGCCAATACGGCCATGCTGTAACCGGATTTGTCCATGTAACCGGAATTTCAATTTTTACAGTTTTACCCGGTAAAATATCAGTTGACTGCTTTTTCCCGTCAGGACCCAGCCATTCAAGATGCCAGTAAGGCTCCCCAAGCAGCAATACCCATGATTTGGGCGTTTCCGGAAGTTCTAAAGTATATTCGGAAGAAAGACGATCCCCGCAGCAGGAAAGCTGAAAAGACAAGACAAGGACTGCCGACAGTCTGAATAATAGTTTCATACCTGTATATGGCGCACAAATGCTCTGCCGCTTTATTTTATCAGTTGAATTGCATTTTTTTCTTGTTTATATCATAATTAAAATAATGGCAGAAAATGATATTGTAAACTATGTAAATACTCTTCAACAGGTTCTTGTTGCCCGTAAAGAATGGCTGGAAGCGTCTGAAATGGATAAACTTAAGGAAAATTTACGCGCATTTCAGACATCTTTTGCTTCTTTATATAATATTTTCCTTAAGAAAAAACTAATAAATGAGGATCCGTATAAACATGAATCCAAGATTAGCGAGCTTGAAGTACCGGAATCCGACGGTTTTTCGGAGGCAAAACGTATAGAGCAGCTTTCAATACGTTTGTCCAATTTTGACAGCCAAATGGACTTTTTGGTTAATTTTTATATGTTGGGCATAGATTTCTTAAATCTTGATCGTGTAAAACGAATTGTCGGACTTGTACGTTATATAGAATGGACAAATCTTTCACCGGACAATGCCGGTGTTATGACTAAGGCTGTATCAGAATTAACAAGCCAGTCAAAAGCCGGAGTTGATGCGATAACGCTCAGTATTATCGGAGAAAGTCTTAGCAGATTGTCAAAAACTACAGCTTCGATAATGGCTACGCTTAAGGAACTTAATACCTATTACAGAGAAAACTATAAACTTTCAGTCAGGCAAAGCGTTTCCCAGAATATGTCCGAAAGTGAAGCCACCATTGATAACATCAGGAAAAAGGTTTCATCGGCAATGCCCGGAACGCCCTTTTACAAGGAGCTGGTAGATGAAATCATCAAGGAGGATTATTCTTCATCAGGCTCTGATTTAAGAGATGTTCTTCTAAGTTCTCTTATGCTGAAAACGGAAAAACGAAAAACCGCAAAAGCTGTTGTAGATTATAAAAACACTCTTCTGGATGGCATACAGGTCATTGGCGGCGCTTCGAAATCTTTAAATGAGGTTGCCCTAAAACTTGATGAAAACCATGCTGTATTTGAAAGCGAAAAAAAGGGCTTTCTTTATGTTATAAAAGAATTGTTAAGGCAAATTACCAATGCTGAACCTGAAGAAGTTATATATATGTTGGAGTATCTGGATCAAACAAAAGATACGATGATAAAAGAAAAGATAAATTTTCATCAATTCCGTGAGGATCTGGATAAAAAAATAAAAATTTTAAGCAGTTTTGTCAGGGGAGCCGCCTATAATAAAATTGCAGCCATGCCGGAAGACCAGATAATAGGTTATCTTGAAAGAAATATCAAGGATGTTCAGACATTACATAAGACACTAAATGCGCTGGATGATTTTTTCAAGAACAAGGCGGCGCCCAACGACCGTAATAAAATTAAGGGCATAAAGCCCGAATTGTCAGCTTTAAAGAATACGTATGTTAAGGCCAATCAGCTTAGATATGAATACAGCGCGCAGAAAGAAGAAGATGAGCAGATGAAACGTCTTAAACTGGATTCTACGGATGACGACGCTCCCCCTAACCCTGCCGCCCCTGCTCCCCAGTCGCAGGCACAGACCCCAAAAAAAACAGAACCTCCTAAAAAAACAGCCCCGCCCCAAAAAACAGCTCCACCCCAAAAAAAAGGATAATGAGGGAATTTACGCTGTATTTTACAGATAAAAATTATGAATTAAGCTGGAACTGAAAAAATACCGTCAAAATAAAAATGAAAGTAAAAAACAAGAAACCTGCAAAGTCAAAAAAGATTTTTTATAATTTCGTTACAGAAGAGACGGAAGAAATTGATGAAATTATAATGCCGGAATCTTCGTTAGTCAGGAAAAAAAAATCCGCTGCGGTTCGCAAGGGGCTTCTGGCTTTGGCAAGTGAGATAAGACTTAACTTTGACAATGTACAAACAAACAAGTTATCTTAATAAAGAGCGCGGATTAACAAGAACTCCGTTTTTGTAGACCGTAAAGTGAAGATGAGGCCCCGTACTAAGACCTGTGCTTCCTACATCGCCGATACGCTCTCCAAGAGTAACATAGGCTCCTGTTCTTGTCCTGATTACGCTCATGTGGCCATAAAGCGTACGGTAACCGGAGTGGTGAGTAATAACTACATAATTTCCCAGTACATTGTCATATCCCACCTGACTTACACGGCCTGCCATCGCCGCCCTGATTGGAGTACCGGCGCTGCCTCTGATATCAATTCCTGTGTGGAATTGGCGGTAGCCTGAATTAAACGGGTCTATTCTATAACCGTACGGAGAAGTTATTGTTATTGCGCCGTTTATCGGCCAGATAAACAAATCGCCGTTAATTTCCTGAAGTATCGCAAAATCCAGCCTTGCGCCGGGGATAAAAAGGTCAGTTCCGGCGGTAATTTTTTCAGAAAACAGCTCATTTACAGTCTGAATGGCGCTTTTATCTACTTTGTATTTTTCCGCTATGGAAGCCAATGTATCCGTACTTTTTACATTATGCAGAATTCCGTTTTGATTCGGTATTTTTAGCACTTTACCTATCTGCAGCAGCCGCGTATTTGTTATTTTATTTAAGGAAATAATAGAATCCTGATTAAGGCCGAAACTGACGGCAAGCTCGCTTACATTCTCGCCGCTTTGAACAGTGTGAGTATCGGAGAGAAGAACGCGCGGTTTGGAAAAAGACTCCGGTTCCATTACAATGGATTCAAGGGATATTGTCGTCAGTATAATACCGTTTTCACCTTCCGAGATTGGTTCATCATAGAGGACTCCCCCTCCCATACCGTATTTGGCAAAAGGGACTTCATGCTGTTTTTTTATGTGAGTTGGCTTAATTATGATAAAAAGGCACAGAATTAAAATTAATCTGAAAATACTCCTGCCATTCCCGTGAAGCTGCAACATACTCTAATTTTATTACATTTTTTTTTTCAATGCAACAAAAGAGTTCCGTAAAAACTAAATATCTGCCTCATTTTCCAGCATTTTCAGCATATCTCGTATTTCCGCCGCCTGTTCGTATTCTTCTTCGGCAACTGCTTGTTCAAGCTGTTTTCGCATAGAACTGTACCTGTCGTGAGTATCTTCTTCAAGGCCGCTGATAAATAAATCCAGTGGAATGCCTGTATTTTCAATAACGGAGGAAGCCAGAAAAATAGGGCATTTTTTACGGGTAACGATTGCAAACGCGTCCGAAGGCCTGCTTTCCAGAATTAGGGGTTTTTCATTGGTATATTCACCGCCTGTAATGATTAAGCGGGCATGAAAAACATCGTTTTTTATTTCATAGACTTCTATTCTTCTTACTGACAGGTTTACATTCGCCAGCATATTCAGGAACAAATCGTGAGTATGAGGACGGGGCATTTTCATTCCTTCTTTCCCGATTAAAATAGACTGCATTTCAAGAGTACCGATAAAAATAGGCACTGCTACATCCATATTTCTCGGTTTAAGTAGAACTGCATTGCCGTGATTTGTCTTGATAATAGACCATATTTCACTTATGACCATGCCCTTCACTCGTTTCCTCCTAGCTAATCATACTGATAAGATTGTCCAGAAGGGCGCGCCCCTTCTCTGACGCGGGGAAACCGGCGTATTGCGGAGAATTAAAACTATTACGCGCTTCATTTATAAGAGCCAGAGCTTTTTCTTCCGCTTCCTTCAAAACGCCTGCGGCAGTCAATATATCAATTACTTCCTTTATTTCCGGAACCAAAAGACCGTTTGTTTTTGCCTCGTAGAAACAATAAAAAATCTGTTCCCGTTTTTCAGGGTATTTGTGCAGATATAAAAGAACAGGATAGCTTTTTTTCCCTTCAACTATATCATCGCCCCGCCTTTTACCTCGAACTCCGGTTGTCAGGTTTTTAACATCATCAAGCATCTGAAAACCTATGCCCAGTTTTTCCGCAGCTTCGCCCGTGTAACGCGCCGCCTCCGTTGAAGTTCCAGCGATATATGCGCCTGATTCCGCGGCAAAACGGGAAAGGCTGCCTGTTTTTAAGGCGCACATTACAAAGTAATCATTTATGTCAGGTATAATCCTGATATCACGATGCCAGCTAATATCCATTGCCTGCCCCAAATGAAGACAGCGCACATATTCAGCCCAAAGTTTATATATATAGTCCTTATTATCTCCATTGTAAGCTTCAAGACAACACAATGCCAGAAAGTAAAAAAATGAGCCTGAATTTATTGCCGTATCAACACCGTAAATTTTATGAATTGTCGGTTTACCGCGCCGTTCATCTGAATCGTCTTCGATGTCGTCATGAATAAGGCTGGCATTATGGCAGAATTCAACGAGCGGCGTAAGAGGAACGGCAGAATCGCCGCCGCCGAGCGTTTCGCAGATTAGTGTCATTAATAAAGGACGCCATCGTTTTCCGCCGCGTGAAAGCATATCTCTAAGCGGTTCAATAAGAGCGTTCAGTGATGATACGCCAATATTTTTTCCTATACCGGGAAATACTCTCTCTGTCCAGATCGATTTGGCAATGGTTTTTGTATTTGCCGGAAGCCATCGCTCAAGTTCTTCTTCAATTTTTTTTAGTTTGTTAACGTTTTCTATATCCATAAAGATTAGTATACTATTATTAAATGGCAGATTACAAGAAATCTGATTATTGGCGGCAAAAAGCGCACAAAGAGGGGTATCCTGCCCGTTCGGTGTACAAGTTAAAAGAGATTGATGAAAAGTACGGTTTGCTAAAAAACCCGCTTTCGGGAGCGTTTCGCATTCTTGATCTGGGAGCAGCTCCGGGAAGCTGGAGCCTCTATGTACTGCGAAAAATGGCGGCAATGAAAAAAGGGACGCTTGTTTCTGCCGATCTTTCGCCTCTTTCACGCGAATATGACAATGGGCTTTTTGACAACGGCAATTTTTTCTTTATTCAGGGCGACATCACCGCAGCTCAGACATGCAAAACAATTTTGTCAAAAAGCCCGTACTCGGCGATAATCAGCGACGCGGCTCCCTCTACCACAGGCAATCATACGGTGGACGCAGCCCGTTCACTTGAAATTGCCTCTGCAGTTGTGAATTATGCGGAAAACGCGCTTGAACCAGGCGGGATGCTGGCGTTGAAAGTCTTTCAGGGCGGAGACAGCGCCGATTTGCTCAAACGAATCAAGATGCTTTTTGAAACTGCGAAAAGCTTCAAGCCGCAGGCTTGCCGCGGCGAATCGGTGGAAACATATTTTATAGGGTTAAGAAAAAAATAAATGAAACTGACAAAGAATTTGAAGCAAAATGCGCTATTGCTTAAATTCCGGCAATTTGCTTTAAATCCTCTGTAATTATTTGCGCCAGTATACAGTTGTAAACAAAACAAACACCGTCCACATTTCAAGCCGGCCTGCAATCATTACAAACGAATAAAGCCATTTAATATGATCCGCAAAAACACTGTAGTTGTTTCCCGGTCCTATAATGCCAAATCCGCCGCCGATATTTCCGGTCATTGAAAGAGCTGCGGAAAAAGATGAAAAAACATCAATGCCGGATAATGCTGTAACAAGCGCAACTATCGCGACAACTGAAAAATAAAGAAAGAAAAAACCGGCTGCGCCGTAAACAACGTCCTTGCGCCCTACGCGCTTATTTATCTGTAAATTAAACACACCCTGCGGGTAAATAAGCCGCTTCATATCGCTTCTCATCTGTTTCCAGAGTACAACATGTCGTATAACTTTAAACCCGCCCGCTGTTGAACCGGAACAACCTCCGCAAAACATCAGTATAAAAAGAATCATTTTGGAAAAAGCAGGCCAATTTTCATAATTGACAATTGCGCCGCCTGCGGTAGAAAGTATCGAAGCGCAATGAAAAGACGCGTAACGCAGGGCGGCAGGCAAGGAGCCGTATTCCGGCAGAAGCGACAAAGTAAGAACAAGCGAAGCTGTTATGAAAATGCCAATGTAAACTTTTATTTCGGTACTGTTCAGAATATCGCGGAATTTTCCCAGTAACAGGCGGTAGTATACGCTGAAATTTATTCCCGCAAGCAGAAAAAATACCGTAGTTACCGCGTCGTTAAAGCCGGAACTATATGCGGCCAGCCCGGAATTTTTTACACTCACTCCTCCGGTAGCCATTGTTGTAAGGCTGTGGCAGAGAGCATCGAACCAGTTGATGCCTCCAAAAAGATATAAGCCGAAAAGAATAAAGGTAAGCGAACTGTAAGCCAGCAAAAGAAGCTGGGCTGTAACCATAATTTTAGGCGTGAATTTTTCTTTTTCCGGACCTGTTTCTTCGGCTTTATACAACTGAAAGCCGCCTATTCCAAGAACGGGAAGGAGGGCGACAGAAACAAGAATTATCCCTATACCGCCGAACCAGTGGGCAATGCTGCGCCAAAGGAGAAGCGAACTCGGAAGGCTTTCAACATCGGTTATTGTCGTTGCGCCTGTTGTAGCGAAAGAACAGGCGCTTTCAAAAAACGAATCGGTAAAGCCAAGCCCGCAGAACATAAACGGAACAGCGCCGAGCAGACTTGCCAAAACCCATGAAAGAAAGACCAGCAAAAAACCGTCTTTGGCGTTAAGGTGAAGTTTTTTTCTGCGCAGAGAAAGAATACTTGCAAGAGACATGGCTGCGGTAACAAACATGGGAACTGCAAAAGCGCTTATCATTACTTCTTCACCTAATGATATTGCCATGACAAAAGGAAAAAGCATTATTAACGGAATAAATCCCAGCAATGCGGCAAGTACGCGGATGAGAACAAACATTTTTTTTAATTGTTTTTGCATTACCATGCCTATCTCCGCCAGAAATCTCCGGTAAACAATATCAATACCATCCAAAGCTCCAGCCTTCCCGTAATCATTACAAGGCAAAGACCAAGTTTTACATAAGAAGGATACTCATGAAAGGGAATATGCGTTCCGAGTCCGGTATTCCCCTGACAAACTAAAGCGGTGAGAAACGAATTAAAAATATCCGTTCCTCCAGAACTGACAAGCAAGGCTGCCAGAAAGACAATCAAAAAATAAAGAAATATAAACCCCACCGCGCTGTGAACCGCTTTTTTATACCCGCTCCTGCCGTCAAGTTTTACATCGAAAACTCCGTGCGGGTACACAAGGCGTGTCATTTCGTTCCATGCCTGTTTGGAAAGTAACACATAACGAATAACCTTAACTCCTCCGGCGGCGGAAAAGGAACAGCCGCCTGTAAACAGAAGCAGGAACAAAACTCCTTGCACAGAAGAAGGCCATGCGCTGTAATCCGCAGATAAAAAGCCTGTGGTACTGACAAATGACACGGCATTAAAAAAAGCCTGACGCAAAGCATAGCCGAATGACGGGCTGTTCGGAAGAACAGCGGCTGTAATTACAATAACCGCAAACAGAATAATAACGGTATATGCTTTTGCCTCGCTGTTATAAATTACATTACCGATTTTTTTGCGAAACAACTGCCAAATAAGAGAGATATTAATACCCGCCAGAAACATGAAAAATACGCATATCCATTCGGCTGCCGCAGAGTTGAATCTTGTAACTCCGCTGTTCTTGGCGCTGAACCCTCCGGTAGAAACGACAGAAAAGGACAAGGTCAATGCGTCAAACCAACCCATTCCAAAAATTAAAAACAGCAAAAATTGTAAAACTGTAAGAGAAACATAAATCAATAAAATGCTAAAAATAAAACGCGGGATATGCGGAGAAAGCTCTTCCCTGTTTGAACCTGCGGCTTCTATTCTGAAAAGCCTGAAACCGCTTGTGAAAAAAAACGGAAAAAGCATGAACAAAAGCAGTATCCCGATACCGCCCAGCCATTGAGTCGCCGCCCGCCAGAATAAAAGCCAGTCAGGAAGGGCTTCAATATCGGAAACTACAGTCGCGCCGGTTGTTGTAAAACCGGAAACGCTTTCAAAAAATGCATCGGTAAAATTTGAAAAAAAACCGGAATAATAAAAAGGCAATGCGCCCATAAAACAAATACAAAAGACCGCCAGTAAAACAAACGTCAACTGTCTTTTCATTTATTTGTCCGTATTAAAATATTTTTCAATCTCCGCCTGACTGCCGAACATGGCTATCAGGACAATGCGATCTCCTTCCTTGAATACATAATTGCCTTTTGGAATGAACGATTCTCCTTCTCTGCTTACAAGCAGCACAAGACCGCCCGCAGAAAGTTTGAACGTAGATATTGGCTTGTCAATTACAGGCGCATTACTGCCGATTTCAATTTCGATTAATTCAACATTGCCGTCTCCAAGCGAGCGGACTTCCTTTATGCCTCTTCCCATCAGTTTGGTAAGAATTGAATCTACCATAACATGCTGAATCGGAATAACTACATCCACTCCCAAATGCCGAGCCATTGCCGCATGACCGGAACCTGTAACAAGCGCAATCGTACGCGGAATGCCTCTGGACTTCATAAAAATGGAGGTGATTATATTCAATTCTTCGTTAACATTCGCGGTGATCAGACAGTCAAGGTTATCAAGTCCTTCTTCGTTTACAAAACTTTCATCGGAGATATCTTCGTTTAGAATCAAGGCGGAAGGAAAACGAACAGCAAGTTCCCTGCAAAGAGCGGAATTTTGTTCGATTATAGTAACACGGCGGCTTTTATTTTTAAAAATACGGGAGAACGCTGATAAAATAATACTTTTTTGCGGCTGGTTTAAATTTTTATCATCCTGATTAACTATGCTGTCTGCGTTCAACAACCCTTCCGCAATAAGCGAACCAATTTTTCCGCCGCCCGCAATTCCTATTTTGTTAATGGGTTTTTGATTATCTCCCGCAAGCTTGTAAATTTCAGGAAGGTTATTACTGGCAGCCAGAATATGAACATGATCGCCGCTTTTTAACACAGTTGAACCTGAAGGAAGTATTACATCATCTCCGCGTTCCACAAGAGTAACAAGACTCTCATATTTTACCAGTTTGCTGTAATCAACAAGAGAAATCCCGTCCATGCCGCTGCCTGCTGAAATATCAATTGCTCCAAGTTCATAGGGGGTATCAGAAAATGAAAGAACAGCGCCGATAACGCCGTGTTCAATAGCTTTGATTATGGAACGCGCTACTTCAATACCGGGATGAATAAAATAATCAATATCCAAAACTTTTTTCCCGTTATCACCGCTTAAATGAATATAATCATCATTGCGTACTTTGGCTATCTTTATAAGTTTTCCCTCTTCCGTACAAAGCGAAGCCGCAATACCGCAGATAACCATGTTTATTTCATCGGAGCCCGTAACGCAGACAAGCGCATTTGCCGTTGATATTCCGGCATCCTGCAGAGCTTTAATGTTGTTTCCTCTGTCATTGATAACCATGCAATCAAGACGGTTTGAAACAGACCTTGCGCGGTCCTCGCTTGCTTCAATAATTGAGACATCGTGTTTTTCGTTAATTAAATATTTTGCCAATTGTGTGCCGGTATAACCGGCGCCGACTATAACGATACGCATTTTTAACTTAAACCGAAAACTGCTTTACTGCGAAAACAGTCATATCTTTCAATTCATCAATGTTTTTACGTTTTAAAACAGTCAGCTGGAAGATAGCGGATTCAACAAAACTGTACAGGTAATCGTCCGCTGTTTTAATATCGACTTCTTTCAACTCGCCTGTTTTAACGCCGTCCATTACCAGATTCGCAAGGATACGCCTGAACCTTACCGTTCTGCGGCGCAACCGCGTTTCAGGATCAACGCTGCTTTTTGTAAGATGCATGAGATAATCAAGCAAAACGGAAAGAAGCTGATGGTTTTTTTCCATCAAATTCATAATACCCAAAAGAATCCTGGTTATTTTTTCAACAATATTCAGAGAATTATCACCTTTAATTGTTTTAATATCTTCTTCAACACTGATTAAGAACTGCTTAATGCTGTATATAAATATTTCTCTTTTGTTCTTAAAGTAGAGATACAGTATTGTTCTTGTTATTCCGCACTGATCCGCAATTTTTTGAAAAGTAGTATCAGCAAATCCATCTTCCATAAAAACCACAAGGGCCTTTTCAAGGATTTCTTTCCGCCTTTTATCATGTTCAACCGCAATTGCCATTTCTTAAAATAGTAACCCATATTGAAAAAAATAGGAAGGTACGGAGCCGTTATTAATTTCGCGGCAGGCGTCAGCCTTTTTCCCGTAAAAACTTTCAAACCCGCTGTGATCGGTTATTACCGAAATTTTCCAGCCCGGAAAACGCTGTTCCAGACTGCCCATTTCACGGTAAATTTGTTCGGCAGTATCCTGATCCCCAAGTCTTTTACCGTAGGGCGGATTGGTTATTAAAAAACCAGCATCTGAAAAAGGAGAGGCCGTTTCCCTCATCGGGAGAACTTTCAAATCAATAACTGCCGACTTGTCCGCCGTACGGATTCCCCTTTGCGGAGATTTTCCTTCGGCAATGTCGCGCAGGCGGGCGGCGTTGGATTCGGCGATTGACACTGAGCGCAGGTCTTCATCGCTTCCGGCAATTCTAATGATACGGTTAAAATCTATCTTGCTTCTGAATTCTTCACGCACAGTCTGTTCAATTTTACTGTCGGCAATAGACATATCTTCAACAGCGAAATTTCTGCCAAGCCCCGGAGCCATATCCCAGGCATACATTGCCGCTTCAATAAGGATAGTGCCGGAACCGCAAAACGGATCATAAAGGGGGAATTTCCGTTTCCAGCCTGACAATAAAAGCAGTGAAGCTGCCGTTGTTTCCCTCAGCGGCGCGGCGCCGCCTTCGCTGCGGTAGCCTCTTTTGAAAAGCGGCTTGCCGCTTAAATCTACAAGCAGCGAAACCATGTCTTTTTCGACATACACCCGCGCTTCCGCAGTCTTAACAGGCGAACCCTGCGAAAATTCGGGAAGCCGGTTGATTTTGTATTTACCGCACAGGCGCTGCGCCGCCGCCTTGTGAACTATCGCTTGAATACTCGTTTCCGCTTTTAACTGCGATCTGTTGGTGCGAACCTTCGCTACTTTGAGACCCATGCCCTTGGGTACAATCCTCTCCCAGCTTGCGGCGGCGGCTCCTTCAAAAAGCGCATCAAAATCCGCCGCCTTAAAATTGGCAATTTCCAGCAGTACTCTGTCGGCGGCGCGAAGCCCTATCAATGCCCGGTACAGGCCTGTTATATCCGCCCTGAAACGCACCCTGCCGTAAAGCGAATCGTCAACTTTCAGGTTTAGCTTTCGTAATTCATTTGAGACAACTTTTTCAGCGCCGACCGCGCATAGAGCAACGGCAGTTTCAGTTTTTTCCATTCGGGTATTATATCATCAGTTTATTCCATATAATAGAACCGCCGGTAAACATTAGAGTTGTTCGAAAACTTCAGTTTCTGAACAACTTCCGATAAAAAAGCATTTTTGCAGAGCTAAAGTTTACTTTAGCTCGAAAAAATGCAGGACTTGTGAGACAACTAACCGAGTTGTCTCACAAGTCCATTAACGAAAGTCTATTATTCGGAGTAATTGTGAAAAACAGATTAACCGCATTTGTATTGTTTCTTCTGCTAACATGGGTTTTTACATCCTGCGAAAAACAAAAAAACGGATTAACAATTACGGACGGGATACTCTCCGTAGGACTTGAAATAGGATACCCGCCTATGGAATATTATGATACGGACGGCGTAACACTCGCAGGTTTTGATATAGAACTGACAAAAGCGCTGGCAGAAAAATTGCAGCTAAAGGTAAAATATATTGATACTGCATGGGAAGGTATTTTCGCCGGGTTGGATACAGGCAAGTACGACATTGCCGTTAATATTACTATCCTGCCGCAGCGTCAAAGAAATTATAATTTTACCAAACCATACATCGGCAGTTCTATAACAATTACATCGTTAAAAGATTTCCCCAATAAGATAAAAAAGCCGGAAGACATTGAAGGGTATCGTATAGCGTACCAAAGTAATACTACCGCGCAATATTTTGCCGAAAAACTTGTCCGCCAGGGTATAGCTATTACTTCTTTTTCCTATGATAAAATAATAAATTGCTTTGACGATCTTAAATTCGGCCGTGTAGACTTTGTCATTGCAGATAATATCGCCTCTTTTTATTATACGAAAAATGACAATAGCCCGTTTGAAGCGGTCTGGCAGGGGCCGCCGGACGAATACATCGGCATCTGCCTGAAAAAAGGAAACGACGCTCTTACAAATGCGCTTAACAATGAGTTGGAACAATTATTCGCAGACGGCGCTATGCCGAATATTTTCGGGCGCGATTTGGTGTCGTCAGTTTTACCGGAATTTGAGACGCAGTAAAAACTCTGGAAAGAAAAAACTTTTCATTGTAAAATAACATTATGGAAAAAGAATCTGAAAATATTCAAAAACTGTTTTCGCTTATCAAGGAAGCCAAACATCTTGTCGCCTTGACAGGCGCGGGCGTCAGTACGCTTTCGGGGATTCGTGATTTCCGGGGCAAGAATGGTTTATACAACGAAATGGACGCGGATAAAATTTTCAGTATCGACTATTTTAACAATGACCCGTCTTATTATTACAACCATGCAGGTTCTTTTATTTACAATCTTAATGAAAAAGAGGCTTCTATTGTTCACCTTACGCTGGGCGATCTTGAACAGCGCGGTTTCTTAAAAGCGCTGATTACGCAAAATATTGATCTGCTTCATCAAAAGGGCGGCAGTAAAAACGTTATAGAAATTCACGGATCGCCTACAATTCACTACTGTCTGCGGTGCGCCGGAGTGCGCGTCAGTTTTGAAGAAGCCGCCGCCGCTGTACGCGAGGGAAAAATGCCCCTATGCCCGAAATGCGGCAGGGTATTGAAACCGGCTATCACGTTTTTCGGCGAAAGCCTTCCGATTGACGCATTAAGAGCGGCTGTAAGCGAATCTCAGCAGGCCGATCTTATGCTTGTTTTGGGAACAAGTTTGACAGTCCATCCTGCCGCTTCTATGCCTGAATACACGCTACGCTCAGGCGGAAAAATTGTTATTGTAAATAATATGCCTACTCCGCTGGACGGCAGCGCAGTCCTTCATTTTGATGATCTTGGAACGGTTTTTAAAGAATTAAAATCGCTGCTTGGTTAAAAAGACGGCAGGCACCGTTTACGGAATAATCGTTATACCTTATAAAATATTTGTATTCGGGATTTAAAACATAAAAAAAGAGCTGTCTAATGACAGCCCTTTTTTAGAAACACACGGTTCTTAGAACCTGAACCCTAGAGCAAGTTTGATCTGCGGACCCATACCCCAAGTGGTGTTTATTTCTTTTTTGTCAGCCCCTCCTTTTACCGCCAAATCCTTCGCATCATTATAATTCTTGGTTGGAAGGCGTAAATGGAACAAGCCTTCCATTCTGAAGAATAAGGATTTGGTCAGGTTAATATCGCCGCCTATACCGGCAAGAAGACCAAATTGGTTATTATATCCTGGATTATCAATTGAATGGCCGTCGTTTTTGACAGAAAGAACAATATTGTAATCGACTCCAAACAGGGGGAATATGGTAAGTTTGCCCATATTAATGGGATATTTACCCAAAAGGCTAAAACCGAACTGCATCGCCGAAAGTTTTGTATCATTTCCATTTTGTCCGTTTACAAATTTTTCTCCATCTAGACCAACATATACACTTGAAATCGATCCGTAGGCAAAGCTAACATTCAGTTCCGCATAAGTAACATCGAAAAAGATAAAACCGCCAATACTCATGTTTCGGAAACCTTCATATACGTCATCATTGCCAATCTTTGTCTTAACACCGTTGCGGGCGCTTAAGTCAAAAAGCCCTCCACCGCCAACACTAAGACCTAGCTGTGCAAAAGCCCCCCCCGCCGCAAGCGCTATCATAAGCAATGCCAATATTAATTTTTTTTGCATTAAATTCCTCCTCTTTGGAATATAAAAAGCATTATTTTAAATTATCGGAATAATACTATCAATTTATGAAGGAAAATGTCAAGTTTTTGTAAGGTTATTATCAAAAACCCCGCCTTAAAAGGCAATCTTGACTAACAATTACTAATAAGTGCGGGTCAAATTCAGCGATTATTCAACCTTGAACCGCCCAATTTCCACACTGACAGAGTCTATATTTTCTTTATTCTCGTCCGATATTTCCTGTACCCTTGAAATTGTACAGGCTATTTCATCAATGCTTACGGACATATCGTCCATGTTTCCGGCTGAATCGGTCGTTATTTGCTTTAACTCACTGCTTTGATTCAATATATCCCTGCTCTCACCTGTCACTTCTTCGGATGTTTTTTTTACCAACTCTGTAGCGGTATTTAATTGTGTTACCGCTTCCAGAATTTCCTGACTGCCTTTTTCATGCTCTACCATTGAATTGCGTATTTGTGTTTCCTGATCAGACACAACTTGCACTTCCTGTTGTATCTCATTAATGCGTTCCAGAACTGCGCCTGTTGATTTTGTGATTGTATCAATCATTAATTTAATTTTTTTTAGCACTGCGCTGATTGTTTTGGACTGCGATCTTGAATTATCCGCCAGCTTGCTGATTTCACCGGCGATAACGGCAAACCCTTGTCCTAATTCTCCGGCGTGCGCAGCTTCAATTGCCGCATTCATCGAAAGAAGGTTAGTCTGACTTGCGATAGTCTGTATTACCATATTTATTTCCAAAAGACCTTCCGATTCCTTCGCAATCTCTTTTATATCGGCGGAAACTTTCTGCAGATCGGTGCGTCCGGCCTGCGAAGAATCCGCCAAAGACTGAATGTTTACCGTGTTTTTTATGAGAGTTTCGGTAACCGACTGGACATTTGTAACCATTTCCTCAATGGAAGCCGATGACTTTGATAAGGTTTCCGACTGAGCCGCTATGTGCTCATTAAGTTCGTCCAGTCCTTTGATTACAATTTCTATGGAATTGGTTGTGGCGTTCACCTTGTCAGCCTGAGACAGCACCTGCTCTCTCATATACTGAACATTTTTATTAATACCGTCTATGTCCATTTTTGTTTTGTTCATGTGAAATGTCAATTCCTCTCCGGTCTCCGATAAAGTAACCGTTTTCCCTTTAATAACTGTAAGGAGAGCCCGCATTTTCTCAAATGTCATATTGAAGAAATCTCCGAGTTTGCCGATTTCATCATGCTGATGAAAAGCAAGCCGTTTGGTCATGTCCCAATCCGCTGAAATTTGATCAAGCGCCTGTATCATGTTATTCATGGGGCTTATAAGGCTGGTTATGTACAAATAGAAAATGACAAAGATAATCGCAATAACCGCAATCACTGTAAAAAAGAGTATAGTCATACTGTTTTCAAAGGAATCCAAAAATGAAAGAGGCTGTATGCCGACTATATACCATCCGAGCGCGGGCACTTCGCCTACCGCAACCTCTCCTAACGGAGCGTTGAAATACTTGATTTCACCAGGGGTTAATTCCTTTGACTTAGCAAGAATTCCTTTGCCTGTTGCACCCAATGCCGTGTCTATGACTGCTTTATCCGTAACCAATTTTAAGTCCTGCGCGCCTGTAATTTCATTTAACGCATTAAAGAAATACAACTTCGCACTGCCCTTATAATCACGGAAAATTGAATTAACAAAGTCAGACAAATCTATACCTGTCCCTACAAGCCCTATCGGCTTGCCGTTGTCAAATACAGGAGCGTTTATCCAGAGCATGATCTTCTTTAATTCAGGATTATAATTGATATTGAAATTATATTTTTCCGTTTCGTAAAGCGTCATTTTATACCAGTAATTATCCGGATTTTCGGTGTCAATTTTATAGTGATTGTTTTCATCAAAGTAAAATTCCTTGTCGATATCGCTCGCCCAGAACGCCGATTTGCTCTTAAACGCATCTTTGTACCCGGCTATTTCATCAAAAGCCATTCTCCGCGTAAAAGCGTCCTCAGGATTTAGGAAGTGGCGCACTATTAAAGGCGAAGTCGCCATTTTAAGCGCTAGAGCGATTTCGCCGTTAACCGATGCCTCAAGTTTTATTCTTTCAATTTCCAGAGACTGCGAGAGTTCAATACCCACATTTGTGTGCCTGATTTGCCACATTGACAGGGAGAAAGCGATGCTTCCGCCTATTAATAATACCAAAAATAGGGTGCCTGAGAAAATAATAACCTTGCCGCCTATCGAAGTTTTCATTTTATGTATCATAGACTTATTCATTTCCATATTATTCTCCAATGATTCATAGGTACATAATACCATAGAATAGCCTGATTGTATAATAATGAACTATATATATCTTTAGGCGCAGGGTAAAGACGCTGACACCAAGAGATATATAAAGTTACGAAACAAGTCTTAAAGTTTCTCCGTAGGTGTAATGTGAGGCTTACAATCTCTTGCCTATTAAGGTATAATTGTAATAACTTAATATCAGGGAGTTTAAATTATGATTATATTGACATTAAATTGCGGTTCGTCATCAGCAAAATATCAGGTATATGACTGGGAGAAAAAAGATATTCTCGCTTCAGGTATTGTAGAGAAAGTTACCATAGGCGGTTCTTTTATCAGCCATCATGCGAAGGGAAAAGAGGAAGTTGTTTTTGACAATGACTGCCCTACCCATACGCAGGCAATTGAACTAATCATTAAAACGCTGACAGACAAGGAAACGGGCGTCATCAGCGATATGTCCGTAATCAAGGCTGTGGGACACCGTGTGCTCCACGGCGGCATGAAGTTTATAAAGAGCGTAATTGTTGACGATGCGGCAATGGCCGCTTTCAACGAGGTCAAGGACTTGGGGCCGCTTCACAACCCCGCAAATATTATGGGAATTGAAGCGGCGAAGAAGGTTCTGCCCAATGTGCCGCACTGCGCCATAATGGATACCGCATGGCATCAAACTATGCCGCCCGAATCCTATCTGTACGCAGTACCGTCAGAATGGTACGAGAAATATCAGGTTCGCCGTTACGGTTTTCACGGCACAAGTTTTCTTTACACCGCAAAACGAGCGGCAGTCCTTCTTGGGCAGGACCCCTTTAAGACAAACCTGATTATCTGCCACATCGGGAACGGCGCTTCAGTCAATGCGGTAAAAGACGGCTGCTCCTTTGACACGTCGATGGGCATTACCCCGCTTGAAGGACTTGTAATGGGTACTCGCTCAGGCGACATTGACGCCGCCCTGCCTTTCTACGTTATGCGAAAAACAGGAATGAGCGATAAAGAGATGGAAAATGTCCTTAACAAGAAATCCGGGCTTTTGGGAATTACAGGAAAATTCGCCGACAGGCGGGATATTCAGGCGGCGGCGGTAGCCGGCGACAAGCAGGCGCTGCTTGCGCAGTATATCGAGGCGCACCGTGTCAAAAAGTACATCGGCGCTTATCAGGCTGTACTCGGCAGGGTAGACGCCCTTGTATTTACCGCAGGTGTCGGCGAGTTTGCATGGTTTATGCGTAATAAAATCCTTGACGGTCTTGAAGGCATCGGCATTGTTTATGATCCGAAGAAGAACGAATTATCGCATACAAGAAATACCGAAACCATTATCAGCAAACCTGAATCTAAAATACCGATTTACATCATTCCTACGGACGAAGAACTTGTAATGACGGAAGACGCTTTTGCGCTGATGAAGGGAACTTACGACATACACACCAAATTTACATATTCCTTCCAGAGCAAGGATTATGTTAACAAGGGACGAGCCGAAGGGTTAGTGCATGATCTTGCGAAAAATCCCGCTATTGCGGAAATTATCGCAAGACCTAAATAGGTTGGACTCTTATTATAGATGTTTCCAAACAACTCTGTTTTAAAAATAAACAATAAAAGTAAAACTTCCTTATAAAAGTGAATTGTTATAAACAGGAAGATTTGCTATCTTTACGTTATGTCAGGTAAGACCGAATTGCTTTGCATCGGCAATCCGATTGTCGATGTTTTTATAAATATTAATGAATCTCTTGCTTTGAAATACGGCATAACAGATTCCGTTCAGCATATCAGCGCTGAACAGGCTCAGTCGATTTTCAGCGAACCTTCTGTTGATTTTGCTTCGGTTGTAAAAACTTCCGGCGGCAACGCTGCCAATGTGGCGAAGATAGCCTCAATGCTTGAAATGAACGCCGTCTTTTCCGGTTGTATCGGAAAAGATGAGAATGCCGGTATTTTCAGACAGGAAATGAGCGAGGCCGGAGTTTCTTCCGTTCTGACTGAATCAAACGGAAACACCGGAGTTTGTTTTGTTTGTAATGTGGGAGGTAAAGTCCGGTTTGCGGTGTGTCCCGCAGCAGCCCTTGAACTGACCGAAGCCGACATCGGAGATGAATTGATAGAAAATGCCGAAGTAGTTGTATTGGACGGATACATTCTTGATCGCCGTTCCCTTGTGCTGCATATCTTGATGAGGGCAAGCCATAAGGGAATACCTGTCGCTCTGGATGTCGCTTCGATTATGCAGGTGAAAAGCAAGGCGGAAGAAATACTTACATACAGCCGCAGTTTTCCTTTATTTGTTTTTATGAATGCGGATGAAGCAATTGCCTTTTTTAACACGATCAGAAAAACCAGAGACGAAGATGTTCCGTCAACAGAAAAAGAAAAGGAAGAAATGATTCTGCGGGATGTTTGTCCAATGCTGAAAATCATTACGGACGGCGAGATATATCCGATTGTTGTTGTAAAACTGGGAGGGCGCGGCGCTGTAGTTATTGCCGGCGGCAATGTGTACCGTGAAGAAACTTTTACGATAACTCCGCGTGATACTGTCGGAGCGGGAGATTCTTTCTGCGCCGCTTTCATTGCCGCATGGATACGAGGCAAGTCCCTTTCGGAGTGCGCCGCTCTTGGCAACAAGGTAGCGAAGGAAATACTGCAAGTGCCCGGAACAAATATCAAAAGCGCAAAATTTAAATCGTTCGCAAAAATGCTTAGGAATTAACAGCGGGACTACAGCAAAACAGCATCCGCTGTTTTTTTGGCGGCGGCTTTATCCAGTAATTTCTCAATAATCGCAACGGCAAACTCACCCGCTGTTCCCGCGCCTCGGCTGGTGATGATATTGCCGTCAACCACAACGCGATCATCCGACCATTTACTGCCGTCTGCGCAACAAGCTGCGCGCACTTTTTCTTCCATTCCCGGGTAGCAGGTAAATTTTTTCCCCGACAGAAGTCCAAGCGGAGCGAGTACAAGAGCGGGAGCGGCGCAAATTGCGCAGACCAATTTCCCGCCAGCCGCCATGTCTTTTAGAAGCGAACCTGTCTCTTTTGAAGCAGCCAAATTTGATGATCCTGGCATTCCGCCGGGAAGAATTACCGCATCCCAGCTGCCTACCTGTTTAACGAGTTCGGTCAGTGTAGTATTGGCGGTCATTTTAATACCGCCCCACTTGCTTTTTACGGTCAGGCTCTCAGAAATTGACGCGGCAGTAACTTCTATTCCGGCGCGGCTAAGATAGTCGATGGGCGTTACCGCCTCGACATCTTCAAAACCGTCAGCCAACAAAACAATCGCTTTTTTTGCCATTTTTCCCTTAAGATATTTTACGGCATTAATAATCAGCGCGCAACTGCGTATGCCGCGATATGTTAACGGTTGCGCCGTTCCTCTTCGGACTTACACTCAATACACATGAGGGCATAGGGAATTGCAATGAGCCTGTCCTGCGGAATCCGCTTGCTGCATTTAATACAATGACCGTATTTATCCTGTTTTATGCGTGTAAGAGCGGATTCTATCAATTTAAGCCGTTTTAATTCCTGAGAACCGATAGCTTCAATCATTTTCCGGTCAATATCATCAGATGCAACATCGACAATATCCTTTGAATCCATCCCTTCCATTATTTCCTTGAAATCCTGATTGCTGGCTATCAAATTGTCAACAATTTCAGCTTTCAGAGCCAAAAGGGACGCTTCCATCTTATCAATAAATTCCTGATCGATGGGCTGTATTTTCTTCTTCTTTTTTCCCGTAGCAGCCATTGTATACCTCCACGCGGTGGTCTTAGCTACATGAACTAATATAAACTCGAATAGTATTACCGTATGAGCCGTTTTTTGTCAAGAGAATTTATTGATAATAATTTACACTCTTTTTACAATGATTTTTTTGCCGCGGACACGGATTACACGAACACCCCTGCCTGCTTCTATAAATTCGCCGTCTGTTTTTACTTCATAAATTTTTTCATCTATTAGCGCTGTTCCGGCAGGTGAAAGACTTGTATCGGTAATTCCGATTTTTCCGGTTAAGGCAGTCAAATTTACTTTTTCCATTGATTTATAATAAACAATAGCAGGAGAGTACGGAAGCGATTAAAAAAGAGTGCAATATTCCCTCTCTTTTGTATTTATGCAAGAAAGACGGGTTTTTGGTTAAGCAACCTTTAACAACGAGACTCCCCTGTCCAATTGATCGATATTTTCCCTTTTTTTTACGCTAATCCCGTTGACCCTGTTTACCGTTATGCTGCTCTGTTCCTCAGAAATATCATTGAGCGTATCCGTTAATGTTAATATTGGTTTTGAAATAAACCCAAGAACAACAAAAATAAAAGTTCCTGTTATAAAAACGGCTATTGCAGCCATTTTAATGGCAAATCCGGTTATAGACTTGGTTTCTTTTAGTACATAGGATTCAGAGACGCCTATTAACACTGCCAAATTAAAATTTGAAGCGTACATTTTAATAGGGTTCACTACAAACCTTATATTATCATCAAGCAAGGGATCGTACTTGAGGCCATTGTAAACCTCACCGTTTTTTATCGCTTTAAGTATCTCCCGTCTGGAATCGCCAAATTCCACATCAACATCAAGCATATTCCTGCCAATCCGCTCTGGTTTCAAATGAGCGAGAATTGTTCCGTCGCCTGAATATATTGCCATTACGGCAATTTCATCGTTTGTTTTTATTGTATTTTCCAACACCTTCTGTATCACATCAATAACCAATAAACATCCCAGAACTCCTACTGCTTCGTTATTGTTATTGATAATAGGAACCATCATTCTGATTATATACTTGTCATTTCCGTTTATTTTCCGAAGTATTGGATTATCAATACTGTCCTTGTGCGCATTGGGACCGGTAATATACGCCATTGAATCTTCAATGTCGGCGCTTGCCCGCTTTATCATTATGCCGGTTTCTTTGCTGTAGGTCATTGCGTATTGTCCCGTAGGGCTTGAACCTGTCCGGCCTATAAACATTTCATCCATACCGTCAATGGCGTTTGGTTTCCAGACCGTATACAGGAGAACCAACTGAGGTTCCGCTTCCATGGCTGATTTCAACAATTCGTCATATCTGTCCCGCCGTTCTTCCGCTTGAATTGTTTCATAATCGCCCATTACTTTTGCCATCTTGTGTAAGGCCTGTATATAGCTGTCCTCCCGGCCTTCCCTGAATTTGGCGCGGCTGCTAGGCAGATGCTCCATGTTTCGGATACTTGAATTTAGTTTGATTTTGGAAGCCTGCTGCAGAAGTAATACAGTGATTCCCGTTGCAGCGGCAGCCATGATTACGATTACCCAGACATTCAGTTTATAATCAATCTTCATATTGTCCTCCTTAACACGTAAAATTTTCTAAAAATGATTGAAAAGCCTTATATTTTAGAAAATAGTAATTTTTTTCATTGAAAAAACTACCTAAATAGAGGAAATATAAATCGCAAAATACACCCCTGCCCGCTTAATGTAATTCGGTTTTAGTTTTATTATAGAAAACAATATTAATGGTTAATTGCTGATTTTCTGTATTATTTCACATTTAAGTTGGCAGGCGGACAGGCTATTTTACTCAGGGACACAACGTCAATGTGCATACTGTCAGATAAACTTATAACAACACAGTTACGCCCGTTCTTTTTTGCGGTGTAAAGCGCTTTATCGGCTAAATCATATATAGTATTTATGCTGTCTGAAGTTCCGCACTGCACTACGTATACTCCGATACTGACGGTTACGTAGGGAGCCGCATCTGACTTTTCATGTGGAATGTTCAAGTTGTATATTATCTCGCTTATCCGTGATGCGACAATCTGCGCGTTATCGGCTTCTTTCTCAAACCAAATCATGGCAAATTCTTCTCCGCCGATTCTGGCGGCGTATATATTCATATTTTTATATAAATCATTAAGCGCATTGCCTACTTTACGCAGGCATTCGTCTCCTTTAAGGTGTCCGTAATAATCGTTATAATTTTTAAAGAAATCTATATCTAAAATTGCAATACACAGAAATTTATCGGACTGCCGGTGGCTTACAAGATACCTTTGAAAAGTATTTAAAAAATCCCTGCGGTTTTTAAGCTGCGTTAGTTCATCTATGATGCTTTGGTCATAATAACTGTTGCGTTCCTTTTCCATTTTGTTTGCAATTGACGCCAAAGATAGTCTGTTCATAATAATCTGCCAGCCGAAAATAAGGCCGATAATTCCCGCGAATAAGACGTTTGGGATGTCTATGGAATGTTCAGCGGGGGTTTTGACCATAATGACAGAAAGAATAAAAACAATCATTGAGATAGCTGTAAGGCAAAGATAATAAACGGGCGGAATATTAAAAAGCAATAACGCGCATATCAGAATTGCCAAAAACAATCCGGCTATCCTTCCGGGATTTGCCCACACGCCCAGATATATTCCAAAAGATATTACATTTGCATAAGATAAAAATATCAGCGTATAGATAAGGCTTTTACTTAATTTTTTATCCTTGCTGCTTTTATAATGTTTATGCCTTGCCAGAATGTACAGAAACGCTGCGAAAACACACGTTCCTAAATAAAACATCGTTTTTGTTAAGTTCTTATCTATAAGGATAGGAACAAGTATAAAAGCGATCATTAAAACAACTACTACGATATTTGTCCTTCGCAGGCCGAAGAAATTTTTGGCAAATACTCTGTCCATAGTTTCTTTGTATTCAGCCTCGCCAAGTCCGTAAAAGCGCCATTCGTTCAATAATTTTCGCAAAGTACACCTCGTTTATATGCGTGAATAATGGTTTCAAAACCGAAGGGTTGCCCCCCTTTAGTTTATTTCACAAGTTATCACATATAAAATAAGCATTAAAATTTTTCAGATTATACCCAAAAGTAAAAAATATATATCGCAAAGTACACCTATCAAAAAGTCTATTGATATAAATTTTCATTCATGAAACTAAATACAATAATTCAAGGTGATTGTATTGAAGAATTGATGAATGGGATAAATTCGGCTCTTTTTATGAAATTGTATATATGAAACATATATAAATGGATTTACTATTATTAGGAAATAATATATTAAAGCATTTATGGAATTTTTTTTACAATACTGGGGCGGCATAGGTTATTTTCTGGCAAAAGTTTTACTTGTCCGCGCGGAATTTATTGAAAAAAACAGAAATTTGCGTCTTGTCGGATGGTTTGTTTATTTAATGGGATTACCCGCATGGGTCATCCTTTTAGCAAGCAGGCAAAACTGGATTGCCGCCGCAATTGAAACAGCAGGAGTTCCCGCAATACTGCTTGGTATTGTAATGACATGGAAACAAAATAATAACCCGAATAAAATAATCGACTGGGGTATAAGAGTATTCACTTGTTTTATGATAATAATCGGCGTTTTATACAGCATTTATACATTTAATGGAATAAGAACTATTTCCCAAATATTGGAAATAATAATTATATTCGGATATCTTGTAAGTAATTATTTGCTTGCAAAAAGGAATCCGTTTGCATGGCTCATGTTTATGGTGGGGCTTATAAGCATGAGTATTTTAATGTATATACAAGACAAACCTATATTATGTATACAGCAGTTAATTTCACTAATACCGGCGGTTATAGGATTTATTAAAAATATGAAACAACAAAGACTTAGAAATCAGGTCACTAATTAGTATCTGTCGCCTAAATCCCACTCCTGAATTTATTATTTATGCGCCGTTCATAGGTAAGTGTCCGGGCTTTTTTACTAAGCTCCTAGTCGTGAAGATCGACGCCCTTTTCAGGCTTTCTAAGTAAAAAGTGTAAGCTTTTCTGTATCAACTTGCGAGTCGCACATCTAAGATATCAGGTGATCAGCTTGCGCTCTACAGCGATACGGATAAGGTCGGCCAGGTTTTCGGCCCCCAATTTGTAATGTATATTATTAATAACCATTTTTACCGTATTAATTGAAAGCCCGCGCGCTGCGGCGATTTCGTTACGCGAAAGACCGTGAGAAATATCGGTGAGAATATCGGTTTCCCTCGGAGACATAACAATATTGCCCGTAATGCCGGATACCTGCATATATTTCGTAATGATATGAGAACGGCGTTTGGCATAAGTAGCGGCTTTGCGGCTTATATCTTCAAGCCATGATGCGGGAATGACTTTGTTTGATTCTTTTTGTAAAGCGGCGGTCAAGGTACGCATATCTTTTCCCATCTCTATAAAAGGCATTACAATGCCGTTCGGCAGCGCCGTTTCATAAGCGTCCCGCAGCGCGGCAAAAGCTTTCTCTTTATTCTTCAATTTATAATGAACGCAGGCTTCTATCGCCAGCATTTCAATCCGGCCAAACAGAAACGATTCCCGCCGCTTCATTTCTTCGATGTACAACAGCAAAGGAGGAAAAATCCTTGCGGCATAATGGAACCGGACTTTTATTTGATTTTCGAAATTATCAAGACAAGCTGCATGGCTGTAAGATAAAAAATCTTCTTTTAGCAAATCAACTACTTTTTCCGGCAGACCAAGGAAACAGTAATACCATGAAAGAGAAACATCGTAATCCATAAAGCGGTTAAGATATTCAACTTCATCAATTTGGGCTTTTGTTTCTTTCAGCGTCTGTTCCACAAGGGTAAAATTACCCTGCGCGGCAGCAATACGCAGGATGTATAACAATGCCCTGTGCATAAGTCCGAACTGTTTTTCAGCCCGCGCCTGTTTCACCGCAAGAGCGGCGTGAGTCGCCGCTGAGGAAGTATCGCCCCGGTAGAATTCCAGTTCGCCTTTGGCCAGTTCCAGTTCGCCTGCCATGAATCCTTTCATATAACTATTTTGTATATGCGCCTGATTACGGGTTATTGCGGCAATAAATTCTTCCGGACTGCCCTTCCTTGAAGAACCGGCGAAATTGATCCACGCTCCCGGATAATAAATGTCGAGTTTACCCGAATCTTCCTCATGCACACATTTGCAGGCCTTTTCAATGTAAATGTCATAATCAAAGATGTCGTCCGTTACGCTCATTAAACAGCGTATGTACGTCCAGCAAATATAGAGTCTTGTCAAGGTGCGTTTCTTTACAGAGTTATCATCCGGCAGTTTAAGGAATTTTGCCTCATAATGTTTCACGAGCTCAAGTGATTTTCGCAGAAGCCCCTGACATATATAGGTGCGCAGGTGCATATCCGCAAGAAAAGCTACCTTGTCGAATGCCTCCTCAGGAGCGCGGTCAAAAATCTCAGCCGCGTATTTCGCAATATCCTGCGGTATTTGGGTGGTTAGTCCGGCTAAAATTAACAGTATTGATTGATAGTCCCCCGTCTTTTCATAGTAGAAAATAGCGTCCATTTTAAAACCGTTTTTGTTGCACCAATCCCCGGCAATTACGTAGGTTTCACGCTTTTGTTCTTCAGAAAGAAATTCCTGCTTTTGGCGCAAAAATTCCAGAAACAGGGGGTGAATTAGATATGCGTTAATATAACTGTCCATGCGCACATACGCGCTTTGCTTCTCCAGATCGGCAATCAGTCCTTCTTCGTTTTCTGCCAATTTAGCGATAAAATCAACGGACAGATGATCGATCAGGGAAAGGCGCGTTAAAAAATTCTGTAAGCGTTCGGTAATTCCGTCCCAGATTTCCGTTTCCATAAGCCTGAAGATGTTTGTTTTCATTGCATTACGCACATAGCCGCCGTAACCGGGCGCTTTCCGGTATGACCTTGCGATGAGGCTAATCGCAAATGCCCATCCTTCGGTATCTTTCATAACTTCGCGCAGACTTTCCTGATTGGGGGAAATATCCATCCGGTGGAAATATTGGACAAGTTCGCTTTCAGTGAAGCGCAGATCGTTCTCGCTTATATTGAAAATTTGGTCGCGGTAAACCATACCCGCGATATTGATGCGCGGAGTGGAACGGGAAATCAGGAATACCGAAGTTTCAGGCGGCATATTCTGGAGTATACATTCTTCCACAAAGCGAATCACTGTCGGCTCTTCAATGCAGTGAAAATCATCCAGAACGATTATACGCTTTTTCATCTCGACAAGATTATGCAGTATGTCCTGATAATGAATCAGTTTCTCTTTTGTGTCCGGAAAGCCAAGCTTTGTCGTTGCCTTGGCAAGCGGCAAATTAACCTGTGTTAAGGAATGGGTATAGCTTTCCCAAAAACGCGCGCCGACATTATCGCGTTCGGAGAGCTGTATCCATGCCGTAGCTGCCTGATACTCTTCCACAAAATCATGAACCGCGCTGGTCTTGCCGTAACCCGCTCCGGCGCATATCACAACAAGCGGATACCTTGCCGCTTCCGTGAACAATTGGTTCAGCCGTGGTCGTTCAAAATAAAATAAAGCGCGGCTTTCGCTGTGTGCCTTAGACACGGTTTCCATATAATTAACTGTTTTTTATTATAATAAACCAAAAGAATAATGACAAGATTCCGCATTGCCTCAAAGAAACTAATCGAAAAAAGGGTGTGCCTCAAAATTAAAATCCAGACCAAATTACAATTTTAAACCCTCGAATACTGACATTATACACTCGACAAAGATTTTTAAATTTGATATGATTTAAGCATGATATTTCCGCTTAAAGACCTCATCGAATACGATGGCAATATGTATGAAATAACCATTGCAGCCTCGCGCAGGGCATACCAGCTTTCAACGTTAATGGATAAAGATGAAAAAGAAGATTACGACGGAAAAATGGTAGCGCTCGCGGCCCGTGAAGTTTTTACCAAAAAGGTTCAATTCCGTCTGGAAGCCGAATAGAATCCGTTGGATGCCGTTCCAATTCCGGTTTTAATTCTCTTTGGACCAACCGCTTCAGGTAAAACCAGTATACTCCTTGAATTATTTAATTCCGAAAGCAGATTTCAGGCTGAGGTGATTTCCGCCGATTCCATGCAGGTTTACCGCGGCATGGACATCGGAACCGCAAAACCTTCAAAAATTGAGCGTTCCCGTCTTCCTCATCACCTGATTGATATTCGCGACCCCTCTCAGCAATTTAATGCGGGGGATTTTGTCCGCCTTGCGGACGAAGCCTGCCTGCAAATCGCCGAGAAAGGAAAACTTCCGGTAGTATCGGGCGGTACGGGTTTTTACCTGAAAAACTTTATAATGGGATTAAGCGAAGCGCCTCCGTCAGACAGTGAAATCCGCTCCCAATTAAAACAGGAACTTAAAGAGAAAGGCTCCGCCGCTCTTATGGAAGAACTCGAGGCCGGCGATCCTGTCAGCGCGCAGCGCATTCATATCAACGATGAATACCGCCTATTGCGTGCGCTTGAAGTGCTACGTTTTTCGGGCAGTCCGCTCTCTTCTTTTGAAGTTAACGCAAGTGAAAAACGCTCGCATTTCCGTTTTATTATCACAGGTCTTTCAAGGCCGAGAGAGGAACTCTACCGCCGCATTGACCTGCGCTGCGCCGAAATGTTCCGACAAGGGCTGGCGGACGAAGTGCGCTTTCTTTACGAATCCGGCTTCACGCCGAACGATCCGGGACTGCGCGCTATCGGCTACCGTGAGTTTTTTGTCGAGGACGCAGACAGTCCCGGCAAATGGCGGCTTTCACAGGATACCGGCGGAGTGCAGGCGCTTGTGGAGCAGAACAGCCGCCGTTACGCAAAACGTCAGATAACATTCTTCGCCGGTATTCCCAATGTTAAATGGATAGAGCCCGGCCGAAGTGAAACTGAAACCGCGCAGCTTATCAGTCGGGAACTGGAAGTTTCTGTTTAATTATGGTAATTTGAATAAAATGAATACATCAGATACGGCAGCCGCAGGCAGTTCAAAAAAAAGACATCGCCCTCGTTTTATTGACGACATCTACCGCCTTGATGCCAAGGTAGGGCGCTTTTTAAGCGTCCTTATCCTTTTCGGAATATCTTTCGGGCTTTACCGAGGAATTCAGGACAACTACCTCGCGGAAATTATTCACATCACGCCGTTTGAACGCGGCATAGTGGAATTTTTCAGGGAAACTCCCGGCCTGTTTTTAATATTTATACTTGCGTTTATGTACAGATTCGCGGACAGTAAGATTTTTAAAATAGGCATTGGTGTCATGGCAGGCGGAGTTACCGGACTTTTGCTTACAAGTACAAGCGGTCTTTTTTTAACTAAATTTCTTGTCGTGCTCTTTATGGTTCTTTTCAGCGCGGGAGAACATATCATTATGCCGGTAAGGGCGTCTATTGCGATGGACCTTGCAAAGCAGGAAAAAGCAGGAGCGTCTCTCGGAATAACAAATTCTCTCAGCCAGTTCGGAAACATTGCCGGATTCATCCTTGTAACCGTGATTTTTTTTATTCTTAAAAAATTCGGCATTAGCAGAGTAGATATTACAGGGTATAGAATTGTTTTCGGCATATCCGCCGCATTAATGGTTACTGCGGCTCTTGTCGCCGCAGCTCTAAGGGAAACCACATTAAAGTCGCCGCGTCGGCGGTTTTATTTTGCCAAAAAATTCTACAAGTTCTATATGCTGGAAGTTTTTTACGGATCGCGGAAGCAGATATTTTTAACATTCGCGCCTTATGTTTTAATTATCAAATACGGAGCCGGTCCTTCAGTCATTTCTCTGTTATACGCAATCTGCGCCGGATTCGGAATGCTGTGCAGTCCGCTTGTGGGCAAAATCATCGACAGGGTTGGGTACAAGGCGGTAATGGTGGCCGATACTCTCATTCTTATCATAGTCTGCATTCTTTACGGTTTTGCGCACAGATTGTTCCTTCCCAACATTGCGTTTATCGTTGTCTGCTGCAACTTTGTGCTTGATTCTATTATCTCAATAGCGAGCATGGCGAGTAATGTCTATGTTCAGAATATCGCATCGAATCAGGAAGAAATTACCGCTACATTGTCAACGGGAATTTCCGTAAATCACGTTATCAGTATTTTTATAGCTCTTATGGGCGGCTGGATTTGGAAAGTAACTGGAATTGAAGTTCTTTTTACGCTTTCCGCCGTTCTGGGGTTAATTAACAGTATTTATGCCGCAACAATAAAAAATCCGTCACAGGAATCAAAATAATATTATTTTTAGGAGGAACAGATGAACGAAACATTAATGTACGCAAAGTACAATCAGGAAGGCAACAAGGTCATTTACGGCTTGTTAGGTAAAATGAGCAATGATGACAGGGAAAAGGACAGGGGAAGTTTCTATGGGAGCCTTTCGGGATTATTCCGTCATATTTTAGGCGGAACGCGGTTCTTTTTGGGAATGTACAAAAACGCGTTGAGCGGCAATGCCGCCGCAGTAAAGTTTATTTCCGGCATTGAAAATCTTTCTAAAATACCTGAAGGTTCGTTAAGCGAGGCGCAGTGGAAAGAACTGGAAGCGGCAACCGCCGCTATTGACGCCGCCTATGTCGGTATGGCCGAAGCCCTGAAAGAATCCGATCGTGATCTTCCGGTAAAAATAGAATGGTACGGAGGAAATCCGGCTTCTGTACCACTGTCATTTATGCTGAGTCAGCTATTGGTTCACAATACTCATCATCGGGGACAGATTTCACAGATACTTGATTCTCTTAAAATTGAAAATGACTATTCGGGTATAAATGTTTCATTTCTCTAATCTAAAGACTTGGGAAAAGGATACATAGTCCATCTCACAGCCAAGGTTTGGCATATGAAAATTTTTTTGTATGCCAAATCTTTCTGCCTTCAAATTCACCGGCAGGAAGGAAACAATCCTGCAATGACTGCGGGATTGTTTTATCAGGAAGCTCGCCCGAAATCGTAAGCCGCCCGGGTTCAGCCTTCTTTGTTCCAAGATGAAAAATAAAATTTATAGCGTCAGAAACAATAGTGCCGGTTTTCCCCGGCGGTTTATAACTTACTGAACCGTAATGAAGGGCAAAAACAAAATCCAGCGGGAAGGTAACAGCAAGAGATTCCAAAACAATCAAGGGTGTGGAAATAATCATGTTCATACATGATTTAATCGCAGCTTCAATGTGTTTAGCCTTCGGAGGAACAAGAAAAAGACAGTCCTTGCCGGAATTCATCCATAACAATCCGTCTCCCGAAAGGAAATTATCATCAAGGCAGGAAATAAAACGCTTGTAAACAAGGGCAAGGGTTTTTGCGTCCAGACGGACATCAAGCTGATTATTTCCGTGAATAGAACAATACAAAAGATAAAAAGGCATATCTTTCCCTGACTGCATTTTATTCCAGCCGGGAAACGTACTCTCAGACGGAAGTTTAATTCCTGAGCTGAAAAAATTATTTTTTGCCGCGCCGCTTTCGGCGGTTTTTTCATTTTCTTCCGCTGATAAAAACTTGGAATCTGCCGAAGTTTTGCGCCATAACAGCGCTTCCTTTATGCGTTTTGAATCAACAGCCGCAGAACCTTTAAAAAAAGACGCTCCCAAATAATCGCAGGCTCCTTCAAAAAAAAGTACAGCCGGGTCTTTAACGGCTCCCTTTGGATCGATTATTCCCCACGGAGACTCCCTGCAAATATTTTTTAACATGGTTAAAGCTTTTTTCAATTCGGAATCTGCAAGATTTGACGCATCCATGTAGCATATACTTCCGCTTTCGGGCGTATGTTCAGCTAACGTGGCAAAATCAAGAAACTTTACGGATTTTGGAAAAACTGTTTTCAAGACTGCATTTTTCTTGGTAAAAACATAAATATTCATTCTGTCTCCGTCAATTTTTAGCCTGATTTACCTGATAAATCCTGAATTTATCAGTAGAATTCTTAACATTCTTTGAATCGCTGAAAATATTCAGCAAAGATTGATCCTGAGACATTGCAAGGCTTTCTGAAATAACTACGGAATTCGGAAGAGCCGCTTTAGATTCAAGATTAATTGCCGTCTTCACAGTATCAGCCTTTAAACATTTGGTTTCATTATCAGTATAAACAAGACTGCCTGAATGGACGGAAATACGAAGATTAATTGCAGAGTTCAGCTTATTTTCGGTTTTGTTATATATAAACATTTTATTTAAGATATCCATTCCGGCAAAGATAGCCGAACTGCTGTAATTACCCAGCATAAAAACCCCAAGAGCGCCGTCTCCCTCCCATATCCAAAGCCTGCCAAGCCTTGAAACAACAGCGTCATTAACGATATTTCTCAATTCATTATAAGTTTTATCAACTAAATTTTTAGGATTATTTTTTACAAGAAGAGAGTTACCCGCTATATCCAGCCTAATTACTGCCATTTGCCGTTCATCGCCTTCCAGCAGCCGCCCCCAGTTGCGCGTAACTTGCTTGTCCTGATCTTCAAAAAAGATTCCGTTAGTGCTGTCATAGCTGTAGCCTGATTGAAGAACATCTCCGATAACATCATCAAGTCCTCTAAGGGCAAATTGTTTTCCCATATAGCCCTTAGAATCTACTTTTATCAACGTTTCAATAAAATCAATATAATAACCGCTTTGTACCATATCACCGACAATACGATCGGCGGCTTCATGTACACCAACCGGGCGTCCTTTTGAAAAACCGTATTTCTTAAAAAAATCATAATCGGGATTTGTCATGCCGGCAAAACGACTCATTTGTTCAACAGAAAGAGAAAAAACCAAACATTTACGGCAGAATCTTGTTGAGAATCTTGCGTTCATAGTAAAAATAATATATCATTAAAAAAATAAAATGTAAATGTAAAGGAATAAATAATGCAGAATTTTGAATATTGCAATAAAACAAAAATAATTTTCGGCAAAGGAACCGAAGAACGCGTTGGAAACGAAGCTGCCGATTATGCAAAACGGATTTTACTTCATCACTCAGGCGGTTCTGCCGTCCGTTCGGGATTAATCGACAGGGTAAAAGACAGTCTGAAAAAAGCCGGAGTTGAATGGCAGGAACTTACAGGCGTACTTCCAAATCCGCGTTTGTCACTGGTAAGAAAAGGGATTGATATCGTAAAGAAAGAAAAAATTGAATTGATACTTGCAATCGGAGGCGGTTCCGCAATTGATTCTTCAAAAGCCATTGCCGCCGGAGCCGTTAACGACTGCGATGTATGGGATTTTTTTGAAAGAAAAAAAACTACCGACAAAGCCCTGCCTGTCGGCACAATCCTGACAATTCCGGCTGCAGGAAGCGAGACCAGTATTTCGTGCGTTATTACAAATGAAGAAGGACCGTGGAAAAGAGGGATGAACTTTCAATGCCTGCGGCCTGTTTTTTCAATCATGAATCCTGAATTGACATATACACTGCCGCCGTATCAGACTGCCTGCGGAGTTACGGATATGATGGCGCATATAATGGAACGCTACTTTACAAAAGAGCCGAATGTGGAGCTTACAGACGAACTTTGCGAAGGCGCGCTGCGTACAATTATCCGCAATGCAAGAAAAATATTTTCAGGCGGTGAAAACAACTACGACGCAAGGGCGGAAATAATGTGGGCGGGCGCATTGGCGCATAACGGTCTTCTTGACACGGGACGCATAGGCGACTGGGCAAGCCATGCTCTGGATCATGAATTGTCCGCCCTTTTCGAGATTGCGCACGGCGCGGGGCTGGCTATCATCTTTCCGGCATGGCTTCGTTACAACATCAAGGAAAACACTCCCCGCCTTGCCCGTTTTGCCGCAAAGGTATGGGGTGTAGACGGCGCTTTTTACGATTACGAACAAGCCGCCCTTGAAGGAGTTATCCGCATGGAGGATTTCTTCCGTTCAATTGGAATGCCAATAAGGTTCAAAGACGCAAATCTTGATCCGGCAAAAATCGGTGAAATGGCAAAACGCGTTGTACACTTTGGACCAATCGGCAATTACCGCAAACTGGATGAAAAAGACGCTGAGGCAATTTACAGACTCGCCGCAGAATAGTAAAACAACTTGCAAATAATCGCGAAAAATAGTAATCTTAACGGCGTGCTTTTGCCGGCTAGGGCGCCGGTCTGGCTAAAGCCAGCCCGCTTTTGTCGGTAGTGTTGGGTTTTATCGGCCCTAACGCGTTTAGAATTTATTTAGAAACACGCCTTACGGCGTGCTTTTGCCGGCTCGGGCGCTGGTCTGGCTAAAGCCAGCCCGCTTTTGTCGGTAGTGTTGGGTTTTATCGGCCCTAACGCGTTTAGAATTTATTTAGAAACACGCCTTACGGCGTGCTTTTGCCGGCGTGGTGGAATGGTAGACACTGGGGACTTAAAATCCCCTCCTCGTAAGGGGGTATGAGTTCAAATCTCATCGCCGGCAAATAAACACATTTTAACTTATTATTTGTTTTTACCGATAATAATAAGGGGGTGTATCATTAAAAAGCTGTTAATTATTTTAGCGCTGGCGATTGCGCCTGCGTTGTATGCCGAAGATGACGTTGAAGTTGCCTTTCACAATTTTGCATGGGGAACAAGCCGTGATGCATTTACTGCAAAAATGGGAAAACCGGTACATACAGATGAGATCAACGGACTTCAATCCTTGGTTTATGATAATCTTATAGTATCAGGATACCCTGCATTTATGGTGGCATATTTTTCAAAGAACGGCCTTGAAGGCGGGACATACTATTTTCATACATTCAGCCTTGACGAATTAATGAAGTGTTACACTGATGTCCAAAAAGAGCTTACTGAAAAATACGGTCCCACGCGTCTTCGTGACGAAATTATTAAAGAGATGCGGCCTTATGAAACTTCATGGGACTTAAAGAGCGGTTATATATACCTAAAGGTGAATACCCGCAGAAATGAACCTGTTACTCTCTGGTATTCATCGCCGGCATTAACAAAGCAGATGTTCGGCTCTTAAGCAATTGTTCCTCCGCCTACAACAATGTCCCCATCGTACATTACCGCCGCCTGCCCGGGGGTAATGGCGCGCTGGGGATTGTCAAATTCAATGTGTAAAGTATCTTCTCCCGTTTGTTCCGCAACCGCGCCCTGGGCAGTTTGCAAGTAACGGGTTTTTACCATTACGCGCATTGGTTTTTTTAAATCCGCGCAGGCAATAAGATTAATATTATTCGCGGTCAGGGATTTGCTGAAAAGAGCGTCATCCGTCCCCAGAGTTACAGTATTGTCAGCGGCTGATTTCGCCGTTACATATACAGGAACGTTAGCCGCAACGCCCAATCCCCGGCGCTGACCGATTGTATAGCGGATAATGCCGCTGTGACTGCCTATTGTTTTACCTCCAAGATCGATTATGTTACCGTGAGGATATTTCTTACCTGTGTACCTTTCTATAAAATCGCCGTAATTGCCGTCAGGCACAAAGCAGATGTCCTGACTTTCGCTTTTTGCCGCATTGCCAAGTTTTTTTTCCGCGGCAATTCTACGCACTTCATTTTTGGTTAATTCGCCGAGCGGGAAACGCGCTCTTTGAAGCTGCTGCTGGGTAAGACAGTAAAGCACATAACTTTGGTCTTTCTTTTCGTCTAACGCTTTTTGAAGCAAGTACCTGCCGCTAGCCGTATCCTGCGTTACGCGCGCATAGTGGCCTGTTACAAGAATGTCAAAATCAAGCTGCAGCGCGCGTAAAAGAAGCAGGTTGAACTTTATGCTGCGGTTACATTCAATGCAGGGATTGGGCGTCGCTCCCTGTTCGTAAGTTTCTATAAAATGGCGTATTACCTGCTTGTCAAATTCTTCGGTAAAATTAAGAACATAATGATCCATGCCTAAACTGAAAGCGGCGTTCCTCGCGTCGTTTACATCGGCAAAGGAACAGCAGCGGCTTTCGCCATTGTAAAGCTTGAGCGTTATTCCGACACATTTAAAACCCCGTTCAAGCATAAGGGCGGCGGCGACAGAACTGTCAACGCCGCCCGACATGGCGATTATAGCTTTTTCGCTCATAACAAACGGAAAATTTTAAATATTTTTGACTGCGGCGATCGCCGCGTTAACTTCGGCCTCGCAGCTTCTCATGGCAAGAATGGTTTTTTCAATTAAAAAATCCAGTTCCCAGCCCAAAAGAGCCGCGCCGTCTTCTATTACCTTGCGGGAACATCCGGCGGCAAAGGCGGGGGTTTTGTATTTCTTTTTGACCGATTTCACTTCCATGTCCATGACGCTTTTTGACGGTCTGATAATAGCAGCCGCCCATATAAGTCCGGTCAACTCATCGGAGGCAAAAAGAATTTTTTCCATAGTGTGTTCAGGTTTGACATCTGCAATAGTAAGACCGTAACCGTGACTGCACACAGCGTGAATCAATTCCTCGCTTGCGCCTGCGGCGCGCAGAAGTTCCGGCGCCTTTACACAGTGCTGATCGGGAAATTGTTCAAAGTCGATGTCATGAAGCAGACCCGCGACAGCCCAAAACTCGCTTTCATTAGCAAAGCCCTGATCCGCCGCGAACCACTTCATCACTCCTTCCACTGTCAGTGCGTGCTGTAAATGGAAGGTGTCTTTATTGTACTGTTTGAGAAGTTCCCATGCCTGCTGCCGGCTAATTCCCGCTTCCACGATTAATAATTCTGCGCCTTAATCTGAAAATACGCCTTAGGATGTTTGCATACAGGGCAGACTTCGGGAGCTTTTTTGCCGACAATAATGTGTCCGCAGTTGGAACACTGCCAAACCTGATCGCCGTCCCGTGAAAACACAAGACCGCCTTCGACATTGGCTAGCAATTTGCGGTATCGCTCTTCGTGTTCTTTTTCGATTTTGCCTACCATTTCAAACAGCGCGGCAATTTGATTAAAGCCTTCTTCTTTTGCTGTTTTTGCAAAACCGGCGTACATATCCGTCCATTCATAATTTTCACCGTCCGCGGCGGCCTTTAGATTGTCAGTAGTAGGCGGAACACTATCGTCATGCAAAAGCTTAAACCATATTTTCGCGTGCTCTTTCTCGTTTTGAGCAGTTTCACAGAATATCGCGCCGATTTGCTGATAGCCTTCTTTTTCCGCTTTTGAAGCAAAATACTGATACTTAACATGCGCCTGAGATTCTCCCGCAAACGCATCTTTTAAATTTTGTTCTGTTTTTGAGCCTTTTAATTCAGCCATTTTATCCTCCTTCAGATATTATATAATCAGGTAACCATTAAAACAACCTATTTGTATTGATGTAAATAATTTTTCTTAATAAAAAAGGTAAATACTTCAATTCCCAAAACAAACACCGCAGTTACAATTGCTCCCGCAATAACAACGCCGGCAATAACAGCCGCCATTGTGCGTTTTTTGCTGACGCCCAGTATCCATGCGCCAAGCGTTCCTGTCCACGCGCCTGTTATGGGCAGGGGGATTGCCACAAAAACAGTGATTCCAAGCCAGCCCCATTTCTCAAGTTTTACCGAAATTTTATCGCGCGCTTTTTCAACAAAGCGGTCAAAGAAATTTTTATACCAGCGAATGCCTTTTTCCGGGCTTGCGCCGTAAAAAAGCTTGTGTACGGTTGCAAGAAATATCCAGCAGCCTGGCGCGACTAGGGCGTTAATTATTACGGCAAACAGATAAGCCCAATACCAGGGGATACCGTTTACAATTGCAAACGGTATCGCTCCGCGTAATTCGGAAATAGGCATAAATGACAAAAATGCGGTTATTAATAATATTAATACAGGACTTGTCATTTTTCCCATAACGGCGCGGGATATACGCCTGCAGATGTCAATTCATCAATTTTTTTTATTGCCGCTTCCCTGTCTTCTTTATATGTTACGCCGAACCAGTCAGAATTTGCGGATAATACTTTAACTTTTGCAATTTCCTGTTTTATGAAATGATCAACGGCTTTCGGGATAAAACATTCGTTTTTAATTTGTTTTTCAACATTCGCCGCAAAAGTTTTCAGAAAATCATCAAAATAATTTTTAAAAGCAGGGATTATGTCAGGCGGGAAACCCCAAAAGTTCATCGATACCGGAGTTTCAGGCAAAAGTTCGCGTATTGAGCCGTCAGAAGCGGTGTTAAAAATACGTCCGTCTTTTTTCTCAATTGCGGTAAGCTCATCGACTCCGGTAAGACAGCCGTTTTTGACTTCACAGACGCCGCGCGTTACTGTTCCCTGCGGGCTTAATGTTCTGTCAAGACGGTAGGGAACTATTGCTGAGACAGCGGCTTCCTTTCCGGCAAGATATTTGCCCATAACGGCGAAAGCTTCCCTTCCGTAAAAATCATCGGCGTTAATAATCGTAAACGGAGCGTCAATCTTGTCCGCGGCGCAAAGAAGAGCGTGTCCTGTTCCCCATGGTTTTGTTCTTCCCGCTTTTTGAGCCGCCGCAAAAATATCCTGAGGAATCAAACTGTCCGGTTCCTGAAAAGCCAGTTCATACTTTACATTCGAGCCCATTCCGGCAAGAACCTGCTCCTTAAAATCCTTTTCAATATCATGACGTATAATGAAAACTATTTTTTCAAATCCCGATTTTATGGCATCGTACACGGAATAATCAAGCAGTACTTCTCCGTTTTTTCCTATTTTATCCATTTGTTTCAGTCCGCCGTAACGGCTTCCTATACCTGCGGCAAGTACAACCAAGATTGGTCCTTTCATAGATACTCCTCTTTTTTTTTGATTCTAGTGTATGTGATAAACGAAAATATGTCAAAATCTTCAGTATTGGACAGCCGCCAGTATGCGGCGTCTATTTCAGGAAAAAAAGTGTCGCCTTCGTACTGTTTGTGAATCAAGGTAAGTTCAATTTTATCCGCAAATTCCAGCGCCTGCCTGTAAATTGCCTGTCCGCCGCAGATAAATATTTTTTTATATTCGGAACAATACTCAACGGCGAGGGGCAGGGAGGGGAAAAAATTTACATCTTCGCCGCCGACGCCGTTGGTAACAGCGTCGTTATTTACAACGCCGCCTGCCGTCATCGTCTTAGAAACAACAATATTCAACCGCCCGGGAAGCGGCTTTTTGGGTAGAGATTCCCATGTTTTTCTGCCCATGATACAAGGACAGCCGTTTGTCAGCTTACGGAAATGCGCCATATCTTCCTTAAGCGACCAGGGAATTGCATTATTTTTGCCTATAACACGGTTTTCCGCTATTGCCGCAATAATGATTATTTCCCGCATAATTACACCGCAATTTCAAATTTGATCGCAGGATGCGGATTGTAGTCTTCGACAACTGTGTCGCTGTAGCGCCAGTCAAAAATCGAAGCGAAGTTTTGCGTTTTTATCCTCGGCAGCGTTTTTGGAGAACGGGCGCACTGCCGCTTAATAGCGTCAACATGGTTCACATAGATATGGACATCGCCCAAAAAACCGATGAGCCTGCCTTCGCCTAAACCGCTTTCCTTAGCCAGCAAATGCAAAAGACAGCCGTAACTGGCTATGTTAAACGGCAAGCCGAGCGCAGCATCAACAGAACGCTGGTTCCAGAGCAGGTTCAATTTACCGTCAATAACCGTTACCTGAAACGCATAATGGCACGGCGGCAGCGCCATTCGTGGAATGTCCAGCGGATTCCATGCGCTGACAATCATACGGCGGCTGTCAGGATCAGTTTTTAAGGTATTAACAACCTGCCGTAGCTGATCACACCCCTGCCCCTCAGGAGGTTTGTTAAACGCAATGTACTTCGCGCCGAAATTCCGCCATTGCCAGCCGTAAATGGGGCCAAGTTCGCTCTCTTTCATCATCCTAGCCCTTGTTTGCTTATCCCTAGCATAAGGAACAATATCGGGACTGCACCATTCGTCCCATATATGGTTGTCCTGTTCCTGAAGCCATTCTTTACCGGTAATTCCGCGAATAAAAAATTCCAGTTCACAAGCAACCAGACGAAAGGGGACCTTTTTCGTGGTTAACAGGGGGAACCCTTCCGCCATATCATGCTCAAACATTGCCCCGGCAATGGTAAGAGCGTCAGTACCGGTACGGTTGTTTTTTTTATAACCGCAGGCAAGTATTTTTTGTACGATATCAAGATATGCTTTCATTCAATTTTGCTTCATTTTATACAGGGTATTAGAAACAAGCAAGTCTTGAGAATAAAACCGAATATCTGTACTAAAAGCAAATAAGCCGTTATTTTTACAGTTATGGATCAAAATAAGCTTGTTTGGAACGAAGAAAACCGGAAACCGATATTAGATTGTAAAATATTCAAAATATGGGAATCATACTGTAAATCACCGGAAGCTCAGGTTAACCAAAACAAACCTCAGGCTTTTACGGTTATTGAAGCTAAAGACTGGGCTATTGTTGTACCTGTCGTTGAAACTGCGCAGGGGAAAAAATTTGTTATGGTATGGCAGTGGCGTCACGGTGCTATGGATTTAAGCTTGGAATTTCCAGGCGGCGTGTTCGAGGAAGGGGAAAACCCGAAGGAAGCGGCGCTCAGAGAACTGCGCGAGGAGACAGGATATATTCCGCGAAAGATCGAAAAAATAGGGGAGTTTAACCCAAATCCGGCAATAATGTCAAACAAGGTTCACTTTTTTCTCGCGCAGGAACTGGAAAACTGCGGAAAACAAAACCTTGACGAAGATGAATTTGTCGAAGTTGTCCTAGTTGATACTGAGGAAGTAATACAAAACATGGGGAAAAAACCGTATATTCATGCGCTTATGGGAACTGCCCTGTCATTGTACAACCAGCAAAAGTAATGAAGGCGATGTTTCTCTGCTTTGAATCCCGCATGCTTTGTCAGTTGCGCATTTCTCCGGCATAGGCTTTCAAACCGTTTGCTAACACACTATCGTAACGGCGCAGCGCATCTTCCGCATTGATTACGGCTGACTTTTTATTACCGGCTAAATACTCGTTATTTGCCGTTTGAGCCGCCTCATCCGCTTTATCAAAATTGTAAGCATCATACTTCACAAGATCACGTTCGATAATTTCCCGCCTGACCTGTAAAATTCTTGCGCCTGTATACAAGGTTTCATATTCGTTTAAAGTATCAGCGGCAATATCTCTGGCATCGTAATAATCTCCGGTTTCAAGCAGAATTAATGCAAAAAGAGCCTTATCATCCGCATCCTTTAAATATCCGGGAAAGTATTTTCTAAATCCGGCGTTAATTAATTTTTCTCTTGCGGTAATTATTTCATCTTCTCTTGCCTGCGCATAAAGGGGTATTGTTTTCATGAAAATTTCATCAAAGGAATCCGCAGCATTATCAAACATTGCAGCCATCTGCTGCAGGTTTCTTGGTATTTTCGGCATATCAGAGGCAGCGGCGTACAGAGAATCCGCCGCATCCCACTCGCTTGGAAAATAATCCGGGCTTTCAAAATCTACCGCGCGTTTCCTTGCGGCATCCGCCCTGTTCACAGAGACTCCTAATCTTATCGCAGACACCGCGTCTACACGATTTGCCGTATCATCTTCATTTGTATCTGAAGCGTGAACTGACATAATGGAATTTATTATTAACAGGAACAAAACGACGGACCTGTAAAACAACACAGTTGGTTGTTTTACAAATTTTGCTATTTTACAAGCTGCAAGCCGAAAGCTTACAGAATTATCAAAGTTATATTCACTTTTTTTCATTGAACTCTCCAAAAACAGAAACAACAATCCTGCAAAACTAACACGAGTTTTTAAAAGTTCCGTGCAGAATATTCCCCTGTCTATATTATTATATTTTCATAATGTTCTTTTTGTAAATATGCCGCGTTGCCTCATGGAAAATGTTACCGAAAACAAGTCATGCCTCAAATAGAAAATGTTACCCAAATTAAACTAAGGATACCGCGAGGAGGGTATCCGAATGGGGTTAAACATGAAAGAAAAAAGGGCGGTAACGAGGGAATATAAACCACGTTATCAAAAGGCATCAAAAAAAGAGAAAAAATCTCTGCTGGACGAATTCACAAAT
>Ga0268262_10000145_pt1 | contig 90207 bp, 60 predicted proteins | sample TergutNc150P3_FD_190354 | JGI IMG/M metagenome (GOLD analysis project Ga0268262, IMG submission 190354) | Nasutitermes corniger P3 segment gut microbial community from laboratory colony in Florida, USA - Nc150 P3 (SPAdes) (version 2) | ecosystem: Host-associated > Arthropoda: Insects >... | reverse complement strand
CCCCACCCCCCCACCACCACACCACCACACACACACCACTATATACACAATTATAGCTTAATTTGTTGTAACATCTACAAATACAGCGAATCATTTGTTTGTGGCCATCGTCTATTTTGGCGCATTTCTGAAATATCTTCACAAATATTTTTGACGTCATTTGACCATACAGAAAATAATATTTCCATAGCCTATCATTTTTGCGGAAAATCCTCCAATCCGCCGGAAATCTTTACATTGTTTGCGAAAACGCTTCTGCAATCCAGCATAACCGCTATAGCCGTCAATTTGGTCAGAAAACATAATCTTCCAACCGGAACGGAGGAAATCTGATATGAAAAATAATTCTCTATTTATGGATATCTTATTACCGCTTAAGGATTTGTTTTGGAAAATAGTTCCTCAAAAGATAGGAAGCCGAATTATTACAATGTATTTTAATAAGAAAAAATTCAAAAAACAAGATTGGATGTTGCTGAATTTGTACGTTACCGGTAAATGTGACTTGAATTGCATCGGTTGTAACGCGTTTGCCCCTATCGCGGATGACTATATCCTTGATATCGTTTCATTTGAGTCGGATTGTAAACGATTGGCGAATCTGGCATATGGGACGGTTACAGGCGTAGGGGTAATTCCAGAAATACATATACTTGGCGGAGAACCTTTACTTCATCCGAAACTTAAAGAAATTATACTTATCGCACGTAATTATTTCCCCGCCGCAAAACTGAAGATTGTTACAAATGGTATTTTACTTTTAAAATGCAACGAAGATTTCTGGGAATGTTGTCAGCAAAATAATGTTGATATTATTATTTCACATTATCCCATACGTCTTGACATAAAATCTATACGGAAAATCGCAAAAAATTATAAAATACAATTACGCTATTATCGCGGTGTGCTTCCATGGTATAAAATGGCATTTGATCTGACAGGAGGGTATGACGCAGACAAGAATTTTCGCAAATGCACTGCGGCTTTGCAGTGCGTTGAGTTGCGTGACGGAAAAATAGCAACATGTCAATACATTTTGAAAACGGTGTATTTTAATAAATATTTTCAAAAAGACATTGAGATTCAAGAAACTGATTTTATAGACATATATAAGGCAAAAAATATGGATGAAATTCTTGAATTTATATCAAAACCCGTACGTTTTTGCAGGTATTGTACATTGAAATATTTACCGGTAAAGTGGGCATTATCTAAAAAAGATATTTCGGAATGGATTTGATAAAATAGAGGAATTATATACTTGACTCCGCACTCCGTGCGAAGCCGCCTAGGGCCGCCTGCCGCCGTCGTTGGGCGTCGTCGGACGGGATTCGGGAGGTGTGGACAAATGGGCCGGCAGATTGTCACCCAGATTCCGCCTCTACCGCCAAAGTTCGCACTCTTCAATAGCGGCTAATTTCTCCGCTCTCGTCATAGTTCTGACCCCTGAAGCCGCGGCGGTATAGGCGCATTCGGCTTTTTTGGCTACGGCAGCGTAGTGTATTGCGAGGGCGCGCGCCTCTTCGGCTATCTCGGCGAATCCTTTGCCGGCCTCGCCCGCGTTCGCCGCTTCTATAGCCGCGCTTAGGGCTAAGCGGTTGGTGCGAACGGCTATGGCGTTGATCACCTCTATGATTCGGGCGGTGTTGTCGGAGGCGTCCTTCAGCTGGCCGAGGGTCTCAGCCAAATGCTTCATCGCGGCGTCCCTCTCGCCTATGGCTGCGTATATCCCCTTGGCTAATAGCCGCGCTTGATGGTATAGGCAGATAAAGATAACCGCCGCGCCTATAGCCGACATAATCGCCGCTATGGTTATGATAGGCATGGCGTTACCCCCGTTCGTTATTTATGAGGCCGATAAGGGCGGCTGTCGCGCCGAGCGCCGACGTAATCGCTGCTAATGTGATGATAGACATGGCGTCACCCCCTTTCATTTATATTTCGGAATAGCGGTGGGATAAATTGTCGGAAAAAAGCCGAATAATAAAAATCGATGTTTATTGCGGACTATCATCATTCCTATTGATCATCCGCGTAATCCTGCCGGTCACATCTCCTACGTATTCGGTTAATACCGCTTTGGGGCCGGTTATTAATGCTTTGATGGAGAACTTTTTTGACGGTTTTGACAATTTCATCACTTCCGGAAAATGCTCAAGCGCGATCATACCGGCCTCCAAGGTGTCCTTTTTATTAGGAAAGAATCTGTAAAGTAGGCCGATAAACGATTTATGGAAATCAAAGCGGTTTAGTATGTGGACGGTCTGCAGCCAGCACCATAGGCGCAGTGATTGTTTGACGAACGCGAATATGCCGTCTATGGTGATGAACGGGACGGCGTCTATGCGTTTGCCGTAGGAGAAGAACAGGTTTGTGAAAGCTACGAATAGGAATAGTGTATAGAATCGTATCGGATAGATTAATACGGACGGTTTCTTGCGGTTCAGCGAGAATGATACGATAGAATAGATTATCACTGCCGCTGTCAATATATATAGGTTATTGATGAACATCAGCGATATTGATACTGCGAAAGTTACGGCGATTATCAATTTGGCGGTAAAGGTCGTTTTGGCGTGGATTGTGAGATTCTCGTCATTGCGGGCTTGACCCGCAATCTCTTTTATACTAGTATCAATCCCAAACCCAAGAATCTTCCCGACACCCGGCGTGAGTGCACCGACAAGCCCGCCGAACACCACTGCCGCGCAGAGCATAAACGGTATCTGCCCCAGCACCCCGATGTTTTGCGACATCATCCAATATATAACGCCCAATTGCCCGACATTGTGAAACAGCGCCCCGACAATCGCCATCCCCACCGTCCCTGTAAGCCCGCGCCGTCCCAGAGTAGCCCATATTATGAACATCGCCGCGGTGGAAAGCAATCCGCCGCTCAGACTCAGGGATAGCGTAAACAGCGAAAATCCGAAGTAGAACCCCGATATCCAAACCCGCAGCGCGGTATAGAGCAGCGCGTCCCCGAAACCGTACTTCATTATCCACAAGACGGTAATGATATTGGCAAATCCTGGTTTGAGCCAAGGCAAAAACGGTAAGCGCGGTATAGCCATCTCGACGGCATTGAGCGCCACGGCGGCAAGAAGCCAGATCGCTTTTTGTACCGCCATTCAGTAAGTCACCCCGTCGATTCCGTCATCCCCGCCGCTTTCTCCCGCCGGCAGTATACGAACCATGATGTTGTTCGGGGCGCAGATTAGACGGCTGCTCGGGTTGCTTATCGCGCCGGTCATTTTGCAGATTCCTTTAGGGCAGGTTGTATGGGTGATGCTTGCCGTTCCGTCTTTTATCTCTATGCCGACCGCTCCGATTTTCCCGTTGACGGAGAAGGAGATGTCGTCTTTAAGCGGGTACTCGGCAATCACTGTGTTTTGCTTGTAGACGGCAACGCGGTCTGGGTAGACGGAGTTTGCCGCAGCGAACGCGGCGACTGCCCCGCATATCATTGCGGCGGCTATCGCCGCGTCTATGGCGGTGAAGGCGCGCATCAGTAGTTGACCAGCACTTTCGCGTAATATAGGTTGTTGTCGGTGGCCAGTCCTATCAGGACTTGCGGGGGATGTTTGTTCCATTTGTATACTATGGAGAGGCGCCCCTGCCGTATTTCCGGAAAGCTTACGCGGTTTACCGTGTTCGGCGGTTTGCCGAGTTTACGTTCGTATGAGGCGGCGAATTCGCCCGCCCACGTTCTGACCAAGTTATTCATGGCCGCAGCGGTGACGGCCATCGTTTCGAGTTCGTATGCATTGTAGCGGCCGTTCGCGTCGAAGTAGAAGGCGGCTGTAACCTTTTGGCCGTCTATGATTAAGCTGTCGACCAATATATAATCTTGCACGGTTTTCGATTTGATCGTTTCGCGGTCTAGTATCAGCTTCAGGATGTCTTTGTGGATGCCTGCCGGCAGTCTGAGGATATCGACGTGGCTTGCTTTGTGGTGTTTGAGTTCTGTCGCGATGGCTACGGAGTCTTTGTGGGCTTTCTCCTTAGCGGTTCTTTGCGCCGAGATGATGTTGTCCATCTCGATGATTTGCCGATCTAGCTGCTCGTAGAAGACGATGGGTTCGCACGGCCTCACCTCGTGCGCTTTCATGCCGGTGGCTTTCACGAAAGAGTTGAATTTTTCGGGATAGCCCTTGTCGCGGATCATAGAGTCTATGTGGCTCTTCCAGCGGAAGAGCTGGTTGCGGCTGACTTTCTCCGGATCGCCTACGCAGATCAGGTAGTCGTTTTTGACTATTGACACAAGAGAATCCGCCGCGCCTTTGCCGTATTTTTCCATGAAGATTACGTCAAACGATTTGGCGGTGTCGGCGGCTGGCGCGTCAGCTTTTTGTGTTGGCGGCGCGGTGTTGGCGGGCGGGGTTTTTTGCGCCGCCGTTTGCGCCGTCAGACAGAATAGGCATAGTAATATGCTGATGATGGAAAACTTTTTATTCATAGTTCGTCTCCTATGAACCGCGAGGCCCAAGTTCTCACCTGCTTGCCGTTGAGTACGTGGAAGCGCCGCATACGCGAGAGCGTCTCGGTTGAAAAGGTTGAGAGCGGTATCCATATTAAGTGCTTTTTGAAGCGCGCGGCTAGAGTGCGCATTTGCAGGGTGGGCGTTTTGGCCGCCAGAAAGGCCACGTTCTTCTCCTTGGCGAACATCAGCGAACCCGCCGTGATTTGTGCCGCGCAGCCGGTAATTCCCGCCGCCTCCGCGCAACGGAAGATGTTGGGCACGCTGCGCGGCGGGAAGAGGAGCGCCAGACCGCCGTAGACGCTGCGAGCTATGCCGGGGCCGATAAGATCGTCGAAAGGGTTGGTGGAGTAGAAACTCAGCGTAGACTCGTCCGCGTGTTCGGCGTACCAGGTCGTGCGGTTCGGGTAGTTGTCATCGTGGTCATCGTCGAATATTATGATGACTGTATCGACTTTGTTCTTAGCCGGCGGCAGTTCTTTCACGTATACGCCGCCCGTATGCCAATTGCGCAAAGTTTCGCGTATGTCAATCCCGTCCTTTACGGAGGATGTGAATTTCTCGCTGCGAGCCATGCTCTCGGTGAGAATACGCGCCGCTTTGTTGCGCACGTGTTCGTTGAAGCCCTCTATGCGCGTGTCCTCCGGCACGTGCGAGCACACGCCGTGCGGGTTCCACGAATAGCGGTAGCGTTTTTTTTGCATAAGCGTTGGGTCGGGCTTTATGTCGAGTTTGCGCCAAAAGAGTTCCGTGTCGCGGAAGAGGTTCGCCGCTCCGTAAACCTCCCGCTCCGCGTCGGGATAGTTGTTTTCCTTCAGTGAAATTCTGTCTATACCCACGTTGACGATGGTGTCATCGTTTGCCATCGGCAGAAACGGGTAATACTTTGCGTTCTTGAGAACGCGAAGGGCGTAAGCGTTGCCTCCTACCCCCTTTGCCGCCTCTACAATATCGAATAGGGTAGGGATGAGCCGTCCTGACATGATAGTGAGATTGCGCAGATAGGTCAGGGCGGCTTGAATTCTCACCGGTGACAGGTGGAGCGTCTGCTCGCGATTGTCGTAATAGTTTTCGCGTGTGTCAATGAACAAGTCCTTTACCGCGTCGGTCGGGTCCATCGGCGACGCGAACGGATTTTGGCGCTCAATCTGCGACTTTGCGGCGACAAACGGGAGCTCGCTCAGGGCGAAGTAGAGGTGGTCGGGGTTGATGTAGCGTTTAATAACGGTGTAAGGTTCAATAGAGTTGTCATCCGTATCATCACGCCGTATAGATTCGTCGTTTAGCCTCTTCATAACAGTGTCAAAGCGCGATATATGGACAATGGCGAGGATGTTGTCGTACTGTCTGCATAGTTTGCGTAAATTATCCGCGGCAATATGCATATCGTTATTAATCGTTTCGCCGCACAGAGTGAAAATACATTTGAGTTGAGAACGTAATTTATCATTATCATTATCGACCGCTCTTATCTCGCCCCCTTGAAACATATCTTTTACGGCTTTACGGCACAATAGCGAGTAGGCGTCAAACCCGATCTTCTCAACGGAATACTCATCCGGCATTGACAGCATCGGTATCGGCGAACGCAGCGCAGGCGTTCCGACGCAGCGGAACGGGATACGTCTCTGCCTAGCCTGACGAACGCCCTCGACCATCGCGTCGCACGGGTCGATAGGAATGTAGTAACAGAACGGCAAATCATCATCTTCATCGTCTTCTTTATCAACATCAATACCTACGGAGCCATAGGCGTTGCCGAGGCCGCCGTATATTTCTTGACGGTATGCGATAAGCGCCGAGATCAGCGGCAGCTCGTCCACCGCCTCCGCCAAATCATCTTGGAAAACCGGCGAAATATCGACGGCGATGCAGTCATACTTATTTTCCGAGCAAAGACGCCGCACCTCGCGGGCGAACATCTCCGCGCCGTGGACAATCGGAACCATATCGATCTTCGGGGATATTCTCATACGTCAACCCCACCCCTTTTCGGAGTCAGGATTGAGGTCTTCGTCATCTGAAAAGAAGAAGTCGCCGAGGTTCATAGACGGAATGTCCCCCTGCCTTTTGCGGGTCTGCGCCAACTTGTCTATATCTAGAGCGTCTTCTCCGAGTATCTGGCTCACCGCCCTATTGAAGAGTTCGCTAGTGTCCGCGCCCTTGTCGCTCTCCTTGAGTTTGAGCGCGTAGCGTATGATGTTTATCCCGTCGCGTACCGAGAATGACAAGTCAAGCCCGTGCGCCTTTTGCAGGTAATCTACGCACATATCCAATATCTCACTGCTCGAAAACGGGAGGCTGTAGGAGAGTATCTTCATCTCGTCTTCCCTCTCCGGGAATGGTATTTTTATCCCCGGTTGCAGACGCGACATGATGTAGTCGGGTATTTCGAATGTGGATGAGTCTTCGTTCATCGTTATCGCCGCCCTGAAATCCGGGTGGGCGCATACGGTTATTCCGGCGACGACCGACTCCGCCATCCTGCGGTTGTCGAAGAGTCCGGCGAGCGACGCCCATGACTTTTCCGCCATCCTGTTCCCTTCGTCGAGAATGGCGACGGCGCCTCTTACGGCGGCTGTGAGGAGCGGCGAGGCGTGATAGGATATCTTACCTTGTTCGGAGAGTACCGGTGTGACAAGGAGGTCTTCGGGGCGGGTGTCGGCGGTGCATTGCATGATATAGACATCTTGCCCCCGCGCCCGCGCCGCGGCGATGGCGAGCGTGGTCTTGCCGATTCCCGGATAGCCGATGATGCGCGGCGTGAGCGGCAGGTCGCGTTTGTCAACGGTGATCCAGCAGGCGAGTAGCTGCCGCAGCGGCTCGGTCTGACCAATCCACTCCACGGAGGTTGCTAAGGGGTGGGCCAAGGCCAACTCCACATTGTCCACAACGATTTTATCCATAAATACCCGCTAAAACCAAAGATGTTTTTATTTACCGAAGTACTTGGGATTCTCCCTCTCCTCCCACATATACCGCGACTTGTCCTCCCACTTCTCTATCCACTTGGTGTTGAGAGCGGGATTCTTCTTCATGGCCTCTATACGGTCGGTTTTCAGTTTGCTGAAAGAGTTTAGGTACGAGTTGGCCTTCCCGAAGTCGCCTAGTCGAATGGGCAGCACCACGTTCAGATAGACGACCTGCATCTCCAATTCGTCGGACGGGCACTCCGATTTCTGGTAGCAGGTCTCGAATAGTCCGAGCGCCTCCGTGAGCGGCCCGGTGTCGTCTTGCCCCTCGCATTTCATTAAGTAAGCGATTTTGAGGGCGTACGAACCCATTTTGAAATAGCTGTAGGGTTGCTGAAGTTCCGCCTCTATCGCGGCGCGGGCCATCGCCAGGCGGTAGCTCTGTATAGCGACCTGCGCCGAGCGCTCCCGCTTGAAGTAGTCGGCGTTGCCCAGAGCGTCGGGCAGCAGCAGTTTGTGCTCCTCTATCTTCTCTTTGAGGCTGATTATCACGCTTGCTTGGAGCGACGAAGGCTCCTCGCCTTTTCCGGTGATAGATGGGTAGTTGAAGTTTTTCTTATCGGGAGACGCCAAAAGGCACATCGGGCAGACGGTCACGGCTAGTCGCGTGTAGTCGACGGTTTGGTAGCCGCTCGACCCGGAGTAGACGGGTACGAGGAAGACGGTCTGCACCACCTGCTGGCTCTTGGCGCGGAGTTCGTAGCTGACGATGCCGTTGTACCCGCAGATCGGGCAGTTTACTGTGGATTCGAACACCGGGTCTTGGTCGGTAAGCTGCACCGCCGCCGCCGCCTTGAGTTTGGCCTTCTCGGCGATCTTTTGCTGCATGGCCGCCTTTGCCGCGTCGGCCTTGGCCTTGTTGGCCGCGGCGATAGCGGCCGCCCTCGCCGCGAGGACCGCCGTAGCGCCGCCCGGAACCGCCGCCGCGGCCGTCACGGTCGGCGCCGCCGCTGGCGCAGGCCCGCCGCCCTTGATCACCCTGAACTCCTTCAGGTTCTTCACGTTTATGGAGTAACCGTAGCGCCGGACAAACTCGGTGGCGAGATTGCCGTCCTTCAAAATCACCTTCAGGATCATGAACAGCTGCTTTTGGATTTCCAAATCCTCGTTATCGTCGCCCATATCGCGCTTCCTTTCCTCCCCTTCGTTTATTCTCGAATTGTGAACCGGCCGCCGCGCCGCAACAATATTATAAAGTACCGCTACAATAAATATAATATTGTGGCAGACCGAAGGTAATAGGAAAATTCTTCTACCAGCCGCCGTACCCCGTGTTTCTAGCCACAGCCTCCAATATCTGCTCCTGCATTATCCAGTTATCGTACTGATTAGGCCCTACGTTCTTGCAGAAAACCGCGAAAGCGTAGGTATTATTATCCAGAAACATGTACCCCGCCAATGTGCTGACCTTAACCGAGTTGAGCGTCCCCGTCTTCGCCCTGACTATCCCCCTGAGCTTTGATCGCTGGAAGCGCGAGCGCAGCGTCCCGTCCACGCCCGCCGAAGAGAGCGAGGCCACGTAGTCGGGGTAGTAGTTTTTCTGTCTGGACACGTAGGCCAAAAGCTCGACGAGCTGCGCCGGGCTTACCCGGTTGTCGTACCTCGTCGGCATCGGCGTGCCGGAGGAGTCGTCGTCGTCGGATTGCGCCGTCACCGTAGCCGGACGCTCCCCGGCCATGCCGGAACCGTTTATTATCTGCGGTTTGCCGGGCAGCTTCCTAGACTCCCACCACGCGCCCACCGCCGCCGCCCCCTTGGGCCAAGTCCCCGGATCGCCCATCTTCTCGGCGCCCATCGTCTTGAACAGCATCTCGGCGATGAAATTGCTCGACCACTTGAACATGTGCTGAATAAACTCCGTGAGCGGGTCGCCGCCGTATAAGTAGAACGGCACTTTCGCCGTCAGGCTGTCGGGCACCCTCTGCCGCACGGTCTTTCCCGCGATCTTTATGCCGTTGTCCGCGCACTGCGCCCTGAACGCCCCGCCGAAGGACTCCCACGACTGCCACATGCGGCGGTAGGTGTACCCCGGCGGCTCGTCTATGCCCATAGACCCTCTTACATTTATCTGTGTGACCCCGTTCTGCAGCGACGTGGAGACGTCGAGACGCCCCTTCGTGCCGTGGACGGTGGTGGCCGTAGAGTTGATCTTGACCCCCTCAACCTTGGGGAAGATGTCCACGAAGACCGGGGAACCCACCTGATGCCCAGGACGGTGGTGCACCGCGAAGGAACTGTAACTCACGGGCAGCGCGCTGATAAGCGATTGGTAGGAGCGGCTCTCCTCCTCCGAGAAGCCCGGCCCCACGGCCACCTCGTCGAAGAAGTAGTCGTCGATAACTATGTTTCCCGTAATCTTCCGCACCCCGCGGTGGCGCAGATGCTGGACGATAAGCCACAGTTTCTCCGGGTTGATCCCCGGCTCGCCCACGCCCCGTATGTAGATGTTGCCGTCTATGATCCCGGAATCGGCCTGAAACGGGCCGTCGGTGTAGATGCGGGTGGCGAACGTGTAAGTCGGCCCCAGCAGTTCGAACGCCGCCGCCCCCGTGATGAGTTTCTGCACGGAGGCCGGGTTCATGGGCAAATCCGGGTTCACCGCTACTATGACGGAGTCTTTCGCGAGGTCTTTGACCACCACGCCCAGACCGGCGGCGTTGTACTTGCGGGACTTGATCAGCCCGTCGACGGCGGCCTGAACCGAGCCGCCGGCTTGCGCGGAGAGAGGCGCGGCCGCCTGAGACTGCGCGTGGACGCGGGTCGGCGCGGAACAGGCGGCGGATAGGATCAGGGCTGCCGCCAATACCGGCATAGACGTCAATCTTAACGAAGACTTTGATTTTGACACGAAACCTTGTTTCATTATTTTTACTCGTTGGCCGTATTCGGCCGTTAGTTTTTTGTTAACGGGCGGAACGCCCCTTAATCATACATATTAATTAAAGATAATTTATAGACGGCGCGAAGTCAAAGTCAAAAGAAAAAAAGCCTTTTTTTGTGATAAAGATAAAGAAAAACTTGCGTTAAATATCGGCATATAGTAATTTATACCGATATAGTCTGGTCGGTGGCGTTTCGCTTGTGGCTGGATCGTGACATAATAGGGCGGGCCGCGAGTCCGTCCGCAATCCGGGTTGGGGGTGTTTGTGGGTAGAAAGAGTAAAATTCTGTTGGCAAGCGTCTTTTGCGTTTCGTTCGCCGCAGGGTCTTCGGCGGATTCGTATACTGAGGCGATGGAGGCGGTAGCCGCGCTGCTGGAGTCGGCTAAGGCGACGATCGCTACGGCGATAGCCGAATTTGAGGCCAGGGAGGCGGCGGCGAAAGCCGCGGCGGAGGCTAAGGCCGCTGCTGAAGCCGAACACCATAGGGTGACGGCTGAACGCCATAAGGCGGCGGCGGACTCGTTGGCGGCCGCGAAAAAGGGCAAGGGCGCCAAAGCGGCGAAGATTGATACCGCTAGCGTGAAGAAAGCCGCGGTTGTTGATACGACGGCCGCGAAAACCGCAACCCCGGCGGTCGCTGATACCGCCGCCGCGAAGGCTGCCGCTCCTACGGTCGTTGATACGGCTGTCGCAAAAGCCGCAGTCGTCGATTCGGCGCACGTTGATACTTCGGCAGTTAAAGCCGTCGCCGTTGATTCGGCGCACGTTGATACTTCGGCAGTTAAAGCCGTCGCCGTTGATTCGGCGGCAGCGGTTGACACCGCCGCGGCTAAGGCCGTAGCGGTCGACAGCGCCGCCGTCAAGCCCGCCCCCTCCAAGCCCGCCGCGGCCGTGCGGCCTCCCAAGGTTTATCCTATCGTCGCGCCGGAGATAGAGATGGTGTTTGTAAGGGGCGGCAAATTTAAAATGGGGTGCGCGGATGATCAGGATAATTGCGTGAGCGACGAGAGGCCGCGCCACGAGGTGCAGGTCAAGGATTATTACATTGGAAAATATCCGGTAACGCAGAAGCAGTGGTGGTCGGTGATGGGCGTGAATCCGGCGTACAGGGAGGGGGAGAATTTGCCCGTCGAGCAGGTCAGCTGGGACGATGTCCAGGAGTTTATAAAGAGGCTTAACGTGTTGACGGGCAAGAAGTACCGTTTGCCCACGGAGGCTGAGTGGGAGTACGCCGCGCGCGGTGGGTCGCGCGGTTTGGGGAAGAAGTTCTCCGGCCGCGACTATTTGTACGACGTGGCCTGGTACGACTACAACAGTTTCGGCTTGACGCAGCCTGTGGGCACGAGGGAGCCCAATGAACTTGGCGTATACGATATGCTCGGCAATGTTTGGGAGTGGGTCGGCGATTGGTACGACAGGTTCTACTACAGGGACTCCCCGCTGAAGAATCCGGCCGGCCCCAAGTACGGGACCGAGCGGGTGAGCCGCGGCTGCAGTTTCAACTCGCAGGAGGGCCACTGCCGTGAGTCGTTGCGCAATTACAACAAACCGGGCAGCCGGACGATATACCTGGGATTCAGGCTGGTTCAGCAGTGAGGATTTTGAGTGATTTGTCAAAATAGAAATAATTTTAAAAAATACCCACCCTATCCGTTCCCGAAAATTATTTTTATACTGCAAGGGGTTCAGGGAAGGCTTGAGCCCCGTTTCAAGAAGCGGGTGATTTTTTACATTAAAAAAGCGGGAGCGGTAAATGTCAAAGTATGTCGTCGCGTTCATAACGCAAGGAAAGAGGGCGCAGCTTCGCCACGCCATAGTTGAGGGCGAGAACAGGGATTCGGCGCTCAGGCGCTTCTTCACCGAAAGCGCCAATGAAAATTACTCAAACGACGAGCACGGGTTTCTGTACTTCAAAGAGGATTTTTTCGACGAAAATAACCCCGCCGGAAGCATTATCGAGCTTGAGTAGCACGTCAAAAGACCGCGCTGTTGCGCCCGCCTTGATTAGCGGGTTGCGTTCGGTTACTTGCCTTAGTGGAGTTATATGGCCGCTTCGTCTATAGGTATATGCTTCGGCTCGTCCGCCGTTATGGCCGCCGAGCTTTTTTGCGACGCCGGCGGGAGCCTCCGTCTCGGGCGTGCGGAGTCCGTGAGCCACGAGAGCAATCCGCGCAAGGCCTTTTTAAACCTGCTGAATAGTTTCGACATCGGGTCGTATGACTACGGTATGTTCACCGGACGAAAGTTCCGCAGCCTCGTGAACGCCCGCTCCGTCACCGAGCCGGAGAGCGTAGAGTATGCGCTGCGCCTCCTCAGAGAAACGGGGAAATATACCTCCGGCAAACCGGGGGCGGTGGCAAGCCTCGGATCTGAAAACTTCATCGTCTACGCCCTGAGCGACGATGGGATGATCAGCACCGTAGAGACGGGCAACAAGTGCGCCAGCGGCACCGGCGAGTTCTTTTTGCAACAGCTCAGGCGGATGAACGTCTCCGTAAAGGAGGCCGTGGAACTCGCCGCGAACTCGGAGGAGTTCAAGGTCTCCGGGCGCTGCTCGGTCTTCTGCAAAAGCGACTGCACCCACGCCCTCAACAAGAACATCCCCATAGGGCGGGTCAGTGCCGGGCTTTGCAGGATGATGGCCGAGAAGATATTGGATTTGCTCGAAAAGGTGCCGAACAAGCGGATCATCGCGACGGGCGGGGTCACGCATAACTCCGTTATTATGGATATGCTGAAGGCCCGCGTGGAGGAGCTCTATATTCCGGAGTTCGCCGACTGCTTTGAGGCGGCGGGCGCGGCGTTCTACGCGCTGGTAAACAAAACGCATCTTGGATTGGATAGGGAGCATATCTTTGTTGACGGCGTGACGTCTTTCTCCCAGCTGCCGCCAATTGAGATGGGGAAGCCGCTGGTGCGGTTTGAGGATATCGAGATACAGAGCGCGAATGCCGGAGACGAGTTGATACTTGGGCTGGATGTCGGGTCAACGACCACGAAAGCCGTCGCGTTGCGAACCAAGGACGACGCAATAGTCGCGTCCATATATTTGAGGACAAACGGAAATCCCGTGCAGGCCTCCCGTGAGTGTTATGCGGCGTTACTTGAACAGATCACCGTTCCGGTCAATATCATAGGATTAGGCACCACGGGTTCGGGGCGTCAGATCGCCGGGCTTCACGGCGGCACCGACGGCGTTATAAACGAGATTATCGCCCACGCCGCCGCCGCCGCGCACTTCGACAAAGAGGTGGACACCATCTTCGAGATCGGCGGGCAGGACGCCAAGTACACCTATTTGACAAACGCCGTAGCCTCCGACTACGCGATGAACGAGGCTTGCAGCGCCGGCACCGGTTCCTTTTTAGAAGAGTCGGCGGGCGAGACTCTCGGTATCAACTACAAGGATATAGAGGGCATCGCGATAAAGAGCAAGCACCCGCCCAACTTCAACGACCAGTGCGCCGCCTTCATCAGTTCCGATATCCGCACCGCCTCGCACGAGGGCGTGGCCAAGGAGGACATCGTCGCCGGGCTTGTGTACTCCGTGTGCATGAACTACGTCAACCGCGTGAAAGGCCAGCGCAGCGCGGGAAACAAGATATTCATGCAGGGCGGCGTGTGCTACAACAAAGCCGTGCCGCTGGCCATGGCAAACTTGATAGGCAAGGAGATAGTGGTCCCACCCCATCCGGGGCTTATGGGGGCTTACGGGGTGGCGCTTGAGGTCAAGGACAGGATAGAGAAGAAGCTGCTGCAACCGTTGTCGTTTGATTTGAAAACGCTCGCGGATAGGGAGGTGCGCTACGGGAAGCGCTTCGTGTGCGCGGGCGGCACGGAGCATTGCGACCGGAAGTGCGAGATTAATATGATGATCATCGATGACAAGAAGTTCCCGTTCGGCGGGGCTTGCAATAAGTATTATAATATGATCCACCACGTGCAGTTTGAAAAAGGTATATATGATAACGCGGCGGTACGTCAACGTATGGTATTTAATGACTTCGCGGCGGTGTCGGTGGAAGAAGCGGTGAAGAACGGTATCAAAAAGACAAAGCGTGTAGGTATAAACCGGGCTTTCTTGACAAACACATTCTACCCGTTATACTCAACGTTCTTTAAATCATTAGGCCTAGAGATCGTCCTATCACCTGACGTCAACGCCGACGGCATAAAGCGTAAGCGCTCCTCATTCTGTTACCCCGGCGAGATAGCCCACGGCGCGTTGCAAAGTCTGCTCCTCACGGAACCCGACTTTGTCTTCCTCCCCAAACTCGTTGAGCTTTACGTGGAGGGAATGCCCGACCGCCGGAAAGAGCATCAATGCACCTGCCTCCTTCTCCAATGCGAGCCGTATTACCTCAAGAGCGCGTTTAAGGATTTGCTGCAAAAGACAAAACTTGTCTCTCCGGTGATTGATTTTTCTAAGGGTTACGAGAGTATGAACGAGACCTTCGCCGGCATCGCGGAGGAGTGCGGGCGCGGCAGACGCGAGGGTCTTGAGGCGTTCGCCGCGGCGCTCAAAGCGCAACGCGCCTTCTTTGCCGAACTGCGCAAACGCGGCGCCGAGATACTCAAAGAGCTGGAGTCCGACCCGGCGCGTACCGCCGTCGTTCTCCTGGGACGCCCTTACAACGCTTTCGCCGACGAGGGCAATCTCGGTATTCCGGGCAAGTTCGCCTCGCGCGGCGTTACGGTCATTCCCTGGGATATGCTTAATTATGATGATGAGCCTTGTTCCATGGAGATGAACTGGGCTATGGGGCAGAACATCCTGAGGGCGGCCAAGGTTATAGGCCGTCACCCGCAGTTATTCGGCGCCTACATCACCAACTTCAGTTGCGGCCCCGACTCTTTTCTTGTCGGTTACTTCCGCGATATAATGAAGGACAAGCCGTCGCTCACGCTTGAGCTCGACAGCCACACCGCCGACGCAGGCGTGAACACCCGCATAGAGGCGTTTTTGGACATCGTCGCGCGTTACAGGGCGCTCAAAAAATCGGCAAGCGTTGACGCACCGTTCCGAAAGGCGTTTATCGATTACTCCGGCAAAAAGCCGATGTTCGTCGCCTCCGACGGTAATAGGGTGCCGCTTACGGACAAGAAAGTGCACGTGCTTTTCCCGTCCATGGGTTCTCTGACAAGCGACATCTTCGCCTCGGCGTTTAACGGGGCGGGGATCAACGCTTCGGCGATACCGGTGTATGACACCGAGGTGCTCAAAGTCGGCAAAGGCCACAGTTCCTGCAAGGAGTGTCTGCCGCTCATCCTCACCACCGGCGGACTGCTTCACTACTTGGCGACGCGCCGCGACAAAGACGAATATCTCATATACTTCATGCCCACGTGCGGCGGCAACTGCCGCTTCTCCCAGTACAACGTCTACATACGCAGCGTTTTGGAAAAGAAGCGGATTAAAGACGTGACGCTCCTGACCTTGACAAATGAGAACAGCTACGCCGGGCTTGAGGTTAAGGATACGCTGAACGTGATGAAAGGCACCATAGTATCGGATGTCATGGAGGATATAAAAAACGCCATCGGCGTGCTGGCGAAAGACAAGGCTTCCGCGATGAAAATTTTTTATGGAGAGTGGGAGCGGATTTTAGCGCTGTTCCGCACAGGCAAGACCGCGAATCTATACAAATTATTAGTTGATGCAGCCGAAAAGCTCAAAGCGATCCCCGTCAAATATCCGTTGCGCGAGGCCAAGGTCATCTCGCTCCTCGGGGAAATATTTGTGCGCAGAGACTACTTCGCCGTGCAGGATTTGTTCGAGCGCCTTGAGAAGCGCGAGATAATAGTGAAGCGCGCCCACCTGTTAGAGTGGCTTGAATACTGCGATTGGAATGTGCAGAACGGCATCTTTGAGGCCGATTTCAACCTCTTTGGCAAGCTCAAATTCAAGGTGCAGCGGATGTTGCAGTTGCGCGCCGAAAAGAAGATAAAAAGCGCCCTCGCGAAATCAGGGCTTTACATGTACGAGCTTACGGAGATGGATAAGGTCATCCAATACGGGCGAGAGTTCTTTGACCCGCGCCTCACGGGAGAGCCGATCATCGTCGCCGGGACTTTCTTTAAGGCCATATTGCACTCCATCCACGGAACTATCCAGATAGGCCCCTTCGCCTGTATGCCCACGCGTGTCGTGGAGGCGGTGCTCACGGCGGAGGCCACAGTAGATAACAAGAAATCGCTTGACAAAAAGTTATTAGGCGACGACAATTTGGGGGACAATATAAGCACTCTGCCGTTTTTGTCGATAGAGAGTGACGGCAACCCTTTTCCGGCTATCTTGGAATCTAGGATTGAGGCGTTTTGCCTGCAGGTTGAGAGGCTGCACGAGCGGATGGCGCGGCGGTGACGTTGCTGATGTACTTTTTTATGAGTTCCGCGGCGACGTAGCTTGAGTGCACCGTCCAATAGTCGCCGTGCGTCGTCACCACGCCGATCGCTATCCGTTGGCTCTTGTTGTTCGGGTTTCTTGCAAATCCCACGAACCAGTCCACGCGTCCCAGCCCCACCTGGTTTACCGACCCCGTTTTCCCGCCGAACTCGAAGGCGTTGTATCTGGGCGAATCGCGCAACCGCCTGAAGGTGTTTCGGGCGGTGCCGTATTGCGTCACTTTTGTCATCAGCCCCCTGAGTTCCGCCGCGGTGTGATCTTTCACTGCGCGCCGCCACACTTTTGACCGCCTGACGTAGAGGCAGGAGTCGTTTCGCTGGGAGCGTATGGTATCAATGACAGTCGGTTCGAAGATCACCCCGTTTTCGCACACCGCGCCGGCAAGGAGCGCGCCGAATAGAGGAGTGATAGTGGTTTTGCGGTTGAAACCCGAGGCGAACTCCGCCACGGAGAAACCGGTGTCCGGCGAGAACATCTCGCTCACGTCAACATCGTACTCAAAGGGCACGGACTCGTTGAACCCGAAGCGCCGCCCGTACTCTGTCACAATGTCCTTGTTTATGTTGAAGAGCGCGATGCGGGCGAAGACCGGATTTACGGAGTAGGCGTAGGCGTCCTCCAAAGTTATATCTCGTGAAACTTTTAGATCTTTTTTCAGTTGCGTGGTGTAGAGCGTGTGGTTGCGTCCGAAGTGCTCTAAGACGGTCTTGCCGTGCATTCCGCCCCTCTCCACGGCGGCGGCGGCGACTATCGTCTTGAATACGGAGGCCGCGGGAAAGCAGTTCCTCAAATACAGCTCTTTGCCGTCTATCTCGGCGTCGCTATCGTCGGCGAATGAGGCAAGCGCCAGCACGCGGCCTGTCGCAGGGTCAACGGCTGCCGCAGCGGCGTAGCGCGGCCTGTATTGGCGGAACATACTCATGGCGTACTTTTGGAGGGTCGTGTCTACGCTGAGAGCGACAGAGAGCGTGTCACCGTCGCTTTCCTTGTTTTTTCCCCAACCGAAAAGCCCCTTGCTGTTTTCAACCGCGGGGACGGCGATTTTTTGCCGCGACGCGTTCACGCCTATCTTGTATTCCTTAACCAATTGGCGTAAATCGACAAAAGTTATTTTGTTGTCCGGACCGGGTTTCTTGTTATCTTTTGGATTGACGGTATTAACATTATTAACGATATTAGTATCAACGGCCGTCTTTTCCTTATCGACCTCATTATTAGTACGATTATCCTTGTTGATACGGTTATCTTTATCCTTATTCTTATTAACAAGATTAACGGCATTGATAGTATTGACAGTATCAACGTCGCCAGCGACGGACTTAGTTTTTTTCGCTCCGCCGCAAGGCCCTGCGAACTTGACGATCGCTATTGTCAGCGCAACAGCGATCAACACAATGCGAATCCTACCCTTTTCGGGGACTTTAAAGTTTCGCGGACCGGATGAGCCTTTTATCGGCCCGCGTCTTTTCGGCAGATCTACGTAGTCGTTCAAAGCGTCAGAACCTCATTGCCGCGTAGAGTTGCATGTGGTTGTCGGAGACCAGCTTGTCCTTCCCCGTACCGTCTTTCTCCTCCTTCCAACCGTAGCGGTAGTCCCAAATGAGCGACGCGCCGGCAAATATCTCAACGCCCGCGCGGTAGCCGAAGTACATACCCGGAGAGCGGTCAAAGTGCCCGGCCTTTTGGGGTATGCCTTTTTCGTCAAGATCTGGATAACCGTCTTTATCGTACTTGCTGTAGGAGCCTATGTTGGCGTTTCTCACGTAGACCTCGGCGAGGTTAAACATGGGTACGAAGTGCATGACCGTCTCCCCGACGCTTGCCGTCGCCTCGTAGTACTTTGCCGTCGCCGCGGTGTCGCCGTCTTTGTACTTGCCGGTCATGTATTGGTACGTGCCGCTCAAACTGAAAATGTCAAAAAAGTTCATCCCCAACCGTCCGAGGATGCCGCTTAACGAGGCGTCGGGCAGGGATTCGTCTTTGCTGAGCAACGGATTGCGCGAATAGCGCTCGTCCAGATAGTAGGTGTCAAAGTACCCGAACGCCGGAGTAAAGCGGCCGCCGACCGTGCGGTACTCGACATTCCCGGAGAGCTTCCACAACCGCAGCGCCAAGCCCGGTACGCCTATCCCCCAGCCGGAGACGCCGTCGGTACGGAACGCCGACTGGCCGTAGATGTCAAGACCCAAAATATCCGTTTTGATAATGGGCAGACCGACATCGATGCCCCATAGCGCGAAAGAGCGCGTACTGTTGCGCAAACTGTCCAGCAAAATCGAATCGTTGACGTTTTTTGCCGTCCATTTGCTCGCCGGCGCGTGCACGTTAGCGTCTATGGCGTACATTGCGCCAACTGACAACCCGTCCAGCAAAAAGAGTTCGCTCATTTTCAGCGGATGCACAGCGAGACGCGCCGCGTAGAGGCCGCCGCCGTCTCCCATCTCCGCAAAGTCGGATATCAACGTCTGCACCGTCAAACCTATCGGGGAGACGTCGTTCACGTAAACCTGCAACCCGAGCAGTTTCTCCCCCGGATAGCGCAGCATATTGGTGAACCTGTCGATAATCATGCCGTAACCCAGCGTAACGTCTGACAGCCCGCCGAACTTGACAAAGAGCGGTTCGTCCTCGTGCCCGTAGCGTATGTAGCGAATTTTGCGTAATACGGCCTCCGCCGTGTTGTCCTTGAAGTCCCAACCCTTGTTTGATATCTCCCAATCGTCGTTTATGAAGAGTTCCAAGTCTAGGAAGACGCCGAACTTCCAGATGGGTATGTCGACGCCTAGAGCGATGTACGGCCACGGCTTGCCGTCAACCGTGGTCATTCCTAGACCCAATTCGAAATTGGGCTTCGCGAATAGCGGTGTGGGAGCGCTCTTTCTGCCCTCGGCCTTATCGCCTTTTCCGGTTTTAGCCGGTTGGCCGTCGCCGCTGACGGAAACCTCTTCGCCGGGTTGGCCGCCGTCATCCTGAGCGGCGGCAGCCGGCGGCGGAACTGACCCTTCGGGCGCGTATTGCGCCGGTTGCGCCGGGGCGGCTGGCGTCTCTGACTGCGCCGGCGCGCCGATATCAACGTCCGCGTCGTCGTATTCGTCTTGAGCGTATGCCGAAACAAAAAGGGCGGATGCCATTGATACGGCTATGGTTGCGCGAACCAACCGGCGCTTGCAACCGTAAGCGTTGTCGCTCATAGATACCTCCGAATATTTAAGTCAAACGATAAGAATCAAAATCGTTAAAATCAACATCTACTGCTTGCGCGACCTCACCGACTGCGCTTCCTGAGTGTCCGGACACCTCTGCAGCAGGTTGTTCCACACCATCTCCATACTCTTCTTCTTATCAAGTTGCTCGTAGACCAAGCCCAATTTATAGAATACGGCGCACGACTTCGTTCCGTCCGGGTACTTCTTTATCAACTGCATATACTCCTTCTCCGACACCTCGTACTCCTTCTTGGCGAACCTAGACTCCGCTATCCAATATTCGGCGTCGGGGGCTTGCGGGGCGTCGGGGAACTGCTTCGCGAAGTCCGTGAAACCGCTTATCGCCAAATCGTAACGGCCCGCGTTGAAGTCGCTCATGGCTATCTCGAAGAGCTTCTCTACCTGCACCTTGCGCTGGTTCGCCGCGTCCTCTTCGCTCGCTAACTTTTGCTTCAGACTGCTGCTGAGTTCCGAGGTCTTCTTATCCAAACTCGATATGCGCGACTGGCTCTCGCTTATGTTACGCTCTATGGCGCTGACCTTGCGGTCGATCTCGTTGAAGCGCACCAGCAGATCAGCGCGCATAAGACGCAGCATCTCGCTGGCCGTCTTCTGCTCCTCCAGCATGACGCCCTGCTCGGCCAAGAGCTTCTTTTGCTCCTCGATGAGCTTGGTTTGAGCGGCGATCAGATCCGCGCGGATCGTGTCGCGCGCGGCGTCCGTCGCGAACGGGGTCGTCCACGCCATCTTCTTGGGGCCCACGCAGCTTGCCGAAGAGAGCGAGAGCGTTAGGGCGGCGCCGATTAAGGCGGTCAATTTGATCGCCGGGATGATTCTTTTCATTTATTCCTCCTAAATACTACCTGTGTTTTAATCCTATAATCCGTTTTAAGCCGTTTCGCTAATACGTTGAAAAATAAGACAGTTACAACTCAGCCGCCATAAAGACACCCGCGCGCCCTTAGCGGGGCGGCTATATACAATATATATTGTGCGCGTCAAAGATGGGGCTTTTTTTGGGGGGGGGTGTCCTATTGTGTTTACCACGTCCGGCAGGCGTCGGGTTTGGTTATGTGGCGTCAGCAGCCCTCGCCGTCCGAAAAAACCGCCAAAACCCCGAAAACACCTCAATTAAGCCACTTTTTTATGGGAAACCACCGGGAAAAACACTAAAATTCCCGAGTTACAGTTATATTGCCTTGATTTCTTCCATTATTTCAATCGTCTTCAGCAAAACCGTTATTATCCGCCGATAATGCAAAGTATCGTCATAACTCAAAACTCGCCCTTTACGGTCTTTTAGCCACTTTTGGGCGGGTTGGTAGCCGCCGATGTAGAACTCCCAAACTTCGGGCGGGACGTTCATAAAATATTGCTTGCTGTTGATGAATACTTTACCTTTGCCGCCGTCTTCGTCGTATTGGATTTTCTCTACTTCGTCGCTGCCGGGGACGGGATAGTCAGCTGTGTTCCGTAGCGGCTCCACATCTTCCAATAGATGTAAACAGCGGAGTTTTTCACCGAGTTTTGCAAGGGCGCGGAATTGCTTGGCGTCTTCGGGATAGGGGATGCGCGGGAAGTCTATTTTCAGAAACTCTTTATACTTTTCGCGGTAGGCGGGGGAGTGCAAGACAGCGTAGATGTAGTCCAAAAGGTCTATCGGCGCAAAGCATTTTTTATATGAACCTATTTCTTTTTCTTCAACATACCGCGCGTCTATCCGTTTGGATATTTCGCTGACTATTGTGTCGTTCAGGTTTGGTTTGCGGGTTTCGCGGTCGCGATAAAGATAGAGAGGGGCTACACTTTCCCCGCCTTTATTGTCAGAACGTATGTATCCATCCGCAATTATGCTATTAGAACAGAAAATATATAAATCCCTAGATTCGGGTTGTTGCCGCCTAAATACTAATCCCACATTTTCACCGTTAATAAAATGTTGCATGACATTTCCCCTTGGCATACAATGAAACCCTTTTGAATTACCGGTGTAGTAGGTGTATCGTTTATCAAACGGGCGATAGTTAATCTCAACGATTTTATTGAAATCAGGCTTAGAAGTTAAATCTTCTTTTGCTCCTGCAACGCTCCAATCCCTTGCGTCTTTCCCCAAAGCAAACCTATCACGCGCGCTTTCAATATCCAATTTTAAAAACTCATTTATAGTGTTCTTTACAGCTTTTGCGGAGTCATGTATGGTAAAATTATCCCTTGCTGTTACAATACCGACAGAGTTTACCGGAAATAAATCTTGTACTCCAAAACCTTTATCATATTCCTCTTTGAGACTATAATCTTTAGGCACAAAAAAATATTCCGGCGCGGACGGCTTGAGTTTTGTAAATTTGACTTTGGAAAACTTGCTGTCACGCAGATATTTATACTTCTCTTCCCTCTTCCCGAAAACATCAATATGATAAACTTCCGCCAAAGCCCCTTTCGCTTTACGTCCCGTTTTCACAAAGATATTAATGCTCACGCCTTGCTGAATATCAAACACATTTTCATCTTTGCTTCCATCGGGACAGACCTCTTTCTTTTTGCTGTTACCGTGCAAATCAAGAATGTAAATCTTGTCAAAACTTTTCAGCAAACTCCAACGCATACCTCTAAAAGTAGGGTTGTCGAGAAAACTATGGTTATTGATATACGCTAATACGCCTTCGTTATTTTTATCGACAAAATATTGTCCTAAACGGATAAATTTGCAGTAATCGTCATTAATCCATTTAGAATTGCGCTCATACAGTTTTTGAGCGCTTTGTTCGTGCACTTCCAACCAATGGTCTGGGTTTTTCTCTTGCAGCGTGGAGTCGGCGGGCGGTTCTTTCTTGTAATCATCCATCAGTTGCATAATCCATTCGCATTTATTTTGGCTTTCCCCGCTATACGGTGGGTTTCCCAAAACAACCATAATAGGAGTATCTCTTTTAATACTATTAGCTTCATTTGCCTCACGTGCTAAAAATTGGGCAAAAAGCGATATCGTTTCCGGGAACTGCTCTTCCAACGAGTTAGTCAAATAAATACGTAACCGTTGATTATCCGTAGCGTCATACCCCGTTTGTGAAAGCAATTGTTCAAGTTTAATATGCGCCATAGTGTAGGAAGCCATAAGCACTTCAAACCCGTTGAGGCGCGGTATTAGGTGTTCTTTCACGTACTTTTGCCACATCCCGCCCTGTTCGCGGAATCTTTCATAGATTCGTGTTATTGTTTCGGCGAGGAACGTGCCTGTGCCGGTCGCAGGGTCTAAAATCTGTACTTTGTGGACATCTGTTTCACGTCCGTTTATTTTAATCTTTGTTTTTGACGTGTCCGCCAAGCCTGTCGGCAAATTGAATTCTTTCTGTAAAATTTCATCTACGGCGCGAACGATGAAAGTAACTACGGCTTGCGGTGTGTACCATACTCCGCGGCTTTTCCGCAGTATAGGATCATACGCCGAAAGAAAGTCTTCGTAGAAATGAATCATCGGGTCGTTTTGCGCGTCGCGGTCGCCGAAATTTTGTTTAAATTCGGTCATATTGGCGGCGCGGAAGGTGTCGGCGAGGTCGTCCACGATCCAAGCGATACGGTCGTCTAGGTCAAGGCTTGCTATATTATGGAAGAGTTGGCGCAAAAACGGGTTTGTTTTGGGGATTAGGCTAGCGGCTTTTTGGCGGCTAAACTTGTCCGGTGAATCGTCGTGCAAACGGGCGGCGAACAGCCCATAGGCGATGGTTTGGGCGTAAACATCGGCAAAATCTTTTGGTGTGATGTCGTGTATGAGTACCTCTTTAAAAGCGTTCATTTGTTCCGCTAAGGAATTGTCGCCGTTTCCGGTTTCAAGTGTCCTTTCGATGATCTCAGCCATCAAGCGGGCTTTTCCGGCCATCATTCGGGCGATCTCGGCGGGAGAGGTAACGCCCTGCGGGTGCGCGAGTCCGAAGTCTTTGATAAACTGCTCGAAATGTCCCAAATTCGCCTTAATCGGCGTGATTTTGCTGCCTTTGGTCTCGGCAATGCGGACGCTATCGACAAGTTCGCCTTTCATGTAGCGGCGAAAATCAAGGTAATCCGTAATTATGAGGTTGTCTAAGGATTGTTTGTAGCGGTCGAACTGCCCCTTAAAATCCTTGTGGTTCAGGTCTTTGCCGATGTCTTTGGCCTCGATGTAGCCTATGGGTATGTCTTTTCGGGTAACGATGTAGTCGGGCGCTCCGCAGTCGATGTGTTTCGGTTCGTTGATGGCTTGTACACCGTCGAGCATGGATTCCAACAGTCTTTTCAGCGCAGGGCGGTGGCTGTGTTCCGTAGCCTTGCCGGTTCGGAAGTCGCGGTCAAGTTCGTCGATGTAGGTTTTTATAATGTCTGGCATAAAATATTTTCCTATAACTTTTACCAATCAAAATAATTCTAACTCAAAACGGCAATTCATCTAATTCAGGTTCTTCTTTGGAGAACTTTTTTATATAATATGATTTTAAAAACAATCCGATTGTTGTTACACTATTAACAACAAGATAGGCATACAACGGATCAGAAATAATATAATCTTCCGTTGTTTTACCATGAACATTGGTCATTGTTCGATAGTAGAATTTATGGGGACATCATCATACCATTTATATTCCATGACATTATTCCTCATATTCCTCCGTATAGCCTATCCGCTGGACTTCACATAATATGGCCATTTTTAAACCTCCTAAAAATCCAATATCCGTAAGCTACTATACTATATAATATACATTTATTTTTATAAAAAAGCAAACTTTTTTAACCGCCCTGCCGATCCGCCGTCCCAAATCTATGCCCTTACCCCCGTCCGACCACCCAATAGCCCCCTACTAGATCAGCATCCACTACATTGGCGGCGGGTCAATAAAGGCGATGCCGTCCTCATCGGCGGCGTGGGCGTAAAAAACCTCTAAACACCCCTTTTCTAGCCGATTTAGCCCCTCCCGTCCACACCTGAACCTCCTTTTTCGGCTGAAAATTCATTTCATTGACCGTATTTCAATCCATTTTCTTTGCCCATACTGACCCCAGTTTAGGGGCTTTTCTACCACACCGACAAAATGAGCGAACACTACAGCCACCTAGGAGCACGGGAAGTCGGTGATGCGCGCCGCTGCGTCAGCGAGAGCGGGGCCGGATCTATTTTTAAAAAAAAGTTGCTTTCTTGGCGCGGTATTAATTATCTTTGATATACCTACTTAACTGCTGGGTTAGTCTAAGGTACCGTTAAAAAGAGAGCGATAATGTAATGGCAAAGAGTATGTCTTTTTACGACACGGCGGCCGCCGCCGCTAAAATGGGCCTTTTCGGCTTCATTACGGTCGCTTTCGGGCTCCTTCTCGCCTCCTGCGCCGGCTCGGCGGCAATAAAATCGGCGCCTTCCATAGACGCGGTCTCCGGTCTCAAGAATAAATTAACTTGGTTGAAGAGCAACGCGCAGAGCGGAAGCGAGTATGTCATTGCGTTAGACGCCGACGACAGAATCTCGTGCGGTCTTTTTTCCAAAGGCAATCTTTCCTACAAAGACAAGAATAACATAACCATAACCATCAGGGGCGTCGGGGAAAACCGGACAATCTATCAAAACAGCCCGGGTGATCAAATGTTTGACGTGGGCTCCGGGGTTACCTTGGTTTTGGACAATAACATTACTCTCAGGGGGTCGCGGGAATCTGACAGCACGTTGGGTCTTCACAATAGGTTGATAGGCGTGTCTTCCGGGGGAACCCTTGTTATGAACGACGGGGCGGCTATTGTCGGCAACGTCAACAATACCGGCAGCGGCGGCGCGGTGGGTGTGTCTGCCGGCGGCGCTTTTATTATGAACGGCGGGGTGATCTCCGGCAACATGAGCATTTTGGGCAAAACCGCTATAAAGAACGCTATAGACGCCGCTATTATCGGAAAAGCCGGCGCCGCCGCCCTCTTAGGCGCGGCGTCGGATAATTTGCCTAAACATACCATGCTTAGCAAAGGGCTTGGAAACGCGTCAGAGAGCGTGGCGAAATCCGATCTCCATCCGAGGTACCCGGCTTGTCTCGGCGGCGGGGTGTATGTGAGCGGGGCCTCTTCATTCTTCGGCAAAAGCACCCCGGCGGGAGTGTTCGTCAAAACAGGCGGAACCGTCACAGGCTATGACAGCGACCCGGAAAACGGTAATTCAGCGCATGACTGCGACGTGCAGCTGGATTTAGACGACGCCGGCAATGTGAGGGGTGTTACGGCGCAGTACAGCCTGAGCGTCGGCGGCGGACACGCCGTATACTTCGGCGGCAACGATTCTAAAAGCATAAATACCACTTTGGGCCCCGAGTCATGCTTTGAATTCCGCGACGGCATATACAACGAAACGCGGTGCCCGGCGCCTAAACAAGCGGAATCCGTAGCCGCCGCGGAACCGTCGTGGGGCGAGGCGCTTGCGGACTCATATCCCGATACGGCCTTATCGGCGGCGGAGGCGCAACCGGCTGAGTTTGGCGCGGCGTTACAAGAGGCCGCGCCCGCCCCGCCGGTACAATCACCGCCGGAAGCGGAACAGGCAAGGTACGAGCAGCCGATTCAGGCGGCGCCGAGACGCGATCCCGTAATACCCGTCGCGCCTGAACCGGCGCAACAGGCGGTCGTCAGCGGCGTGCCGCAGATCGCGGCATACGTCTTCGGCGCCGAGGACCCCGCTCTCAACAAAGCGATGGTTACCCGTCTGATGGCGACGTTCTCCGGCAGCGGGCGTTACCAGCCGGCGGTCAATTATAAGGAATTCTTTACGGCCGCGAATGACCGGAAGGACAGCGCGGTTTATATGAGCGCCGAGCGGCTCGGGAAGCTAGGCAAGGCGTTCGGCGCGGAGTATGTATGCGTGACCGAGATCTTCAAGGCGTTCGGCGAATATCAGGCGGTATCGCATATATTGGAAACGGAGTCGTCAACGGTTGTGGCGGCGGGCGCCGGAGACATACCGCTGAAAACGCTTAACGACCTGACGGCGGTGTCGGAGCAGATAGTAGACGCGATGTTCAGGAGAGGGAAGCGCTACTCGCTATCTGACGCCGCGCCTGCGTCCAGCGCGTCATCGAGGATTATTTACGCCGACGGGGCGTTTACCGACGAACGGGACGGCAAGACGTATAGGACTATAAAGATAGGCGGCGATAAGGCGTGGATGGCGGATAACCTAAACTACGCGACGCAGGGAGGTTCTTGGTGCTACGGCGGCGTCGAATCGAATTGCAACCAATACGGCAGGTTATATGATTGGAAAACAGCGAACGCTGTTTGCCCCGACGGGTGGCGTTTGCCGAGCAATCAGGAGTGGGAAACGCTGATCGGCGCGGCGGGCGGTCAATCGGCGGCGGTTCGGCTGAAGGCTAAAAACGGCTGGAGCGACGGCGGCAACGGCACAAACGATTACGGGTTCGCCGCTCTCCCCGGCGGCCACCGCCGCTACGACGACGGCGCCTCCGAGAATATCGGTACGGACGGTCACTGGTGGACGGCGACCCCGAGCGGCTCCAATTTCGCGTACACCCGCAATATGAGCCATCATCTCAACAATGTATACGCGAATTACTACGATCATACAGGTAACGGCGTTTCGGTGCGTTGCGTTCAAAAGTGAGGCGGCGCGATAGGTTTTTGGGGAATCGGATTGACGAAGCGATGTTTCATTTAACGAATATTAAAGGTGTTTCTATGCGTCCGGAATTGATGCGAGCGGTTTATACTACGGTGCGATTTTGCGCGGCGGCTGTGCGGCGGCAGCGGATGCTCGCGCTATTGGTAACATTGGCGGTCTGCGCGGCGCCGTGCGTTACCTACGCGCAGTTCGGCGGCCTGATGGAAAAGGCGAAAGAAAAGGCTATTCAGGTACTCACAGACAAGGTCATGACGGAGATAGAGAAGAAAATATCGGATGCCGTATCTAAGTATCCTATATCGGACGAGGCCAAAAAGGACATCACGAAGAAGTTGACGGATACGGCGAAGCCTGTGGTGAAGAAGTTCATTGACGGCGCGTCGTCAGGCAAGCTGCCGAACCCGATGGAGCTTACGCAAACGATTTTGAAAGACATCCTGCCGCAAATTCCCGCTCTTGTCGCGGCGGCCAAATCGGGCGGCGGCGATACGCGGCCCGCGGCGGCGCCGCAACAGGCTCCGCCGCAACAAACGCCGCCGCGACAGACATTGGCGCAAAAAATATCGCCTGTACAGCAAGCGCCGCAACAAACGGTACTCGCCGTACTGCCTGAGCAACCGGCGCGGAACAATCCGAAGATCGCCGTCTACGCCGCGGGCGCGAAGGATGTTTCCGTCAACAAAGCGGTCGCTATGAGATTGGCGATAGCTTTGGCGAACAGCGGGCGCTATCAAATGTCTGGGAATTACGCGGAGTTCTTCGACAGGTCGGCGATAGAGTTGAAGGACAGCGCGACGGCCGTCGGTTCGGAGCAAATCAAGCGTATGGGTGAGAATTTCGGCATGGAGTATGTGTGCGTGGCGGTAATAGCCAATATGTTCGGCGAGGATCGGATTTTCGCGCGTATAGTGAATGCGGGTACGGCGGAAATTACGGCGGAAGGCATGTCTAACCGGCCGTTGAAGACGCTGGCTGACCTGACATCCGCGTCGGAACAGCTTGTCGAGACGATGTTTAAGAAGGACCCCCCGCCGGCCGCGGCGCCGACGCCCGCGCCTATGCCGCCGCCGACGGTCGCGGCGCCGTGCGCGCCGTGCGCGGAATCGGCAAGCGGTACGGAACCGGAACGGAAGTCTAAGACAGGTTTCGCGTTCGGCTACGGTCTTTCCGGCGACGCGGCTATCTTCCAATTGGGCGTAGTCCATGTCCGCCCTATTACGGAAGAGGTAATATCGCTCGTGGCGGAGGTCAACTCTTGGTTTGGCGAGGGGCGCAACAGCGGCGGAGGCTACTACTACGACAGATCCACGGGCAGCTACAGCGCCCGCAGCGAGGTAATTTCGTTTCACGGCGCGAATGTCCCGGTGCTCTTTAGGTTCGAAAAGAGCGTGGTTTTCTCGGAAGCCGGCGTATTCTTGGACGTGCTCTCCGGCGAAACCGAATTGACCGGAAGAGAAGCGTGGCTGACCAATGTAGGGATAGTCTTGGGCAGCGGGCTTTCGTTCAGCAAAGGGTACACGCACTATTTTTATCGCTTTAACTACGGTACGGCCTACTATTCGCATACATTGGGAATACGGCAATTGTTTTAACGGTTCGCGATAAGTAACGTTGGATTTTGTACGACGTACCAATATACAAAAATCATTACTTTGGTCTTTTGATTTTGAACACAGGGGGTTGACGTGTTTATTCTGCGGAAACAAGCGCTATTGTCGGCGGCAGTTTCTTTTTGCGCGATTTGGATGGCGGGATGCTCGGACAATACCGTAAGCGAGGCGTTTTCCGAGAAGTTCATACCCGACACGCCGAAGGACGTATCGGCATACGCCGCGTCGGCGTTATACCAATCGTCAAACGCCATCACTGTGAGCTGGTCGATAGTCAACGGGGCGATAGGATACAAGCTGTACCGCAGCACAAGCGAGTACGGCAGTTACAGTCTCGTTACGAACACATCTTATACATCGTCTTCCGCATCATATTCCATGTCATATACGGATAACTATCTGTCATCGGGCACAACGTACTATTACAAAGTGTCCGCGTACAACAGGGTTGGGGAGAGTTCGCAGTCTTCTTCGTCCAACGGCGTAACGACAAGACCCGACGCGCCGTCTAGCGTGTCCGCAAAAGTGCAATCATCTGGCAGCGCCATCGCAGTGAGCTGGTATTCGGTTACCGGGGCCGCCGGGTACAAAGTTTACCGCAGCTCGAGCGCTTACGGCACATACTCTCAGGTGGGAACATCATCATCCACCTCATATACGGATAACTATCTGTCGGCGGGCACGACGTACTATTACAAAGTGTCGGCATACAACAGCTCCGGTGAAAGCGAGATGTCTTCTTCGTATGATTACGCGATAACAAAACCCGCCGCCCCGTCGAACATATCGGCAATAACGATGTCGTCAAGCAGCATCTCCGTAAGCTGGTATTCGGCTACCGGGGCCGCGGGGTACAAAGTTTACCGCAGTTCGAGCGCTTACGGCACATACTCTCAGGTGGGAACATCATCGTCCACATCATATACGGATAACTCTCTGTCCGCCGGAACGACATACTACTACAAGGTATCGGCCTACAACAGCTCCGGGGAAAGCGATATGTCTTCTTCGTATGATTACGCGATGACCATACTCCCCGCCCCGTCAAATGTGAGCGCGGCAATGCAGTCGTCAGGCAACTCCATCACCGTGAGCTGGTATTCGGTTTCCGGGGCTTCCGGGTACAGGGTGTACCGCAGTACAGACATTTACGACTCGTATACTCAGGTGGGAACATCTTCGTCCGACTCATATACGGATTACTCTCTGTCGTCAGGAACGACATACTACTACAAAGTATCGGCCTACAACACTTCCGGGGAAAGCTCGCATTCTTCCGCGTCTAACGGCGTTACGACGATACCCTCGGCCCCGTCGAGCGTTTCCGCGACAATGCAGTCGTCGGGCAATTCCATCTCCGTGAGCTGGTATTCGGTTTCCGGGGCTTCCGGGTACAGGGTGTACCGCAGTACAAACAATTACGGCACGTATACTCAAGTGGGTACAACAGCGTCCACATCTTATACGGATAACTCTCTGTCGTCCGGCACGACATACTACTACAAGGTATCGGCTTACAACAGCTCCGGTGAAAGCGAGATGTCTTCTTCGTACGGTTACGCGACAACAAAACCATCCGTCCCGTCGAACGTGTCCGCGACAGCGTCAGCGTCAGGCAATTCCGTCACTGTAAGCTGGTCTTCCGTTACCGGCGCCACCGAATACAGGGTGTACCGCAGTACAAGCGCTTCGGGCACATATACCCAAACGGGAACAACAACGTCCACATCTTATACGGATAGTTATCTGTCGTCCGGTACCACTTACTACTACAAGGTATCGGCCTACAACAGTTCCGGGAACAGCGAGCAGTCTTCATCGTCTAACGGCGCGACGACCGTGCCCGCCGCCCCGTCAAGCGTGTCCGCGACAGCGCAGTCGTCAAGCGGTTCCGTCACCGTGAGCTGGTATTCGGTTTCCGGGGCTACCGGATATCGGGTGTACCGCAGCACAAGCGCTTCGGGCATGTATACTCAAGTGGGAACGGCATCTTCCACATCTTATACCGATACTTCTCTGTTGACGGCCGGAACGTATTACTACAAGGTATCGGCATACAACGACACGGGAGAGAGTTCGCAATCATCTTATACTTACGCGACGATCTCCGCCTCCGCGCCGTAATCGGAGGCCTTATCGTATGCAATAGTATATGATATTAAGGAAACCGGCCGGTTATTTATTATATTCAATAATATGAAGATAATAGTAGCGCAAACCGCCGGCTTCTGCATGGGCGTAAAGCGGGCGGTCGACCGGGCGCTCGAACTCTCCGACGACAAGTCCGGCCCTACTTGGACGCTCGGGCCGCTGATCCACAACAAACAGACCACCGATATGCTGCGGCAGCGCGGCGTCAACGCGCTCGACGAGAGCAACCCGCCGAGCGCCCCCTCCGCGCTCCTGATACGGGCGCACGGGGTGCCGCCGGACGTCATGGAGCGCTACAAGGGCGCGGGGTACGACATCGTGGACGGCACATGCCCCAAGGTCAAGGCCGTGCACAACGTGATAACGCGCTACCGCAAGGACGGCTACAAGATCGTCATAACCGGCGACGAGGGTCACGCGGAGGTGATCGGGCTTCTTGGCTACGCCGGCGACAGCGGGTACCTCATCCAAACGCCGGACGACGTCGGCAAGCTGCCGCCGCTCGACAAGATCTGCCTCGTATCCCAGACCACCTTCGGCACGGAGCTGTTCGGCCTCATAGCCGATAAGCTGCGGGAGCGCTTCGCCGGAAGCGTTATCGCCGTGAAGAAGACCATCTGCTCCGCGACCGACGAGCGGCAGGAGGAGGCGAAGCGCATAGCCGGCTCGGTGGACGCGGTGATCGTGGTGGGCGGCAAGAACAGCGCCAATACGCAGAGATTGGTGCAGATAGCGAGGGAGCGCGGCACGCACACGCAGGCCGTGGAAACCGAGGACGAGATAGATTGGGAGCCTCTGCGCGGCTGCAAAACGGTGGGCGTGACCGCCGGGGCCTCCACCCCGAACTGGATGATAAAGCGCGTCTGCGACCACCTGCTGCTCCTGAGCCGCACCAAAGGCAAAAGCTCGACGGGCGCGCTTATGCGCCTGTTCGACGTGATGGCCAACCTCAACCTCTTCGTCTCGAGCGGAGCCGTGGCGGCCTGCTACGCCTCCTGCGCCATACAAGGGATCCCGTTCTCGGCGGCGGGCGGCGCCATCGCCCTCTTCTACTTCATCTCCGTCTACCTCTGGAACAGCCTGACGAGCATAGAAAACACGCTCCACCTAGACATCTCGAAGTATCGGTTCTACAACAGATACCCCAAACTGCTGCTGCTGCTCTCCGGCGCGAGCATTTTAACCGTGCTGGTAACGGCGTTTTTGATAAACCGGCACACCTTCTACCTGATGCTCTTCGCCGCGGCGGCCGGCTCCGCCTACCACATCACATTGGTCCCCAAGAGCCTGCGCGGGCTCTTCCCCTACAAGAGCCTGAAGGACATCCCCACCTCCCGCGACCTCTTCGTGGCGCTGGCGTGGGCCACCATCCTCACATTCCTGCCGCAGACGATAGGGGGCCCGCTGAAAATCGCACCAGCGACGCTGGCAGCCTTCGCCGTGGTCTTCATCCTGAGCTTCATACGCTCGCTGATCTTCGACCTGCGGGACATAGAGGGCGACAGGATCATGGGACGCGAGACCCTGATCACAATCATCGGAGAGACCCGGGCGCGCAGAGCGTTATTGATAATGATATGGTCCGGAGTGATCCTTCTGGCAATCTCCCCGACCGTGATGGGTCTGACCGCCTACCGCTACGCCGGAACCCTGCGATACCTCTTCCAAATCCCGGCCCTGGTCTACGCCGCGATCTTCGTCCGCCTGAACGCCGGAATCCGACCAAACCACTCGGCCCTCTTCTGCCTGCTGGCGGACGGAATCTTCTATCTGGCCGCGCTGGGAGCATTCGCGGCGGAGATTTTGGTCAAAAGATGATACTTACTCCATAATACAACGTACCGAAAACCCAACGCTCTTATTAATGGTTGGTTTAGAGACATTATTACCATTAGTTGAGATGGATTGGCTAATAGCTTCGGCGCCGCCACCTACATCAGTGCTTGTCCACCAATAGCCGGAAGTGCCGGCTGAAGAGGTCGCGCCGTTACTTTCGCGACGACCGCCTGGAAGCGCTGTAAACCCGTATTCATCAGTACCGTCCCAGTCCGGCGTTTTTGCTTTCAGCTGTTTTCCGGCGATACTAGAGCCGATGTGATCAGTCAAACTCTGCCACTCTACATCGGAAGGCAGATGCCAGCCCGTGGGACAAACCGTCTTAGCCGTAGTCCAATCGTACAACAGACCATACTTTTTACAACTATCCGGGGTGTTGCCAAAGTAGCACTTAGAGATGACATCTGTCTCATTGATCGCATAGTACAAATTTTGCGCCATCCACGTTTGATTGCCTATTTTCACTGACTTATATAGTTTGCCGTCCCTAGGGTCAGTAAAGATACTCGACTCAAACTCCGCGGTTACCGTTACGTCTGCCGGCGGCATGATAAACGTGGTTTGCGTATTGGTCGCGCTGCCGAAGGTTACGTCTGCCGTAGCGGTCGTCCAGTTTTTGAACCGTTGATCGGCCGGCGCTTTTCCGCAGTTTATGGTGACCATGGCGCCAGACGCGTACTCGCCATTACCTGACGGGTCCGTCCCTTTGCTTTCAACCGTCACGGTGAATGTATTCGGTCCGAACACCGCCGTCACAGTTACCTCTTTGGCTGGCATGGTAAACGTTGTTTGCGGCTTAGCAGAGTCCGCAAAAGTAACGCCGGAGGCAGTCGTCCAGCCTTTGAACCGCTGATTGGCGGGCGGCGTTCCGCTGTTTATGGCGACCGTATCGCCGGCCTTGTACGTATTGGCGCCTGACGAGCCCGTACCGTCGCTTAAGACCGTCACGGAATACCGCTCTTCTTTCGGCCCCGCGCCGTTACCGCTATCGCCGCAGCCAAATAACAACGCCGCCGCAGTCGAAACAACCGCCGCGAACAAAAACACGCGTCCCAAACGCGGAAACGCGGCCATGGACGACACCCGCTGAAAATTTCTTTTCATAGCCTGAACTCTCCTTAAATTTATTTGTTATAACCTGCCGTTCAAAATACGGCAATTCGGTGTTTATATGCGGCCGCATTGCCATCTATAATATAATAATAGGCGATCCATAAAATCAATAAAAAAGCGTGATTTCCTAAAAAAGTCGTTTTTTGACCTAGCCGCCCCCTTTTTCCGCCTAAATCCCCTCAGATTTCCGGCCTTTGCCCGGGCGTTAAGCAAGCGGGTATGTTTTTTTAGTTTGATTTAAAAAATATTGAACCCGGACACCGATACCTTATATTATATTATCTACACACGGTCTTTACGGGGCCTTTACGCGCCCGACACGCCGTCTTAACGGCAAAACGCCATTAATTTAGGGGATTTTGATGTCCAGCGAGCACATCTTCCATCTGATATTCAACGTCGTAGGCGGGCTTGGCATATTCCTCCTCGGCATGAAGAACATGTCCGACGGCCTCCAGACCGTCGCCGGCAACCGTCTGCGCAAGCTCATAGGGATGGTCACCAACAACCGCCTCATGGCGACCGGCGTGGGGACGCTCGTCACATGCCTCATACAATCCTCGTCCATAACCACCGTCATGACCGTCGGGTTCGTCAACTCCGGGATAATGAGCCTGCAGCAGGCCATAGGCGTCATAATGGGCGCGAACATCGGCACCACCATCACCGGCTGGATACTCGTCATAGACATGGGCAAGTACGGCCTGCCGCTCATGGGCGTCGCGGCCTTCCTGTACCTCTTCGTGAAACACGAGAAACTGCGCTACGCCGGCATGGCGGCCATGGGCATAGGCATGATCTTCTTCGGGCTGGAGCTGATGAAAGCGGGCTTCGCCCCCATACGCGACATTCCCGACTTCATCGCGTGGTTTCACAAGTTCTCCGCCGACTCCTACCCCGGGGTGCTCAAGTGCGCCCTCGCCGGCTGCGCCGTCACGCTCATCGTGCAGTCCTCCTCGGCCACGCTAGGCATAACCATGGGGCTGGCCGCCTCCGGCATCATACAGTTCGAAACCGCCGCCGCCCTCGTTCTCGGCGAAAACATCGGCACCACCATCACCGCCTATTTGGCGTCGCTGGGCACCACGACCAACGGCAAACGTGCCGCATACGCGCACATCACCTTCAACGTGATCGGCGTGCTCTGGATCACCGCGATCTTCAGCTTCTATATGACGCTCATACGCAAGTTCATAGGCCACGACCCCAATACCATGATAATGGTCAACGGCGCCGAGACCTTCCCATATATACAAGCCGGCATAGCCGCTGTGCACTCGGGATTCAATGTATTCAACACGCTGCTGTTCCTGCCGCTCACCAACATCTTAGCGTACGTGCTGATAAAAGCCGTCCCCGACAAGCCGTACAAGGAGCCGCCTAAACTCACGAAACTGGGCAACCATCTGGTTGATTCGCCCATGGTGGGCATAGCGCAAGCGCGCTACGAGATCATAAACATGGGGAAACACGACCGCGAGATGCTAGACAAACTCAAAGCCATCCTCTCCGGAAGCGTCGTAGGCGGCATAGAGGGCGTAGAGAACGAAGAGAAGCTGGTCGAGAGCATATTCTATAAGGAAGAGGTCATGGACAACATACAGCGCGAGATAACCGCCTTTCTAACCGACGTCCTGTCCGGCAACGTCCCCAGAAGCATAGCGGAGGAAGCGCAGATTCAGATACGATTAGCCGACGATTACGAGACGATAAGCGACTACATAACCACATTAGCCAAACTGTACAAACGCATAAAAAACGCCACCGGCGTGGAGATGCCCCAGATAATGCGAGACGAGCTCATCTCGCTCCACGACTCCGTCTCCGAATACTTCGACCTGGTCAACCACGCGTTCAGCGTGAACAACAAGGCCATCATCTCAAAAGCCAACCCGCAGGGCGACGCCATCACCCACAAGTTCAGAGACCTGCGCGGAAGGCACTTGGCGAGGCTCTCGGAAACCCCGGTAGACCCGCTCTTGAGCACCACATTCCCGGATATGCTCATCAGCTACAGGCGGATAAAGGATCATATCCTGAACATCGCCGAGATTATGTCCGGGGAGGAATCGTAAGCGCGGCCGCGCGGCGCCGGAGCCCCCGCCGGCGTCAGTTCGCGACGCAACGCACGGAAAGCCCGCTGCTATTGTGGTTGTAGCCCTCCTTCACGTAGTCGCAGTTGTAGTATACGTCCCGGCAGTAGACGTAGCTGCCGTTGAGCTCCGTGGCCGTCCACCAGTCTCCGCACTCGCCGCCGCCGAAGAAACTGCTGCTGCCGTAGCCCCGGTAGCCGCCGGGCCGGGCCGAAAAACCGTACTCGTCAGCCCCGTTGCCGCCGCCCTCTTTCCAGCCGTCCGCAGCTTTCAGCTTTTTACCCGCTATAGAAGAACCGCCTACCGTTAAGACCAATTTATCCCATTCCTGACGCGTGGGCAAGCGCCACCCCGCGGGGCAAGCGGCCTTTGCCGCGTTCCAAGTGTACAACCTGCCGTACTTCTTACCGTTGGCATCATCGTTATCATAGCACCAGCTGCCGTCTATGCTGTAGTTTAGATTCTCCGCCATCCACACTTGATTGCCTATTTTCACGGTTCTGTAGACGTTGCCGTCGCGAGGGTCTTTAAAATCGGTCGTCAAAGCGCCGAATTTGCCGGGATTAAGATTCGGGCTGCCAATCGGCGGCAATACAACCGCCGTATTGTCCCAGCTCAAGTATTTGCTTAAGTCTTCAGATTGAGCATCAAACACCGCGTCGTCACGTAACATCCGCCAAATCCGCCTTTCCATTTACACCGCATTAAGCGCCGCCAAATAACCCGTCTCCGATTGCCATCCGCTATCCTATATATATAATATAGTATTTGGCCGCAAAAAAAGTCAAATTTTAAGCGGTCTGATTTTTGGCAGCGGTCGGTAGCTTGGTATATTATACATAACTCCTTGATTTACAACGAATTACGGTGCTAACCGTCTTGACGCCGACCCGTCTCCATATTAGACCTATCCAAGGCTATTTTGTCGAAATTAACTTTTTTAATAAAAATTGTCAAAACTATTGACTCCAGAGCTGTCACATATATTATATTTATAGTGTGAAATTAGAGGAATGACTATCAAAAGTTTCGGTAGGGATCAAGGATTAATAAAAATGAAACAAAATATAAAGGCAAAACAAAATTTAAGACGATTTCTAAAAAAGTATTATTTTTCTAATACTAGCACGTTGTTACTGCCGTTCTTTTTTGTAACCCTAAGTTTGGTTATTTTTTTTCAGCAATTTCATCTTTTATCTATTAGAAGGTATGTTCTTGAAAATAATATTATTGAAGTTTTGGTAATTTATGTTTTTTTGATAGGCGGTATAGCCGCGCTTTTTATCTGGCTTAGGAATTCTATAAAAAAGAGAGTATTGCCTCTTTCTTTGGAAGGAGTAGAACCTTTCATAATTAGTAATTATGACAGAGGAAAGATCATCCGCAGAGATGAACAACAAAAAAAATTAAAAAGTTTTTTTGATAGCACTTTCAACCAGAAAAAATATGCGTTTTTCGTTGGAAAAAGCGGTAGCGGAAAGTCCTTGTTGATTAGCGAGTATGTATTTTTTGAGGAAAACGTAACTAGGTTTACCGGCACTGATTATAGTATTCAAAATGACTTAGACGAAAAATTACAGGCGATTGTCGAAAGATTTAAAAATGAAAATATACTGCGCTATATAATAATATTCGATCAATTTGAAAGAGCGTTGGTAAATCAAAAAATATTCGGATATATCATAACGTTTTTAAAAACGTCGCAAAAACTGGATATATCTGTAGCGTTTGTTTGCATGAATGAGGATTATGTTCGCATATTAGAGAAACTTCAATCCGAGTTAATTCATGAACACGAAAAAACAAATAATGATAACTAGGGGGTGGGGTTATTATGTATGATGTGTTTATTTCATTCAAAAATAGTGACGCTAACGGCAACAAAACGAAAGATAGCGTATTAGCGGAAAGACTCCATAAATTTTTGACTGATAAGGGGTTTATGGTCTTCTTTAGCAATGTAGAATTAGAAAAACGCGGTGCAGATCAATTTAAAAACGTTATAGATGATGCCTTAGACACCTCGAAAATATTGATTGCTGTGGGTTGTAGCAAGAAAAACCTCGAATCTTCATGGGTAAAACATGAGTGGAACGGTTTTTTGAATGATATTCTGTCTGGTAATAAAAAAGACGGCGTGGTTTATGTTTTTTATCAGGATATGGAAGTAAATGACTTGCCGTTTTCACTGAGACAGCGCGAGTCCTTTAACGCCGTTGAAAAAAATGCATGCGAAAAATTGTACAACTTTATTATAAATTCATCTGCCTATAAACACATCAGCCAAGAAAAAATTGGATTAGGTTCAAATAATATACCACATGAAGATATTGATCAACAATCGGTGAGACTTAAGGATTCTATCGCTGAAAAAGATGCAAAAATCACACAATCCGATAATATTCATTTTGATTTTGAAACACTTTTTTTACGTACCTCACCAAAAGAAAAAAAAGACATACTACGTCATATAGAAGACGAATTGAATCTTGATGAAGAAAGCGCATGTTACGATTTCTTTTACAACTTGTTGAATGATCCGAGTTCTGATTCTGTTTCGATGATAGAGATAAACATTGCAAGGAAGTATTTCGGAAGAACGAGTCCAGATGAATATGAAAGTATTCTTAATCAAAACAATCCAATGGAACTAATCATCGAAGAATATTTTGAAAAGGTGTTCGCGGCCTTAGAAGACCCGGATTTGGCTATGGCTATCTTGTATTCTTTGTGCAATTGCGTAGATACTGACGGATTAACCGTATCCGATTTCAAAAATATAACATTCGCGCCTGAAAATACGATTATACATATGCTAGATAAATTGAAAGAGCAAGAAATTATAAGACAAATCAAACCGATTTTTGGATCTCCATACATAATGACGCATGATTATTTGATTAAATATTTAGAAAGTTATTGTAGAAAGAAATTATCCGAACAGATAAGCGCGAATATTCGCGATTATTGCGAGGGAAAGAAAAGAAGAGGAAGAACCGTAAAAAACAAGACTACAGCTTCAGTAGAAAAAAAGGGCAGTGAGAATAGGAATGAGATTCCATTATCTCTATATTATAGAAATGCTGTTGACAGAAAGACTGGAAGCAACGTAATATTGTTTTGCATAAGATTGCTTTGTGTTACCATATTTGGTGTATGCGTAATGCTTGAAATAAAAGGGTATGGCGTAAAATACGCGGCTGATTTTAAATATGAGTGGAATCATAATATTCATGCACTTACCATTTTGGCGCTTGGGAGCGCAATATTCTATATATACCACTATTTGTACTATTTTGCCAAAATATTTTTTAGCAAGATGAAAGGTTGTAGTGAATTTTGGATGTGCGCCATCCTAATATTATGGGGAATGATAGCGGTGAACTTAGCACTACTTATTAATGGGCTTTGGGCTACTTGGCTTGCGATAGAGTGGGCGATGATTGGCATATTGCATTTGATTTTATCAAGAAAACATTTGCCGAATGAAAATGTGAAGAAAAGGCTTGGTGGTGAAGGAAAATTGTACTTAGTGATCGCCGGCGTTTTTATTGTTCTGAATATAATGGTTCTTAAACAAGGATATAGTATGTCTCTATGGTTTATTATTTTTATCGTATTTACATGTCTGACTATAAGACAACATATAAATACGGACTTTATGCTGGCTAAAATAGGTAGTTTTGTGGACACGAAAATGGAGGATGAGACAAAATGATAAATGCCGCCCTTGTATTGGAAGGAGGCTCTTTGCGAAGCCTTTATACATCCGGAGTGTTGGATGTTTTCATGGAAAACGGTTTAGAATTTTCATGTGTTATTGGGGTTTCAGCTGGAGCTCTTAATGCTGCGAATTATGTCGCCAAACATATAGGTCGTTCGGCAAGAATAAATATTATACACTCTGGAGACTCAAATTATTTCGGTATTAAACAATTTCTTCTAACGGGTAGTGTCTTCAATTTTAATTATCTTTTTTATACACCGATAAAAGATTTATACCCGTATGCGGAAGATGTATTAATGAATTCAAAACAACGATTTTTGGTAGGCGCAACTAATTGTGAAACAGGTAAGACAGTATATTTCGAAAAGAAAAATTATGTTGAATTAATACAAGCATTGCAGGCATCAAGTAGCATTCCTTTGCTTTGTAAACCATTTAATATTGATGGACTAACATGTCTTGACGGAGCCATATCTGACCCTATAGGCGTGAGAAAAGCTTTTTCGGAGGGATATGACAAAGTTGTGGTTGTTTTAACAAAACATCATGCACATAAACGCAAAAAAACATCCGGGCTTATAAAATTTTTATATCATTGGATTTATAAAAAATATCCAGAATTAATCACGTCATTGGATAATAACTTTGATCAGTATAATTTATTGATCGAAGAAATTAATCAGCTGGAAAAGGAAAATAAAATTTTTGTTATACGCCCTTCTCAAGAAATAAAAATTGTTGCCATTGAAAAAGACGCTAGAAAACTTACAAGTTTGTATTTACTTGGAAGAACTGATGCCAGAGATTTGATTACAAAAATAAATGAGTATATAACATGAAAAAAGAAATACGCTTATTTTTGAGTATGTCGGTAACCGCTATGGCGATTCTTGTGGTCATTAGTTTTACTAAAGACTGCGATGGAGCGCTTATCAAAATGATTGACAAATTTTATCTAACGCATAAAGTAGTTGATACCGATACCTCCAACAGCACTGTATTTGAGACCATGGACGACCGTCTTATAAATACTGCCCTTGTATTGGAAGGAGGCTCTTTGCGAAGCCTTTATACATCAGGAGTGTTGGATGTTTTCATGGAAAACGGCTTAGAATTTTCATGTGTTATAGGAGTTTCGGCTGGAGCTCTTAACGCCGCAAATTATGTCGCCAAACATATAGGTCGTTCGGCAAAGATAAATATTATGCATTCAAACGACCCAAATTATTTTGGCGTTAGACAATTTCTTTTAAAAAGGAGCATTTTTAATTTTGATTATCTTTTTTATACTCCTATAAAAGATTTATATCCGTATGCGGAAGATGTACTAATGAACTCGAAACAGCGATTTTGGGTAGGCGCAACTAATTGTGAAACCGGCAATATAGTATATTTTGAGAAGAAAAATTATGATGATTTAGTAAAGGTACTACAAGCATCAAGTAGTATTCCATTGGTGTGTAAACCATTTAAAATTGATAGCCTAACATACCTTGATGGCGCTATATCTGATCCCATTGGCGTGAATAAAGCGTTTTCAGAAGGATATAATAAAGTTGTGGTTGTTTTAACGCGGCATTATGAGTATAAAAGAGAAAAGACATCGTGGTTAGTAAAATTTTTATATAAAATGACGTATAGAAAATATCCAGAGCTAATTACAACATTGGATAATAACTTTGATCAATATAATTTATTAATGGAAAAAATTAATAAATTGGAGAAAGAAAATAAAATTTTCGTTATACGACCATCTTGCGAAAAAAAAATTAAAGCGCTGGAGAAAGATGCGAGAAAACTTACAGATTTGTATTTTTTAGGAAGGGATGATACGAGAACTTTGCTTCCAAAAATGTTTGAATACATAAACCGATAATAACGTACTGATATAGAATAAAAAAGCAGAGATATCATCTACTGTGGTGACAGATAACTATTTATCGACACAATTTCGAAGATTAAAAGTATTTTTCGTATAAATTGTTTTTTAATGAATAATATATTCGGAGGAATGTATTGATGCTATATTCTATATTTGGCATAATAACGATAGTAGCTCTATTAATAGTTTTTAGTCTTTATTTTTTCATTAAGAAAAAAGATGGCAAAGATTGGGTTTACGCAATTTACTTTATTACCGTTTTGATCACTGGAACGATACTTTATGCACTTGGGCTGTCGTATAATGAAGATTCCAATAATGCCACTTTACCGTTATTCACTACCGCTAAAGCTATCAATTTAGCACTTAAATCTTTCAGTGGAGATTTTAGTATATCATCGATTTCAAAACTTGCACAAGATAACGCGATATTTGCCGTTGCCGCTTTTGTGCATTTTATCACCGCTATTATCTTAACATTTTTAATCGCGATAAAATTGTTCGGAAAGAACGCTGTAAATAAAATTCGTGTTTTTATCAATAGCCACATTTGTTCAAAATATATTGTTATAGGCACAAGTAAACAAGCCGAAATATTTCTACAAAGCGTTAATTCAAAAAGAAGAAAGCGGACTACGGTTATTTTAGATACCGCATGGAAAGAAAAGAAAAACGACTTGATGTATAGTGGTTTTGCTGTTGTAGTAATTAGTGATTGCGAAGATGAACAACCACTGTACCAAAAGGGTGGAAAAAAAACTATTGCGGAAGGAATCTATGACGCGCTAATATCCGCTGGTTTTCACCGTAATAAACATGATACAAAGATTATTGCGATGTCAGAAAAAGATGAAGTAAATTTACTTGTGGCTAAATTTGTGACAGAACATATTGCTGAGATCGTAAAACCCACAAAAGACAATAGTGGGCGAGTGAAAGAATTATCGTCAGATCAAGAAAAGAAACTAAATGAAATTAACTTATCTGTATACGCTATGTATGAGACCCTAGACCGTACGGAACATTTCGCGTTTAGTGAGTATGCGCTCGGCAAAGTTCGTTTTTTTAATCCGTATGAGGTCAGCGCTCGCAAATTTGTGCTCGAAAATCCAATAACATCGCTTATTCCAAATGCGTGGATAAATACGGAAAAAGCAAGGCTTTATAACGTATCCGATGATGGACATGATAAATCGTACAAAATAATGAATTTTTTTATAGGCTATGGACGCACTAATCAGCACATTCTAAAAAAGAGCATTTGCAATTATCAGTTACTGGGTACAGATTATAATGCACTAATTATTGATAAAAATGCAAAAAACATAGGAAAACATTTTCAAAACACGGCGCCTAGTCTATTTAATTTAGAAAAAGAAAATAATAAAACAGTATTTGGATCGGAATTAAAACCGAATTTGGACGGTTCGCTCTATTATCCTAATCCAGAAGAGGCTTATAACATTGCCTTTGAAGATTTAGATGTTTTGTCATCTGATTTTTACAACAAAATTATTCAAGATATTGATGGTGGCAACGGTAAAGACGGGTATGATTTTGCCACCGTTGTTATTGCATTAGGAACTGATAAGTTAAGCATCGAAACAGCTTTGGAACTTCGGCAAAAGTTATACGAGAGAAAATTGTTGAAAGGTACGGTCGGTGAAAGGAAATATGATCGCGTCAGGATTTTTGTCAAAATACGCAATAACATATTAACATACTGTAACGTATTGAACGACAAGAATGACATAGACAATAAAATAATCACGTTTGGTGCGTTGGATGAAAACATTAATGAACGTTATATTGTTGATGAAAAAATGGATTTTATTGCCAAGCGTATTGCAAATAACTATTGGAAAGTTGCTGGCATGACTATGCAAAAAACAAATGTGGTGACAAAATGGGACTCTCTAACCGAATTCAAGCGTGAGTCCAATAGATGTGCCGCTCTGTCGATTCGCACCAAACTTAATCTGTTAGGCTTTGAACTTAAGGAATGTACGAATGAAACGGATAATAAAGCTGTCATGGAGGTGTATGACAAGAAATACGGTATAGCAGTTTCAAAACGGCAAAGAGCAGAAAAATTAACCGGGAAATTCGTTGATTTTGCAGAGCGTGATGCAAACGGCAATATAATAGACAACGCCCGCAATAACCTTGCTCGTCTGGAGCATCAACGATGGAATACCCTGCACATGGTTAACGGTTGGACAAAACTTGAGATTGCCGAAGTTACCGCTAACACTCGTCAAAACGAAAAGTCAAAACAACACGCCTGTATAACTACGCTAGAAGGCTTGTCTAATTTACGCGAGAGACAAGCTAACGATGCTTTGGCGAGAGCCCAAAAAAGCGATGAGCAATTGTCACGTGACAAATGCCTATCCGATGCCGACACACTGTGCTATGACTTTGACCTTATGGATATGCTATTTGAAATTTTAAACAAATCTAACTATCGTATATGCTCAAGATGAAAAGCAAAGTTTTCTGAATCGATACATAATACCGTAACATAATACTGTATATCACAAATGTGGTTTTTTGTTAACATCTCGGTATTTTTGATAGTATTTTTCTGCATGCACCAACGTTTGAATCTTCATTATAACCACAAGCGCGTTGTCGACTATATACTTGTGGTCTTTTTTAGCTTGCTTTGTCCAAACAATATTATACATTAAACAACTCCTCCGGGACTTGCTCCCGCTCTTCGGGCGGCGCGTTAATTGAAGCCATGATAGATTCCATCATACCCGGAATTGCGTTCAAGTAGTCCGTGTCATTATCAAAATCATCAGGATTGACCACCGGAGAGAACAGCGCCTCCCCGCCGATTCGCCGCTGCTGCACTACTATCCGAGGCGTACGGAAAAGCGAAGGTACCGACTCAGGCAATGATTCACGGTCAATTACTATCGTCGTCATGACACCCTCCTAGATAAGAGATCTTTAAGATACACTCGTAAACAATAATACAATATAATATATTGGTAAAGCCAAAGTCAAATTTTATAGAATAGCGGTGAGCCAATGATTGGCGGAATGTATTTTAATTGGTTTATTATACGTAACTCATTGATTTTCAAGAAATTACGGTGGCAACCGCCTCAACACCAACCCGCCTCGCCAGTGACCCAATTGGCCACCCATCGGTACTCCCGTATCCGGGGAACTTTACGTGGGGCGGAAGTTTTGACGGGACTTGGAGAGCTGACGGGCGGCGCGTAATGGCGGTCGATAAGGCCGTGCTGCTCGGTTCCTACGCCAAGGACATCGCAGACGCGTTTAGCGACATAGACATCTGCTTCTTCCTCAACAACTACGACGGCAAGCGACGGGCGGATGCCATTGGGGAAATGCGGAGCATCTCGAACATTCTAGACTACAAAAACGCCTTACAGTACCTGCCCGATAACAACAATAGAGTCAAGTATACAATTCCCCTTTAAATTCTCTTTGCCGAACACCCGCAGTGTACTATTATTCCGACCATCATATCTCTCTCGAATTCACAGGGATACCATATCCGTACTTACTATGCATGCACGATGGTGTTTTACAATACTGCCTCTCGTAGCGAAAAGACATCATCATGCATTCATTGTATTCACTCTCACGGACCCAACTCAATTTCCCACCACATTCAGGACACAGTCCTTTTGCTTCCCACATACCTTTCTGTTTTTCTTTTATACGTGCCTGTTCTTTTTTCTCTTCTTCTTTTAATCTTTTTTGTGCCATTTTTTGTTCATAGGTTTCTCGCCATACTTTTGCATCAAACGGATGACAGCCGTTTGGACACGCCGCCAGATTCTTCGCATGCTCACTAATCGCCTTATCACAGGTCGGACAATAAAGAAATCCCATACGACACTCCTTTTGTAGTTGACTTTTATTGTAGTGGATTTTTTATAATCTCTTTGAGAAGATTATTCACCGTATTACCTTGTTTTAAGACATTCATTTCGATATTCATTGTCTTGCTCCTTATGAAAATTGTATTTATAATACACGCAACGACATATTTTACAATTAAGTATTTCGATTTAATAATTTGATCGTCCTGTCATCTGGTTCACCCTCGAAATATTTATCAAGTACCGCTTGATAAACTCCATTATTCGGATCTGCTATAGCAAAAAGCGTCATACAAGATCTCAATTTCGTAATATCAATATTAAAACGAAAAAGTTCTTTTAAACTTCTCCCGTTTAAACTAAGCAAAGCTTGTGAAATCGTACGGAGGTGTTCTTCAAGAATCGGTTCTGCTAAGTACGCCTTCGCCTCCTCAATCCCATCGATACCATAAACTATAGATTTATGGCTCCTACCTAATCCACGTAACTGTGGAAATATGTACCATATCCAACAACGTACTTTGCGGCCATTCTTGATTTCATTTAACGCCGTCGGATAATTCACTTCATGGGCTTTGATAAAGCGCCCTAAATCAAACTTTTTAATATTCATCTGTTACCACCTCTCTATTAAGTACCATGTTTGATACTTATTTGGAATTTTTAAGTTAGGTAAAGTTCATTTCTATGAAAAGATTTTCATTTTTATCACCTATTATCCTTTCGTTTTGTGCGTGGGATTACCTATCTCCACACATTGGTTTGAAATTATTGTTATAAATCTAACAGTCACACAATATTTGCCGCCATTGGCGGGAAGCGATTGGCTAACGCCTATCGCATCCCGCACTCAATCCTGGATACACCTCACAGAGTATCCGTTGCTCTTGTTGATGTATCCCTCGTCCACGTGACTGAGGGCGTTAAGTATGTGCCGGTAGTAGGCGATGTTGCTACCGTACTCCGTGGCCGTCCACCACCAGCCGAAGTTGCCGGCACCGATGAAAGTGCCACCAGAGTAGTAACGGAAGCCGCCGGGCAAAGCTGAAAATCCGTACGCATCTGTACCATTTGTATTATACCCAGGCCAACCGGTCGTTGATTTCAGCGCCTTACCGGCCACACCACCGTCACTACCATAAGTACCGGTACCACCGGCGGCAATAGCCAATTGTCCCCATTCATCACGAGAGGGTAAATGCCATCCTGCTGGACAAGATGTCTTTGCCGCCTCCCATGTATACAACCTACCATACTTCGCACAGCTATCGGCACTATTTTCATAACACCAAGATTCCGCCATCTGATAATTCAGATTCTCCGCCATCCACGTCTGACCGCCTATCTTCACCGTCCTGCAAGCACGATTTCCGCAACTGAGCGAAGCATCGTAATTACCACCACCACTACGTTGTGTGAAATTGGCTGTCAGCGCCTTATCGCCGTTCATCGTAATCGTCACGGATGAGTTTGTAGACGTCGACGCCCCCGACCACCCCGTAAACGTGTAACCACTCGCCGCTGTCGCCGTTACGGTGACGCTCGTTCCTGAGGTATAACTTGTCTGATTCGGGCTACGCGACACCGTCCCGCCGCCTGACGGGCTTACGCTAGTCGTTAGCGTGTACGAGTATGTGATTTCTTCGAAGTTGGCTGTCAGCGTTTTATTGCCGTTCATCGTAATCATCACGGAAGAGCTTGTAGACGTTGACGCCCCCGACCACCCTGTAAACGTGTAACCGCTTGCCGCTGTCGCCGTTACGGTAACGCTCGTTCCTGACGTATAACTTGTCTGATTCGGGCTACGCGACACCGTCCCGCCGCCTGACGGGCTTACGCTAGTCGCGAGCGTGTACGAGTATGTGATCTCTTCGAAGTTGGCTGTCAGCGTTTTATTACCGTTCATCGTAATCGTCACGGAAGAACTTGTAGACGTTGACGCTCCTGACCACCCCGTAAACGTGTAACCGCTCGCTGCTGTCGCCGTTACGGTGACGCTCGCCCCAGAGGTATAACTTGTCTGATTCGGGCTACGCGACACCGTACCGCCACCTGACGGGCTTACGCTGGTCGTGAGCGTGTACGTGTTTGCTATAATCTGCTCGAAATTGGCTGTCAGCGTCTTATCGCCGTTCATCGTAATCGTCACGGAAGAGCTTGTAGACGTTGACGCACCCGACCACCCCGTAAACGTGTACCCGCTCGCCGCTGTCGCAGTTACCGTGACGCTCGCCCCAGAGGTATAACTTGTCTGATTCGGGCTACGTGACACCGTACCGCTACCTGACGGGCTCACGTTCGTCGTGAGCATGTACGTGGTTGCTGTAATCTGTTCAAAATTGGCTGTCAGCGTCTTATCGCCGTTCATCGTAATCGTCACCGAAGAGCTTGTAGACGTTGACGCCCCTGCCCACCCCGTAAACGTGTAACCGCTCGCCGCTGTCGCCGTTACCGTGACGCTCGTTCCTGACGTATAACTTGTCTGATTAGGGCTACGCGACACCGTCCCACCGCCTGACGGGCTTACGCTAGTCGTGAGCGTGTACGTGTCTGTTGTTGCGGCCGCCGTCCACTTAGCGTAAAGGGTAACATTACCGTTAACGATGTAATAAGAATTAGCGGCATAATCGGTTCCCGTACCGCCCGCGTTTGTATTCCACCCGCCGAAACTGTAGCCCTCTCTTGTCATCGTTTGCTGACCGGGAAGCCTTATGCTGCTACCGGCGTTCGCTTCCACGGGCGTTGGCGGATTTGGGCCGTCCACCCCGCCGTTTGCGCTAAAATAGACGGTGAATTTGGCGATATTAACGATATCGACGATATTCGTACCGCGGCAAGATTGGCGTGACGGGTCATATTCGTTCCCGCCGCATTTGGCGTAGATGGCGTTATTGTGGCAGAAGCTTTCCGAGCCGTCGTATTCAATTCCGTTACACATTGGCGACCCGACGATATCAACAATGGCTGTACCGTTGCAGGTTTGCCTTGACGGATCATAATCTCGTCCGCCGCATTTATTGTAAATGCCTCCGGCTGAGCAGAATTGGGCGTATGGGTTATACTCATCCCCGCCGCATTTAGTCCACGCTTTGTTATCGAAGCAGAACATGCCGGATTTAAGTTCTTGCCCCTCGCCGCAGTTTTCCGGCGTGTGGGTGCAGAACGAGGACGCGATAAGCGCTGTAATAACGGCTGCTATCGCCAATGCGGGTAGATATTTGGCGTATCCGCCGACTCTTTTTACTACTTTTTTGTTGTACATCATGGGCTAAAGCTCCTAAAAAAATATGTGAATGGATATTCCTGCCGCCAAAACAAGCGTGCCGATTACATAGCAAGCATTGCGGACGCTCTCCTTGCTTTCGGCAGCGGGGAACTTCCCTCTGCTAATCAGGTCTCTCACCTTCATCTCTTCGTATATTCCAAACCCCAGTATCCCGATACCGGCTGCGTCGGCGCCTACGGCTATCCAAAAAGTGTTCTTATGCGTGGGCAGTTTGGCCCAAATTCTTTGTTGGAAGGTCTGTTGTACGGGCGGTTCGGCGTTAGCGGCAGTGTCGGCGGCGGCTATGGCGGGTATGTTATCCGGTTCTTGGGCCGCGACGGTAGCGGAACTGTCGGGTTCGGGTTCGGGAACGGCGGCTACGACGCTGTCAGTAACGGCGGCAGTATCGGTTTCAGCGGCGATATAGGCAGAATCGGCGGCTTCGGGGTCGTTTTCGACCTCTTGGGAGAGGGCGCTGCCGGAGAGCATCAATAACGCAAGTACCGCATAAAACATGGGTTTTCGCACGATTTCACCGCCTATATTTTGTGTGTTTTTCAGTATTAATCTATGATATTTTAAAGAAATGTTTACTATACCTCAAAAAAAATACCGTCTATTTCCTCATTCCTTAGCCCCAAAAACTCACACACCCTATCTATCTCAGGTAGCCTAAAATCCGCGGAATTGTTCAATTTTGCCCGTATTTCTGTGGGTGAGAGGCCCACGGCCAGCGCAAATTCCTCCGGCGTCCCGCACTTTTCACGGATCCTTTCACGTAACTTGGCATAGTCGAACTTTGGCCGCATATCTCCTTACCTTCTACAGATAGATATAAAGATTTATTTACCTACTTCTAATATAGAATATGGGCTTAACTAAAGTCAACATTTTTTTAAATAAATTTTTTCTTTACTTTTCTGTATAAAGTACATATATTATTTAGTATAGGAGGAGCGGCTAAAATTGGACGAATTTAAGGGCAGGGTCGAGACATTCGCCGAGCGCTTGAAGCGGGCTATGGATATCAGGGGCATGAAAAATGCGGAACTGTCGCGTAAAACGGGGGTAAGCGAGCAACGTATCGGAAAATATGTCCGCGGGAGCTATGAAGCTAAGCAGTCCGCTACCTATATAATAGCCAGAGCCCTCCACGTAAGCCCCGCCTGGCTAGCAGGGTACGACGTCTCTATGGATCCGCCCGTTGATAAAAAGTCCAAAAAAAGCGGTCGGGCGATCTCCAGCGAAGACCTGAAGCTCGCCCTTTTCGGCACCAAAGAGGTAAACGACGAGCTTTTGGCGGACGTAATGGACATGGCCAAGATACACCTTGAGCTTTGGAAGAAGAGGCAGGGGGCGGCGTCCAAAAAGGGTCACGTGGCCAAGCCGGGGGACTAGAGGGTCTTTACTTTAGGCTTGTTCATTGATCCCAAACCCCGTCGAACGCCGAACCGGAAACGGACAGATTCATCTCCGGGCCGGCGGTAGTTTTTTTACGTTTGCTGTTGCTGTTTTGGGCTCACCTTTCAACACTTTCCGGGCCACATCGCCACTAAATCTTTCTTTTTATCTGCAATCAATCCTTCGCTTTTCCTGTCTTCCTTTGTTATTACCGCGTTAATGTCGCTATTTAACGGTACTAGAAACCTCTTAACGAAAATTCTATCGCTTCTGTCCATCAACTGCACGTCAAACTCCATATCGTTCATAAACGCGCGTTGTATTTTGATCTTACCGGTACGGCCGCCGCCTTTTTTAACGGTAACGTAGTTTTCAAACACACGATTGCTGGAATTAGCCGCAGTGATACGAACGGATACGGCGTCGCATCCGATTCCGTTAATGACTATAATGAATCGTTTTTCCACCGCGGCCACCGCCTGCGGGAGCCATTTTTTTGATATGGGCTCGTTCTGATTCAAACGTAGCGCCGCTTCAAAATCGACTATGGCGTTAACAAATTTATCTTGAAGATGGCGCGTCAGCCCTCTCTTTCCTAAGAATTCGGCATTGAAATTGAGATCAAGCACTTTTGTATAGTCGGCCTCGGCGGCGGAATAATTTTTTACGGATAGGTACGCGTCGCCCCTATTGCCATAGAATAGAGCGTTTCTAGGATTATATCTTATTGCGGCGGTATAGTTGTCTATCGCATCCTCAATCCTCGCCATGCCTGAAAGCAACTGACCCCTTATGAAAAAAAGTGAATCATGCGGACTTAGCTCTATAACCTTACCGTAGTCTAACGCCGCGCCGGCATAATTTCTCTTAATACGGAACGCCTGCGCCCTACCTAGATAATAATCCGCTTTTTGTGGATTATACTCGATCGCCTGTGTGTAATTAGCTATTAAATCATCTATTCTAGACATATCGGAAAGCAACTGACCCCTGATAAAAAAGAGCGAATCATGCGGACTGATCTCGATAGCTTTACCGTAATCGGACACCGCGTTGTAATAGTTCTTCTTTGTACGAAACGCCTGCGCCCTGCTCAAGTAATAATTCGCGTTGCGCGGATTAAGCTTGATAGCCTCATTGTAGTCTAATATAGCGTTATCAAGCTTATCCATCTCGGAAAACAACCGCCCCCTATCGAAAAAAAGCGTCTCGCGGCGGCTTAACTTGATTGCGTTGGTATAGTCGGACACCGCGCCATTATAATCTTTCTTGGCACGGAACGCCAATGCCCTATTTATGTAAAATTCCACATTTTCAGGATTATAACCTATAGCCTCGTTATAGTTGTCTATCACACCATCGTACCTGCCGATCTCGGAAAGTATCCGTCCCCTAATGAAGAAAAGTGAATCGTGGGGCCGGAGCTTGATAGCTTCCATATAATCGGATACGGAGTTATCGTATTTCTTTTGATCGTAGTTCATCCGCCCCTTCTCAATGTAAAGCTCCGCGTTATCGGAAATGTAACGTTCAACGTTATTCGAATCAAGCATAATAGCCTTGGTATAGTCTGATATGGCCTTGTCATAATCTTTCTTGGCACGGAACGCGTCCGCTCTATTTATGTAATAGCTCACGTTTTGCGGATCAAGCTCAATTGCTTTGCCATAATCGGAGACGGCCCCGTCGTCATGTCCCATGGCACGATACAGCTGTCCCCTATTGTTGTAATACTTGGGCTCTTTGGGATTATGTTTGATCGCTTTGCTAAAAGCGGTTACCGCTTCTTTGGAAGAACCGGATTTTTGAAGCGATAACGCTTTTTCATTGTACGTTTCGGCTATTTTGATGTGATCGACATTGCGAAAACACTTATCGTAAATGAACCAAGAAACGGTGGCCAATATCGCGATTATTATGAACGTTTTTAGGCCTCCGTGTTGTTTGGGAGGCGCGAACTCTTCCAAATCTTCTATATTAATTGTCTTTACTTCCGGTTTTGTATAAATATCCTGCTCTTCCGGCTCTAGTTCCTTTTTCGTGGTTTTTTTTCTCTGCGGTTTCTTTTCCGTCCGTTCCTCATAGTGTATTTCCGGCGATTCTTGGACTTGATTTTGAGCTGACCATGCGTTATATGTATCGTTCCAAGCGCCATAAGCATCGCTAAAATTCGGGTCAAGCTTAACTGCCATAGAAAAATCTTCAATAGCCCCATTGAGGTCGCCCTTGCCTTTTTTCGCGTAACCGCGATAGTAATATCCTTTTGCGGGATTTGTGGCAAGTATAATTGCTCCGGTAAAATACTCTATGGCTTTATCATATTCGCCTGTTCTTGCACACGCAGCGCCTTGAGCGAGAGCCTCTTCCACTTTGTCAACTGGGTAAAGCGGTTCTTGTGCCGTGGGTTTCTTTTTCCGAGATTCTTTTTCTACGCGCTCCGCTTCCTGCTGTTGCAACCCTTCATTCCAAGCAAGCTCCCCCTCTAAGCTCGCTTTTTCCAAGCGTTCCTGCTTCTGACGATCCTCTTCTAAACGTTTTTCTTGATCTGCTTCAGATTGTCTTTGATCTTGAACCGCCGCGTCCAATTCCAATAACATCCTTTGCGCATCTTCATTGGCAGGATCACGTTCAAGTGCTCTAGTAATATCTGCATATGCATTATCAAATTCGCCCTTTTCCGCAAAAGCAACGCTACGGTTTAAATACGTGATCGCCTCATCAGGGGCGAGCCGAATCGCTTCGGTAAGGTCCTTAACTGCATTGTCAAAGTCGTTTTTATCAATATATACAAGACCGCGTTTGAAATACACTTCAGCTTCGTCGGGGGCGAGTCGGATTGTTTCATTATAGTCCTTAATAGCATTATCATAGTTTTCTTTAGCGAAATACGCGTTACCACGATTGTAATACGCATCCACATTATCCGGAACTAGTCTAATTGTTTCATCATAATCGGCAATAGCAGCATTTAAGTCGTCTTTGTTTGAATACGCAAAACCTCGATTGTAATAAGCCGCCGCTTCACTTGGAGCAAACCGTATCGTTTTGGTAAAATCCTTAATGGCGTTATCAAAGTCATTTTTGCCAATATACGCAAGACCGCGTTTAAAATACACTTCCGCGTCATTAGAGGCATACCGTATCGCCACCGTAAAACTAGCAATAGCCTTATCAAAATCATCTTTTTCCAAATACACAAGACCGCGATTGAAATGCGCCTCTGCGGCGTCAGGGACAATCCGGATTGTTTCGTCAAAATCAGCAACGGCCTTATCAACATCGTCTTTTTTTGAATACAAAAGACCGCGATGAAAATACGCCGCCGCATAATCTGGGACAAGTCGGATCGCTTCGGTATAATCAGCTATAGCGTTATCAAAGTCATCTTTTTCCGAACACACAATGCCGCGATTGAAATACACTTCCGCAGCGTTAGGGGCAAACTTGATTGCTTTGTCAAAATCCGCAATAGCCTCGTCAAAATCGTCTTTTTCCGAATACGCAATGCCGCGATTGAAATACGCTTCCGCATAATCAGGGACAAGCCGGATCGCTTCGGTATAATCAGCTATAGCGTTATCTATTTCGCCATTGTCTTTATACGTATCTCCACGGTTGTTATACGCGATCGCATAATTGGGATCAAGCCGGATAGCCTCGGTATAATCAGCTATGGCGTTATCACTGTCTCTATTGCCTAAATGCGTATTACCGCGACCACAATATGCTTTCGCAAAACCAGGATTCCGCAGAATTGCTTCGTTATAGTTTGCAAATGACTTCTCTATGTCGCCAATAGCTCTATACGCTTTGCCAAGACCGCAATACGCCGCCACATTATTAGGATCACGCCGAATCTCTTCCGTAAAAAAATCAATGGCTTTATCATATTCACCATTCTCTAAATACATATCGCCGCTGTCGGCGCTTTTTTCCGCATCACCAAAACTTCTAATGCCATTGTCTGTAACCTCATCAATTTGAGATTGACGGTCTTGAGAAGAACGCTCTTTTTCAAGCGCTATGTACCATTCGGGAGTATCGCTCTCCGTATATTCAATTTTTGCATTGTCTACTACCTTCCAATTGCCACTTTCCAATCTTTTGGCTTTACCCTTTTTTATTGTTTTGACGCTGTCAATTCGTTTCTCAGGATAACCGTTGAAGGCGCAAACACGCTCAACGTATGACTTCCAATCTTTCGAAATCATTTGACATACGCTAGGTTGGTCTTCAACCAAGCTAAAGTACGCTATATTCTCGTTGTCTTTATCCAACTCAAATTTGTAAAGTGAACACCCGCTTTTAAATATCTCCGTTTGGCGGTTGTTAATGTTGAAAATTTTATCTCCGTTAGGATTGCCGAGATAAAAATAGTGCATTTTTCGCATATTCATATTTAATAGTACCTTATTATATGTTTATTTTTGTTAATTCACAAACTATCAATTACCGTCTTCTCCGCTGTTGACGGATTGAACCGGCGCTTTGCCGGCGAAATAAATTCCGCCGCCAATACTGGCGGTATTGTCAGATACCTTAACGCCGTCACGCGATATGAAGGTCCGGCCGGTGAAATACACATCGCTTCCTTGCCGGCTGGCGGTGTTGCCGGACACCACGGCGCTCTCCTCAATGGCAAAATCTCTACCAGCAAAATACACGCCGCCACCCTGCCGATGGGCGGTATTGCCGGATAACGCGGTGTAGCCCTGCATAACAAACGTTCCGGCGGAGCCTGCATATACCCCGCCGCCTAACCAAGCGGTATTACTCGAAACCATAGCGGCGTCCGTCATTGTAACTTTTCCGCTCTCAACATACACCCCGCCGCCACCGTTATTGGCGGTATTGCCCGACACTCTGGCGCTGCCATGCATCGAGAATTCACCGCTGTAAACAAACACCCCGCCGCCGCTGCCTTTGGCGGAATTGCCCGACACAGAAGAGCTTTCATCCATAATAAAATTACCGTATCTAACAAACACACCGCCGCCGTCACCGTTCACTGTATTGTTCGTTATCGCGGCGCTGCCGGTCATGTGGAACATAGCGCCGCTGTCAACCGCAACCACCGAACCGGTATTGTTGCCATGCCCTTTCAGATTCAATGTCCCCTTAACGATAAGCGTCTGCCAGATACCCACTCTCAGCAGATTGCCTTCGCCAGATAAAGAAAGCGTTCCGCTGCCCTCCAAGGTAACGGTCACTTGGCTGACGGAACCGAATGTGTTGCCATCGTTAACAGGTATAACTATATCACCGGACACGGCTACGGTGTAGTCTTTCCAATTACCGCCGGTTTTGATACCGGTTAACGCTGCAATCCAAGTCTCCGTATTGTTTACAGTCCAATCGACCGACAACTTATTGGTCTGCGGCGATACGGACGGCACGTGTTCCGACGTTAACATCGTCACTTTCTCAGTTATAAATACTTGTTCCGGTTCCGGTTCTGTAACGGCAGCGGCCGGCGCGCTCTCCGCTTCGGCGAATTTCGCCGCAAGTTCTTCGGCTTCAGCTTTGGCAATATCCTCCGTAAACTTGTCCAATTGCGGCAGTATTTCTTTCATAACCGCATCGGCAATCTCTTCGTTGGTGGGTTGTTTGTCCGACGCCGCCTCGGCAATAAATCTCTTCACCATCGGTTTGGCCATATCCAAAAGTTTCTTCTTGACATTCGCCTTGCCGGCTTCTGAAATAGGTTTTTTCCCAACCATGTCAATAATATTCTTCTCAATTTTTTTTATAGACGCGTTGGCTAGATCTTCAGCCGCCTTGGCTTTGATTTTCTCGGCAAGACCTCCGGGTTGCGCGTAAGAAACACCGGGCGCATAAACAACTATCAGCGCAAAGATAATAAACGCTGAACACATAAATCTTAACTTTTCCCTAACTCCCATGCTCATAACTAAACCTCCTGTCTGTCAAAATACTCTATAAAACGCGATTCTCCGACAATCGGATAGCCCAAAAGTCTTTATCTCACATAGTACCAATTCACTCTTGGACACAGCGCACCGACATCCCGGCGCTTTTATCATTGACATCTTGGCTCACAGCCTCGCTGTTGTATTTCATACTCCGGTAATACGCGTTGCCGTCGCCTTCCGCCGTGGCCGTCCACCAATAGCCTATTATAGCGGCATCAGAAAATCCGCCGCTCGCGTATCGGCCGTAACCGCCGGGCAGAGCCGAAAATCCGTAATCGTCGGTACCTTCGGGAACACCGGAAGAGTGATTCCAACCGAAGCTTGATTTAAGTTTCGTAGCGGCCGTACCGTCATTGCCGAATATTCCTGTACCGCCTACGGTCCTAGCCAATTCAGCCCAATCTATACGTGACGGTAGGTGCCAACCATCGGGACAAGCGTTACTGCTCGCCACTGTCCAATTGTATAGCCTACCATATGTATCGCACATAGATTCATCGTTGTCATAACACCAAGAACCGTTTGCGGTTTCATAATTCAGGTTCTCCGCCATCCATACCTTATTATCACCTATTTTAATCGTATTGTACGTTTTACCGTCCCTACGGTCGGTGAATGAACCGCGGCCATACTCAAGGAACGGCATCGCCGAATCATAATTAGACCGCTGGCTCTCGCCGCCGCTGTTGTAAGCAGATACCTTGTAATAGTAGGTTGTGTCTAATGATAATCCGACATCTGTATATGAGATGAACGATGTAGTATACACAGAATCATAAGGCCCGCTTTCTCTTGTCCCGCGATACACTTTATAGCCGGTAGCCCCGCAGACCGAAGACCATCTAACGATGATATTACCTGAAGATGTCGCGGTCGCCGTTACGTCCGTAGGAGCTGCGGGTATTGTCGCCGCCGAAACATACGGCGATTTAAGGCTTTTACCGCCGCCATTGTAGGCAGATACCCTGTAATAGTAGGTAGTACATGGTAATAGCCCGATATCTGTGTATGATGTGGATAATGTTGTATCTATCAAATTATATCCGCTGTTAGCGCTTGTACTGCGATACACAATGTAGCCCGTAGCCCCGGAGACCGAAGGCCATCTCACGGCAATACTATCGGAAGATACCGCTGTCGCGGATACATCCGACGGTACGGCCGGTACGGTAATCGCGGAAGCATACAACGATAAGAGGCCTTCGCCTCCGCTGTTGTAAGCGGATACCTTGTAGTAGTAGGCCGTGTTTGATAATAATCCGGTATTTATATATAAAGTGTCCGATGTTGTATATATCGAATCATAAGTACCGGAGGCGTTTACGCCGCGATACACAACATATCCCATAACATTGTCGACCAAAGACCAACTCACGGTTATATCACCGGAAGAGTCGGCGACCGCGGACACTCTCGCCGGCGCGCTCGGTTTGTTTACCGTGGCGGGAGACGAAGACAGAGAACTTTCTCCGCTGCTATTGTAGGCGGATACCTTGTAATAATAGTTGATCCTGCCCGATGATAATACGGCATCCGTATATGACGTGTCCGATGTCGTATACACCAATTCATACTGTCCGCCGGTACTTGCGCGATACACTTTATAGCCTATAGTACCGTGGACCGGAGACCAACTCACGACAACATTAATTGAAGATGCCGCGGTCGCAGATACATTTAACGGTGTGGCCGGTATAGTCGTTACGAAAGCGTATGAAGATAGAGAACTTTCTCCGCCGTTGTTGTAGGCGGATGCTTTGTAATAGTAGACCGTGCCCGATAATAATCCGCTATTTATATATGTTGTTGACGTTGTTCTCCCTACCTTAATATAACTATTATTTATGCTTGTACTGCAATATACATTGTATCCCGCGGCCTGAGAAACAGACAACCAGCTTACCGTGACGCTATCCGAAGATGTCGCCTTAGCGGATACGCTTGACGGCGTCGACGGGATTGACGCGGCCTTACCTTCGCCCACAACCGTACCAATGCCGTTACTCGAACATCCGCAGCACAAAATACCCGCAAAGAACGCACCGTACGCCACGGCGCGAAATATCACGCTGTTTTTCGACATACCAAATGTATCCCATAAATACATAAGTCTTTTCATATTACGCCCCACCGCATTTTTAATTGACAATCAGAACAACCATCGCATCCCAACCATGTGCGTCCCGTAATTGTATCCGCTATTGTATTTGTAAAAATACCAACGCGCATGTTTCTTATCAAACACAACGCCGGAACCGATGATAAACCCGGCATTGTAAAATATTTCGCTATCAACAAAAAAAGCGTCGCCAAACAAACCGGTCTCTAATGAAAACATGTCCCGTTGAAACCAAATTGTCACGGGTACGTTTGCGCCGAAAAAATCAAAGGAATTGCGGGCGTAGTCGTAACCTGACCCGTCATAGCGCTTATACCTATACTCACCCATGCCAAGCCAGATGTTACCTTCAACATTAACCGATACGGACACAAACTTTTCAAAAATCGGACGGCTGTGTACAAACCCGAACTGCAATAATCCCGAATTACTCTCCGCGTCTTGCGATATGCCGTATCCAAGCGAAAAACCCGTCACGGACGCGCGCATGTCGTCCTTCGGTTCAGACTTCTGCACTATGGAAGGAAGCGGACCGGCGGCATGGCCTTCCGCCGCGCTTACATCTGTAGCTTGTTGGGGTTGCGGCGCCGGCGCGGGTATGCCGGACTCATTGCTCGGCATCTGTTTGGATACTTGTTTATGCGCGGATTTAGGCGTCACTTTAACTACGACTTGTCCGGCAACAATCTTTTTCACTAATTCGCCGGAAACAACCGCGATATCGTCATCTGACTTCAAGGGACTAAAGGCGCTGCCAACCGATACGGCTTCGGCGGTTTGCACGTCTATCATTCTTACCAGAATATGGAAAGCGCCGGACGTCGTGGTAATCTCTGTCGCATACACAAACCTAACGCCGAATTTGGCGCCTATCTTACTTATTTGGTCATCGTATACGGCGCTGTCTATTTGTGTGTTCGATAGCGAGTCAACTTCGGCTAAAAAATTTTCGCTGTTTTCGACAGCTTTGTATTGTTTATCGTTCACTATGGCGTTGAGGACACCGGCGCCGACAGACTTTTTGATCTCGGCATCAACATCATTGCCGCCGGTGACGTAAACAGCCACAACGTGCTGTCTCACAATCTGCGGCGGGCGGGGCGGCGGTGGCGCGGTGGAGCTCTGATTGCGCTCCGCTTCAACGATCGCCGCCGCAAGCCCGTCTATCTGCGGCAGCACCTCTTTCATAACCGTATTCACAAGTTCTGTCGATTCAGGCAATTCTCCCGAAGCCGCCCCGTCTATTAATTTCTTCACTATCTGCCTGGCTGCACCGGAAAGTTTCTTTGTGATATTCGTCTTGTCTGTATCCGAAATAGGCTTTTTCCCAACCGCTGCCGCGATCTTTTTATCAACCTCTTTCATAACCGTGTTGGAGAGCTTTTTCGTCTCTTCATCCGCGCTGATCTTCGCCGCCTCAGCTTTAGCCTTATCCGCAAGGCCGCCGACCGAAACTCTTGGCGTAAAAACCATCAACACCACTCCGAGAAGTACCGGAAATACAAATCTAAATCTTTTCTCCGTCTTCATCCGGTATCCCTTCAATAATAATCCAATTAAATGACTTCAATCAACGAACTAGCGCGCATCCATTACACAGCGTACCGAAATCCCGTTACTCTTGTCGTACTCCACCTCCAGCACATTTCCATAATCATAACCCATGTATTGAAGGTAAGCGTTGCGGCTATTGTTCTCCGTAGCCGTCCACCAACTGCCGTCCGTACCTATCGCGCTGAAACTGCCGTCTTCGTTTCGGAAGCCGCCCGGTAACGCAGAAAATTTGTAATCATCCGTACCGTTCCATTCCGGCAGCGCAACTTTCAATTTTTTCCCCGACGTGGAAAAAGCGCCCATCGCGGTAACCAAATCCTTCCATTCCTTACGCGACGGCAGATGCCAGCCGCTCATGCAAACTGTTTTCGCCGTATTCCAATCATAGAGCCTGCCGTATTTTTCGCAGTTGGAGCTATTGTCTTCATAGCACCAAGAATTACCGCCTTGCGGTTTGTATTTCATATTTTGCGCCAACCATATCTTGCCGCCTATCTTTACGGCTCGATATTTCTGACCGTCTCTTGAATCGGTAGGCTCTTCTTGTTCCGACAATCGTTGCTCCGTTTTCTCTAAATTTCTGCGGTACTTTTCATTCGCCGGATCAAGCTTTACAGCCATACGGTAATCCGCCGCCGCCAACGCGATGTCTTTATTCAAAACATACGCGTCACCCCTATTGTTATAGTATCGCGCGTTATCAGGAGCCAAGCGTATCGCTTCCGAAAAATCCGGAATAGCATCAATATACTTCTTTCTAAGTACCTGAGCGACACCCTTGTTATTATGATACTTCGCGTCGGATGGATTTAGCCGTATCGCCTCCGTGTGGTCGGCGTACGCTTTATCATAATCCCCCATATTACGGTAATCGCCTCCCCGGCTGTTCCAATATCTGGCGTCGCGCGGATCAAGCCGTATCGCTTGAGTGAAATCGTCAATGGCGGCACTATACGATTTTTTGCCGCTATGCGCCCCGGCTCTGCCAAAATAGTGATTCGCGTTGTCAGGTTCGAGTTTTATAGCTTGCGTATACGCCGTAACAGCGCCGTCGTAATTCTTCACGGCGGTGTCGGAATACACCTCGCCCAATCGAGAGTGATATTCCGCCATCTTCGGAGCCACACGCGTCGCTTCTTTAAAATCCGCGATCGCGGCTTCGTGTTTCTTTAGTTCGTAAAATGCCCTGCCCCTCCAAGCATAAAACTCCGCGTTACCTGAGTTTCGCTTTATCGCTTTGGAAAAATATTTCACAGATTCAGTAAAATTTTGGGCTTCAAACTGCTCCTTGCCCTTGTTAAAGAGCGTTTCCACGCTCGGACGGGTCAGAAAAGACACCGCAATGATGCAAACTGCCAATACAGCGGCGATTATCGGCACTTTACTTTTTTTCTCGACAGGCAGAGATGGCGTGGGCGGCGGTGGGGGAGGCGGGGGTATATGTGGTGGCAAAACAGCCTGCTTCTTTAAGTGGTCCGACAATGACGACGGCTCAAAAGCGGGAAGACCTGTTTTGGTGTCGAAGCTTTGCGATATATACCTTATTTTAACTTTCTTTTCAACAATCCATTTATCGCCATCTAAAATGGCCTCTCCCGGTTCTATCGTTTCAATACCAATCGCGTTTTTATTGTAGCTCCATATAGACTCGCAAACACCCATTTGAACTTCTGGGCTATCGATGAATCGTTTCACAACGCTGGGCATATTCTCTACAAAAACATTTGCGCTATTTTTCCCGGCAACTTTTTCAAAACGGTAGAGCGATTTACCTTCAATAAAAGTCTCTGTCTTTTTTGATACTTTAAATATATTGCCGATAGGATTAGAAAAGAAGAACGTGTTTATTGAATTTGTGTTATTTTTTGAATCAGTAACATCAGTAATCTCCTGAGTGGTATCAGGTTCTGTTGCAGTATCTACAAGCTCTTCTTCAAGTGGTTCAATTTCTTCTTCCAAAGGCTGAGTCGGCGTGTCTGGAGAAGGGCTAGCTTCTTTATACCATACGGGAGCGTCGCTCTCCGTGTATTTAATTTTCGCCTTTTTAACCACCTTCCAATTGCGGCTCGGTAATAATAGTTCTGCCTCGCCCATTGTTGTCGTTTCGATGCTGTTAATTTTCTTTTTGGGATAAGTGCCGTAGTCGCAGGCCGGTTTAATGTACGACTCCCAGCCTTTTGCTTCCGAAATCATCTGACACACGCTAGGGGAGTTGATTAGACTAAAACGTGCCTTCTGCTCATTATCTTCATACGGTTCGAATAGATATAGGGAAACCCCGTCAACGAAATCTTTTCTTTTGCGGCTGTTGACAAAAATACCGTCGGAATTGGGATTGGGAAAGTAAAAACTAAACATATTCAGCAATACCTTATTTTAGCTTTCTTCCCAACAACCCACGTATCGCCGTCTAAGACGGCTTCGCCGGATTCATCCGTTTGTATTCGGGAAGCATTGGGGTTATAGTTTCCAATAACATCACAAACACCGACTTGTAACTCAGGACTATAGATAAATCTTTGCACCACACTTTCGTACCCGTCCACCACTACAAATGCAGCTCGGTTTGAGCCATGAACTTGTTCGAACTTGTAGAGGGATTTACCGTCGACAAAATTATCGGTCTTCCTTGACGCATCAAAAGTATTTTCAATTGGACCAGCAAAAAAGAATGTGTCTATTGGAACCTTATCTTTTTTAGGAGCAACATCAATAGCAGGCTCATGCGCCGTATCAGGTTCTAGTTTAGCAACTGTTGTATTCTGCTTATTAAGACTTTCTGTCAGGAATTGAACCTTACTTTCTAATTCTGCGAGTCTTCTATCTTTGTCATTTTCTACGACCACGGCATCCTTTGGATCAGCGACAGCACCAATCCCTGACTTGTCAAACTCCCCAAAACTTTTAATGTTTCTAAACTCTTCATCAACCGTGTTTCTTTTCCTAGATAGTAGAAAAACAACAATAACGACAAAAAACAATGCCACTATGACAATATAAGACTTAGGAATTGGTTTGCGTTCGGTACGTTCGGTCGTATTCTCAAACGTGTCGCGAGACATCTGTTCTTCCTCCTTCTCTTGAACATCAGGCGCCTGATTGCTTGACGTTTTTTTGGAGCGAGACTTTTGGTTTTGTGACGATTCCGTAGAAACATCAATTGACGGAGGTGTCGATGCTTGGTCTTCTTCCGGTTCAGACGGTTCAGACTTGAAAACAAGCTGACAATCCTTCATTTTTTCATACGGCGTACCAACAACATCAAATTGCTTTCCCTCTTTTGTATTTTCAATTACCTTTTTGAACCCGTCGTCATTGAAAAATTGTCTCCTTGTCTTTTCACCTTCTTTAAATTGTTTATTTCTCTCTTCAGCAGTCTCTTTAGGGCTTGTCATCTTACAAATAGCGCTGTCACCGTTGGAATTCTTCATCCCAAAAGTTTGAGTTTTGTCTGCCATCGCACCGGCGACAAAGAAACACAAAACAAGACATATTGAAAACAAAGCATGCTTCATTTCCTATCGTACTTCCTTTCAGCGATATCCTTTGAGATTTCCAACATCATGGCTTTTAACTGCATAACGAGCAACATTTTTAACCTCTATTTTCATACTTCTTCTTAGCAATATCATAAGAGATGTCCAACATCATGTCTTTTAACGGCATAAAGAACGGGGTTTCTTTAACTTTATCAACACCGTCGTCCTCCGCAACATTATTGTCGTCACCATCTTCAACGTTATTGTTGTTGTCTCCCGTAGCGTTATTGTCGTTGTTTTCTTCTTCTTTTTTCACCTCTTTACTTGTATCCACAATATCGTCAAGAGCCAACGCCGCCGCAACCGCGCTGTCAAGCTTTTCTCTTATAAGTTTTTCGTATATACTTTTAACATAATTGGTCACCTTATTTTCGATGCCAAAATATTCGCTAAAATCCATTTTCTTGTTTAGCGCAAAAAAAGACTTATGAAAATCAATAAGGTGCGTTTTTATTTTGCTTTCATCTTTATTTTTGACATCTTCAAAATACTCCGAATATTTAACGGACTTATCAATACCTCTTATACACGTGTACACATAATTCTGGTCCGGTGTTACTTTCAATTTATCGCGTTCAGATGAACTGCCAAGCAACAAGCCTCCTACACAAGTCAATATTTTGGGATCAGGTGCTAGTTCTTTAACAGTGATTTCATCGGTTTTTAGCTTTAAATCATCAAAAATATGCTTTATAAGCATAGATAAATTCTCATCGTCCGCCAAAACTTTTAATATTTTGGAAGCTGTTCCGCTAAACATCACAGCTTTCAAATTTATAGACACCCCTTTTTCTTCTTCTATACTTTTTAACAACTGGGCGATATGATACATCAGAGCCACAAAGAAATAGAGTATCAAAAATTTCAAGTCCTGACCATGTAACTCTATCATTGTAGAAAAAGAATACCTTTCTCTATCAACCTTCTTTTTTGTCCAATATTCAATATTATTCTCCACAGAGAACAAGAACGCGTTTATATCCGCCGCGCATTCCGTTTTAACCAACTCTTCTAATATCCTCTTCGGTTTAGGGTATCCCTCAAGCAACTCGCGATATTTTTCGACAAGGGTTATTACAAAACCATTCTTTTTAGCACCGCGCCCCAAATCAGTATACGCATCACCGAAAAGGGCATTGCCGGCAAATTTAAATGATGTCGTTGCAAACGGGATACGGTTTTCAAAAATTGCCACATCTGTTGTTCCACCCCCAATATCAATCGATACAGTCCAACCCTTTTGATCCCCAAGGAGACCTCTTTGCGCAATATACGGGGCAAGAGATTCCACAACTTTTACTACTCTCGGCTCGCCGTTTGAATCAACTTTTTCTTTGCCGAAGTAATTATAAAACTCCTTTTCCCAAGTCATCCTAAGACCCTTCTCTTCAGGAACAGTCATGGAACTCGGATAAAACCAAATTAACTTAGTGTTCATCAAATCGCCGCCGTTTGCCAAAACCTTATTCCGCATAAGCATAATCAACTCTCGTAAGTAAGACTTCGCTTTATCTTGGGATATTTGCTTAGTTTCTCCTTTACTCATCCACTTTAGGTTTGTTTTTATAGCATCACCTATCTGTTCTATCTTTTCATAGCCAAAAGGAATATTGGACTCGGTTAAGGTATCCAAGCCATCGTCCCATTTAGTTTTTGGCATATTAAGATTGTACGCAATAGCCGTTCTTTGCGGAAAAACAAAAATATTTCCATCTTCTCCTCCGATTGCCCTAGGCACAAACTCCTTGTTTATTAACTCAATTATGTCCGGATACTCAGATAATATAATTTTCTCCGCTTGACTCTGTTTCTCTGACATCTCTTTTTTCTCATCAAAAAGAGTGACAATCTGGATATCATTATCATCACCGGTCACATTAAAAGGTATGGTTGTCGTATCATCGCCTTTCGTGTACGCTATATGAGTGTTGGTTGTTCCAAAATCTACGGCAAACACATACCTCGTTCCTCCTATTCCAACATCCTGCCACTCAGGAATAATCAACGCCTTTAGATCGTCGCCGTTCATAGTCGTCTGGCTGATCTGAATGTACTCAAACTCTTTTTGCAATTCATAGTAATTAGAAGATGCCGGATCTTTTCTTTTGTCAAAACGACGGTTATCACGATGAATTTCTAATTTTTCGTTAGTCGCTGAGTAAAAATCAAGAGCATATTCTGCTTTTTCAGTTTTTTCAGAATCTACTAACTGAACCATGTAATTTTGAAGAATCTTGTATTTTTCAAATACCTTTTTAAGATCACTATCCGGTCTTACAAATGGAAATATGGTTAATCCAAACGGTTTAGTTACTATTATCCCTCCGTCCAAAGCGTCGTTATTCTTTTGTTCAAACTGGCCGGATTTATAAATTTTCTCAAAAGTTATGTATTGATTACCACTCTTCACAACAGGAATCTTAAGCGTTACCTTAACGCTCTCGTCCTTGTCATTCTGAGGGACAACGGTGATTTTAGGCTTTCTCGGTATGCCGTTCCCTCCGCTTATAAGGTCCTCGCGGTTGAAAAAATCAAAAAATTCTTTCTTCAGCGGCAACAGATAACCGCGCCCGCTTTTATCAACCGGATTCTTGCCTTTTTCTGGACCGCCGACATAAAATTTTTCGGAAATCGGGTAAATAGTCCTGATTATGTAGGGTTCTAAAAAATCACTGACTGTCAAGTAATGCCCCTTCATCCCAAGGCCCGGCATCTCCCTAGGTTGATCATACGTACCACCTACATACAATGGAACCGGCGTGTTCGGTACAAACTCACTGGCAGCGTATTTCCAACCGGTAAGGTTGAAATTATTCGGCAAAACCAGCGGCATGGTCTTATTAGTTTTGGCATATCTCGAAGAATTCTTATACTTTTCAGAAACTATGCAAAAATCGCTATATTGCAAAACTTTACCGACTTCTTCCTCTTTTTTGATATAAACCTCAACGTTCAGAATTTTCACTTTCGAGTTGGCCCCCTGCGCCTCTAAAGGACCATAATCTGTTTGAAATCTATTGTAAAGTTCTTCTTTATCTTTATTTCTAAGAACTTCTCTTATATTATCTATAAAACTGGTTACTTCAGCCTTTTTTGAATCATCTTTTTGATTGATTCGCAAACACTCTTCGTTTTGCTTAGCATAAGCGTCCAATCCTTCCAATGCTTCGATTGCTTTGTGGGGAAGAGATTCATCACGTGCCTCCGCCCTAAAAAGTTCAATCAAAAAGTGAAACCATTTCTGAAATTCAGGGCTACGTTCATAAAGCGGCTTAAAATTCTCACTAAACGCCTCGCGCTGATCCTCCAATTTAATAACGGTATAATCCCCGGAATCCGGATCCAAAAGATTATTGGCGGTCGGGCAAAAAAAAGTGACCGGAGAGGTGGAACCAATGACCACGTTCTTATATTTAAACAGAAAAATATCGTCCATGTAACCAAAATTGTAAGTCTCAGCATCCTCCTCCAAGTAGAGTTCCAACGATTTCAAAAACCGCTTGTACCCTATGGAGAGGTTTTTTCCAAGCAACTCTTTTACGCCATCTCTACAATTAAATGATGAAATAGACAGCGCGCTACCATATTTCGAACGATCAAATATTATCTCCGCCAAATCAAGTGTGTGCGAAACCAACCGTTCATCATCCTTGCTGGCTTTAACTTTCGTTCCGGCACCTTCGGCCCTTAATTCTTTGGTTTCAGCAATATTTGTGAATGCGGCAGCTACCAAATCAAACCGCGCAAAAGGACTAGGAATCGCAGTCGGAATATTCCGCTCCGACCTTTTTCCTCCTTCGAGATCCGGTATTTTTCCAATTATGGTACCGTCATATCCCTTTTTGTTATCAATAACAAAAAAATCCACACCGTCAGTTCCAGAATAGCCGCCTGGAATAAAGTGTTTATCATCAGGTTTATCGCTCATTTTTGAACCCCTTTCTTCCCTAACCTATAATGATCGGTTAAAAGCATATCCGTCCCCTTATAAAACATATTCAGTATTTTTTCCTTACTATTGCTATAACCTCCTTTGAACTTATTAAGGCAGGCGTCAAAGTGTCCCTCGTTAAACGGCCATCCAAAAACTCCCTTTTTGATAGGAGGTACGACATCCCCCCGAATAAAAGTGCAAAGATGTGCTCCTTCCTCTAACACAAATGGGGCAAAACCACGCGTATTTTTGCTTAATTCAACAAGCCAAACCCAAAAGTCAGCCAAAAAAGGCCCTAAGTAAGTCCTGTAAAATTGTTCTTTTGTAAAATCTGCGTCCAACTTCGGAGATTCCTTGCTCCAATCCATTTTACCGGCGCTATTTTTGAAATACTCATCCATATATTTCTTGAATAGAGCAAATTGCGAAAGCGGCCGCGCCAATAATTTTTCGTGCTTCAGTCCAAAATCAGAAAAACAAGGCCTATCTTCAGTCCCGGGTCCAATCATTCCAAACTCCTTATAAATAGGTCTATTCGGCTTATCTTTATTATCTTTAATCCATTTAAGATCAGCTTCCTCCATACCCAAAAAATCTATGATAGCAAGCGCGCCCACCAACTCCACAAAATGAGCGTCATTCTTTTGTCCTCCATAACCCGGATCATTTGGATAACTCTTCCTTTTGTTCATTTCGCCGATGTAATACAAAGCATTCACTATGGGATTCACATTCTTTATATAGTAGCGCAACGCACTCTTGGTTTTCGCAATAAAATCGGAATATTTTATAGGGCTTCCTCCGGCGGTGTCATCTAAATTAAAATACGGCAGTACGGTAATAGCACCTATTGTGGCATTCTTCAAAAGCTCGACGTTTTTCCCGCCGACACCATTGCGAATATTCTTAAGCAAACACGGAAACCCGGCCGCACCGGTACCTCCGAAAATAGACGATATTATAAAAATTCTATCGCCTTCCACCAATTCCCCGGCAAAGGCTTTATATATTTTTGACTCCCCGATCTGATTAAGAACCACACTACCCACATTCGGATTGCCCACAAAACCGATGTCCATTTTTATTTTCAGCAATTTACACAATTTTCCGTTTTCATCCTTTGAATAGCCGGAGAAAAGCAAGTCCGCCAAATCACGACTCTCGTTGCTCATGTATTTGTAGTCTATATAGTCTTCAAACGTGGAACTAGAACCCTCCAAATCAAAGGTATAGGCATCGGAAAGATCAAGCCCCGCCTCATCCAATATACTCTGTAACGTATTTATAGCGGTTGAAAAAAAACCGCTCGGCTTTGATTCGTCTTTAATGTTTTTATACCAATCCAATAAATTTTTAGTCCTAACCAAATCATCGTTGCTGTGATGCGGGTCTATTATTATCGGAATGATATTAAATTTAGTATTCTTATTCTTTGTTTCCACACCGGCCGCAAGCAAATGGGTCAAGGAGCGAAGCACCCTCGAACCAGTTCCGCCTATGGCAAAAACAAAACAATTCCTGGTCTCCATCGGCATAAAAAACTCCTACTATTTAAAAGGGTTTCTGATGAACACTATTCCTGCTCAGCAACCGCAAAAGCGGCGGCCAACTCAGGAACGTAAAAAACAAAAAGCTAATCATCGCTTGAACAAAGGCGACCATCCCTACCTCTTGTATATTGGATAACAGATTTATAAACTCTTCATCGCAATCAAACTTCAAAACCGCAGTACCTAATTTTACCCACAACGCTATGGCGACAAAGATAAAGTTAAAAGCAACCGTAATTCCGGCAAATATCCACCACCAACCCCTACCGCAATACTTGGCCCTATCAAACAGCAAGTGGTACTTCATGGCATAGAAAAACGCCGTGCTCACGACCATTATTATGCCGTAGAAAGTATACAACGGCACCCCGCTGTACTTTTCCCCGCAAAGGTCTTCCACCCCGGCGAGGAATTGGGCCATGTTTGACGAGAAGAACGGGTTTAGCCCGAACACTTCGTATATCGCGCGAAACATATCTATTTGTCCCCCAACTGCACATTAAGGTTAACGGCTTGCAGGACGTGCGGCTCGTCTATGGAAACGGACGGGTAGAACGCTTTGTACATACCCTCCACGATCCATTTGAATCCGTAGGTCTTGGCTTGCTCGGATGCGTCTTTCTTTATGTCGGCGTCGTCTGTCGAGTTGACTGCGTTCACCCATTCGGGGATCCTTCCGTCGACTGTAACCTTGACGTTGCCTTTTTTCAGCTTTTCCGACTTTAGGGTCAAGCGGTGTTTGAATCTCGCGTTTCTTGAAGGTCCTACCTTCAACGCGTAGCCGTCGCCGACTCTTACGGCACTCACGAAGAAGGCGGAATCCCTGAACGCGTCGTTAAAGTTCACGTCCACAAAAATCGCGACGGAGTCTCCCTTCCGGGGCATTTTCAACACATTAACCGTGTGGCGATCTTTCAGGGATACCGAATACTTTTCAGACGCCGCGACCTTGAATTCCATTTCTTTCTCTTTTTCCGCGCCGCCGGAAGACTCAAAAACCATGTAATCGCCCGTGTAACCGTTGCTCTTCAGGGTGGTCATCAGCCGTTTATTCCCTACGATCTTGGCTAAGTGCTGCGGGGCGCCTATAAACCATATATAATAGGGTCTTTGGACTGTAAGCCTCCCAACCCCCTCGCTTTTTCTGTTCCAATAGTTCCCATCAAAGTTGGACTGCATTTTGAAGATCAGCACGGCGATATCTAATTCTTCTATTTTACTGAGGAATTTAGCCTTTACGCGAGTGCTGTGCTTCTTGACATAGTCGTCTGTGTCCACGCCTTTGCCGGGGCTTAGGATAAAATCGGCCGCCAAGACGCTCACGCCGTTCCTGTCGACCGTCTTCAAGACGTGTTCAAAAACCTTGTCGAAGTCGGTCTCGCCGGGGTTTCCGCCCTTTTCCTTGCCTCGGTTGGCAAACGTGGCGCGGTCTATCTTGTGGATATTGTCCACTGCGGACTTGTCGCTGTCAATGGCGACCGAGTACGATACCGCCGTGTTTACGTGATTCAGGGTTATGCCGGTGACCGATTTACTTGCCTTTAGGTCTACCATAAGCCCGAAGAGGGCCTCTTGGAACTCGCTTTTAGGGTTTATATAGCCGTACATGTTACCTGAGTTCTTTATAAAAAGGTTCACGCCGAAGCTTTCCGGAATAGGGTTTAGTACCGCGTCCCGATTTGGGACGATACCCTCATTTACCAAAAATTCGGCAATGGAATCGACGTTAGCCTGTCCGTCGGGGCCTTTCCACTTGCTAAACTTGCCGGTTTTTGACTCTATAACGATCTTTTTGAGGGAATCCATGTCATTTTTACTCAAAGAGCCGTCGTCTTGGCGCAAAGCCACGGCGGCGGCCGCAAGTTTCTTCGGGCCGATTTCCGTCGCCGCCGACTCCTTGGCTCCGCCGCCGCATCCGACCAAAACCATCGTCCCGACGGCAAAAACGCCGGCCATCGCTATGTGTGCAATCTCTTTTAATTTGCTAGTAAACATAATCCTCAATAGCCTTTACCTTCCAAGTTTGAAGCCAAAGATCGCTCTTTAACCCATCTATCCGGTTTTTCAAGGTCTCAATTATATCTTTCTAATATAAAATATGGATACGGCAAAAATCAATTTTTTAATAATTTTTTTTATTTTTCCGCTTTTGGAAAAAAAGGCAAGGCACTCCGGCACCCTAAAACGGCCGAATTTCCAGATACGGAAGGATTTAGAAAGCTTTCCGTATCATTTGGGCGTCAAAAACTTCAGCAGTTCCAGACCCCCGTCCTCCTTGGCCCGTACCGCGTTCAGGCCCAAGAGCTCCAGAATGATCACCTCGGTCACAAGCCAGCAGTCGAGGCCGAGCCTCGGGCAGCCTACTATCGGCTCCGAACCCTTGCCTATGGAGGCGTGCAGGTGCAGCTTTATCTCGCCGGCCTCGTTCTTGAAGAGCGTCCCGATTCCGGCGATCTCCCTCGCGTCGTCGAAGCTCTTCACTATCGTTTTGAGCGGGCGCTCGTCCTGGTCCATGGGGCCGGCGACCACCGCCCCGTTCTTCACCCCGCCTATGACGAACACCACGGCGGAGCTGACGCCCTCCTTCTCGGCGACCTCCTGGATGGAGTCGTAGACCTTGTCGTCCTCGTGCAGCCGAATACATACGCACCTGCCCACCGCGCCTGTTGTATATTCCATATATACGCCTCCCTTCAACGAAAATAGGATAGAAAGGATCCCGATAATGTTCGCAAAGAAACGGAAGCCCTGGTTCGTCCACGCGTTTGCGAACCTAGCCGCCGCGGCGCTGATCTACTTGGCGGCGCGGTGGTTCCAGAAGCTTGTGGCTAAAAGACACAATATCAATAGGCCAAAGCCCAAATGAATATCAAAAAGGGCGGCCGCGCGGACCGCCCTTCAGAGCATCATTTTCAATCCGCCAAAACCTTACTTCACAAACGGCCACTTTTTCTGCCACCAAACCAGTATGGTCACCGCGATGAACAACGTCGAGTAGGTGCCTACCACCACGCCTATCGTAAGCGCCAGGGCGAAGTCCTTGATCGAGTCGCTGCCGAGGATGTAGAGCGCCAGCACCGTGAAGAGCGTCGTAACCGACGTTATGATGGTGCGCGACAGCGTTTGGTTGATGCTGGAGTTCACCACATCGTTAAAGACCTTGCCCCGCAAGCCGTTCTTGAGGTTCTCGCGGATGCGGTCGAACACCACGATCGTGTCGTTCAGGGAATAGCCTATGATCGTGAGCACCGCCGCCAAGAACGGCAGGGTCAGTTCCAAGTTAAGCATAGAGAAGATGCCCAGCACCACGCAAACGTCGTGGAAGAGCGGGATGACCGAGGCCACGGCGTATGAGAGCTTGAAGCGTATGCCCACGTAGATCAGGATGGCCAAGAGCGCCAAGGCAGAGGCTATGACCGCGTCGCGGGTCAGTTCGCCGCCGATCTTGGGGCCTACGTTCTCCGTCCTCACGACGGTAAACGGGTTGTCTTTCATGTCCCGCTCAAGCGCCCCGCGGATCTCTTTAAGCACCGTCTCCACGTCATTGGACTTGCTGCGGACGGTGACCTGTATCTCGTTGTGCTCTACGGGGCCTATCGTCTTTATCTCCGGCGCGCCGAAGTTGAGCGACCCTATGGAGTTTCTGATAGCAGTCAACTCTTCGCGCACGGGCTTCTCGAACTTCATCTGCACGGTCGTGCCTCCCGCGAAGTCGATCGACATGTTGAACCCGCCGTGCATGACCACCGAGGCGACCGAGGCCGCGATGAACGCTATCGAGCAGCCGACGGCGAACTTCGAGTAACGCAGAAAATTGTACTTGGCACCCTTAAAGAATTGTAACATCTTCTCTTCCCTCTATAGATTGAAAGTTATATACTCAGTTTAGACTGCTTATTGAACAGCGTCGACATCAACAGCTTCGAGACAAAGAGCGCCGTAAAGAGCGACGCCGTGATGCCTATGATTAGCGTGACGGCGAAGCCGCGTATCGGGCCCGTCCCCTTCCACAGCAGGATGAGGCCGGTTATGATCGTCGTGATATTCGAGTCTAAGATAGCCGACAGGGCGTTCGAGTAGCCGAGATCGATGGCGCCGCGCACCGTGCGCCCCAGCGACAGTTCCTCACGCACGCGCTCGAATATGAGCACGTTGGCATCCACGCCCATACCTATGAGGAGGATGAGCCCGGCGATACCCGGAAGCGTGAGCACCGCGCTCGCGGCGGCCATCGTGGCAAGCACTATCAGCATATTCAGCAAGAGGGCGAAGAGGGCGATAAGCCCGCTTGCCTTGTAGTATATAAGCATGAAGACGATGACCAGCGCCGTTCCGATGAGTCCGGCCATCAGTCCTTTATGTATGGCGTCTTGACCGAGCGACGGGCCGACCGTGCGCTCCTCCACGATGTTAACGGGGGCGGGCAGAGCGCCGGCGCGCAGGATGATGGCAAGCGCCTTGGCCTCCTCGATGGTGAAGCTGCCGGTGATCTCGGCGCGGCCGCCGGATATCCTCGAAATGATCCGAGGCGCGGAGTAGACGGTGGAGTCGAGCACTATGGCCAGCTGCTTGTTGATGTTGGCGCCGGTGACCGTGGTGAAGCGCCTGGCTCCGGAGGCGTTCATCTCCATGTCTACCTTCGCCTTGCCGCTGTTCATGCCGCTCTGGTCTATGGACTGCATAGCGTTCTTTATGACGTCGCCCTTCATCTCCGGGGCGGATTTTACGTAATATAGGTACTTGTAGCCGCTGGACGATCCCCTGCTAGCCCCGACGGTCTCGTTGCCCCACAGGAAGTCGCTGCCGCTCAGCCCGGCGCGGTCAAGCGCCCTGCGGACGTCGTCGCGCGCCAGATACTCCTTGACTTTGCGCTCGTTCTCGGTCCTCACGACCGCCATCTCCCCCATATACTCGACAAGCGACCTGAAACTGCCGGCGGCCTCGAAGGCGTCGCCGCCCTCCGCCTCGCCCTCTTTACCCGCCGCGGAGTCCTTCGTCCCGTCCTCGCCGCTGAACAGTTTGTCGGCCAGTTCCTTTTCCGCCTTCTCCTTCTCGGCGCCGGCCTTATCGCTCTTGGCGGTAGAATCGGCCGAAGCCTCCTTGCCGCTCACCGCCGCCTCTATAATGGATAGGGCGCGCTCCCGGTCGGCGTCGCCGCGCACGAGCTTGAACTCCAGCTGGGCGGTCTTGCCGATGACCTCCTTGGCCACCGTCTCGTCCTTGATGCCGGGCAACTCTACGATGATTCTGTTGTTGCCCTGCTTCTGGAGCGTGGGTTCGGCCACGCCGAGCTGGTTGATACGGTTCTCGATGATGGCGTACGCCCTGTCGATAACGTCCTTGTCGTTGTCCGGCAGCTTGGAGCGGTCGATTTCGAGCACCAGCCGCATCCCGCCCTGAAGGTCTAGACCGAGATTCAGGATACGCTTGAGTGTCTGCGGGGCATCCGTACGGATGGCCTCCTGCTCCGCCTCGGACTTGGAGTAGAACTGAAACGACGGTATAAGCAGGTATACCGTAAGCGCAAAAACTGCGGCGACAACGCCGAAACGCAAACCAACGTTTTTCATGATACCGCGAACACCCTTTCTTTACAGTTTAGCCTTTGACCTTGACTTTGATTTTGACTTTGGCCTTGGCTTTTGCTTTGATATGGTAGATGTAGAATATATATTATGGCGGGGCGGGGTGCAAAAAATCTTTAAAATCTTTTAAAATCAAAAAAGTCAAATAATTAAAATCAAATTCGTTTAAGGGGAGGGCTGCGCCCTCCCTACGCTCCAACCAAAAATGGGCTTCGCCCATTTTTGGTTTCCGCTACCCACCCTGCGGGGCGCTGCCCCGCAACGCCCCGTCGAATAAACATGCGCCGCTTCGCGTCGCAAAGTCAAAAGCCTTTGACGTTTAATCCTATAATCCTTTAAATCCTACAACTTGTTTATCTCGGCGAAGCCAAATCCTAAATTCAGACATTTGGCTCCGACCACATCCTCCTGTCCATGCTTCTATATTGTATGGCTTCCGACACGTGGGCCGCCCCTATATCTTCGGAACGGTCTAGGTCGGCTATCGTCCTGGAGACCTTCAGTATCCTATCATACGCCCGTGCGGATAATCCTAGCTTTTCTATGGCCGTTTTTAATAGCTGGCGGCTTGCCTCGTCCAGCTCGCAGAATTGGCGGATGTGGCGGGACTCCATGTGGGCGTTGCAGAAGACGTCTTTTTGGGCGGCGAAGCGTTTTGTCTGGACTGACCTTGCCGCTATCACCTCTTCGCGCATTGAGGCGGAGTCGCGGCCTGGGGTCTTTTGGGCCAGTTCCTCGTAGGTCAGGGCGGGGACCTCGGTATGGATGTCTATCCTGTCGAACAAGGGGCCGGATATTTTGGCCATGTACTTCCTTATCTGCTCCTCCTTGCAGGTGCATTGGTGGCGGCGGTCGGTGTAAAAGCCGCAGGGGCAGGGGTTCAGGGCGGCGGCTAACATGAAGCGGGCGGGGTAGGAGAGCGACATGGCGGCTCTGGATATCGTCACTTTTCCGTCTTCAAGGGGCTGGCGCAGATTCTCAAGGACGTTTTTGTTGAATTCGGGGAGTTCGTCTAAGAACAGTACGCCGTGGTGACTTAGACTCACTTCGCCGGGGCGGGGGTACGAACCGCCGCCGATCAGCCCGGCATCGCTTATCGTGTGGTGGGGGGCGCGGTAGGGGCGGACGGCCAACAGCGGCGTGTTGGGCGAAAGCGTCCCGGCTACCGAGTGGATCTTCGTGGTCTCCAAGGCCTCGTCCAGACTGAGATCGGGCAGTATCGTCGGCAGGCGTCTGGCCAGCATCGTCTTTCCGGAGCCGGGGGGGCCGACCATCAGTATGTTGTGGCCGCCGGCGGCGGCGACCAGCAGGGCGCGTTTTATGTGCTCTTGACCCTTCACATCCCGGAAATCCACGCCGTAGACCCTCGACCGGTTGAACAGCTCGTTCAGATCTGTCTTGTGCGGCGCTATGGACTTCTCCCCGGTCAGCAGGTCTATGGCCTCGCTCAGCGTCTCCACGGGATAGATGTCCACCCCCTCCGCGACCCCGGCCTCCCTCGCGTTGTCCTTGGGCACGATCATCCCCTTGACCCCCATCTCCCGCGCCGTGACCGCCATGGAGAGCATACCCTTGACGCGCTTCACCGCCCCGTCCAGGGAGAGCTCCCCTACCATTATATAGTCGGCGGCGGAGTCCGCGAATATCTGGGAGGAGGCGATCAGCGTCCCCACGGCTATGGGCAGGTCGAAGGCCGAACCCTCCTTCCTGACGTCGGCAGGGGCCATGTTGATCGTGATCTTGCGGGCGGGGAACTCGAATCCGCAGTTTTTGATGGCGGAGAGCACCCGCTCCCGCGACTCGCGGACGGCGCCGTCGGGCAGGCCGACGATGGTGAAACTTGGCATCATCTCGTAGACGTCGGCCTCGATGGCGACCTCGAAGGCGTCGATGCCTAAAACGGCCATGGAGCGTAGTTTGGCTAACATTGCAGCGCGGTTCCTTTCTTTAAAAGTCAAAAAATCAATACATAAACCGTTATTGAAACAACGAGAGAAGGTACAACGAGAAGACTGCGGCACAACGAGAGAACTGCCGGTACGACGAGAGATAGGGAGGCGCTAAGGGCCTCTAAAGGTCATTGGTCAAAGGACTGCTACCCTACCGATAATAAAATAATATTCGGCGGGGGCTGTGTCAAATAATAATTCATATCGGGCCGATACTCATTTTTTACAATAAATATCTTGCATATCCGGAGTTTTTTTCGTATCTTATTATAGATACGCCCTTTTCGGGGCGCCGGCCGGGCCGGATTCGGGGGAATCGGGCTCCGTTTGTTGTCGGCGGCGGCCTAAACCGGCCAAGAATGCGGGTATCGTCATCCATAGGCACCATATACTATTAAGGATATAGGGAAGGGAGAGGGGCAGATGAAAAAGACGTTCTTCGCGGCCTTAGCGTTTTCCGCCGTCATTGCCGTCGCCACCGACGCGAACGCGCAGGCGGGGGCCGGCTGGCTCTCCCGTTATTGGGACGGTTGCAAGCCAAGCTGCTCCTGGAGCGGCAAGCCGTCCAACGGCCAGGGTCAGTGCAAGGAGTGCGACAGGAGCAACAACAAGATGAACACCAGCGACGCCAACCGCAACTCCTGCGACGGCGGCACCGCCTACACTTGCTGGGACATGGCCCCTTGGTCGGTCAACGACAATCTGGCTTACGGTTTCGCGGCCGGCCACAACGACGGCCAGTGCGGCACGTGCTGGGAACTCACGTTCAACGGCCAAGCCAACGGAAACGCCACCAACGCGGCGTCCCTCAACGGAAAGAAATTGGTTGTGATGATAAGCAATATCGGCGGCGACGTTCAGGGTAACCAGCTCGATTTTTTGGTTCCGGGCGGGGGCGTGGGGGCGTTTGACGCGTTTTCCACCCAGATAGGCGTCCAAAAGAGCGCTCTCGGCGCGCAGTACGGCGGCCTTGTCAGCGACGGGTGCCAAGGCAAGCCGGATTGCCTCAAGCAGAAGTGCGACAACGTGTTCAACGGAAAAGATTGGCTTAAATCGGGTTGCTATTTCTACGCCAATTGGATGGGGGCGGTAGACAATCCGAGGTACAACGCGGTAAAGGTAGACTGTCCGGCGGCGTTGTCCGACAGATATAAGAACGCGGCTACCGGAAGCCCTCCGAGCGGCGGCGGAAACGGCGGCAACCCCACCCCGGCCACATACACGCTGACGATCAACAGGAACCCGACGGCCGGCGGGACCGCCACGGCGGGAAGCCAGTCCGGGATCACGGCGGGAACGCAGGTAAACATAACGGCGGCGGCGGCGACCGGCTACACGTTCAACAATTGGACGATAACCGGCAGCGGCACGATCGCCAACGCGGGCAACGCCTCCACGACCGTGACCGTGAACGGGAACGTGACCGTTACGGCCAATTTCAATCAGAACGCAACCACGTACACGCTGACGGTCGAAAGGAATCCGACGGCCGGCGGAACCACCAATCCGGCAAGCAGCCAAACGAACATAAACGCCGGGCAGCAGGTCAATATATCGGCTACTCCCGCCAACGGTTATACGTTCGCCAATTGGACCATAACCTCCGGCAGCGGCAATATAGCCAACGCGAACAGCGTTTCCACGACCGTTACCGTGAACGGGAATGTGACCGTGAGGGCCAATTTCACGCAGAATCAGACTCAGTATACGCTGACCGTCAACCGCAACCCGGCGGCCGGCGGGACGGTTAAGGTGGGTAACAACGACTATTCGTCGCCCGTTTCGGTCAATAGCGGGACGTCTACCGCCATATCGGCTGCGGCGGCGAGCGGATACACCTTTGCAAATTGGACGGTGACAAGCGGTTCGGCGCAGATAAATAACGCGAACAGCGCTAGCACGACGGTCTCGCTCAGCGGAAACGCCACGATAACCGCCAACTTCACGCAAAATCCCGCGACGACCGTCACGTATACGCTGACCGTAAGCCGCCTGCCGAGCAACAGCGCCGGGACGGTCAAGATCAACAATACGGATTATTCGGCGCCGGTTACCGTAAACAGCGGGACGGCGGTCAGCATAACGGCCGCGCCGGCGACCGGTTACAGATTCACTAACTGGACGGTGGCGACCGGAACCGCCTCCATCGCCAACGCCGGCAGCGCGACGACGACGGTCACGCTTAGCTCAAACTCCACGGTTACCGCCAACTTCACATTGATCACCGCCGGGTCTACGCCGGGCGGGAGCGGCAGGACGGATACGACAAAGGTGGAGGCGGAGAACTACACGAGCAGCAACGGCGCCAATATGAAAACCGGCACAATCGAGGGCGGAGGGTTGTGCATAGGCTATATTGAAAGCGGTTACTCGACGACCTACAACAATGTGAACGTGCCGAAGTCCGGCGGTTACACCATGCAGTTCAAATTAGCCACCGGTACGGAGCGGAGTTCTTTCACGGTCACCGTGAACGGTCAAAACGTAGGGACGGTAAGCACCAACAATACCGGCGGCTGGGACACCTACGTAATAGCGCCTATAAGCTCCGACGTGCAGTTCAACGCCGGCAACAACACGGTTGTGCTGAACTTCCAAAACGCGGTAAACGTAGACTACTTCCTGATATTGGGCGAGAAACAGACGACGCCGGTGAAATACAGAGCGCCCAGGGAAGCCGCGCCGCGTTTGAACATCGCCGTGAGAGCCGACGCGAAGGGTTTCAGGGTTGAGCTTCCGGCGGATCACGGCTACACGTCGTATAAAATCATAGACGCGCGCGGCAAAGCGGTAAGGAGCGGCAAGATAGCGGGCGGCGTGACGGATTTGCGATTCAATAATATCAACAGCAGCGTAATGTTCCTGAAATTGGACGGAAAGAGGGACGGCGCGCCTATCGTGTTAAAAGCGGTAAACTATTGACAGCGATATTACGGCGGCGGGGAAGCTGTTAACGATGAACCGTAAAGGGGCGGGCATGTATGTCCGCTCTTTTTTAGTATTGATAATTATAGACACTATTTCAACATATTCAAAAAAGAGGGTCGCGCCATGAAAAAAACGCTTTTAGCCGTCGCAGTATTTTCCGCAGTCGTTCTTACCGCCGCTACCGACGCGCGCGCGCAGGCGGGGGACGGATGGCTGTCCCGTTATTGGGACGGTTGCAAACCCAGCTGTTCTTGGAGCGGCAAACCGTCCAACGGTAACGGGCAGTGCAAGGAGTGCGACAAGAGCAACAACAAGCTGAACACGAGCGACGCCAACCGCAGCGCTTGCGACGGGGGTAACTCCTACACATGCTGGGACATGTCTCCTTGGTCGATCAGCGCTACCGAGGCTTACGGTTTCGCGGCCGCGCACAGAGACAATCAGTGCGGCACGTGCTGGCAGCTCACGTTCAACGGCCAGAGCAACGGGAACGCCACCAACGCGTCGTCCCTCAGCGGGAAGAAACTGACCGTGATGATAAGCAATATCGGCGGCGACGTGCAGGGCAACCAGCTGGACTTTTTGGTTCCGGGCGGGGGCGTGGGGCAGTTTGACGCGTTCTCGAGCCAGATAGGCGTCCAATCGAGCGCGCTCGGCGCGAAGTACGGCGGACTTGTCAGCGACGGCTGCCAAGGCAAACCGGACTGCCTCAGGCAGAAATGCAACAACGTGTTCAACGGAAAAGATTGGCTCAAAGCTGGCTGCAATTTCTACGCCGATTGGATGGGCGCGGTCGATAACCCCAGGTACAACGCGGTAAGCGTTACCTGTCCGGCGGCTTTGACAGACAGATGGAAGAACGCGGCCACGGGCGGGCCCCCTAGCGGCGGGACTCCCACGCCCACAACTTACACGCTGACGGTCGAAAAAAATCCGACGGCCGGCGGAAACACCACGCCGGCGAGCAGCCAAGGGAACATAAACGGCGGAACGCAGGTCAATATATCGGCTACCGCGAATTCCGGCTATACGTTCGCCAATTGGACGATAACCTCCGGCACGGGCACGATCGCCAACGCTAACAACGCTTCCACGACCATAACGGTAAACGGCAACGTGACCGTCAGGGCCAACTTCACTCAGAACCAAACCCAGTACACGCTGACTATAAACCGTGCTCCGACGGCCGGCGGGTCGGTCACCGTCAGCAACCAAAACAATCCCGCGTCGGTTACTGTAACCGGCGGCGCATCGACCGCCATATCGGCTGCGGCGGCGGACGGGTACACGTTCACGAATTGGACGGTGACCAGCGGCACGGCGCAGATAAACAACGCGAACAGCGCGAGCACGACGGTCTCGCTCAGCGGAAACGCCACGATTACCGCCAATTTCACGCAGAAACCCACTACGCCTACGACAGTCACGCTGACGGTCAGCCGCCAGCCGAGCAACAGCGCCGGCACGGTGAAGGTCAACAACGCGGACTACTCGGCGCCGGTTTCCGTAAACAGCGGGACGGCGGTCAACATAGCGGCCACGGCGGCAACCGGTTACAGGTTCACAAGTTGGACGGTATCGGCCGGCACCGCATCCATAGCCAGCGCGAGCACCGCGACGACGACGGTCACCCTAACCTCAAACGCCACGGTCACCGCCAACTTCACATTATTGACCGCCGGCGGGACGCCCGGCGGCAGCGGTAAGGACACGATAAAGGTCGAGGCGGAGGATTACACGAGCAATGCGGGCGCCAATATGAAAACCGGCACTATAGAAGGCGGGGGTATGTGCATAGGTTACATAGAAAACGGGTACTCGGCGACCTACAATAACGTAAGCGCCCCGCAGGCCGGCGACTACGTCATGCAGTTCAGAATCGCCACCGGCATGGATCAGAGCTCTTTCACGGTCTCTGTAAACGGCGCGAACGTCGGGACTATAAGCACCAACAACACCGGCGGCTGGGACAACTACGTAATCGTGGCTATCAACTCCCCGGTGAAACTCTACGGAGGCAACAACACCGTGGTGCTGAACTTCCAAAACGCTGTAAACGTAGACTACTTCCTGCTCATAGGCGATAAGCCGGCGGTTCCCGAACCGCCCCAGCCGCCCCCGCCGCCGGCTGACACGACGAAACCGCCGGTCATCTCCGTAAAGTACAACGCGGCCAAAGCCAATGCGCGTACGCAAGTCGCCCTGAGGCCCGCGGTGCGCGGCTTCATCGCGGCGCTGCCGGCAAACCACGGATTCACCTCCTACAAGGTGATCGACCTGCAAGGCAGGGAAGTGCGGTCGGGAAGCATAGACGGGTCAACAACCAACCTAAGCGTCGGCAACCTGAAGCATAGCGTGGTCTTCCTGAGATTGGAAGGGAAAGGCCGGACGCCGCTGTCTATGAAGGTTATGACCTACTGACAGCGGTTGTTGATTGATGATTATCAATTAATAATCGTCGGCAATGTTATCCGAGGGCGGGCTATATGTCCGCCCTTTTATGTATATTATAACAGATTTTATCCTATTTGATGGTTGGGAGGAACAGATGAAAAAGACGTTTTTGGCTGTTGCGCTGTTGACGGTGTTTGCCGCGGTCAATGCGAACGCGGGGTGGGCCTCCCGTTATTGGGACGGATGCAAACCCAGCTGCTCGTGGAAAGAGAAGACGCAGCATATTCCGAACACAATTTGCAAGGAGTGCGACAAGAGTAATAATCCGCTACCCATAAAAGGCGGGGAGAAATGGGAAAATAACGCGAGCAGCTGCGACGGCGGTCCAGCCTATACGTGCTGGGACATGATTCCTTTCGCCGACCCCAACAACCCTAATCAAGCTTACGGTTTCGCGGCCGCTCCGACCGACCAATGCGGCAAATGTTTTAAATTGACCTTTAACGGCGGCTTTGAACACGGCGCTCCCTACGCTACGCACGCGGCTATTAAGGGAAAAGTTCTTACGGTGATGGCGAGCAATATGGGCAGCGACGTAGGCGGCGGTCAGTTCGACATCTTGATTCCGGGCGGCGGGGTGGGCGCGTTTAACGCTTTTTCTTCACAGCTCGGCGTCAGCAAAGAGGCGCTAGGCAAGCAGTACGGCGGTCTTTTGTCGGACTGCGAGGAACAGTTGAAATGGTCGGCGGGAACTCTTCCGCAATACCAAAAATGCCTAAGCGATAAGTGCAACGATGTGTTCAAAGACCCGAAACACGCGTTGCTCAAACAAGGTTGCAATTTCTACTCCGAGTGGTTTATGGCGGCGAACAACCCGCAAATGGATTACGCGGAAGTCGCTTGCCCGCAGATATTGATAGACAGATACACGAAAGGCGGCAATCTCCCCACGCCCGGCCCAACGTACACGCTCAAGGTCAAACGCGTCCCCGAAGAGGGCGGAACCACCGTGCCGGCGGACTCGCTGCCGAATATCGAAAAGGGAACGCCGGTCAACATAACGGCTACACCGGCGGAGGGTTATACCTTCGCCCGCTGGACAGTGACCGACAGCGGCAACATCGCCAAAACGGACAGCGCCTCCACGACCGTAACAGTGAAAGGGAACGCGACCGTAACCGCCTATTTTGCTAAGGAGATCGTTATAATACCGCCACCTGACAGCATTTCACCGCCTGACAGCGTTATACCGCCCCCTACAGACAGCACAAATTCGGTGAGGAACGTCATAAAGGCGAAAACACGCGCCGGCATAACGCTTAAATCCGCCCCCGGCGGCTTCAACGCCTACTTGCCGGCGGATCACGGTTACACCTCTTACAAATTGATCAACCTGCAAGGCAGGGAGATCAGACGCGGTAAAATCGGCCCCGGCGTAAACGACCTGAAAGTAGGCGGCCTGAAGCGCAGCGTCTTCTTCCTAATGCTGGAAGGCAAGGGCAAGACGCCGATGTCGTTGAAGGTCGTGAATTAATGTTCTATCAAAACGTCACCCCTTTGGAGGACGCCCTGAAATCGGGCGTCCTCCCGCCCTTGGAAACCTTCCCCTGCCCGCACGACACGTCGGAGCTCGGCACCGGCATCGTCCGCATCGTCTTCCCCGAATTCACCTGCGTCTGCCCCAAGACCGGCTACCCGGACTTCGCCTCCATACTCCTCTGCTACCTGCCGGGCAAACTATGCCTAGAACTGAAGTCATGGAAACTCTACCTGAACGCCTTCAGGATGGTGGGCACATTCCACGAAACGGTCGCCGCCCACCTCTTCAACACCCTGAAAACGCTGCTTTCGCCCAAATGGATGCTGCTCGCCGGAGACTTCTACCCCCGCGGAAACGTGGACACCACAGTCCTCTTTGAGACGGAGGGCCCGCGCCCCCAAGGAGCCGACCTCCTAATAGGCCCGTACCTGCCCCCCCGTTTAAAATCACAATAATTTGCTTTCCGGGTGTCATATTTATTATTTATAGTAATATGCGGCGATGTCTTTTGACATCGCGGCGCTTGTTTATAAATGAATAATGAATAAGGAAAGGGTAAATACCGTATGAACATCCCGGTAATTGACATGATTTTGAAGTCGGGTATGATGGGCAAGATCATCGTAGGCCTGCTCATGTTCTTCTCGCTTTTGAGCTGGGCGCTGATCTTCGCCCGTGTTGTGTCGCTCAAAAGGGTGGTGGCCAGTTGCAAGCGCTTCCGCCAGCACTTCCAGCATGACGTGCGGCACATCACGGAGGTAGACCGTATGAGCTCCAGCGATGTGAACACGCCCATGGGCCAGCTCGCCAAGGTCGGGGCGGACGAGTACCACCGGATCATCGGCGACGTCAAGACGCACACCCGCGTGAACGACTGGTCGTTCTTCCTGGAAAGCCAGTTTACGATGGCGCGCGAACGCATAGACAGCGCCCTTGCCGGCATAGTCGCGCCCTTCGACTCCGGGGTTTTCCTCTTGGCCATGATAAGCAGCGTCGCGCCGTTTCTGGGGCTTCTGGGCACGGTGTGGGGCATTATGAACTCGTTCTACGAGATCGGCAGCCAAGGGTCGGCCAGCTTGCCTGTGGTCGCACCGGGTATCGCCGAGGCGCTCATCACCACTATCGTCGGTCTCGCCGTGGCCATTCCGGCGCTGTTCTTTTACAACTACTGCAACCACAAGGCGGAGCGGGCGGCGGACGACATGGAGGAGTTCAAGGACATTTTGGTGGTGCGGCTGCGCAGAGAGATATTCAGCGCGTTCTTTGCCGAGAGCCAGGCGGCGCCGGCCGAAGCGCCCAGGCCGCCCATCGGCGGGGGTTACAGATGAGAAGAAGAAAAGACCGTCAGCGGCAGGTGATAAGCGACCTCAACCTCACTAACCTGATTGACGTCGTCTTCGCGCTCCTCATCATATTCATGATCACGGCGCCGATGATGACTCAGGGTGTGCAGGTCGACCTGCCGCAGACGGAGTCGGAGAATGTGGAGTCCAACGAGTCTATACAGGTGTCGATAAACGACCGGGGCGAGATATACGTCGATCACGAGATGGTTTCGCTTATCGAGTTCCGCAAGCGTTTTTCCGAGGTCTTTGCGGGCAGGAGCGAGACGCCGGTCTTCATCAACGCGGATAAGAAGGTGCCTTACGGGCTATTCGTCCGCGTGATTTCAGAGGTGCAGAACGCCGGCGTTGTGAAACTCGGATTTCTTACGACGGCTCTGGACGGAAAGAGCGATTATTGATGGACGGGACGCAGGCGGCATACGGCGAGCGCCCCGGATACGGGGACGTGGGCTTCCGGAAGGTGCTCATAATCTCCGTGATTTTCCATCTGATCGTTCTTGTCGGGCTGCCGATAATGGGCAAGCTCCTTACGAGGCCCAAGAAGTTCGAGCGCCCCAAGACCTTTCAGCTGGTGTCTATGCCGACGCCGCCGGCGCCGCAAAGAAGGGTGCCCACGCCGCCGACGCCCGTGGAGCCTCCGCCGCAGCCGACGCCTCCGCCTCCGACGCCGCAACCGACGCCCGCGCCGACGCCGACGCCTAAGCCTCCGCCGCCTAAGCCGACGCCCACGCCGCCGGAGCCGAAGCCGCAGCCGCCGAAACCTACGCCGAAGCAGGAGACGGTGTCTAAGCCGGTGGAGGATAACACAGACGACTTGGCATCGCTGCTTAACACGCTGCCGATGCCGCGGTCGCAAATCAGCGCGCCGGGGGACTTCAAGTTCAATCCGTACCTGAACGCGGTGCGCAGCAAGATCGAGAACAATTGGCATCCGGTTAAGGAGGACACGAGAATCGCCGTGGTGATTTCTTTTGAAATACACAGCGACGGCAGCGTGCACAATATCAGGGTAACGGGTAAAAGCGGAGACGATATGATCGACAAATTGGGCAGGGACGCCGTAGAGCGTTCGTCGCCGTTCACTAAATTGCCTCCCAGTTTCGAGGGAGACAGGGTAGAAATTAACATTACACTTCGTCCGACCAGAAGGTAAAAGGTACTAACGTTATGAAAAAGATCTTGTTTTTCGCGGCCGCGGTATTCATTCTCGTCCCCGCCGCCGTCAGCGCGACGGAGAAATTCGATTTGGAGGGCTACGCCAGCCGCTTCGACAGCATTCCCATCGGCGTGGTCAAGTTCAAATCGACGAACGGGAACACGCTCAAAGAGAACTTCCCTTGGAACATAATCGAGAACAACCTCGATATATGCGGGAAGTTCGGCGTAGTGTCTAACCCGGAGTTCGACAGCGCGTTCTTCGCGAGCAAGGGGATCGGCATCTACGTGGACGGCCAGTACACGCTTGACGGGAACACCGTAGTGTTAGAGTGCAACCTCCGCGACGTGGCGACACGCTCGCTCTTGGTCGGCAAGAGGTCTAGGGGGGATGTCAAGTTCTTACGCAACATGGTTCACCGGTATTCAAATGAGATGGTTGAGTTACTCTTCGCCGACAAGGGAATCTTTGAAAGCCGCATACTCTACGTAAAGGCGGAGGGCATGAATAAAAACATCGCGATCATGGACTTTGACGGATACAATCGATCGAAGCTGACCACTGAAAACGGCATAAACATCTTCCCCACGTTCGCCGACAAATCGACGGTTTTGTGGACCTCTTACAGACGCGGCAAACCGGACATATACCGAGGATCGATATCGGCGGGATCGTCAAAGATATTCATAGAGGACAAGGCGATGGTGGTCTCGCCCGACGTCTCCCCGATAGACGGCACGGTGGCGTTCGCCTCCTCGCAATCGGGGAGCCTGAATATCTACACCTGCGCCGCCGACGGTTCGAGGCGGCGTCAGCTGACATTCTCAAAGGGCACAGACACCGCGCCCAGCTGGTCGCCCAACGGCTACCAAATAGCCTTCACCTCCGATAGAGCGGGCGGCCCCCAAATATACATAATGGACGCGACAGGTTCCAACCAGCGTCGCGTGACCTTTGAGGGCCGCTACAACGACGCCCCGGCGTGGTCCCCCAGAGGCGACAAAATAGCTTACGCGTCGCAAGGGGAAAACTACCAATTCAATATATGGACGGTCTCGCCCGACGGCAGCGACGCGAAGATGGTGGCCGGCCTGCCCGGTTTAAGCGAAAGCCCGACGTGGTCGCCCGACGGAACCCTGATAGCCTTCGTCAACACCAACGGCGGCAGGAGCGACATCTACATTGTCAAACACGACGGGACAAGATTACGCAAGATGACAAACACGGGCGATATAAAGATGCCTAAGTGGTCGTCATTTTGGTGATTAGGATTATAAAGATTGTTTGAATAGCGAGACACGCTTGGACTTGCCGTCCCATATCACGAGGCAAGCGCAAGCGTTCTTCCATCGACATATGGCTCAAGGCGATGTTCCCCACTGTTGTGTTCGAAAGTCAAATGTATATGTACCGGCCTTTTTGCCATTATTGTTATAGTATCTCGAAAAATCGTTATCAAATGAATCATCAAATAGGGTAATGTTCGTTCCGATAGTTATACTGCCAAAAGGGAGATTGCTAAATGCTTTTTGACCAATGGAAATAACCGGTTCCCCCCAAATAGTATTGGGAATCTCAAGTGACTTTAAATAGTGTCCTCTCGAAACTTGCGGTGGCCGTGTAAAACCTAGTAACACTCCATTTTCAAATCGAAATTTCTGATTTGCGATAAATTCATCTTCAGACACCGCCATTATTCGCAAAACTCCGTTTATTACCGCAGCCTCGGCGTTTACTTTGTTTACGGTTGTAATGCGTACAGTCATATTATCGGTTACATCATTTACGTTGATACCTTTTGCCGTATATACCATATATCCACCGTGAATATTTGGTTCCGTAGTAACAGTGATCTTTGGACGATTATTGTTCCAATTCGTGGAATTCATCTGCCAAGAACCATATGCGGATATTTGTCCCCTATGTATCGCTTTACCCTGATCATTCAATAGTTCATAACCTATAGAAAAATCGTCTCGTTTTTTAAATGGGTTTAGGTTAGTAATCCTATTATGCGGCCAATTAGCTAATCCCCAATCACGCGCTCTTCCGGTAGCGTTCAAACCGTCATATATCTCCTGTAAAGCACGTTCTATTGATAGCGCCCAAATGGTGTTTGCTCGCAGATACATTGCTATTGTTTGCAAATCTACGGTTTCGTTTTGATAGTTTATTGACGTTTGTTTAATATTGAGCATATAAAACAAAGTATAGGGCATGGATTCTGTCTGAGTAAATTTGTCAAAAAAACGTTCCGTTTCCGATAGTCGCGCCACCCATTGTTTCCGCCAAGCGATATCATTGCGTGCGTCTTGGCCAATGCTACCGCTCTTAATATTAGCGCTTAATATTGAAGAGCGGTTTATCGCTTCACGTATTGACGGATCATAAGCAGCAGCCTGAAAGTAGTAGCTCAACGCTTCTACTTCTGTCCCTTGCCTCTGCGCCGTGACACCCTTGGCAAGAGCTGTCTGCGCGGATATTTGGTTTGCTACTGCCGCTCCAGCAAGTTCCTGTCGCGCTTTTTCCGTTAGCTCCACCCCTATTTTTTGGAGTAACTCAAGTGAGGCACGACGTATGCCTCTCAGGTTGTCTAATTCTGTAAATGGAAACGTTCCAGAATATGTGGCCACCAGCATTTTGTTGTCGGTTGCTGTAATGTTCATCTTAATGTTGTAGCCCGTTGCTGTTTTAGTTATGTTTCCTGTCAAGAAATGACTCGTAGGTGCCAAGCGTCCAAGAACTACGTCTTGTTTTGCCGCCGCCTTATCGTCATAAGCTTCATCGACAAGTTTGATGTATATATCGTCTAAGCGTTCCCAATCTAATATGGAAATGGCAGAATAATTGGAAAAGTTGCTGACGAATTCACCCTGCACGAGTGCTGGGATGTAACTCTGGTTTTTCGCAAGCCCAATCGACTGTGGAACAAAAATTGTAAGACTCATTCCCTTGCCACCGTTACCAGTGTAATTTGGCTGTGCCGATATCAACTGTGTACAAATCGCCACAATTGTTGCCAACAAGAGCGTCCGTCTATACAGATAAAATAACCTCATATAACCCTCCATTTAATAACAGTGAAAGATACAAAAAGTCATTTACTTCTAAAGTAATATAATAAGTAATTCCCCAAAATTAACAGTCAAAATCACCATGCGTCATCAATTATGTAAACAACGCACAGAAAAACCGAAACTCTCTACATCGTTGCCTTCGTGTACATGATTGATACCGTCATACATGACTAGATAGTAAGCGCTGCCACTTGCCGTCCACCAATAGCCATAACCGCCAATATTACTGAAACGGCCATCGATCTCGCGATAACCGCCAGGTAGGGCCGAAAACCCGAGATCATCCTTACCATCTTCCCAACCACCGATAGCCGATTTAAGCGCCCTACCTGCCATTTCACCTCCTGCAATGGTTATCAAATTGTTCCATTCATCACGCGATGGTAAATGCCATTGGTTGGGACAAGCAGTTTTTGCAGTGTACCTATCATACAGTCTGCCGTATTGCTTACATTTTGAATCATCATTACCGTAACACCAAGATTTACCTGTCTTATAATTCAGGTTCTCAGCCATCCACACGTTGTCACCTATTTTTACAATTCGATATTTTCGACCATTTCTATAATCGGTTAAATAATTAGAATCCTTCTCAATCTCTTTGATCAATTTATCCTTGTTCACAAATAGTGATTTGCTATTAACACTATCTCCGCTAATACCTGAATCACCAACACCAGTACCACTAATACTAGCACCGTTAACACTAGAGCCACTAACGTCGCCACCACTAGCATTATCACCTCTGTTATTCCCGCACCCCGATAGACAAACAACCACAATCAAAACCATCTTCGACAATAACAATCCACGACGATTAACAATTTTCATAAAACCTCCCGTTAAAGAGTGTTAATTGTTTATAGAATCACATAGTTATCTTTCTAACAATTTGATGGTTGTCCATTTTTGTGTGTTGATGTTGGAAAAACACGTAAACGGCGCCCTCTCGTAAACCGCGTTTTTAACGCGATTACAGCGCATTGTTTTTGGGGCAACAAAAATGTCTCCCCCATGGCTAATCGTTGATTTACGGGGCATATAGCCCCCAAAAAAGGCTATAAAATGGGGGGG